>Ga0163152_10007838_pt1 | contig 11536 bp, 8 predicted proteins | sample OliLakLV19MP8IB2_FD_148635 | JGI IMG/M metagenome (GOLD analysis project Ga0163152, IMG submission 148635) | Freshwater microbial mat bacterial communities from Lake Vanda, McMurdo Dry Valleys, Antarctica - Oligotrophic Lake LV.19.MP8.IB-2 | ecosystem: Environmental > Aquatic > Freshwater > Lake...
TCCATGTTTGCGGAGGGTTGAGATGTAGCTGCGGATGCGGGCGTGACGGCGGGCGCCGTCAAGCGTGCGAAAGCAGCCGGAGATCTTGATGCGGACCTTCATCATGCGGAAGGCCCGTTCCGCTTCATTGTTGGTGAACGGCAGGTCCGGGTCCCACAGGAATGCGAGGATGCAATCATCGTATCCTTCCAGGCGATCCAACAAGTTCTGTGCTTTGGATTGTTTGAGGCGTTTCATGGCCATTTGTTGGGGCGTGGTGGGGTTGGCCCTGCGGCCAGCCCGCAGGATTTTCCGGTATCGTTGCTGCCAGCGGCGAAACTCCTTTTCCGTCGAAGGCGCATCCCGCGCTTTGAGTGCCTGGACCCGTTCGAGCATTTCCAGGAACAGATCGTGAAGGTTTTTGGCCCACGCCACCAGAACTCCAAATCCAATAAGAGCGCGTTTCAGGGCTGGGTTCAGCGGTTGTCGAGATGGTTGAGTGGATGCTTTTGGCGTTCCCAATTTGCTTTCGTTTTCTTGTTCGCTCATAAAATCCCCCTTCCTTCCAAGATTCTACTCGTTTCAAGCCGGGTTCAAGCCACATTCCTGCTCAAAGCGATTAATGCTTTCGCGTTGCCCAACCACAACGAGCGTGTCGTTGGACAAAAGTTTCAAATTTGCCGCTGGTTCGAAGTTTTCCGTCTTATCCTCGCCGTCAGGCCGAGTGACCAACACGGCGGTGACACGAAATTTCTGCCGCAGTTGCGTCTCGACCAAGGTTTTCCCGTGAAGGGGCGACCCGAGGCGCACGTGGGCCAATTGATATTCGCCACTTAATGGCATTCGTTCATTCTGGGCGTTGTCCCGCAGACGCTCGGCCAGACGGTAGGCGCTGTCACGGGACGGCAGCACCACCAGATCAGCGCCAACTTTCTCCAAAACCTGGGCGTGTTTTCCGTCCAGGGCGCGCGCGATGATTTTCTTCGCTTTGAGCTGCTTCAACGCCAGCGTGGATAGAATACTGCCCTGCATATTTTCACCAATCGAAACAACGACCACATCGGCTTCGTTCACACCCAATTCTTTCAAAGCTTCCTCATCCTCCACATCTGCTTCGAAGATGTGAAAGCCATCCTCCGCCAGATCTTTCACGCGGTCGGGATCGCGGTCGGCGATGACCACTTCGCAACCGTATTCCGAGAGTCGCGCGGCGAGATGCATTCCAAAACGTCCCGCGCCAAGAACAATGATTCGTTGTGACATAAATTTAACCCAATCCCAAATCTTCGTTGGGAACGCGCACACGCCGGCGGTGCGCCGGTTGCGCGAGATAAACCGAAAGCATCAAAGGAGCAACGCGTCCGGTGAACATAAGCAGGACGATAATGAATTTGCCGGAGGCGGTCAAAAGAGGAGTGACGCCGGTGCTCAAACCCACTGTGCCAAACGCCGACACCGCTTCAAAAACCAGCCCCAACCAATGTTGCGAAGTCTGTGAAGAAGCGCTTTCCCGCTCGCTGATCATCAGTAACCCAATGCCGGCCATCAGGACTAAACCCGCCAGCAGCGCCAGCATCACCGCCATGCTTGACACCGACGGAGTGATCCTCCGCCGGAAGATTTGAATATTCTCCTCCCGTCGCAATGCGCTCCACGCCGTGAGAATCAGCACCGCAAAAGTGATCGTTTTGATGCCGCCCGCCATCGAACCGGGCGAACCGCCGACAAACATCAACAGCAATGTTACAAGCAGCGTCGGCGGATTCATTTCTCCCACTTCCACCACATTGAAACCCGCCGTGCGCGCCATCGTGGAATGGAAAAACGACCAGGAGAGACTTTCCCGCAAGCTCTCTTCGCCCAAGGTGTGATTCATTTCAAACGCCAAGGTCATCAACATGCCCGCCAGCAACAGGACCGCCGCCATGAACAGCGACAACTTGGTTTGCAGCGTCAAATAGCCGCGTCGCCGGGGATCGCGCCGCCAAAAATAATAATAACGAAGATTGATCAGCGCCATCAACCCGATGCCGCCGCCGATGACAAGCATTTCCAGCACCGTCAGAATGCCTATGTTTTCCCGCCAATGCACCAGTCCATTAGGATAAATCGAAATGCCCGCATTGCAGAAGGCGCTGACCGAATGAAAGACCGCTTCCCATGCCGTTCTTCCGACGGACTGATTGGGTGCAGCCTCGGCTATTTGCACAAATAGCGCGACCGCGCCCGTCAACTCAAACAGCACGACAAAAATGCAGGCATACACGAACACATCAAACGGTCGAACCTGCCGCAATCGCCCGACCGTCGCCCGGATCGTGTGTTCATCGGCCAGAGATAAACGCTGACCCGTCATCAACACGAGCAGAATGTTAGCGGTAAAAATTCCCAAACCGCCCAGTTGAATCAACACGAGTAACACGGTTTGGCCGAACCCGTTGAATATTTCCGCCACATTGACCGGCGTCAGTCCCGTGACACACGCGGCGGAAGTCGCTAGAAAAAAAGCATCCAGCGCATCAATGGACTGGCCGGGTCGATGTGCCCACGGCAACAGGAGCGACAGTGTGCCGATGGCGATCAGCGCCAGAAAAGCCAATGGCACCACGCGTAAGCTGGTTCGCTGGTGCGGAGCAACCGGTTTCCTCCAAACCGGCATCGAGGACGCAGGAGCAGGCAAAGGGGTGTTCACATTTTTCGCAAGACGCCTTGTTTGTAAATCCGCAGCCTCAATAGAGCAGGACATCGCGGCCAGTCGCCGCCGGAAATCACCGCCACCTTCACAATTCCCAACAGAGCGCTGAACAGTTTGGCTATCCCGGCATCGAGAGACGATTTGGTTTCGGCAAGCGTGCCATCCAGATCAAAAATGGTGAGCTTTTTCTTTGGGCCATTTTCATTTGGGCGGAGAGTCTTCAACCGGCTCATGGCAATTTGTGCGGGCGAGGACGGCACATAGGATTTTGGAACGGTTGATCGGGAATCTCGCCGCCCTCGTTCTCCCATCTTTCAATGGCGCGGGAGTTTCCCGATTCAAACCCTTCCTTCGAAATGAAATTCCACTGCGCGATGACGGCCCCTTCGGGATGGTGAGGATCGTAGCCAAAGATGCTGAGCGACGCTGTCCCGAGCTGAAAATGTTCGCCTTCGGTCACCGGCAATCCAATCCAACGCGCGGCCAGGACGCGTCCGAAGTGGCCATGGGTGAAAAGCGCGGTGCTTGCCGTCATGATCCGGTCATTTCCATTGCGGCGGTGTATTCGCCACGGCGTGCGGCACTATTACATCGGGCGCGATGATTCAGAGCTTTTTGTGCCGCCGCCACGTTTGCCTCTTTGCCCTGCCAAATCTTCAAAGCCGGTTGCTGAATGGCGCGTGCAAACGAAAACGCCAGCGCCCAAGGCGCACGCGACTTAAAGCGGACATTCATGGCATTCAATCGGGCTGACGCAAGTTCGGCGGATTGGCCGCCGGACAGGAACGCAATCCCGGGAACAGCGGCGGGGACCGTTCGCAAAAGACATTGCACCGTGGCATCGGCCACCTCCTCTGCCGATGCCTGCTGTGGGCAGGTCAATCCGGGCAGCACCATGTTCGGTTTCAAAATAATTCCTTCCAGCATCACGCGCTGGCAATTCAACTGGATGAAAACATTTCGCAGCGCTTCCTCCGTGACTTTGAGACACCGCTCCAACGTATGATCGCCGTCCATGAGAACTTCTGGTTCAACGACGGGGACGAGTCCGGCCTCCTGGCACAGCGCGGCATAGCGGGCCAGCGCGTGCGCGTTGGCTTCGAGGCCGCTGCGGCTGGGAAGTCCGTCGCTGATGGCAATCACCGCACGCCATTTGGCGAATCGTGTGCCCATTTGATAATACTCTTTCAGTCGATCACGCAATCCATCCAGGCCTTCCGTGATTTTCTCTCCGGGATGACCGGCCATGTCCTTCGCGCCGGTGTCCACCTTGATGCCGGGAATAATTCCAGCGTCGATGAGAATTTTGAGAAATGGAGTGCCATCCTTCTTTTTCTGGCGGATCGTCTCGTCGTAGAGGATCGCGCCGCTGATAGACTCGCCAAGAGCCGGTGTGGTGATGATCCATTCGCGATAGGCGCGCTGGACCTCCTCGGTCTGTGGAATGCCCAATTTGGCAAAGCGTTTGTTGCAGGTAAGAGTGCTTTCATCCATCGCCAGCAGGCCCTTGTCGTCGGCGACGAGCATCCGCGCCGTGTCTATCAGTAGCTGTTCGTTCATTTTGAAGCGCTCCATTTCCAATTCCGAATCTCCGGCAGATCCTGGCCGTGTTGATCAATGTATTGCTTGTGCTGGATCAGCTTGGCTTGGAGTTGCTGCTTGAGGGCGATGCCTTTCTTGCCGGTTTGTGGCAGGCGATCAATGGTGTCCATCACGAGGTGAAAGCGGTCCAGGTCGTTCAGCACCGTCATGTCGAACGGTGTGGTGATCGTGCCCTCTTCCTTGTAGCCGCGGACATGGATGTTGTGGTGGTTGGTGCGGCGATAGGTCAGCCGGTGGATCAACCACGGATAACCATGAAAAGCGAAGATAACTTCCTTGTCCTTCGTGAAGAGCGCGTCGAAGGCATCGTCGCTCAGGCCGTGCGGATGTTCGCTCTGCGGCTGCAACTTCATGAGGTCCACAACGTTGACCACGCGGACTTTCAATTCGGGCAGATGTTCGCGCAGGATGGAAACCGCAGCGAGCGTTTCCAACGTGGGCACATCGCCGCAGCAGGCCATAACCACATCGGGTTTAGCGCCGGTGTCGTTGCCGGCCCAATCCCACACGCCGATGCCTTGGGTGCAATGTTTGACGGCGGCGTCCATCGTCAACCATTGCGGCGCTTGATATTTGCCGGCGATCACGACGTTGACGTAGTGGCGGCTGCGCAAACAATGATCCCAGACCGAGAGCAGGCAGTTGGCGTCCGGCGGCAGATAGACGCGTACCACGGAGGATTTCTTGTTCACGACGTGATCAATAAAACCCGGGTCTTGATGCGTGAAGCCGTTGTGCATCTGCTGCCACACGTGCGAGGCCAGCAGGTAATTCAACGACGCAATGGGCGCGCGCCACGGCAAGCCGGCTGTGACCTTCAACCACTTGGCGTGCTGGTTGAACATCGAATCAATGATGTGGATGAACGCTTCGTAGCAGTTGAAAAGTCCATGCCGTCCGGTAAGCAGATAGCCTTCGAGCCAGCCTTCGCATTGATGCTCGCTCAACATTTCCATGACGCGGCCTTCCGGAGCGAGGAACTCATCGTTGTCCTGCGTGCGCGCGGCCCATTGCCGGTTGGTCACCTCGAACACCGCGGTCAGACGGTTGGACAGCGTTTCGTCCGGACCGAAGATGCGGAAATTGCGGTGCTCGCGATTGAGTTTGACCACATCGCGCAGGAACACTCCGAGCTCATGCGCGTCGGCGGCGCGAACCGATCCGGGTGAAGGAACCTTGACCGCGTAGTTGCGAAAGTCCGGCATCACCAGATCGCGAAGCAGCTTGCCGCCGTTGGCGTGTGGATTTGCGCCCATGCGTCGCTCGCCTTTGGGCGCGAGTTCGGCCAGTTCCGGTTTCAATTTGCCCTGCTCATCGAACAATTCCTCCGGACGGTAGCCGCGCAACCATTCCTCCAGCAGCTTGAGATGTTCGGGATGCGCGACCGGGTCGGAGAGTGGCACTTGATGCGCGCGGAACGTGCCTTCGATTTGCAGCCCATCCACCCACTTCGGCCCAGTCCAGCCTTTGGGGGATTTGAGAACGATCATTGGCCAGCGCGGGCGCATGGTGTTGCCATTGACGCGGGCTTCGTGCTGGATGCGTTTGATTTCCTCCACCACCACGTCAAGCGTCGCCGCCATGGCCTGGTGCATCAGTGCTGGCTCATGTCCCTCGACGTAATAGGGCGTCCAGCCGTTGCCTCGGATGAACTGATCCAGTTCCTCCGGTTCGATGCGTGCGAGAATGGCCGGGTTGGCGATTTTGTAGCCGTTGAGGTGCAGGATGGGCAACACCGCGCCGTCGGTGACGGGATCGAGAAACTTGTTGGACTGCCACGACGTGGCCAGCGGCCCGGTTTCCGCCTCACCATCGCCCACGCAGCAGACCACGATGAGTTCAGGATTGTCGAACACCGCGCCGAACGAATGGCTCAGCGAATAGCCCAATTCGCCGCCTTCGTGAATCGATCCGGGACATTCGGGCGAAGCGTGGCTTGGAATGCCGCCGGGAAACGAGAACTGCTTGAACAACTTTTGCAGTCCCGCCTCGTCCTGGCTGATGTTCGGGTAAATCTCACTGTAAGTGCCTTCGAGATACGTGTTGGCTACGACCGTCGGGCCGCCGTGGCCCGGCCCGGAAACATAAATCATGTCCAGGTCGTATTTCTTGATGACCCGGTTTAAGTGGACGTAGATGAAATTCTGCCCCGGCGTCGTCCCCCAATGCCCGAGCAACATGTGCTTGATGTCCGCGAGCGCAAGCGGCCGTTTGAGCAGCGGATTGTCCAGGAGATAAATCTGGCCGACCGAGAGGTAGTTGGCGGCTCGCCAATAGGCGTCCGTCTGCTGCAGCAGTTCAGGAGTAAGTGTTATTGTTTTCATGGAAAGCCTTCAAATCAAAGTTTCGTCCGGCGTAATCGCAGGGCGTTGGTGATGACGGAAACTGAACTGAAACTCATGGCGACACCTGCGATCATCGGACTGAGCAGCACGCCGAAGAACGGATAGAGCAACCCGGCCGCGATGGGGATTCCCAGCGCGTTGTAGCCAAACGCGAAGAACAGGTTTTGCCGGATGTTGCGCATGGTGGCGCGGCTCAGGTGGATCGCTTTTGCTATCGCGCGGAGGTCGCCTTTCACCAGCGTGACCCCGGCGCTTTGCATGGCCACGTCCGTGCCCGTTCCCATCGCAATCCCAACATCGGCCGCCGCCAGCGCGGGCGCGTCGTTGACGCCGTCGCCAGCCATGGCCACGACTTTTCCATCCTTTTGAAGCTTCTGGATTCGATCACTCTTGGCCTGCGGCTCGACTTCAGCTTCCACCGCGTCAATACCCAGCGTCTTGGCCACGGCTTCGGCAGTGCGCCGGTTGTCGCCGGTGACCATCACGATTTGCAGTCCCAGCGCGTGCAGGTCACGAATCGCATCCGCCGTCGTGGACTTCACCGGGTCAGCGACCGCGAGAAGGCCCGCAGCTTTTTTGTCCACCGCGACAAAGATCACGGTTTGGCCGGATTGTTGAAGTTGTTCCGCTTTGCTTTCCAAAGTGCCCAAATCAGTCACTCCTTCGTCTCGAAGGAAACTTGTTTTGCCGACCAAAACGGCTTTGTTTGCAACACGACCGAAGACACCGCCACCAGTGACAGAACGGAAATCGGCAACCGATTCAAGACTGAGGCGCTTTTCTTTCGCGCCCGCGACAATGGCGGCAGCCAGCGGGTGTTCGCTACTTTGCTCCAGCGATGCCGCCAGGCGGAGCAATTCACTTTGGTCGAAACCTTCAACCGGTACCATATCTGTGAGTTTGGGTTTCCCTTCCGTGAGCGTGCCGGTCTTGTCCACGACCAGCGTGGTGATTTTCTCCAATCGTTCGAGTGCTTCGGCGCTCTTCACGAGCACACCTTCCTGCGCGCCGCGCCCAACCCCGACCATGATGGACATGGGCGTCGCCAAACCAAGAGCGCAAGGGCAAGCGATGATCAGCACGGCCACCGCGTTCACGATGGCGTAAGCCAGGCGTGGCTCCGGACCGAAGAACATCCAAAGCGTAAACGTCAGCGCCGCCGCGGCCACGACCGTCGGCACAAAAATGGTGGCCACCTTGTCCGCCAACCCTTGAATCGGCGCGCGACTGCGTTGCGCTTCGGCAACGAGGTTCACGATCTGCGCGAGCAGCGTGTCACTCCCGACTTTTTCCGCGCGCATGACGAAGCCGCCCGTGCCGTTCACCGTGCCGCCCGTCACTTTGTCGCCGACGTTCTTTTCCACCGGCAACGGTTCGCCGGTTATCATGGATTCCTCGACGCTGGAGTGGCCTTCGGTAAGGACGCCATCCACCGGAACTTTGTCGCCGGGGCGAACACGCAGCAAATCGCCGGGGTGAACTTGTTCAAGCGGAACTTCTTCATCACCGTTTTCGCCGACGCGACGGGCAACCGGCGGCGCGAGATTCAGCAACGCTTTGATGGCGCTGCCAGTGCGGCTGCGGGCGCGAAGTTCGAGCACTTGGCCCAACAGCACGAGCACCACAATGACCGCCGCCGCTTCAAAATAAATGTCCACCGAGCCGTGAGGTCGCATGGCGGGCGGGAAAATGCCCGGCGCGAGTATGCCCACGACGCTGTAAATGAAGGCCGTGCCGACACCGATGGCGATCAGCGTGAACATGTTCAAATGCCAGGTCACCAGCGAACGCCAGCCGCGTTTGAAGAACGGCCAACCTGCCCACAACACCACGGGTGTGGAGAGAATGAATTGAATCCAGCGCGACGTATCGCTCATCACCCAGCTATCGTGGCCGATCCCCGGAATCAGGTGCGCCATGGCGAGCACGAAGACGGGCAACGCAAGCGCACCGCCGATCCAGAGCCGCCGCGTCATGGAGCGAAGTTCGGCGTTCTCATCGTCATCCGTGCCTGCGGTCGCCGTTTTCAATTCCAGTGCCATGCCACACTTGGGGCAATTGCCGGGATGATCCTGCTGCACTTCGGGGTGCATCGGGCAGGTGTAAATCGTTTTTCCCGCAGCGGGCGCGACCCATGCCGGATTTCGTTCGAGCGCCATGCCGCATTTAGGACAATCACCCGGCTTGTCTGACTCCATGCCGGGACACATCGGGCAATAATACTTCGCGGCGGACGACGGCTTCACATCTTCGCCGTGATGCTCATGATGCTCGTGCCCTTCCTGAGTATGATCACGATGGTCGTGGTGTTCGTCATCGGTGTGCGATGCGTGTTCTTCATTCGCTTTCCCGCCGCAACAACTGTTCGACCCATTCTCCTTTGAGGCTGGCTTGGTGGGCTGTTGAGAGAGAAACTTCTGCCGACAGTGTTCGCTGCAAAAGTAAAATGTCTGTCCGTCACGCTCGGCTTTTAGCGCTGTGGCTTCATCCACCGTCATTCCGCAAATTGGATCTTTGGTCATGGCTTAGTCTTTTTTTGCCGCCGGGCATTTCGCACCACCTTAACCAACTCCAGAACCAACAGGGGAATGGTTCCAATCGCCAGCAGCAACAAGCAATCGGATAGCGGCAACGAGGACGTTCTCAGGAAGCGGCCCAGCATCGCGTTGTGATGGCTCCACACTTGCAGGCCAAAGGAGAGCACAACGACGATGGTGAGGCTGATGTTCGTGAACAGGGAGATGCGCCAGACGGGCTTGGTGGCACTGCGGGCACCGAAGGAGCGCAGGAGCTCGGCAAATACGAGAACCGCAAAGGCCTGGGTGCGAGCCGATTCTGTCGTTCCCGTCTTCAGGGCGTAGAGGTAAACCGCGAACGCCACGCCCGCCGTGAGAAAGCCGGTGAGGAACATGGTGCCGAGAAAGCTGCGGTCCGTGATGCGCTCAGACGGGGGACGCGGTTGCCGCTTCATCACGTCAGGGTCAATCGGGTCGGTGGCGAGGCAGAGCGCGGGCAGACCGTCGGTGACGAGGTTAATCCAAAGCAGATGAATCGGCAGGAGCGGCATCGGCAGACCCACGATGACGCAGACGGTCATGAGCAGGAGTTCGCCCGTGTTGCCCGCCAGCAGGTATTGGAGGGTCTTGCGGATGTTGTCGTAGATGCCGCGCCCTTCCTCCACGGCGGCGACGATGGAGGCGAAGTTGTCATCGGTGACAATCATGTCCGCCGCCTGCTTGGTGACTTCCGTTCCTGATTTTCCCATGGCGATGCCGATGTCAGCGCCTTTGATGGCCGGCGCGTCGTTGACACCATCGCCGGTCATCGCGACCACCGCATCGTCGGCTTTCCAGGCGCGAATGATGCGCAGTTTATGCTCGGCGGTGACACGGGCATAAACGGCGATCCTGGCAACGCGCTTGTGGAGTTCGTCGTCGGACAGCTTGTCCAACTCCGCACCCGCGACGACCACGTCCTCGGCTGAGGCGATGCCGATTTCTCGCGCAATGGCCGTCGCCGTGTGCGGATGGTCACCGGTAATCATCACCACGCGAATGCCGGCGGCGCGACATTTGGCAACGGCTTCCTTGGCTTCCTGACGCGGCGGATCATACATTCCCGAGAGTCCGACAAACACGAGATCGTGCTCCACGGTATCCGCCGTCAGGTCGGCGGGCGAAGCGTTGTCCAAGTCGCGATAGGCCGAGCCGAGCACGCGCAGGGCTTGTTGCGCCATCGCGGTATTCTGCGCCACGATGTTTTTGCGATCATCGTCCGTCATGAGGCGGACTCCGGTGCTGGTGTAAAGGTTTATGCAGCGCTCCAAGAGGACATCGGGCGCACCGTTGATGAAAGCGCGGAACTTCCCGTCCGGCAGTTTGCGAATCACCGTGCTGCGTTTGCGGTCGGAGTCGAAAGGTATTTCGTGATGCTTCGGCAGTTCCTTCTCAATGCGCTCGCGGTCACCACCTGCTTTGCGACCGGCGGCAACCAATGCGCCTTCGGTGGGATCGCCGACGGTTTTCCACTTTCCGTCTTCCTGGACGAGATGGGCGTTGTTGCAGCCGAGGAGGACGGTCGCGAGTTCGAGCAACGGCGCTGTGTGTGGCGCTTCCGCCTTCTTGCCCTCGAAGCGCGCTTCGCCGTCCGGCCCGTAACCTTCGCCGGTGACTTCGTAGCTTTGGCCGGAAACGTAGAGCGCGCGCACGGTCATTTCGCCGACCGTCAATGTGCCGGTCTTGTCGGTGCAAATGACCGTCGTCGAGCCGAGCGTCTCGACTGCGGGCAGTTTGCGCACAAGCGCGCGGCGGCGGGACATGCGCAACACGCCGACCGCGAGCGAAACCGTGACTACGGCTGGCAGCCCTTCCGGCACGGCGGCCACGGCGAGGCTGACGGAGGTCATGGTTAATTCAAAAAGCTTTGTCCCCCGAAGCAGCCCCAACCCGAAGAGTAGCGCGACGATGCCTAACGCCGCCCAGACGAGGATACGCCCGAACGAATCGAGCTTCTGCTACAGCGGTGTCTTCTCTTCCGCACCCGCTTCTTCAATCAGTCCCGCGATGCGGCCCAACTCGGTAGTCATCGCTGTGGCCACAACGACGGCCTGGCCAGTGCCCGCTGCGATGCTCGTGCCCATGAACACCATGTTCTCGCGGTCGCCGAGCGGTATGTCGCCCTGTTCCAAAGTCGCGGGCTGCTTCGTCACCGCCTCCGACTCGCCGGTCAGCGCGGACTCGATGCACTTGAGCGAAGCCGCTTCCAGAACCCGTGCATCAGCCGCGACAAGGTCGCCGGCTTCCAGCGCGAGGATGTCACCGGCGACAATTCCTGAGGCAGGAATCAACGTGACTTGCCCATCGCGCCGCACTTTCGCTTGTGGTGCGGTCATCTTCTTGAGCGCCGCGATGGACTT
>Ga0163152_10007839_pt1 | contig 11536 bp, 8 predicted proteins | sample OliLakLV19MP8IB2_FD_148635 | JGI IMG/M metagenome (GOLD analysis project Ga0163152, IMG submission 148635) | Freshwater microbial mat bacterial communities from Lake Vanda, McMurdo Dry Valleys, Antarctica - Oligotrophic Lake LV.19.MP8.IB-2 | ecosystem: Environmental > Aquatic > Freshwater > Lake...
GCATCGGCTCGTTCTTCAACATCAGCCTGCTACCGACCTACATGGCCGATCATCTGGGGGTCGACAAGAAAGTTGGTTCGCTGATCGGCACGATCGCCCTGTCGATCGGCGCGGTCGGCTGCTTCGGCAGCGGCTGGTGGAGCGACCGCATCGTGCGCCGCATGGGAGCGCGCAAATGGGGACGACGGATTTTCGGGGCCGTGGGTTTCTTCGTCGGCGGGTGCTTGTGGCTGGTCGTGGCCGTGCGGTTTGGCCTGCGCGATTGGACCGCGCCGGCGACGACGGTCGACATCGTGATCTTGGGCGCATTGGTTTGCTCGCTCGTGCTCTTCTACGACCTGACGATGCCGGTGAGCTGGGCCGCCACGGCCGACATCGGCGAACGCTACGCCGGCACGGTATCGGGCATGATGAACACGCTCGGCAACCTGGGGGCCGCCATTGGTGCCTCGGCTGCCGGCGCCTTGATGCACCAGCGCCACACGGCGCTAATGTTCACGCTGTTCGCGTCGGCGTACTTCGCGGCCGGGCTGTTCTGGCTGCGGATCGATTCGACGCAGCCGGTTGTGGGGAGCAGCACGGAAGCGTTGTCGTAATTCTTCGACTGCACGAAGTGCGTCGGCTCGCCGGTCGAGGGTGTGCCACGGTTTGCTCGGCGGCAAATGTCGGTCGCGTTGGCCTGCCAACTTGATTGCCGACGAGCAAGCAGTGCTGAGATTGCGCGAGGGGCGGAGGGGGACAGGTACATGTTTTCGGCCGGCGCGAGTTGGCTCAGGCAATGTCGCACACCGAAAAATGTACCAGTCCCCGGGCACTGCTTGTTCGTCGGCGGGAGTCAGGTGGAGCAGCAACGTTGTACAAGCCGACTTCCAAGCAGTGGCACACTGACGCAGTGCCCGCGGGCGACACTACGTCGGTTAGGTTCACTGGCCCAGCAATTCGGCGAGCAATTCCAGCGGCAGTCCGACGATGTTCGACTCGCTCCCCTCGACGACGTGCAGCCAGCCGAGCCGATCCTGATAGCCGAAGCCGCCGGCTTTGCCTGCCCAAAAGCCGCTGCCGACGTACTCGTCGATCTGCGCGTCGCTGAGCGGGTCCATCCGCAATCGAGAGACCGCGACCCCTTCGCGCGGCCGCTGGCCGGCGAGCGGCCACAAGCACAAACCGCTCTGCACCACGTGCTCGCGACCACTAAGATCGCGCAGCATCTGGCGCGCGTGCGCGGCGTCGACTGGCTTGCCGAGCAACTGGTCGCCAAGCACGACGATCGTGTCGCAAGCAACGATGATGCGCTCGTCGATACTGGCGTCGATGCTCACGCTGGCATCGCCGGCAATTGCGGCCTGGCGCCTGCTCTCGAGTTGCGCGACGACGTCCGCCGCTTTCTGGCGCGCCAGGCGGGCGACGTACTCGCGCGGCGCCTCGCGCGGCCGCGCGGCGTCTTCGGCTTCTTCGCGGGCGGGCAATACTAAGAAGTCAAAGCCGGCGTCAGCCAAGAGCTCGCGCCGCCGCGGCGACCGGCTCGCCAGAATCAGTTTCAACGATTGACGATTCATTCCAGCTCACGCGGAGGGCGCAGAGCGGACTTCCGCGTTCTCCGCGGCTCCGCGCGCTTGTTCCGTTCTTTGCGCCTTGGCGGCTTGACCGACATTGGTCAACTGGTTTCGGGCCGCCAGCGCAGCACCGGCTGCCGGGCGGCGCGCACTTCGTCGGGCCGGCTGATCGGCGTGGTGCTCGGCGCGGCCTGCAGCATTTCGGCCGGCTCGTTCAAAATCTGCTGGATCACCGCCGCGAAGTCGTCGAGCGTCTCTTTGCTCTCCGTCTCCGTCGGCTCGATCATCAGCGACTCGCGCACGGTGAGCGGAAAATAAACCGTGGGGGCATGGAACCCGTAGTCCAGCAGCCGCTTGGCCAGGTCCATCGCGGTGGCCCCTTTTTCCTGCTTCAAGCGCGAGGCCGTCGCGACGAACTCGTGCATGCAGCGATCCCCCTGCGGCACCGGCAGCAGCCCTTTGATCTGGCTCAGCAGGTAATTGGCGTTGAGCACCGCATTCTCGGCCACGCGCTTCAGCCCGTCGGGTCCGTGCGTGCGAATGTAGGCGTAGGCCCGCACGAGCACGCCGGTGTTGCCGAAGAAACTGCGCACGCGACCGATCGACTGGGGGCGATCGTAGTCCAGTTCATAGCGGCCGTCGTGCTCGACAATCACCGGCGACGGTAGATACGGCGCGAGCTTCGCGCGGACCGCGATGGGGCCTGCGCCCGGCCCACCCCCGCCGTGCGGGCCGCTGAACGTTTTGTGGGGGTTGAAGTGCATCATGTCGGCGCCGAAATCCCCCGGCCGCGCGATGCCCAAGATGGCGTTCATGTTGGCGCCGTCGAGATAGATGAGGCCGCCGGCCTTGTGTACCTCGTCGGCAATGACGCGGATCTGGGCGTCGAACATCCCCAGCGTGTTGGGGTTGGTGATCATGAACACGGCGGTCTGGCTGTCGAGCTTGCCGCGGAGGTCTTCGAGATCGACTAGGCCGGCCGGCGTGCTGCGGACGGTGATCGCTTCGAAACCGGCCATCGCCGCGCTGGCCGGATTGGTGCCGTGCGCGCTGTCGGGCACCAGCACGTGAGGGCGATGCTCGCCGCGATCCTTGAAATAAGCCGCGGCGACCAACAGCGCCGTCAATTCGCCCTGCGCGCCGGCCGCCGGCTGCAGCGAGACCGCGTCGAGCCCGGCGATCTCCGCCAGATACTGCTGCAAGCCATAGAGCAGCGCGAGCAACCCTTGCAGCGATTCGTCGGGCTGATAGGGATGGACGTGCGCCATGCCGGGCAAGGCGGCCAGCCGTTCGTTCCGCTTGGGGTTGTACTTCATCGTGCAACTTCCCAGCGGATAGAAGTGCGTGTCGACCGACATGTTCTGCGTCGACAAGTTGGTGAAGTGGCGCACTACTTCGGGCTCGGCCAGCTCGGGCAGTGGCGGCGCGGTGTCGGCCAGCGCCGACTTCGGCACCAACCGCTCGAGCGGCACTGCCGGCACGTCAGCCGCCGGAAAGCGCACGCCGCGCCGCCCTGGCTTCGATAGTTCGAACAGTAGTTGCGTGCTGCGGGTGTTACGCATGATGAGTTGCCGTCACTCCGTCGTTAAAAAGTGGGACAGGCACCGAGCGACCAACCTTCCCACTGTATCCATGTTCTTCCGAGCTCGGAGCCAGTCCCATTTTTCAACGCGCCAACGCGGGAATTTGAGTGAGGGATTCGGCCAGTCGATCGATCTCGCCACGCAACCGCTTTTCGGTCACCGTGACCAGGAAGCAATCGGCTAGCTCCGGATACCAGCGCCCCAGCGGCACGCCGGCCAACAGCCCGTCGTCGCGATAGGCGCGTTCCAACAGCGGCTCGACGAGCCCCTGCGGCGCGCGGACGACAAACTCCTTGAAATAGGGCCGATCAAATTCGAGCGACAGGCCATCGACGGCCGCTAGCCGCTCGGCCGCGTAGTGCGCCTTGCGCAGCGACAGCTCGGCCACCTCGCGCAAGCCTTGCGGCCCGAGCGTCGCCAGATAGATGCAGGCCCGCAGCGCGAACAGCCCTTGATTGGTGCAGATGTTGCTCGTGGCCTTCTCGCGGCGAATGTGCTGCTCGCGCGTTTGCAGCGTGAGCACCCAGCAGCGGCGTCCCTGGCGATCGACGGTCTGGCCGGTGATCCGCCCCGGCATGCGGCGCACGAACTCCTCGCGGCAGGCCATGATCCCCAGGTACGGGCCGCCGAACGACATCGGGCTGCCAAGCGATTGACCTTCGGCCACGACGATGTCGGCGCCGTAATCGCCCGGCCGCTTCAAGATGCCCAGACTGATCGGATCGACCGCCGCCACGAAGAGCGCTCCGGCCCGATGGGTCACCTCGGCCAGTTCGGCCATCTCTTCCAGACAGCCGAAGAAGTTCGGTTGCTGCACAAGCACGCCAGCCGTCTGGTCGTTGAGTGCGGCAGCGAGATCGGCAGGCGAAAGCGTGCCGTCGGGCGTGCCGACCGTCACCAGATCGATACCCAAGTGCTCGAGGTACGTGTCGAGCACCTGGCGATACTCGGGGTGTACGCTGCGGGCGACGACCAGCCGCCCGTGCCGCTTGGTGGCGGTGAGGGTCATCAGCATTGCTTCGGCCGCGGCGCTCGCGCCGTCGTACAAGCTGGCGTTCGACACATCCATGCCGGTCAATTGCGTGATCAGCGTTTGGTATTCGAAGAACGCCTGTAAGTTGCCTTGGCTGGCTTCGGGCTGATACGGCGTATACGACGTGTAGAACTCGCCGCGCGAGGCGATCGCGTCAACTACAGCCGGAATGAAATGGTCGTAGCTCCCCGCCCCCAAGAAGCAAACCTTGTCGGCGGTCGAAGCCGTGCGGGCCGCCAGGTCGCCGAAATGCTGCGTCAGTTCGAGCTCGGTAAGGGCGGGGGGCAGATTGAGGCTGCGCTGCAAACGCATCTCGGCAGGCACTTGCGCGAATAGCTCTTCAAGCGAGCCAGCGCCGATCGCCGCGAGCATCGCTTGCTGGTCTTCGGCGGTGTTGGCGAGATAAGGCATTGAGTAGGGATTAGGGGTCAGGGGTCAGTGAAAGCGGTCGAAACGTTGTTAGCCGCGGAGCTTGCTCCGCGCGCTAGCTGGTGCGACGGCGAACTGCTGGTGACTAGTGTTCTTCCGCGGCGCACTGCTTTTCGTAAGCGGCGTGGTCCATGAGGGCGCTCAGTTCTTTCTCATCGCTCAAGCGAATTTTGATCAGCCAGCCGCGGCCGAAGGCGTCTTCGCTCAGGCGTTCGAGATGATTGGCCACGTCGTCGTTCACCGCCACGATCTCGCCCGACACGGGGCTGTACAAGTCGCTGACCGCTTTGACCGACTCGATTTCGCCGAACGATTCGCCCGCCTTGAGCGTGCGGCCCACCGCCGGCAGCTCGATGTAAACCAGGTCGGTCAGCGCGGCCACGGCAAAGTCCGAGACGCCGACCGTGGCGACCTGGGCGCCGGCTTCTGCCGACACGTGGACCCATTCGTGTGTTTGGGCGAAGCGCAATTCCTGGGGCGCGAACGAGGCGGGTGTCACGCGGAGGTCCTTTCGGTTCGACGGTAGAAGGGCAATTTGACGACCGTGGCGGGCTCGGCCCGGCCGCGAATATCGATCGCCAGCACGCGCCCCGGCGTGGCCACGGCGCGATCGACGTAAGCCATCGCGATCGGCCGCTCGAGCGTGGGCGAAAACGTGCCGCTGGTGACGTGGCCGACTACTTTCTGGTCCGACGCCGCGGCACCCTCCAAAATATCAAAACCTTCGCGGGGGACGCGCTTGCCTTCGAGCACGAGGCCAGCGCGCACAGGCCGCGATTTGTCGGCTTTGGCGGCGACGAGCGCATCGCGGCCGGGGAACTCTTTTTCGAGATCGACGGCGAAACCGAGCCCGGCCTGGAACGGATCGATCTGTTCGCTGAGCTCGTGGCCATAGAGGGGCATCGCCGCTTCGAGGCGCAGCGTGTCGCGGCAACCGAGCCCGGCGGCCGCGGCCCCCAGCGGTCGCCCTTGCATGAGCAGCGTTTCCCACAGGGCGTAGAGCGTCGACGCGCCGACGATCAGCTCGACACCATCCTCGCCGGTGTAACCCGTGCGGCTGACGATCCCCTGTGGGCCGCCGATGCGGGCTTCGGCCGCGTGATAGTAGCGAAGCGTGCTGGGGTCGACCGACAGAAACGGCCGCACGAGCTCAAGCGCCCGCGGCCCTTGCACGGCGATCATCCCCCACTCGAGTGTGCGATCTTGCATCGCGACGTCGAGCTGGGGCGCGGATTGCTTTTGCGCCGCGAGTTGTTTTTCGAACCAGGCGACGATCTTGTCGCGATTGCCGGCGTTGACCACCACCATGAAGTACGGCGCGGCAGCTTCATCGGCCAACTTGTAGACGAGCACGTCGTCGAGGATGCCACCGGTTTCGCTGGTGACCAGCGAGTAGACGACCTGCCCGGTGGCAAGGCCGGCGATGCGGCGAGTGACAATCCGCTCGAGCGCGGTCTCGGCATCGGCGCCGGTGAAGTGCAGGCGGCCCATGTGCGAAATATCGAACAGGCCGACCGCGGTGCGCGTGGCCGTGTGTTCGGCCACGATCGAAGAATAGCTGACGGGCATCTCCCAGCCGGCGAAGTCGACAAGGCGACCACCGTGGGCCTGATGCCATTCAAAGAGCGGCGTTCGAGCGAGCGAGCCAATCACGGGGGGCGTCGATCCATCGCCGCGGCGCTCGCCGGAGGGGCGCAAGCGCGGGCGTGAAGGTGCCGCGGCTGGGGCCGACAAGCGGGCCAGGCCGGTGGGGGAGATCCGTCAAGTTGCCAAATGGCTGGCCGCCCCGCCCGGCGGAGAATCTCCGCGGTGCGAACCGGCACGCCGCCCTCATTGTAGCGGCGCAGGGCAAGTCTGCCAGTCGAAGGAAGTGACCAATTTCGTCCGCGCTCGACGATCCCGCTAGGCCATGCAAGAATTGAATGGTTGACAACTTAGATCTGAAAGGGGAGTTCGATGACCGACCGCGAGCAAGTCTTAGAGAAGGCCTTGTCACTTTCGGCCGCGGACCGCGCCTTTGTCGCCGATGCCTTGGAACAGAGCTTGCCGCACGAAGGGTTTGCGACTCCCGAGGTTGCGGCCGCGTGGGCAGCAGAAGTTGAGCGCAGGATCGAGGCCTTTGAGCGTGGCGACGTTAAGGCAGTCGATGCCGATACTGCGATTGAGCAGATGCGCAACCAGATGCAAAATCGCGACACGCGCACATAAGCCGAGAATAGTTTGTCCGAAGTCTACGTCAGCACCGATGTTGAAGCCGATGGTCCGATCCCCGGCCCTCACTCGATGCTCAGCTTTGCGTCGGCCGCCTTCTTGCCCGACAAGACACTCGTCAGCACGTTCTCCGCGAACCTGTCACCTTGCCTGGCGCGCAAGGCGATCCGAAAACGATGGCGTAATGGCGCGGCCAGCCCGAGGCTTGGGCCGCCTGTCGAGCGGACGTGCGCGATCCGGCGGACGTGATGCCGAAATATGTCGCCTGGCTGAAGCAACTGCCCGGCAAGCCAGTGTTCGTGGCGTACCCCGCGGCATACGACTTCATGTTCGTCTACTGGTACATGATGCGGTTCGCCGGTGAGAGTCCCTTCTCGCACTCGGCCTTGGACATCAAGAGCTATGCGATGGCGGTCTTAGGCACCGAGTATCGCGAGTCGACAAAGCGACACATGCCGCGCGCGTGGTTCGACGACTTGCCGCACACGCACGTCGCGCTGGACGACGCGATCGGTCAGGGCGCGCTGTTTTGCAACATGCTCGCGGCCCGACAGCGAACCACAGGCGGACTCTGACTCGATTGGGAGTTCGTAGATTCCTGGCCCTGCTGTACTGCGGGTGCTCAAAAACTGGCTGACGACAACGCGCCGTGGCATAATCCTGGTGCGCGCCGGCACGTCGTTGCAGAATGCTGCGTACCAACGCATTGCGCCGCGTGAGCGAAAGTCGAGGGGCCACGATGCAAGTCCGCTGTCCGCATTGCCAATCTCCCTTGAAGCCTGTCGGGCACTCGTCGAACGATCAGACGTGCCCTAGCTGCGGGCGTACTATCGCTCTCGTCAGTGCGGCGACCGTTCCGCGCGGCAACCAGCGGACCGAAGCGCCGCCCGCAGTGCCGGGGTCGGATGCGCCGCTGCCGGCCGACACGAGTCCGTTTCTCGGCTCGTTCGTCCACGACACTGCGATCCGAGACGCCGCGCCTGAGAACCATCCGGCCGATCAGCCCCAAACGCTCGGCGACTATGATCTCTTCGAGGTGCTGGGTCGCGGTGGCATGGGCGTCGTCTATCGAGCCAGGCAGCGCAGCGCGAATCGGATTGTCGCGCTCAAGTTGATTCGCGCCGACCGCCTGGCCGATATCCCGCTCGACAAGCAGGCCGATGCGCTGACGCGCTTTCGGCTCGAAGCCCAATTCGCCGCGCAGCTCGATCATGCCCACCTGGTCACCGTGTATGAGGTAGGCCAGGTTGAGGGGCGCCCGTTCTACTCGATGAAATATGTCGACGGGAAAAGCCTTTACGAGTTACTGCGCGATGGACCGTTGGAGAATCGCCGCGCCGCGCGCTACCTAGAAGCGGCTGCCCGTGGCGTGCAACAAGCGCACCAGCGCGGCATCGTGCATCGCGACCTGAAGCCGCACAACGTGCTGATTGAGTCGAAGAGTGATCTAGCGCTAGTGACCGATTTTGGCCTGGCGAAACTCGCGGAAGGGGACAGCGGACTCAGTCTTTCGGGAGAAGTGTTTGGCACGCCGCCGTTCATGTCGCCGGAACAGGCCGTCGACTCGTCGCGGGTGACCGCGTTGTCCGATGTTTATAGCTTGGGCGCCACGCTCTACCACGCCGTGACGGGCCGGCCCCCGTTTCAGGCGGCCACCCATGTCGAGACGCTCAAACAAGTGGCCGAGCAAGAGCCGGTGTCGCCGAGCCTGCTCAATGCGGCCGTCGATCGCGACTTGGAAACAATCTGTCTCAAAGCGCTGGCCAAAGAGCCAGCCCGGCGCTACGGCTCGGCTCAAGAACTGGCCGACGATCTGCATCGTTATCTGGCGGGCGAGCCGATCAAGGCGCGGCCCATTTCGAGAGTGGCCCGCGGCTGGCGCTGGGCGAAGCGGAACCGGGCGCTGGCAGGGCTGTCCGCCGCGCTAATCCTGGCACTCATCACGGGAACCGCGGTATCGACCGCCTTTGGCTGGCGCGAGGCGCAGGCTCGCGATGCCGCCGAACAAAGCGCGCGTGAAGCGGACGCCAATGCCAAGCAGGCCGAGGCGAGCGCCCAGCAAGCGCGTGAAGCGGTCGACAAGTTCTACACGCGGGTCAGCGAAGAGCGGCTGCTGAATGAGCCGGGCATGCAGCCGCTAAGACAAGACCTGCTCGGCACGGCGCTCGACTATTACCGGGGCTTTGTTGCCCGAGCGACCAACGACAAGCAGTTGCGATTTCAATTGGCCAGCGCCTACTTTCGCATGGCATCGATTACGGGCGCAATCGGCTCCAAGGCAGACGCATTGGAGTTGCAAAGCAAAGCACTTGAGATTGTGGAGACGATGGCGCGGGAGAACCCCGCGGTCACCGAATATCGACGCGAGTTGGCCGCGAATCACAAAAACCTCGGCGACTTACAAACCGCTATTGGCCAGACGGAAGCGGCGCTGGCGTCGTACGAGCGGGCGCTTGAGATCTTCGAGAAGCTAGCGCGGGAGAACCCCGCCACCACCGAGTTTCAAAGCAATCTGGCCACTAGCCATGACAGCATTGGCACCTTGCACGCCAGTCTCGGCCAGACAGACAAGGCGCTGGCGTCGTACGAGCGGGCGCTTGAGATCTTCGAGAAGTTGGCGCGGGAGAACCCCACCCTCACCGAGTTTCAACATCTCCTGGCCCGTAGCCAAATCAACCTCGGCAACTTGCAGATTGATCTCGATCAGACGGACGAGGCGCTGGCATCGTACGAGCGGGCGCTTGAGATCTTCGAGAAGCTAACGCGGGAGAACGCCACCGTCACCCAGTATCAAAGCGACCTGGCCGCTAGCCATACCAGCATTGGCATCTTGCACGTCAGTCTCGGCCAGACACCCGAGGCGCTGGCATCGTTTGGCCAGGCGGTCGAAATCCGGGAAAGGCTGGCGCGGGAGAACCCCGCCGTCACCCAGTATCAAAGCGACCTGGCCGCCAGTCACAACAATCTCGGCAACTCGCAGGGTGATCTCGGTCAGACGGAAGCGGCGCTAGCATCGTATGGCCGGGCGCTTGTGATTCAGGAGAAGCTAGCGCGGGAGAACCCCGCCGTCATCCCGTATCAAAGCGACCTTGCCCGATACCACTACAACCTCGGAAACTTGCAGGCCGGTCTCGGCCAGACGGAAGCGGCGCTGGCGTTGTACCGCCTTGCGCTTGAAATCTGGGAAAAGCTGGCACGGGAGAACCCCGCCGTCATCCCGTATCAAAGCTTCCTGGCCGATTGTCACTGGTGCCTCGGCGTTGTGCAGGCCGGACTCGGCCAGACCGAAGAGGCACAGGCGTCCTACCGCCGGGCGATCGAAATTAACGAAATATTGGCGCGGGAGAACCCCGCCGTCACCAAATATCAAAGCGAGCTGGCCCGTAGCCACAACCGTCTCGGCGCCTTGCAGCACAATCTCGGCCAGACCGACGAGGCGCGGGCGTCGTACGACCGGGCGCATGAGATCTTCGAGAAGCTAGCGCGGGAAAATCCTGCACTCGCCGTATATCAAAACAACCTGGCCCGTAGCCACTACTGTCTCGGCGCCTTGCAGGCCACCCTCGGCCAGATGGAGGAGGCGCTGGCGTCGTATCAATCCGCCGAGCGGCTGCTCGCACCGCTGGTGGAAATGGATCCCGGCAAGGTCGAGATGGCCAACTTGCTGACGCAGACCCGGCAAGTGATCGAGCAGCTTGAAAAGGATCGCGCCGACAAGCCCGCGGCGGAATAGCGCATCGCGCGGCCAACTCCTCGCATTCACTCGTCCGCGACTCCGCGCGCGTTTCTTTCCGGGGCGCGCAACGTAACCGTCGTACCGGTTGTTCCATCCCTGCCGGTCCCCCACCGCGCCCGCTTGTGCCGGTTGTGACGCGATCGCCGGTTTTGCTAGGGAGCGCTAGCGCCGGGTGGTCGATGCTCCCGACTGAGTCGCGAGGGGAGGGCGCGCCCGCGCACACGTACGCGTGGCGGCGAGTCTCTCCCGCGATCAGGGAGAGCCGTCGATGCGCCCCGGCCCGAAACCGATCCTCTTAAGAATGCTCGTCGCTTTGGCGTGCGCGCTCGTGTGCCGCACCGCCACCGCGCAATCGTACGGCGTCGAGCTTGGCAACACGCTGATGCCCGCCTCGGGTGGCATGGGCGGAACCAGCGTCGCCCGACCGCAAGACATGCTCTCGGGCATCAATGCCAACCCGGCCACGCTCACGCAGTATCGCGGTACGACATTCACGATGGCGGGCACGTTCGTCGGCTCGACCTTCGATCTCACGCAAACCGGCCCGGCGCCGGCCATCGGCGTTTCTCCCTTCTCGGCCAAGTCGAGCACCGGCGGAACCGTCGTGCCGAACATCGGCGTCTCGCAAGAGCTTGACGTCTTCGGGTTGCCCATCACGCTTGGGCTGGGCCTGATCGGCACGGCGGGTGCGGGGACGAGCTTTGTCCGGCAGCCCGCCAGCAATGGCACGTCGACCTACCTGCTGGTGCTCGAGTTCGCGCCGAGCATCGCCGCCCAACTCACCGAGCGGTTGTCGATTGGCGCCACGATGTTCGTCGGCGACGGCTATCTCGACGGCCCGTTCGTCGGCACGTCGGCCATGACCAACGCCTTTGCCCTGCGCGCGGGGCTCGGCGCCAGCTACGCGCTGACCGAAAACACGACACTCGGCTGCTACTGGAAGACGAAGCAGCAATTCACCTTCTCCAACGCCGTGGTGTTGTTCAATCAA
>Ga0163152_10007842_pt1 | contig 11534 bp, 12 predicted proteins | sample OliLakLV19MP8IB2_FD_148635 | JGI IMG/M metagenome (GOLD analysis project Ga0163152, IMG submission 148635) | Freshwater microbial mat bacterial communities from Lake Vanda, McMurdo Dry Valleys, Antarctica - Oligotrophic Lake LV.19.MP8.IB-2 | ecosystem: Environmental > Aquatic > Freshwater >...
CAAGATTCGCGTGATTCAACGGCGCGCCTATGGCTATCGGGATGAGGAGTACATGCGGCTCAAGATTCTGACCGCCTTCTTGCCGCGGAAATGAGCAGAATTCACCCACACGAATCTGCATTGAGCCGTATTAGTCAATTACGATCTGCCGTGGAATCCAATGATCGTCGAGCAGCGCATCGGACGCGTCCAACGCTTAGCGTCCAAGCATGCGAGCGTCGCCATTTTTAATATCATGTTGCGCGGCACCTTTGAGGAATACATTGTTGGACGTTTGATGGAAAAGCTTCAGATGGCATCCCACGCGATCGGCGATATAGAAGCGTTGCTCGAAGCCTCCGGAATCAGCAGTGAGGATGAGAATGGGGCGACGGGCTTCGACGAGAAGATCCGCCAGCTCGTGATTGCGGCGCTCGCAGGCATGGATATGGAGGCAGCGACGCGCCAGGCGGTAGAAAGTATTGACAAGGCAAAGAGTATTATGGTGCTCGAGGAAGAGAACATCAACGCGATGCTCGGTGGAATGGAAGGAGTCGGGTTCGTCGGACCTCGTGCCCCGACCCTGCCCGGCGTCGTGCGATCCATGACGCCACGGGACTTCACTCTGGCGGCCTTCAAGAGCTTGGGTGTACGCGTGACGCCGCAACCGCATGATCTGTATCTCGCGGAAGAGAACGGTGGACGTGAACACATCCGTTTCGAGGAAAGCGCGGGGGCGGGCACAAGAAGTACACTCTACGCTCCCGGTACTGCGGGCTTCCTCCGGTTAGTCGGTCGGGTCATTGCGACCGGCGTTCATGAGGTCCAGGATCTCGACCAGAACCCCGCCAAAGAGAGCGAGGAACTCGCACGTCGATGGGTCCTCATCTTCGGCGGCACGCCCAAGGAAGTAGAGGTCGAAGTGGTTCGTCGTTGTTTCGAAGGAACGGCCCTTGTCAGGGTACGTGCCACTGTGGCGCATGACAGCTACGAGCGCCTCGTCGAGGTTTCCTGTTCACCGACCGAGCACAGCGCTGAGACAGACCGATCAGGGCTGGGACCATTGCTTCGCACAATTGAGAATCCCATTACCCTTGGCCTAAACATCGAAAGTCTGGCCGACGCGGCGAAACTCGACGCGGCGATCTCCGAATTCTCCCACTTCTACTTGGAAAGACGGACGCAGGAGATGCAGGCCGCAGGCGGCGATGAGCGAAAAAAAGAAGAAGTTGGAGGATGAGTTCACGCCCCGCCTTGAAATGACGCTGGTCGCACTCGAAGGACGACTATATCGAAAGCTTAAAGTAAAAGCGCAATATAGGTTTGATGCTGACTCCGAATATAGCAGCACGCTAACCGTCGTACCGCATACGGGAGAGTTGCTCGACGCTCCCGAAGTAGGCCTCTGCGCCCGATCAGGGAGAACTGTCCCTAAGACGTGCCTCAACCAATGCCAGATTACAGGGGAGAAGGTGTTGCAACATCTCCTCGTCCGATCCGAGGTAAGCTCAAGGTTCGCGCTGTCCGAGCATACCGTTCTGTGCAGTCTGAGCGGCAAGCGGGTTCTCAAGGACGAGGCCGAACTGTCAGCGGTGAGTGGACACATGGTTGCGAGCGTGTTCCTTAAAACTTCAGCTCTAAGTGGGAAGCGGGCGGAGCCTGATCACTTTGGCCAGTGCGAATTCACGAGGGCCGAGGTTCTTGATACCGAGCTTGCCACGAGCGAGGTATCTGATAAACGATATAAGATCGATGAGCAGATACGCTCGGTTGTGTCTGGAAAAACTGGACACAAGTCTGAGTTCCTCATCTGCCACGAAACCAGACAGCCTCTCCTGGTCTCGGAGGCCGAACAATGTGAGGTAACCAGTAACTACGTCAGGCCGGGAATTCTGGAAGAATGCATGATCACAAAAAAACGGGTTCTGCCTTTAGAACTTGAGCGCTGCACTGCAACCGGGAAGCGAGCGTTAAGAAGGCTCTTTGTTACAAGCAGCCTATCGGAAGCGCGCATTCTAGAAGAGATTGCCGTGCGGTCAGCTACCGGGAAACTCTGCGCCCCAATCGAAGCCAAGCCCTGTCTTTGGAGTGGGCGGAAATGCCATCCCGACGATCTTCGCGTTTGCTGGCTGACGGATCTGCCTATTCACTTCGAATTCACCACGGCAGGTAGGTTCCCACGCCTTGAGCCGCTTGTCGATCTGCTCAATGGCACCAAAAGAACTGCGGACGAGCCTCAGCTATGGGAAGTTATAGCCACCAAAGCTTCAGCTGTATTGGGAAAGGGGCGGTGCCGGGTGGTAGCTGCAATTCTTTCGCCCGACAGGTTGCATCTCGCAATCTGCGTCGAGGTCCGCACACTGCTCGGTTTCCGGGTTCGGCATGCTGGTATGGTGTACTCCATCAACGACCACTCCATTGTTGGTCGGGTAGCCCAAGGAGAACGTACTTCGGAAGGATGGACAGAACTAAAATAAGAGCGCAGTGGAAGCATTTTCGATCCAAGATAAGGGTTTGGGTTGAGGTGGCCGGGAAATAATGGACACCGGGATTATGACTCACCAGCCATCTTCTCCAATTCCTCTGGGCTCCGATAACCAAGTGCCTGATGCAAGCGCTAGCGGTTATAGAAGCGCTCAATATACTCCGCGCGCGGAGATTGCGTGGCTGCTCCTGCCTGGTTAGAATCCTTCCCTGTTGATCTTCTCTCCGAGACTGGTTGATCCCATGTGCTCCTTCGCCTACTCATCTCATATGAATCGTCGCACATTGAAGGAGAGCTGCCCTAAGCGGCGCCAGACCTGCGTCTCGGGTTTTTTGGCACTGGTCACGTTCCTGTTTCTGAATACGGTTCCAGCCTATGCGGAGTGGGTGGCGGTTGAGAAAGACTATCTCCGGCCAGGACTACAGACTGTGTACGTCGATCCAGGCAGCATTCGCAGAGAAGGGAATCTGGTGACGATATGGCAATTAATTGACTTCACGTGGATGCAAGGAAATCCGAGAGGGCCCACCCGATTCTTGTCTACAAAGACCCAAAAGCAATTCGACTGTGCGGGGAAGCGCCTCCGGTTGCTTGCGTTTACAGAGTTCTCACACCATATGGGAACCGGTATAGCGACTCATGGGTACGTCGATAAGGACAACTGGCTACCAGTTGAGCCAGAAAGTATTAATCAGGCTCTGCGGGAAGTCGCCTGCGGCAAGGAATGATCGCGTAGCCATACACCCTCTTCGCGCAGATAAGGTTGCCCACGACTGAGCCTATGGGAGGCGTATTCGGCCACTTGCCTGTAAAGAATACGAGAGAGGGGAAGAGTACGGGAGGCCACTGAGGAGCTGGGACGTAGGACCAAGCGGCGTAGTCCTCTCTTTTCCCATCTCCTGCGAATTCTGCCGGTCTTATGTCTTCAACTTGTCAAAGACGCCAAACCGGGTATAGAGGGAATGCCGCCAACTACTTGGGCCAAAGGAATAAAATGTGTATGCCCAGATGGCGACATCGGTCAGGCTGCCCCATTCGGCCTTTCCCTGCCACACATGGTACACGACTAACAAGATGCCGATGAGAGAAATGAAGCGAAGGAGGTGGGCGCCTATCGTCAGCCGAAGAAGAGAGATCGCCGTGGCTATGAGGAGAGCGCCGGCGAACAAATCTGAGGCGAGAATGCTACCATCGGTCGTATCTCTAGACAAAAAATGCCAGGCCCCCATCCAAAAGAGGAGCGCATGAAAACCCCACCACGTAATCGTTCCAAGCAGCGCATCCCTCTGCGAAGTCTCCATCGAATAGCCCTCATCTATCTGGTTAGTCGCGACAGTATTTCTTTCAATGCGACCCTTCGCACCCCTGTCCGCGATCGACAGCCACTGCATGTTGTTCGTCATCGTCGCATGCGAATGGGTCCGCACTCGATCGCGTGAACGCCTGCTTTGCCGATTGGCTCCGCCGGATAATAGCAGAAAACGAACGCAAAAAGCGGCAAGTTGTGTCAGTGCCGGCCTGTAGAAACCAGCGACTATTGTGTGGAGAAGTCGACCGTTTCTCTGGCAGGTGCGAGAAGGTTATGATGATCAAGGAAGAGGGTCGTCTTTCCCCTTGCTGGTGGTCGTCTATACGTCTCTCCTGTTTTGGGGTATCAGATCTTCTGTGCCGTGTCTATTTTAATTGTGGGCGAGGTTCCGCATGGCCAAATCGGAGTATGTCTTTCAGCGAGTCGACGACCAGAAAGAGCTTGAACGGCTTCGGATGATTGAGTTGGTGTTCGATCCTGCGAGTCAGAGACGGCTGCTCGGCACTGGCCTGCAAGCCGGCTGGCGTTGTCTTGAGGTCGGGCCCGGTGCTGGGTCGATTATGACCTGGATGGGTGAGGTGGTTGGTCCGACGGGCCAGGTTGTGGCGGTGGAGCTCGATCCGAAGTTTCTCGGTGAGCGAGAGCGGTCGAATGTGAGCGTCGTCCGAGCCGATATTCGGGCCGCACCGTTGCCGGAACAGTCGTTCGATCTGGTCCATGCCCGGTATGTGTTGATCCATCTTGCTGACTACGAGGTGGCGTTGACGAAGATGCTCGACAGCCTCAAGCCAGGAGGCTGGCTTGTCCTGGAGGAACCTGATTTTTCAGCTTCACGTGGGATGACCGGCAGTGAGCAGGAACTCGCGTCCTTCTATAAGGTAAGTCAGGCCATCGAGCAGATGTATGCGACATTGAGAATGGACTATGCGCTGGGCCTGAAGTTGCCCGCCTTGATGCAACGGCGTGGACTGCAAGACCTCACCGTGGAGAACGATGCCCCACTCTGTGTGGGTGGATCTGGCATGGCCAGGGTGATGAAGACGTCGGCTGAGCAATTGCGGGAGAAGTATCTGACTACAGGAATTGTTGAACCATCGGATCTTGAACGGTATTGCCGATTCGCCGATGATCCGAACACCTGGGCCATCTACTACGCCACCATTGCCGTGAGTGGTCGGAAAGCCGGAGGCTGAGATGTCCGCAGATACGCCGGTGTTAGTGTTGCCCGGTCTTGGCAATTCAGGCCCGCAGCATTGGCAAACGCTCTGGGAGTTACGCCATCCCGGTTGGAAGCGTGTGAATCTGGAAGATTGGGACAGCCCGGACTGTGACGAGTGGGTGCGTGCGTTGGATGTGGCCGTGGCGGCCTGTCCCTCTCCACCCTTGCTCGTCGCGCATAGTCTCGCCTGTCTTTTGGTGGCCCATTGGGCTCATCGTTCATCGTTACGCCTGAGGGCGCCTTCCTCGCGGCGGTGCCGGACCCGCGGGGCGTAAGTTTTCCGGCCACGGCGCGCGGGTTTGTGCCGGTGCCGATGGCGCCGTTTGCCTTTCGAAGCCTCGTGATCGCCAGCGCGAATGACCCATTCGGTTCGCTGACCCATGCCACACAGTGCGCGGCTGCTTGGGGGAGCACGTTCATCGATATCGGCCAGGCGGGGCACATCAATGCCGACAGCGGGCATGGTGAATGGAATGAGGGCTACGCCCTTCTACAGCGAATCATGGGTTAGGACGCTGAGAAAGTCTCCCTGCGTTCCGCTAAAGGTAGAGGGCCTGATAGTCCTGTGACGCCAGCGTCTGTTTTTTGACATCCCACTGAATCGTAAACACCGCCGAACGTGCCGAAGACAAGGACAGCAGGCGCCGTCCATCCTTCACCACGACACTCTCGGCTTGACGAAAATCGAGCGTCCGATCCGGCCCAGTTCGATTGCAGACGATGAGTGGGAGCCCTGTATCCTTGGTGCATCGTTCCCATTCGCCGTGAGGACCATGGTGACCCGGCGCCCATGCGGCTGATGAGACCAGGAGCTGCGCCCCTTGGGCCTGTAGGTTTCGGGCGATCTTCGACGTAAAGGCATCTGCACAGATCAGCATTCCGACCCGTGTGAATGGAGGAACTGGAATGGCGACAGCTTGCTTTCCGGGCGTCGACCAGGCCTCCGATCCCACTCGTAGCGTATGAATTTTTCGATGGGCGCCGACGATGGCCCCGTCCGCTGCGATGGCGAACAGGCTATTGTAGAGTTTGTGGGATGTCCGATCCTGTTCTGGACAGGAAAGAAACAGGGTCACGCGCAGTCGGGCGGCGAGTCGAGACATCTGCGTCATCCACGAGTCGGGTTGCGGCAAGATCCACTCTGTTCCGATACTGTCGGCAAAGGTATAGCCGGTGACAATGAGTTCGGGCGTGATGATCCAGGTCGCGCCGAGCCCTGCGGCGGCGGTGACACCCGTTTCGACAAGTCGCCGGTTCTGTGTGAGATCGCCCGGGATCGGCGCGAGATGGAGCAACGCGATGCGTAAGGTCTGTGCCGGCATTATTTCTCGCTGCCAGGTTGAAGTGCGCACGACCGCAATGCTTCCGAACGTAACACAGGCGAACGCAAGCCTGCTACCGCTGAGCCGCGGCGCCATGTTCTTGACAAGCCGTCGCGATATGGGAAAGATGTATGGAATCTCATATCCAGCGAGCGAACGCTGAAACTGGAGTGGCTATGAAGCCGGTTGTGCAACGTGAGCGAACCGGGTGTGGCATCGCGAGCGTGGCGGTGCTGGCTGGGGTGAGCTATCGGCAGGCGCAAGGTGTGGCGAACCGGCTCGGCATTTTCGCAGGCGATTCGAGGCTGTGGTCCGAGACGCGCCACGTTCGCAGGCTGCTGAAGGAGTATGGAGTCAGGCCTGCACATACCGAAGTGCCGTTCACCTCATGGGAGGCTCTTATGGATCGTGCAGTACTCGCCGTCAAATGGCACACAAAGCGCGAGCGTGCGTTTTGGCATTGGGTGGTGTTTTGGCGAGGGCCTCACGGGCCGGTTGTGCTCGACTCGAAGCGCGCGCTACGTCGTCATGTGCGTACCGACTTCGGTCGCATCAAGCCGAAATGGTTCATTCCTATAGCAGGATGCTGAAAAATGGGACGGGGTAGCTGGGACGATCCCTGTGCTCACGCAACGCGCGGTCGCAGACTCCCCTCGCTCGGGCTAATGGCACGTCTCGGCGTGCCAGTGGGTGGGCGGGTGGAATGTTGCGCGCAATTGGGATCACCCCAGCCACCCCTTATTAAGTGAATGTTTGCTGCGGCCTTGCTTGGGGAAAGGTACGTCCATGGGTAAAGAGGCTGTCTTGGCAGACTCAGGGCGGGAGGGTGAAATAGTCGCCAGGGTTGGGCGGGTGAGAATGCTGAACTTTTTGAGCATCCTGCGGGAGTACTATTCTGTCGCGCCAGCCATGCGGCCCCTTCGAAGTAGTCATCTGCTAACTGGTGCAGCGTTACTTCGATTACACGGAGTCGGATGATGACCACACGATTTCTTACGATTGCCGATGGGAAGACCCGCTGCGGATGGGTCGGCGGTAAGCAACATGTCATCGCCTACCATGACCATGAGTGGGGGCTGCCGATTCACGATGACCGGAAGCATTTCGAGATGGTGCTGTTGGAGGGCGCGCAGGCGGGTCTCACATGGGAAACGATCTTGCTGCGGCGGGAGGGCTATCGTCGAGCGTTTGCGGAGTTTGACCCCAAGAAGGTAGCGCGATTCACGGCGAAGAAGAAAGCCGTGCTATTGAAGAATCCCGGGATCATCCGCAACCGGCTTAAAATCGACTCGACGGTGACCAACGCCCAGGCCTTTCTCGCAGTTCAAGAAGAGTTCGGTTCGTTCGATCACTATGTTTGGCAGTTCGTCGGCGGGAAGCCAAAAGTGAATCGCTGGAGACGTATGACTCAGGTTCCTGCCACGAGCCCAGTAAGCGACGCATTGTCGAAGGATCTCAAGAAGCGTGGCTTCCGCTTCGTCGGCAGCACGATCATCTATGCCTACCTGCAAGCCGCCGGATTGGTGAACGATCACACGACTGATTGTTTCTTGTGCGCTCGTCGTTCGTGACATGTGACGCGCAAATCGGTGGTTGCTCAGGTTTATTCTCCTTCGCCGAATACCCCGTAGCTTCCGGCCTTCGCAGCAGAAGTAACTACTTCGGCAGAGTAGGCTGCTGCGGGGAGCTTCATTTATCTTGTTTGTTTAGTTCAATCAGACAAATCAGACGGACGGAATAGACCAGACTAACCCGATAGACCAGATGAACCTACCGTGTGTTACCGGTTGGAATTTTCCGACGAATTGACGAAGGATTTTCGGTAGCCGGTCACTTTTTCCAAATAGCCCCTGGTCTCTTCGTAAGGCAGGTTCTTGCGCAACTGGTCATAGACACCAGCCGGTTGGAGGCTGTTGATCTGGTTGACCGCCGTGGTGCGGTCCCGCGAAAAGGTGCGGAAGACGTTGCCCGCGCCGGTATTGTAGGCCGCAATCACACAATATTCGCGTGACACATTGTGCTCTACATTTTTCAGCTGATTGAACATCAAGACATTCAAAAAGGCCGTCCCTAATTCGACGTTGTTCTCAGGATCAAACAGGTAATCCCGTGACGGAATCACATCCTGGCCTTTCGCCTTCCGGTAGGCTTCCCGCCCCCCGCTGGTGGGAACGAGTTGCATGAGCCCATAGGCAGGGGCCGAGCTGACGGCATAGGGGTTGAAGTTGCTCTCGGTGCGGATGACGGCGAAGACCAGGCTGGGGCTGATGTCGTATTGTTCTGCAAACTGGTGAACCAGCGTTCGGTATTTGTCTGCCTGCTTCATTGGGAGATTGGACACCATCGGGATCTTGATGTAGTGCGCCGTCTTCTTGGTTCCGTCTTGGTCGACTGTTCGCGTGCCGGATTTCTTTTCAAGGAGAGAGGCGGCAAACGGCTCGACGTCTTCCGGCGTGCGCATGGGTTTATTCTGCTGATTGAGGACGAGGCCATAGAGGTAGGGGTCCTTGTCGCCGGTGAGGATGATTTCTTTGTCGGAGAATAAATCGACCGATCGGGGATCTTGCGGGGTCAGGATCGTGGTGATCACGGCATTCTTGAGACTTTTCTGAGGGTCTTGGTCGTCTAGTGTCTCGACCAGAATCTCGCCTGAGTCGAAGTCGACAATCGCCCGGCTTTTATAATTTTGCGTGTACTTCACATATTTTTTCTGTTCGGGCAGTTTGATTTCTTCCTTCCCCCAGGTCTTTTCGACATTCACCCCCAGGACGGCGAGGATGGCCTCAAAGTCTTTCTTAGCCTCGCGCAGATCTCTGAGCACCGCCTCAGGGTCTCGCGCATATTGATCGAGACGCCTCTTGGCGATCTGTGCCGGATCTTTTCCTGACGCAAGATCGATGATGGCCTGTCCGGTCTGGCCCTTCGCGACTCGACCAGCCGCCGTAAGGGCCTTCTCGGTCGTCTCGCAGCCGGCTATGGTCAAGGCGAAGGTAGCGATACAGAGTGTATAGAAGGAGGCTGATGGGCGCATAGGCGTGGAGTCAAGAGTAGCAGGATCTAAACCAGATTACCACATGGGGAAGGCTAAGGATCGGAGCAGCGGATCGGCGATTGCCGCAGACCTGTTCATGAATCATGCGGGCTAGGTTTGTGGCTGGCCTGCCGACTCTGTCTGTTTTCCCTCGAGTTCGGTCCAGCGGTTATAGAGCCGTTCTGCGGCTGTGCGGGCTGCGTCCAGCGCCTCGGATCGTTCTTGTAACGCTGCGGCGTTGGAGGCGATGGCAGGATCTTCTACGGCGGCTTGACAGGTTGCGATGGTCTCCTCGGCCTGGAGAATTCTCTGTTCCATCTTCGCCCATTCCTTTTGCTCTCGATAGGACAGGCCTGTCTTTTTGGGCTTCGGATTCGATTCCGACTCGGAGCGGGATATTTTGGAGGGGCGTGATGACGAAGCCCGAGCCTGTTCCACCGCGGTACGTTCTTGTGCCGACTCCCATTGCGCATAGTCGGCGAACCATTCGGTCTGGCCTGTGCCGTCCAGTGCGAGCAGCATCGTTGACACGCGGTCCAAGAGCCACCGGTCGTGTGTCACCAACATCAAGGCGCCTGGAAATTCCACCAGACTGTCTTCCAACACATCCAGCGTCGGAATATCTAAGTCATTCGTCGGCTCGTCGAGGATCAAGAGATCTGCAGGCTGGAGCATCAGCCTGGCGATGAGCAGCCGCGCCTGTTCGCCTCCGGAGAGGCGGGAGACCGGGAGGTCCAGCTGCTCTGCTCGGAAGAGAAACCGTTTCGCCCAGGAGACGAGATGTACCTCACGGTCTTGATAGACGACCGAGTCGCCGTGTGGGGCAAGGGCTCGACGGAGCGAGGAGGTTTGGTTCAGCGATTCGCGGTGCTGCTCGAACGTGACCACGCGCAGTTTGTCCGCTCGGGCGACCGTGCCTGTGTCAGGCTTGAGGGTTCCGGCGATGAGCTTGAGCAGGGTGCTCTTTCCGCTTCCATTCGGACCCAGTAACCCGATCCGCTGGCCCGGTCCGAGCAGCAGGTCGAGGTTTGTCACGATCGGCCGTCCGCCGAGCGATTTGCAGAGTTGCGTGGCCTCGATCAACTGTTTCGACCTGCGTCCTGATGCGGTGAAATTGAGGCCCGCTGTGCCTTGGTCTTTCCGGGCGTCGGCGCTGTTCAGCTCTTCGATCAAGCGGCCGGCTGAGTCGATCCGCGATTTGGCTTTCGTCGTGCGGGCTTTGGGGCCGCGCCGGAGCCACTCGACTTCGCGGCGGACACGATTGGCTAATGAGGCTTCATAGTTGGCTTGCGCGTGCAATGCGGCATCCCGCTGTTCCAGAAAATCACTATAATTCCCCTTTGCCTCGAATACCCCGGTGGGATAACTGCGATTCAGTTCGATCATCCGCGATGTCACGGCTTCCAGAAAACGGCGATCGTGGCTCACGACGAGAAAGGCGCGGGCTTCGGCCCGTAACAACCGCTCGAGCCACAGGATGCCTTCGACATCCAAATGGTTGGTCGGCTCGTCCATCAGCAGAACATCCGGTTCCAGCATCAGTGAGCGGACGATGGCCAGGCGTTTCTTCCATCCTCCGGAGAGCGTGGCGGTAGACTGGTCTGTTGAGGGAAACTCTCCCAGGCTGAGCGCCGCGGACGTGCGACCGTTATGGTCGTGGGGATCATGACCTTCGTCGATCAAAACCTGTGCAAGCACTTCCTCGATTGTATGGGCTCCGTCAAATAACGGTTCTTGTGGCACGTAGCCGACGCGGAGTTGTCGGCGCATCGATCTGGTGCCCTCATCCGGCTCTTCGAGTCCTGCCATGATTTTCAGCAAGGTTGATTTGCCGGAGCCGTTTGGCCCAACCAATCCGACATGGTCGCCCTCGGCCAACCCCACCGATAAATCAGTAAACAACGGTTTTACGCCGTAGGTTTTGCTGATGGACTCGCAGCTCAAGAGAATTGTTGGTGGCATAGCTCTACCGAACGAATGACGACGTTATTGACCAGCGGAGAAACGATCAGGCAGGACTGTTCAGGCCAGGCTGGATCGCACAGACATCAGTGTACGGGTTGGAGGAGAGAAACTGCAAGGGGGTGGGAGGGGCCCTAATCCGGACGTAAGCCATTCATTGAGTCTGCCGAGCCAGCCAGACTCTGTGCTGGCTGCGGCGGAGGATGCCCGCCACTTTTTTTAGGCAC
>Ga0163152_10007851_pt1 | contig 11530 bp, 8 predicted proteins | sample OliLakLV19MP8IB2_FD_148635 | JGI IMG/M metagenome (GOLD analysis project Ga0163152, IMG submission 148635) | Freshwater microbial mat bacterial communities from Lake Vanda, McMurdo Dry Valleys, Antarctica - Oligotrophic Lake LV.19.MP8.IB-2 | ecosystem: Environmental > Aquatic > Freshwater > Lake...
GATCAAACAAAGGTGAGCGCGGCGTTGACTGGCTGCCGGGCTATCGTCCACCTGGCAGCGGCCATGCACACCAACGATCGCGAACTGGAGTCAGTAAACGTTGAGGGATTGCTGAACATCGTCGCCCTGGCAGGGTCGCAGGGCATACAGCGATTCATCTATGCAAGTTGTCTTGGAGCCACCCAATTCAGCACCTCCAAGTACTTTCAAACTAAATGGCAGGGCGAAACAATGATTCGCACCAGCAACTTCTATTGGACAATCTTTCGCCCATCACTGATTTTTGGTCCGGGTTCGCATCTAATGCGCGCTTTGGATTTCTCAGTAACGAAGATACCGTTCATTCCGGTGATGGGCAGTGGCTTGAACCAGATTCAACCAGTGTCGAACGATGATGTTGCAGCTTGCATAATTCAGAGTCTGTACAATCGCGACACGGTCCAACAAACATACGATCTGCTCGGACCAAAGGCATACAGTCTTACTGAAATGCTGGAAATGGCCGCAGCAGGTTCATCGGCGAGCAAAAAACCTACCGTGAAGGTGCCCTTACAGCTAGGATTTCTTATCGCTCGTCTTGTCTCCCAAATCAACCCGCGGGCGCCTATTTCAGAAGATCTAATGCGAGTAATATCAACCGAGCTGATTGGCGATCCCTCAGCGATGAACAGTGCCTTTCAAGTACCAATGACATCTTTCGAAACCCAGTTCAAACGCTTGGCAGGGCACCGTTAAAGATTTAGTACGTGAGCGGGCGCCGGTTGCACCAAGTATGTTATTTTGTTGGGGCCTGCAAAAGGTGCTTGATATCCAGTTGACGCCATAGGGAGCGGAAATGATTCGCATAGCCAAACCAATTCGTCTTTATGAGTGGGGTGACGGCACAAACACACTCAATCAAGTTTGGACGACTGATGGCGACGGACACATCGTCAAGCACAAAGTGACTGACGGAAAAACAGCCCTGGTGATTGAGCTCAATGCACCACTGGTTAAGAAGAACGAGAAATCAAACCTGATTAAACTCGCGCAACAGGGTGAAGGCATGACCGGCGCTTCCGACCGCTGGGGTGAAGTTGCCATGGGCACACTTAAGTCTGTTGAGCAGGGCGGAAAGGTTGTCACCGTAGAAATAACCACTGCCACCAAACTCGATACCAGAAAGTAAACCGGAAACTGGCACTGAGATTCTTGGGGTATTACACTGGACGAGTTACCCCCGAATCCGGCTAAAGCTTTCGACGAATTACGCAAGCTGGATTTTCTGCAAGGTTTTTTCGGAGAAGAATTCGACGAAGAAGTTCTCACGTTAATGAGCGAACTCAGCGGACCGATGTCAGTTTCAACGGTTGCACGTTTTGTCTTCGGCATCGGCGCGCCAGCGAAGGAAACGTGCTGGTACTCCGGCAACGATAGAAAACGGGGCCACGTCCTCAGTGACAACGGCTCCAGCGCCAACGATGGCACCTTTGCCGATGGTTATCCCGGGCAAGATAATTGCGTTTGTGCCGATGTCTGCCCAGGCTCTGATGCGCACAGGCTTTATCTGAAGGTCAGTTTTTAAAATCGGAATATCGATCGGCATGGCGGTGTGTTCTGATCCAAGAACTTTGGCACCAGGGCCCCAACCCACGTACTCTTCAATTTCTAGGTCACGGGCGTCGAAGTAGCTCTGCGGACCAATCCAGACGTGGTCGCCAATTTTTAGATGACCATCGAATCGGCCTTGAATGTACGTTTGAGAACCGATGAAAACTGAAGAACCAATCTCGAACGTCTCAATGTGTTTGAATCCGACCCCGTCATTGATTTTCACAGAATCCCCGAAGCTACGGCAGAGAGCGCGCCAAATCGTTCTGCGCATCATGATGTCGAACTCGCTCAGACCTTGAGCAAAACGTCCGTACAAAGCAAGCAGGCTGTCTTGATCGTGTGTTTTCTGCAGATGAGCAGAAAGCTCCTTTTCAAACTGCGGGTCAGGATCAATCTTGGACAGCCCGTGTACTGCGTGTATCATGCGTCCGCTTTGCTGTTCGTTATCCATTGCTACACCACGTTACTCTTAGCCAGGCAGGCATCCAATGTTGAGGCAATCGCCATTTGATCGTTTTGCGTCAATTGATCGTACAGCGGCAGGATTAACCCACAGTCCTGACTTGATTCGCTCACGCCTAAATTGGCACAACTACCAACTTTGTATTCGCATTCTTCACCAGCCGTGCAAAACCACGTCTGGTTCTCATAAGCTAACTCTCGATGTGCACACATCACGCCCGGGCGCGTGTCCACTCCCTGGTTCGAAAGCGCTGCGGCTACTGCATCTCTAATATTTTGGGACGGCAGTTGTATGCAATAACTTTGCCAATTACTTCTTGCCCAATCAAGTTCTATAGGCAGGGAAACACCTTGTATCTTGGAAAATAGCAGGCCGTAGCCAGCCGCCAGTTCTCTTCGTTTGCCTACCAGAGCCGGAATCCGTCTGAGTTGCTCACGACCTATGGCCGCCTGTATGTCGGTCATTCGATAATTGAAGCCGACTCGCACGTATTGGCTGCCGCTCACTCCATGATTGCGTAACTCTCTAAATTGCTGATCGCGCTCTTCCGAATTTGTCACCAACATGCCGCCATCACCTGTAGTGAGTAGCTTTCTTGGATGGAACGAAAAACAGGCAATCTCAGTTTGTGGACTTCCTATCGTCGTCCAGCCACCGTTCCACAAGATTTCACTGCCAATGGCGCAGGCTGCGTCTTCAACTACCTGTATTCCATGTTTGTTGGCAATCGCCAAAATTGCCTTCATGTTACAGGGCATTCCGAGCTGATGGACGCATAGTATCGCTCGCGTTCGCTCAGTTATAGCCGCTTCAATCAAAGTGGGATCGATGTTGTATGTCCCTGACTCAATATCTACGAAAACCGGTATCGCACCACAATACACAACGCTATTTGCAGTGGCGATGAATGAGTGGCTGACAGTAATAACTTCGTCGCCGGGCTTCACACCGACAGAAAGGAGAGCCAGATGCAAAGCCGATGTACCTGAAGAGGTGGCGCAAGCGTATTTTGCTCCGACGAATTCCGCAAACTCGTTTTCCAGGCGCGCCACTTCCGGTCCCTGCATAATCCAACCCGACTGGATGACGCGTGCAACTGCGGATATTTCAGGCAGACCCATGGCCGGCTTTGTGATTGGCATCCGAGCTGCCGCCTGCCTTTTATGGTTATGTGTGTTGCAACTTTTGGCTTCGAGCAAATTCTTGCCCTGCCCGACGCCTATATAAAGCAGCCCAGCCTCCGCTGCCTTTGCGTTATCCCAGCAGTCGCGGCCGTCCAACACAACTTGCACTCCACGTCTTGCAAGATCTTGGAAGTCCAGAGTTCGATAAGCATCGTGGCAAGTATTTAAAATGACTAGCTCCGGTAATTTCGAAGCGTCCAATTGATGGGCCTGAAAGCCAGCCGCAGCAATCTCCTCGGCGCTATACATTGGATCGTCAAGATTGACCTTGGCGCCACGTAGAACCAATTCAGCTTTGATCTGAAACGCAGAAGAATAGGCTGATTCTTTGACTTGCGGTCGAAATGCTAAACCGAGAATCAAGGCGTTCGTGCCAACGAGACTGCCCCACCGCTCCTCAACTAGATCCAGAAGATAACCTGGTTGTTGATCGTTGATCCAACGGCTATCCATCACCAATCGGGATGGCACGCCTTTGCTGATTGCATCGTTTAGCAAAAAATACGGATAGACAGGCGTACAATGCCCGCCAACACCGATACCTGGTGACAACACAGCCGCTTCACCATCAGTGTTAGCAGCTCTTATAACTTCGGAGATGTTGACGCCCACAGAGTCTGCGTAATGGGACAACTCATTAGCAAGCGCAATGTTCACGTCTCGGTAAACCATACCTGCAAGTTTTACAAGCTCGGATGCTTCCAAGGTACCGACATTTATTACCGGGGCCCCAAGGTAACGCGAATAGAATTCGGCTGCCCGGGCGGCAGAGCGCTCATTGATGCCACCAACCACTTTGGAGGTCGTTTGCAATTTCTCAAGAACGAGCTGACTCTTTACTCTTTCGGGCGAAAAGACAAGGTCGAAATCTGTGCCAGCCTTCAATCCGCCCTTCTCTAATATCGCGCCTAGAGATCTGGTACCGCCTACAGGCAAAGTGGTCTCATAGCAAACCATTGTGCCGGCTTTCAAACCGGAGCAAACGTCTGCGGACGCCGATTCAATTATTGAAGTATCTGCTTGCTTGTCGGAAGTAAGCATTACCGGGACAATAATTATCACAACATCACTACTTGCCACCGCCTGTGATGTGTCACAAGTTGCTTTCAGATGACCGTCCCTGATGACAGTCTTGAGCACATCGTCCAAACCTGGTTCGTCGAAGGGGCAGACCCCGGCATTGATTGACGCGACAGTCTTGGCACTGGCGTCGCAGGCAGTTACGAAAGCACCGCGACTGGCCAACTGACAAGCAAGCGGCAAACCCATTTTGCCAGCCCCGATCACGGCTACATTTGTGTCAACTTTTGGCATGCTTTGAGAACCAGGCGATTGTGTGTTTCAGTCCTTCGTCCAGATCGACTTTCGGTTCAAACGACAGTGACTGTCGGGCCGCTTCAATTACTGGAATTCGGCCCCGCACTTCTGATGCCACGCCTTCATGAAATTCCAATTCGGTGTTCTTGGACAAATTTACTATCCGGCGCGCCAATCCGAGTGTAGTTTCAACCTCGCGCGGATTGCCGATGTTGAACGTTCGGCAACTGGTCGAGGGCCTGTCCATCACCGCAATCACAGCATCAACCAAATCTGAAATGTAACACCACGCTCTGATCGCCGAACCGTCGCCATGAATAATCAACGGCTTTCCGTCTGCTACCGCGCGACAAAAGTTGCTGATCGCTCCTTCACCGACCTGACCAGGCCCGTAAATATTAAATGGACGAATCACGGTACAACTGAAGCCGTGCTTTTCTGCCGAGCGCAAGCAAAAATTCTCACCGGCGAGTTTACTGGTTGCATATACCCAACGCAACTCGGAGCTTGATCCAATAGCGCACGGCGTCTTTTCATCAACCCAAAGCGCATTTGGCCCATAAATCTCACTGGTGGAAAAATATATAAAGGACTTCACACCGGCTTTAGATGCTTGCTCTAGAACATTCGTGGTGCCGATGATATTGATGCGCAAAGTATTCAGCGGTTCGGAATAATAGCTTGACACTCCGGCAATGGCCGCCAAATGGATGACGGTGTCAACACCTTCCATCGCTGCCGCGACCAATTCCGCATTGAGCACATCTCCGTTGACGACCTCAATTTGAGGATGATTGGCCAGGTGAGATGCGTATTTCAGCGAATCGCGGCGAAAGCTATCGAATAGGACGATTTTATTGGACTTGGTTTGACTGAGGCGATCAGCTAAGTGTGTCCCGATGAAACCAGCGCCGCCAGTGATGAGAATTTTTGACATGCAGATCCTGTGCTGTAGTTGTTAGATTGCTGCCACCAAGCTAGCGGCCTTTTCGAGTGCTCGCAAAACGCGATCTTGTTGCGCAACGGTCAATTCCGGATACATCGGAAGGCTGAGAATCCGTCCTGCCAGCATCTCAGTTCGCGGGAATGTACCTACTGGCTGGCCTAGGAACGCATAGGCTGGTTGCCTGTGGATCGGCACCGGGTAGTGTATACCATAGGAAATATTTTCTTCCCGAAAGACTTTTTCGATAACCTCCCGCCGCTGTGCTTCTATAACATAAAGGTGAAACACTGGTTCCCGACCTGGTGCCGTCACAGGACCGGTTATGGCAGACAAGTTACCTATGTGTTGATCATAACGGGAGGCTATTTTGCTTCGTCTCTCGTTCCATTCATCCAGATGCGGTAATTTGATCTTCAGAATCGCGGCTTGAATGGTGTCCAACCGGAAGTTATGGCCTATCATTTCATGATGGTACTTCTTGACTGAACCGTGGTTACGCAACAGGCGCACTTTTTCCGCAATTGCAGCATCATTGGTGACTACTGCACCACCATCGCCGGCGGCCCCAAGGTTTTTGCCAGGATAGAAACTGAAGCAAGTTGCATTGCCAAAAGTTCCAACGCGCCGGCCTTTGTACATGGCTCCGTGCGCCTGGCAGGCATCTTCTAAAATGAACAAACCGTGCGCTTTGGCCAACGCCACTATGCCATCCATGTCGGCGGGTTGCCCATAAAGATGTACTGGCAGAATCGCTTTGGTTCTCTGGTTGATTGCCGATTCAATTTGCCTGACATCGATGTTCGCTGTTTCATCCACATCGACCAAACGAGGGGTGGCACCACAAAACGAGATAGCCTCAGCCGTAGCGATGAAACTGTTGGCCGCCGTGATCACCTCGTCGCCAGGACCGATATTCATGGCTAGCAAAGCAAGGTGCAATGCGGCTGTTCCGGAATGGAGCGAAACGCAATGTTTAGCACCGCAATAACGAGCAAAAGCCTGTTCGAATTCCTCGACAGCCGGACCCATAATGAAACTTGTGCTGGCAAAAATAGAAGCAACCGCAGTATCAATTTCCGCTTTTAGCTCCTGATACTGCAGGGAAAGGTCAAGAAACGGAACGCTTGGCTCTGAGTCGTCCATTTCATTACCTCCCGGAAGACCGATTGCAGGCGCCAGAGTCAAGAATGCGGGCGGGACTGCCGGCAACCACTGCACCGGCCGGAACATCCTTGGTGACAACTGCACCAGCACCAACCATCGCTCCTTCTCCGATTGTCACGTCGCACATAATGATGGCACCGGAACCAATGGACGCACCCTTGCGAACGAGCGTTGTGTGTACGGTCCAATCCGCCTCGGTCTGCAATTCGCCATCTTCTGTGGTCGCACGCGGAAATCGGTCGTTAACGAATATCACTCCGTGCCCGATAAATACATGTTCTTCGATGGTTACACCCTCGCAGATGAAGGTGTGACTAGAAATTTTGCATCGGGGGCCGACGCTGACGTTCTTTTGAATCTCTACGAAAGGTCCAACCTTCGTTTCGGCGCCGATTTTGCATCCGTACAGGTTGACGAAATCCGCAATGTAGCAGTTGTCACCAATGACGACGTTTGCAGAAATCTTTTGCAATGGTCCTGCTTGAAACATCACTTTATCCCGAGTGGGCTGAGAAGCTGCGGCTTGCCAGTCTTTATCGATTGTTCTGCCAGCTCTAATAACCGTACAACTCGTAGCCCGGACTTACCGTCGGTTATTGGCTGGTGTCCCTTCCGGATGCAATCAATGAAATGAAGTGTCTCTACTTTCAACGCCTCAGATAGATCGTAAACTGGAGCGCGCATATCGCCGTAGCGATACTGAATCAGGCTCTTGTACCGCTCACGCTCAGTCTGCGGTTCTTGCATCGTCTCGATGCCCTTATCGTAAACGCGCACCTTCTCAACCTGACTGGAATCATCAAATACAATCATCTTCTTTGAACCGCCGATTGAGATTTGACGGGTTTTTACAGGAGACAGCCAGCTCACGTGGAAATGGGCAATCAGGTCATCTTCATACCCTAACGTCAGATAAGCAATATCCTCAACACCGTTACCTGTATGCGATTTTCCAATAGCATGCACGTCAGTGGGAGTTCTTCCAATCAAGTAATCCATAATTGATAAATCGTGCGCGCCAAGGTCCCAGACAACATTCACATCGGTTTGAAATGCGCCAAGATTTACTCTGACGGAATTGAAGTAAAGCAGCTCGCCGACCTCATCCGTGTCAATCAAATGTTTGACCAGCCGAACCGGACCATGGTAGACGAAAGTATGATCGACCATGAGGACTAACTTCATCTCTTCTGCTATCGCGATCAGCTCCTCGCACTGAGCAGAAGTAGCGCACATCGGTTTTTCTACCAGCACATGTTTGCCGGCCAACAATGCTTGCTTAGCCAATTCGTGGTGTGTATGGACAGGCGTTGCAATAACTATGGCATTAAGCGACGCGTCATTCAGGAGGTCATTATAGTCAGGAGTGAAGTGAGTCATGCGGTATCGCCCGCGGTGCTTACTCAATCGCTCAGGCTCGCGATCGCAAATGTGCGTTACTTCGACGCAATCAATCTCACTAAAGTTACGAACCAGGTTTGGACCCCAGTACCCGTAACCAACTACTCCGACTGTCACTTGGTCCATGTAAGCTGTTCGCCACCCGCCACTACACTGTTTACATCATCTCATGAATCGCTGAAAACGGCACAGCAGAGCCTCAAGCTTTAGGTTGCTGGCGACAAATAACTTGGCTAACGCCCATTGTGGAGGCCAGGGGCAGCAGGGAAGAAGTTGCGTGCCAAGCCTCTGAGCGGCGAAATGCCAGATTGAAAAGCGGAACTCTTTCACTTGGAATGTGTGTTATCTAAGTTAGATCCACGCCTGACAAATACGTCCGCAGCCGTATCTTCAGCACATAGTTTCCATTTTGGGTCATTTCTCAGTCGTTCATCAAGAGGCGTGTGTTTGGCAAAAATGATCCAGTTGATATGGTGCTCATCAAAGTAATTTTGCCAACCCGGGTAGAGGCTGACAACGGTGCCATACCCATAGTAGAAGTCAGTGCCAAAGAAGGAAGCGCGGTCGTCGATGAATACCGGCATTCCCAGCTTGTAGTAAAGGTATCCGCCCCAGTTAACATGGTTGAAACCTTCAGCCGCCGGCAACTTGTTATCACGAATATAGTTGAGAGACTGCACCGGCAGGCGCTGACTATCAAAGCCCGAGTCCATAAAAGTGGAACCAAAAAGCTTGCCACCATTAGCTGCTGCAACAGCCAGGACAAGAACAGAAAATAGTGGCAGCAGATGCATTTTGCACCGAATTTCTGCCGCATCGCTCTGCTCGCCAATGGTATCCCATTTGGCCGCCAGTTTCTGCCACAATGCAGATTTATCAATCGTGGCCAAATCCACACTCATTATTTTGCCTGAAAAGAGTTCGCCGATAAATGGCAGAACAACGATTGCAAATAGCGGCACGTTGCGGACTTCCGAAAGAGCCAGGTGTGCAAAGGCCAAGCACAGTAAAAGCTGTGGGACGGAGACGCGAACTCGCCGCAATGCCAGACCAATTACAGGCAAGAAGAAGAGAAGCTCCAGGCAATTCGACTGGAGCCCGCCGTGAAAGACAGGGGACATATATTCATCGACGGAATGTACCAGCCGACTTGGAGCCAGATACCCAAGGATATTTTGGTGCAAGGCGATTCCGTACGGATTGATGAAGCTGGTGAAGAGTGCTGCCGAAAGCGCCAACAACAATCCTTTCACTTCATGACGGGCATCAGCTCTATTATCTTCTTGAGCGACGAAACTCGCCACCGCTGCCACGATCAGATAGATCGAGATCATGGCAAAACCGGTTACGAATCCCGGATGACAATTGGCCCAGATCAGCGATGTTATGGCAAGTGTCACAACCAGACGCATAGTCGTGATCTGTCGCCGATGAAAGTCTTCCAGTGTTGTCGAAAAAACGAAGACACCGATGAATGTAGCAACTAGCGGCCGCGCCAGCCAATGCACGGTTGAGGCAATGGCTGCAATCAGGCAGAAAAAAAATGTCGCAAAAACATGGCAGCCCAGTTTGCGGCATCTCTCAAACAGCAGTAAAAAGAGCGTTGCGATTATTGTCGAGATCAACAGCGCCACGCCATTAAGCCCGCCGAAATTGTCAGCGGCCGCCATGAAAACATCAAAGAGCCAATAGAGAACTATCCAGGGCTTTCCCGCAAACGTATAAGACAAAAAGTCGTGATAAGGTATGGCGCCCTTATCGATAATGTAGCTGCCTGTAGCCAGATGCCAGCCGCTTGAACCATCGGAAAACACATAATTTGGCAAGAGAGAAATCAGAAACAGCAACACAACCATAAAGAACATGTCGGCCATATCAGGCAACGGCGAAGGTTTTCCTGGCGTTGCACTATCCATTAGCAGCCGACCGTTTTCTTGCGGCAAGGCGCACTTGACTCAACCGCTTGCGCATCGATTGAGCCATTGGTTTTGAATTCTTCGATTTTCACTAAGACCATTATAGTTTGCCCAAAGAATGGCTGCAAACTCTCACGAAAGACGATCATCGACCACCCGGTCGGGTAGCCGATGATACGGGAAAAGACTATTGCACGCAACTCATTAACTGAAGCGTCAGTGAAACCATTGTGTGAAAGGTGTCAATTCATTGCTGAATTGAATCCGACTGCGTAGGACTTCCTCTGCCCCGGTCCGCGAGCGAGCGACGATTCGTCCGGAACCATCAATCACTGCGGAAGGACCGGTGTTAGCGGCGAAGACGAAGTAGCGACCGGTCTCAGCGGCTCGCAAAACCGAAAATGCCAGCATCTGATCGCCGACCATAGCTTCATGGAACCAGGCAAGATCACTGAGGTTCACCAGAAGCTCGCCGCCGTTGCGCACACTGCTTATGCATAATTCCGGAGAGAGCGTTTCAAAGCAAATCAGCGGAGCAACTGCATGATTCCCCAGGTGCAAAATGACAGGAAACTTGCCAGAGTTGAATCCAACACCGGCTGGCGTTGATGTTAGCTTCTGTATCCAATCCGGCATGTACTTAACAAATCGCGGCATGTACTCACCAAACGGCACGAGATACCGCTTATGGTAGACAGCTTCCATCAGGTTTCCGTTGGCTGCAATTCCGAACGCCGAGTTGTACGGCTTGCCATCGAAATCTTTATCGAGAGAACCAATCACCATGTCTCGTTTTCCGTCTTTAGAAAGCTGAGACAGCGCAGTCAACATACCGCGCTCTTCTTTTAAATAAGTAGGCAGTGCACTTTCCGTCCAAATGACAAGACCTGCCGGCGTCCGGTCAACCAACGTTCGATAATGATTCATTAATTGAGCAAGCGAAAACGACCTGGTTCGTTTTTGCATCTCGATATTGATGTTGCCCTGAATCACCGAGATCGATTGTGCCTGACCAATCATTGGTGTAGACATACGCGAGAAGCCCCATGCAACTCCCGCGGACACCATCAACGCCACGATCAGAAATTGAGTTATTGCCGCCGTAGAAGTGGTGGCAGCAAGAGACTTGAAACTTAGCTTGGCAGACAAAGTAGCAATAACATTGGCTACTGCACAATTAAACAGAACGATCACAGCACCAATGCCGATACCGCCGATCCAACTAGCTGATTGCAACACGGGTAACACCTGATACTGCGAATATTCCAGCATCGTCCACGGGACACCCAGCCAATCAGGGGCATTAGCAATTTTGTTCTGCATCAACACCCAAAAAACTGGTATCAAAAGCAGTGCCGGAGCACGCCACTTCTCTTCCACCTGCCGCGGCAGGAATCCACCGCACAGCGGAAGGAACCTAATGCCGGCGCTGATGACAGCTACAATCACCGCCTGATGAAGTGAAACGATAATCCATGCAGCTGCCGATACCAGCACGCTTTGAATGTCGTTGAATCCCATCCAGTTGAGCGGGTGCAACTTTAGG
>Ga0163152_10007853_pt1 | contig 11529 bp, 9 predicted proteins | sample OliLakLV19MP8IB2_FD_148635 | JGI IMG/M metagenome (GOLD analysis project Ga0163152, IMG submission 148635) | Freshwater microbial mat bacterial communities from Lake Vanda, McMurdo Dry Valleys, Antarctica - Oligotrophic Lake LV.19.MP8.IB-2 | ecosystem: Environmental > Aquatic > Freshwater > Lake...
CTACATACAAATAAAAATTTGGAAGCTTGTTGAGTTCTACTTCACTTGCATCTGCACGTGACATCGCTGCAAGGTAAATTTTGGTAATAAGCATCGAGCCGATCAAGTTTGCATTTCCTTCTCCTACTCTTCCTTTTGAAAGGTTTACAATGAGGATTTTTTTCTCATCCATCATCTTACGAATATCGAAAGAAGACTGAGGTTGACCCAAGAGGTTACGCACGAGAGGGTTTGAAGTAAATTGCCCGACTTTGTTTTGGATCGCGGGGATCGCTTCAGAAATAAATTTTTCAGTCCACTTTCCAAACTCGTCAACCCAAAATGCTTTGACTGATGTGTCTTTTATATTTTCCACTACTTTTCTGCGATACTCTTTGTCCGAAAGCATACGGTTTACACCAAGCAAAGTCGAGCCTGGATACTCGAGAAGAGCGAGGAGTGTATTGTTTAGAATATACGCCATACGCGCAGACCAGGCATCCACCCAGATCTTCTCAAATGTCGACATGAGGCCATTGACCACGAGGTGACGCTTGTCTGCTCCAATATCTTCCATGACGTTAAAAGCGATTGGGTACTCCATATCAAACGGTGCAAAATACAGCACATCTTTGACACGATGCTCAGGTATGTATTCAAGGAGTTTTTCAGCAGTACCTCCGTGAGGGTCAATAAAAGCTAAACCTTCACCGCTTTGAATACCTTGAATCGCGAGGTTTTCAAGAAGCGTAGACTTACCCATACCGGTTTTACCGATAATGTACATATGCTTCAAGCGATCTTTGGCTTTGATACCAAACTTTATCTTCTTACCACGAGCATCAGTCTCGCCAAAATAGGTTATTTTTTGAGGGTCCATAATTTATACATATTATACAATATAAAGCATATATATTGCACCCTACTTTAACTGTGTATAGGTGCTGAAACAAATTAAAAGTAAAAAATCAAAATGGAAAACTACTTCAAAACCCAGTTATGCAAACGTTTTTTTAAATTCCTTCAAGTGCTCCTTTTGTATAGATATTCGAAGGAGCCCAAAGCATCCACGAAGTGAGCCCCACGTCGTAAGTCGCCTTAATCTGATCGCGCACCTCTGTCGGTCCATATGTACCTCCATAGTCGAAGTCCTGAAGCCATGGACGAAGTTTGGTGCGTGGATAGGAAGGTTTGCTGTAGAGACGAGGTGAGGTAGAGGCAATTGGTTGTGCACCAAGAAATGCAATTCGAGTCGTGGTCGCTTCCGCTCTTTTCACTGCTTCGCCCATGGAGTAGGCAATCACTCCATATACATTTTTATTCGGATCGGCATATCCGTGAAAACCTTTTGCAAAATGAGATGGATAAACCATAGGGGCGATGTAATCGAAATACGGCAATGCTCTCTCAAGCACTTGCCCGATTCCCATATCATCGAGTACTACTGTAGTCATGCCGAAAATATCTGCAGAAGTGACCACACCTATAGGTTTAACGTGCTTTTGTAAGTATGCAAAAAATGTCTCGAGTGCCTCTGCCTTATTTAACACTTTATGTTGACTAGCATACACAGCATCAGCCATATTTCCATCTGACGGATATCGAATGTAGTCATAATTTAATTCATCAAAACCAAGTTCATACGACTCCTTAGAAAGTGCGACGACCACATCCCAGTATGGTCGGCTCGATACGTCTATAAATGAAAGTCCTTTGCGGTCTTTCCACACTCCACCCGACTTGCTTTGTACCGCCTGCTCAGGATGCACTTTTGTATAAAATGGATCTTGGAACACAGTGATACGTCCGATTACATAGATACCTTTCTCGTGCAGGGTCGCAATGAATTCCTTCATATCTTTTGCCCCACATCCTTTCATAGATGCCGAGGCAAGAAGCGGACTTTTGGTTTTAAAGCCAATTGTTCCCGAAAAGTCCTTGATATCAATCATGATCGAATTGAGCTCTGTCGTGTCGACAAGATCAACCAATTTTTTCCGAAAGCTCGGTGTTCCCACCACGCACTGGGTCATATATATCGCTTTAACCGCAACGGGGGTCTGTATGTGAGTCACTTCTGGACCAGGTGTAGGCTCAGTAGAAGCTTCAAGTGTGTCTACATATTCTGGTGCATTTGTACCGAGCGTCATTGCTTCATTCTTGTAGGTACCCGGGAAAAAAGCAGGAGCAAGAAAAAAAAGAATAAATAGTAAGCATACAAGAAGCGCAAGTGAAATACCGAGCGTAAGTTCGCTCATTCCTTTCATAAGTCATTAGCTTCTTTATCCGGCATTGCAAGCGGAGAATCCCAATTTTTCATCTGGTTTTTCTCTTTCTTGACTCCTGTATTTGGAGCAGTGATTATACTTTCTCTGAACACTGAGTTTATTGTTTCCTTTCTCCGTACCATTCGTCTAGGGATTTTCTTAGGAAGAGTAATACTTACAGAAAAACCAATGAGCATAAGCCCTGAAGAGAGGGTTATGAAAGTCTTCCATGCAGAAGGAAAGCCAAGAAATGGAATAATTACAATAAAGATGCCGAGGAGTAATGTTCGTCTGTTGGTAATCATGCGCACATTATAGCCCTAAGTATCGAAAGTAAAAAGTGTGTAGAGCAACATAAAACAATTTTTGGATAAAGAAAAGCCCCGGTTTGTATCGGAGCCATTTCTCTATAGGAATTTCCCTACTGTTGGAAGTTTATTAAATTTTCTCAGTAATGATAGTGTTAACTTCCCCTTTCTGGTCCATGGATCCAAGCACGGTGATTATATCCCCTTTTTTGGCTATTTTCATTTTTGAAATTTCTGCCTTTCCTGCTTTGACTGCTTCAGCAAATGATTTTGCTTTCTTTACCAAGACTGGCGTCACACCCCATGAAAGACTGAGTTTGTTGTATGTTCGCTCATTTGAAGTAACTGCACAAATAGGCATCGACGCCTTGAATCGAGAGACCATCCATGTCGCTTTCACGTCCTCAGAAAGGATCATGATTACTTCACTTGCTGTATCTTCTGCAATATTAACCACCCCTGCAGAGAGTGCATCTGTATTCGAAATCACACCTTCTGGGGTTTCTGAAATCGCAAAACCGGTTGAGTATTCTCTTTCAATTTCCTCTGCGATAGTTGCCATGACACTTACAGATTCTACGGGGAAATCCCCAAGCGTTGTTTCTTCTGAAAGCATCACCGCATCAGTACCATCGATAATCGCATTGGCGACATCAGACACTTCTGCACGTGTTGCTACCGGGCTCTTAATCATAGACTCCATCATCTGAGTGGCAGTGATAATCGGCTTGCCGAGCGCATTACACTTTTCGATCATCATTTTCTGGTATCCAGGAACTTTAGCAAATGGTACTTCGATAGCCAAATCCCCTCGCGCTACCATTATCCCGTCTACGAGGTCGATAATCTCATCGATATTTTCGATTGCCTGAGGTGTCTCAATCTTTGCAATGATTCCTGCATCACATTTTCGCTTTGCAAGAATTTCTCGAAGCTCTGTGATGTCAGAAGGTCGTCGAACAAAAGAAAGCGCGATAAAGTCTACTTTGTTTTTGATACCAAATTCAAGATCAGTAAGATCTTTTTCTGTAAGAGATTTTATAGAGAGGTCAGAGTCCGGAAGATTTACTCCTCGCTTACCTTTTATTTCACCACCGACAAGCACTTTACAGATCACATCGTTACCTTTTACTTCTGTAACCTGAAGTTTTTTCTTTCCGTCGTGCAAGAAGACAATATGTCCTTTCGCTACTTCTTTTGGAAAGAGTGGGTAGTTTACAGAGACCCGTGTTTCATCTCCTTCGATTTTATCTGTAGTGAGTGTAAATGTCTGTCCAACCTTTAGAACGATAAAGTCTGTTTTGAACATGCCGATGCGTATCTTTGGTCCACCGAGATCTTGAAGGATCGCTCCAGGGAGAGACGTCTTCTTCATCGCTTTTCGGAAGTTATCTACTCGTCCCTGATGTTCTTTGAAATCTCCGTGCGAAAAATTGAGACGCATCACATTCATACCTGCTTGTAAAAGTTTTGTAAGCATTGGCTCGCTCTCTGTTGCCGGACCAATGGTCGCTACGATTTTTGTTTTTTTCATTTTGAAATCTATATTTAAATTATAATCATGCAAGAGACTCTAATTGTAGAGACATGAGATATGAGAAAATCTACCAATATTTCTCTCGAATCTCTTATCTCTAAATCCATTTTTTCACCATGCAAGATAGCTATCTTAACGTAAAATTGAGAAAAAAGCGAGCGGATAAAAAGGCGCCTGGGAGGGCGCCTTTAAGGGGTGGTGCAGTTCAGATTAGAATTCAAACTGACACCACCTCCACAACGGGCTGTGTCTGTAATTTTCGATACACCAGAGAAAGTGCCAGAGTTAAGATCAGAAAAAATACTAGAGTCGAGACCGGCACAAGGACAATAAACCCGAAACCGATAAACGGAAAGACGGAGAGGACCGCGAGTACAAAGATACACGCAAAGAGACGGAAAAAGCTCCAGAAATATCCTTTAGAAACGGACTTTCTGCATGCGCACCAAAAGAAAAAACCCTTTCGGGTTTTTTCTTTTGGTGCGCATGCCAGGGGTCGAATCTGGGACATACCGAGTGAAAAGTGATTTTATCACTTTGCAAGACCTTCTAAAATATTTCTATTTTTTGGAATACCGAATTTTGTGCGCGTACCAGGATTCGAACCTGGGACCTACCGAGTATCAGTCGATTGCTCTAGCCAGCTGAGCTATACGCGCACAAAATTAATTATTCTTTTAAAAAATGAAATATCTAAAAAGCTGAAATAGTTTATTAAACTATTTCAAAAAGTTGTCGATATTTTGAAAGTAATGGAATCAAAATATCATACAACCTTAACTGAACTTGTAAAGTGTATAGCTCCTGTAAGGAGTCAGTTGATTCCGCCAATCAAAGTCTATGTACTTTACAGAATTAAAGAATAACCCAAAAAATATATCAGAAAAAATCGATTTTTACAAGAGAAACAGGTAGAAAAAAGGCCACGACAACGCGTGGCCTTAATAGGGAGCCAAGGATCATTTTTTAATTTTTGGCAAGGTGCCTGAGTGCCTTTCGCCCGGCCAATTCGGGGCTACGCATCTAGAATCATAACTCAGTTTTGTTTTTCGAGCAGCGCGTATCTTCGCAACTGCTTTTTCCAAAAAAAAAGAGAGGAGGCTTAGAACAGCAAACAGTGTGGCACCTCTCATGATCCACGTTTCAGCCACCAGATCTGCAAATTCTGTGCCCCGTGCCTCTTCGGTGGAGGACATCTCAAAAGATATGGCTGCCGCACACACTAAAAGTATGGCGGAAATCAGAAACAAAGAACTGATTTTCATATTTATATTGTACAACCATTACTATTACTTTGTCAAGTATTTTTTCAAAAATTATACAGAAAAAACACCCCTCTCGGGGTGCTTTTTCTCAAAACTACTATTCTTTGTTTTGTTCCGTTCTACCGGATCTTTCTCCGGTGTCAAACTTTTTAAGGACATAAAGTTACAGTCCATTGTGCATGTCCAATCCTGACCCGTTCGTGTAAACGATCGGACTAGGGTTGGAATGCGCAATATCGACACCATAAATGAGTATCAAAGATACATCATGGTTTCAAATTGAATTAATCCACGAGCAGCTTCCGCTACCCGTGCCTTGTTACGACTTACTCCCTGTCAATGAGCTTACCGTGGTGCCACATACGTGACCCTTCGGGTATTCCCATCTCCCTTGAGTTGACGGGCGGTATTTGATGTGTTATAATATCACTACTATAATTCTCTTCAACACGGGGCAAGCGGTTTTCCCGCACCCTCGCGTTTTCCAAAGGTTGCTTATTCGATTTTTTTCTCGAATTCACTTACCGTGCCATGATAAGTTTTAGCTTTCTTCCCGAGAGCACGAAGCTCATCGCGAAGTTTTACAATCCTATTAAATCCCTCATCACTTAAATGTTTTTTTTCACAAACCATGAGAACAATTTCTCGAAACAACACATACGACTTACCTTTTTTGGCTTGAAGTGGGTGTTTGTCGAGAAATGGAAAGAGATATTCTTTCAAATCCCAAATGCTTGTAATTTTATATTTAGAATGAGGAAACCAACCGTACCGGTCATACTGGCAATCATAAATTCTGCCAATGCCGATAGTGATGCAAATGCGCTCAAGAATTTCTTGATCGTCTTTACGTAATTCAATCTCAAATTCTGGGCGAACTTCAAAACCTCTTTTTAAGGTCTTGTGTTTTCCAATACTAATTGAAAATGAACCTTCACCATCTATAAAACCACATACGTAATTTGGATCCAACGTTTTCCTTTGAATTTGTTCCTTCCCAAAAGGTAGACTCAATTTCGGATTTATCCGATAATCTACTTTTTTGGTACTACGAACGCTGCTGACTTCTTGTATATCTTCTTTGGGAATTGCTTCCTTCATACTTTCATCTTATCAAACCTCAAGGTGAGTTAACACCGAGAAATGTGGATAGTATAAAAGAATATACAAGATCTCCCACGGTAACCGAATACACATTATGTTTACATCTCGATGCCACGATACACAAAACGATTTTTGAAAACACAGTAGGTTTCTCCATGTACTCGCAGGATGACCTTCGTTTTGTGCCATAACTGGCATTCAAGCTATAAACTGCTACTTTCCCCCTTCATTCAAACCGCTCACGCAGTAAGAACTGTGATTTCGCTTCATCCCACTGTGAATTGGAATGGTTGGATTATTTGCCTTTTCGGCAAAGCACCAACTAGCGTACTCGATCGCATGGCGACCCGAGTACAAGACTTGAGAACGTATTCACCGCGGTATGTCTGACCCGCGATTACTAGCAAATCCAACTTCATGAGGTCGAGTTTCAGCCCTCAATCCGAACTGGGGCCACTTTTATTACGATTGGCTCAGGGTTTCCCCGTCGCGACGCGTTGTAGTGACCATTGTATTATGTGTGTAGCCCAAGGTATCAGAGGGACATGCTGACCTGGCGTCATCCTCACCTTCCTCTCAGCTCTTTATTTACAAAAGCTAACAGAAACGGGACGTCCCGAATCACTTTCCTCTTTTACTTTCTACGTTCTTATTTATAGTTATCGTTTCATCTCGTTTCTGTTTTTTATGTCCTCTTTGCTTTTCTACGCAAAGAGCTGAGCAGTCTCGCCTGACACTTGTAACAGACAACGAGGGTTGCGTTCGTTACCCCACTTAAGGGAACAATTCAAATCACGAACTGACGACGGCCATGCATCACCTGCCTAACTGTCCTTGTGAGACTATATCTGTTTCCAAATATATTCAGTTAGGTTTCAAACCTTGGTAAGATTCTTCGTTTATCATCGAATTAAACCACATAATCCTCTGCTTGTGCAAGTCCCCGTCTATTCCTTTGAGTTTTAACCTTGCGGTCGTACTACCCAGGCGCTTCTCTTAACGCGTTAGCTTCGCCTCTCAGAGGGTCGATACTCCGAAAAGCTAGAGAAGAACGTTTAGGGCGTGGACTACTGGGGTATCTAATCCCATTCGCTACCCACGCTTTCGTGTTTCAGTGTCAGGAATGCGCCAGTCTGTTGCCTTCGCTTTTGGTGTTCCCCATGATATCAACGGATTTCACCCCTACTCCATGAGTTCCACAGACCCCTCGCACCCTCTAGTCATACCGTTTCTTTCGCGGTTTCCAGGTTAAGCCTGGAGATTTTACAAAAGACTAATATAACCACCTACACACCCTTTACGCCCAATGATTCCGGATAACGCTTGGGGCACTCGTATTACCGCTGCTGCTGGCCAGTTGTTCTCATATCACTACGAGGATTGGACTATATCATCACCCATTCTATAAAAAATGGGGTTCGGCGTCTGATAGAAGATTTAAAAAAATCTCTCTATCTCACCCTCAAGACATACTTTAATATGTCCGCAGGATCAGTCTCTGAGGGGTCAAGATATAATTTGGGGCACTTTATACGCAAAACAATCGAGAATATGTGGCTGAATGATCTTTATAAATCGCTCTCGCCCATTTTTTCCAATATACAATTTTGTATATTTTTTTCCTCGAGACTTTGGAGTTTGAATCGATGATTCTATTCCAAAGTTTTCTAACAAAGCAGTTTGTAAAAGAGAAACCTCTTTCACACTAAACGAATCAGTACTGTAGGTAAATGAATAATGTGATTTCTCTCGATAATCGAGAGTTCCATCATCCATAAACCATACGGCAAGTGTTATTGGCGAAGCCAATAACTGAGATATATTTTCTGTAACAATCTTTTTTCTGTTTTTGTAAAATACTGTATTCCATTCTTCAAATTGAGGCAAAGATCGAGTGGCAAAATACCACTGATCCGTATCTTTCCTTTGTTGTGGAGGAGTTTTTACGAATTCAGAAAAATAATTATATAACCAGAATACATATTCTTTCTTACCTACCGACTGTTTAACCTGGAGTCGGCTGTTCTTGGACTTTCGTTCAAGACAACCATCTCCAAGCAAAAGCCCTGTGAGAATATATTGTTGAATTTGCGATAAAGGCATTGCCTTTATTATATCCGACTTCCCTGCTGATTGTCTGTAGAGAATTCAACATGTGTTGAACGCAGCTCTCTACAGAGTCCCAGCATATAAGCCAAATTTGCTAAGAACCTTACGGTTCAAAGTCGCGCACGGTAATTTACGAATTTTTAATGCTGTTACTAACCTAGGATCGCAGATGCTTAATCTGCCTCTCACGAGTTTAGCAACCCCTTATTCATGAGGTACTATCAATAAACTTTCTCCCTCATAAAAGATCTTTACATCCCAGAGGGACTTCATCAATCACGCGGCGTCGCTCCGTCAGGCTTTCGCCCATTGCGGAAGATTCTCGACTGCAGCCACCCGTAGGTGTATGGTCCGTGTCTCAGTACCATCGGTGAGGGTCACCCTCTCAGGTCCTCTAAGCGTCATAGCCTTGGTAAGCCATTACCTTACCAACTAGCTGATACTCCGCAGGCCGTTCCTAAAGCGATAAATCTTTACTCAAAGAAATAAATCAGTGAGACTATCAAGTATTAGCTAATCTTTCGACTAGTTATTCCTGACTTTAGGGTACGTACCAACGTGTTACTACCTCGTTCGCCGCTCCTCTCAGTATTACTACTAAGAGGCGCTCGACTTGCATGCCTTATCCACGCCGCCAGCGTTCATCCTGAGCTAGGATCAAACTCTTGGTAAAAATTGTAGTCAATTTTTACCATCCGATCCAAAAAATAAATTTTTTGGATTGAGGATGATAAAACTTTGCACAAAAATTATATAGAACGGAACAAAACAAAAAACAGTAATTGCTTAGTGAAAAGTGTTTTGAAGCTCAAGATTAATTCAAGATTAATTACTGGGTGGTGATGTGATGAATTGTAAAGATCGTAGTGTTGAAAGTTTTCACTACTATCCGAAATCAAAAGAAATTTGAGAAACCTAAATCTTTACGATCTAGTTACAACCTGATCTGTAAAGATCGGTTATACTTGCATTCTCATTCATTGATGGTTCAAAGCCTAAGCTTCGAACCATCAGTCTTCTTAATTCAATATTGAATTGTCAACGAACCCGTGCATCAGTTGAGGCATTTCTGCCTTTTCTGAGCACCCATACAGTATAGTCATATCTAAGGAGAAGTCAAGCATCCGAGAAAGTGGTTTTTATGGCTACAGTTCGGGCCTTTTTGGCACAATCTCATCGTCTAAAATGGTCAAAAGGTACTCACCGTAGCACTAATTACGCCTCCGTTCCTTTTGACTATTTTATACGCGACCTTGTCCAAAAATTCTCCGAGATTCTTAGTATAATTTTAAATCCCCTCCTTTTAGGAGTGGCTTACAAAAACAAAAGTCTAGGGCCAGGATTTAACAATTCTAGCCAAACTGATTGGTGTATTGATCAATATAACACCTGGACTAAAAGTTATATAGCGTTCAGGTGAACCGCCCCAATCAGCATGCTCCTTTATAAAACGTTCTGTCTCCTCAAGTGCTTCTTCATCATCAGTAGCATGAAAATCATGCTTATCTGTCAATTCCATCCAATATTCCTCGTCATGGCTCCATGCATAAAAAGGATGACGATACATTAAACTATACTCTGTCATTCAGGTCTCCTTTTTTAAAATTAGAATTTATAGAAATTTGTCAAAAAAAACCGGTGTCCCGGTTTTTTCGTTTTAGTGCTCAAATTACCCAAATAGAGAAGCCTACTTTTTGTTTCGAAAATTTTCAAATACAACAAGAAGCGGTGATGCAATAAAAATTGAAGAATATGTTCCCACTAAAATTCCTGTCAAAAGGATAAACGCAAAGTTTTGGGTTGATGTTCCTCCAAAGAAATAGAGTGCAAGTAGCGTGATTGCAGTCGTGACTGAGGTGTTTATTGATCGAGCAAGTGTTTGTGTCACTGATGCTCCGACGATTTCTTCAAAAGACTGTCCATTTTTAATATTATTATTTTTTAATGTATTTTCTCGTACTCTGTCAAACACTACGATCGTGTCGTGAACAGAGTATCCAAGAATAGCGAGTAGTGCTGATACAAACAATAAATCGATTTCTGCTCCTGTATAGTGTGACCAAATGACATACAATCCTGTTGGAATAATCACGTCGTGTGCAAGCGCAACAATAGTTGCAATACCGTAGTTTAGCGGGTTTCGTACTTTACGGAACGCAAACAAAATAAACAATATGATACAAACCAACACAACAGCAATTGCAACAATTGCTTTTTGCCGAAGTTCATTGCCAACAACTGGACCAATCGCATTAAACTTATCCACCGTAACAGGATTCTGCCCATTATTTGTGAGAGCTCGAATCAGTCCATTTTTTTCTTCGGAAGAAAGCTCTCTCATTTTAATCACATACCCTTTGTCACCTCGAGGAGAGACAAGTGTATTTAGGAGCCCTGTAGATGAAAGAATTGTTTTCACTTCTTCGAGTGCTGGTGTCTTTGAACCTTCCATGTCAACATATGTTACTTCAAGAATTGAACCCCCCTTAAAATCAATACCGTAATTTAGGCCGTACCGCGAGATAACTACAAAAGAGCCGACAATGAGTATGGTTGAAAGTATAAAGAATGCAACTCTGTTTTTAACGATAAACATAAAAGTAGATATTAGAAGTTAGATAATAGAAAAGTTAAAAGTGGAAACCATTACTAAAGAGGAATCGCATCCACTTTGAGTCGGTACGTGGACTCACCGCTATCAAAAATGTTTTTGACACAGTGATTGCTGTAAACATTGACACCATTACACCTACTCCGAGAGTAAGCGCAAAACCTTTCACCGCTGAAGTTCCAAGCCAGAAGAGCACTAGTGCCGTAATAAGTGATGAGGTATTTGAGTCGCGGATCGACAGCCACGCACGAGAGAAGCCCAGCGACATCGAGTCACTGATGCTATTCCCCTTCTTCAACTCTTCCTTGAACCGCTCAAAGATCAGCACATTTGCGTCCACTGCCATACC
>Ga0163152_10007855_pt1 | contig 11527 bp, 6 predicted proteins | sample OliLakLV19MP8IB2_FD_148635 | JGI IMG/M metagenome (GOLD analysis project Ga0163152, IMG submission 148635) | Freshwater microbial mat bacterial communities from Lake Vanda, McMurdo Dry Valleys, Antarctica - Oligotrophic Lake LV.19.MP8.IB-2 | ecosystem: Environmental > Aquatic > Freshwater > Lake...
CTCGCCTGCCCTGGCCATATTGCCAAGTTGACATGACTCTCCAACAGACACTGAACGGTCAGTACGGCGGTCCCGACCGCCGCCAGCCTCTGATTCCGCCCCAGGGCCGCCAATGAACGCTGTTGAAATCGAAGAGGCTGTTTCCGGGTTGAAGGTCGTTCTCAAAGACGAGCCGACCTCCCACTCCAGACTGCTCCCCCGTGTCCATTGTACGACTCCTATGTTTTGGTGACACGCATAGGATCGTTGTCCATTCCCTAATCGGTGCAACAATTGTGTAGCGGCCGCAGGCTCACGGGCGCGGCAGGCACGGGGGGTCAGCGTGGCGCAGGTCGCTCCCGGATAGGGGCATCGGTGGCGGAACTGGATCTGCTCAACCCCAGGGACCACCCATTGGTCCCGTTCTCACAGGCCCCCGACCCGATCGAGGATCGGTTGAGCGGCAGGTACCCCAGGTGAGCCCCAGGCGGCAGGGAAACCATACCATGGCTTTTCCATAGTATGGTTTATGTCGTAACCCATACTTGAGAGGATGATGGGGGCTGGCGGAACGGAATAGGTGGCAAGACGGGGTGGCTCCGATCGTCGGAAGCCACCCCGTTCGTCTCGCCCCTCCTTGTCACAGCACCGACTTCTTGCTTCTCGCTTCGCTACGGCCTCGCCCCCGGCCGGCGCGCCAGGCTGCGGTAGTACTCCTCCACCAGCGCACGATACTCCGGCGGTACCTGCCCGGAGCTGCCCAGCGCCGGCCCACCGACGGCATCGCCGTTGAACTTGCGCCAGAGGGTAAACTCAAATGTCTTCATCCGCTCGATCAGCGCCGCCTGCAGCTGGTCGAGTCCCGCCGGGTTCCCAGTGGGACGCTCCAGCGACCGCAGGTCGTTGATCATCCGATCGAGCTCGCCGGTCTCGACACCCTGACGCCGCAGGTCATCCCGAAGCTCCTCGGCGGCCTGACGCCGCAGCCGGAACTCCCCGGCAATCTGCCGGGCGTCGCCACCGCCCTGGCCCTGGCCTTGACCCTGCTCCTGACCCTGACCGGGCCGGCCACGGCCGGCCCCTACCTGGCCCTGCTGTCCTTGGCCCTGACCTGGCTCGGGCTCGCCGGGCCGGCCACGGCCGGCCCCTACCTGGCCCTGCTGTCCTTGGCCCTGACCTGGCTCGGGCTCGCCGGGCCGGCCACGGCCGGCCCCTACCTGCCCCGCTGCCCCGCTGTCTGCCTGCTGTCCCGTCCGCTCCCGCAGCGACTCCAACCCACGCACCAGGTCCCGGGCACGATCCAGCGCCCGCTCCTGCTGCCGCTCCGCCGACTCTCCCACCGCCCCGGCTGCCTGCTGGAGTCGCTCGGCCACCGAGTCGAGATAGTCGCTGATCTGGTTCTCGAATTCCCTGACATACTCCGGCGAGCCACTGCGCGCCACACCCTTGGAGTAGGTGATCCGATCGCGCAGGCGGCTGTCGCGGATCTCGCTCGCGGCGCCTTCAAGACCTGTTGCCGCCTTGGGCTGCTCCCGCCTGGCGTCGCGCGCCAGCCGCTCGGCGTCGGCCTGCAAGCCGTTGACCTCGCCGGCCAGCGCGTCCTTGCGTTCGTCCATTCGCCGCAGCCGCTCATTGCGATCGGCGCCGGTGCTGTTCTCCAGGCCTTCGACGCCACTCTGGATCTCATCCTGGCGCTGGCTCAGCGCCTGGGCCCTACGCTCCAGATCCTTGATATCGTCCTGGATACCAGTGCTCCGGGCGTTGTCCATTCCCTGGGCGGCCCGCTGCAACCGGTCCAGCGCCGATTGACCCTGCTGGGCATTGCCGCTGGCGGCCCGCCGCATGGCGTCGGCGGCCTGCTGCATCTGCCGAGCGGCGTCGGCCAGCTCTGGTGACTGCTGCTCGCGTGACAGTCGTTCCAGCCGGCGCGCCTCCTCCTCAGCCTGCTGCGCCAGGTCGCGCTGGGCGCCGCCACCGCCGCCGCTGCCGGCCTCGCGCCCCAGCCGATTGCGGAGCTCATCCGCCATCCGCTGCATCCGCTCGTTCTCCTGCTGCTGGCGTGCAGCCAGCTGCCGGAGCTTCTCACGGGCCTCGTCGACTTCCTGCTGGGCCTGGTTCGATGCTTCGCGCTGGACCGCCTCGTACTGGTTGCGCATCCGATCGGTCTCAAGCTCGAACAGATCGGCGAGGTCCTCCGCGCTGGCTGCACCGCCCCCCCCGCCGCCGCCGCCTTGCTGCTGCCCCATCTGCACCTGCACATCGCGATACGCCGCCTCCGCCCTTTGCAGCCGCTGCAGGGCCCGCTGCTCCGGAGGAATGGCGCCGGGAGCACGGCCGGTGCCGAGCGACTCCTCCGCCTCCTGCATGTCGCGCACGGCGGTGTCGAGCTCTGCCTTGATCAGTGCGAAGAGTGTGTCCGAGGCCGCCACATTCCGTTCCGCGATCCGGGTGGCCAGCGTCCCGACATCCTCCTTGATCCGCCCCTGGGCAATGGCCAGGGTGGTCAGGTTCTCGCGCTTTTCCCGCTCGCTGGCCTTGGTGCTGTCGCGCACCCAGTTGAACGTGCCGGAGACGATCTCGCGCTGCCGGGCCGAGAGCCCCTCGGGAGACTCACCACCACCACCGCCACCACCGCCACCACCCTGCTCCGCCTGGCGGTAGTTCTTGTTGAACGGTCGCACTTCGAGGAAATAGATGTCGCTGGTGGAGCTGTTGCCGCCACCGTCCGTCGCCACAGCGTGGTAGGAGACCAGGTCGCCCGGGACGAGGGTGAACTCCTCCAGGAAAATGGTGTGCGCCGCGCGAAGGTCGGTGGTGCCGCTGGTGGTGTTCCGCGCCAGGGAAATACTCTTCTCCGCCCCGCCATTGACGCTGTAGCGAAGCTCCAGCGCACTGATGCCATAGTCATCCGCCGAACGCACCGAGACGACCACCTCTTCCAGGGAGGTGACCTTGGTATCGCGACCGGGCTCGTCGATGCGAATGACCGGCGGCTGGTCCACCAGCGCCTCGACGGTATAGTGGACCGTGCCCGGCACCATGGCGCCATCGGGAGCCTGCAAATCGATGCGGTAGGAGCCGTCCTTGGTGACGCGGAACGAGGCCCGGACCGAGCCATCCTCCTGCACCTCGAGGGGGACAATCGTGCCATCCCCGAAGTTGAGCGACCCGCCGGTAACCGGCATCGTCACGGTGGCCCGGACCTGGACCGTGGTCCCCACCACCGCCGCCACGTCGCCGCCGTCCTCGATTGTCTCGGGGGCCAGGGCGGTGTGGGACGGGAACCGCAGCTCCAGCGCCACTTTGCTGACCGCCGGCATGTTGGTCACCGTCACCCGGAAGGTGGCCGAGGTGACCCCCTCCGATTCAACGAAGTAGTCGGTGTGGTGCACCAGGTCGAACAGCCGGATCGTGTACCCGGCGCCGGTTGAATCGCGCAGCATCGGGATCCGGATCCACTCGGTCTCACCGCTGTCGGCCTTGAAGACCAGTTCCGCCGCGGGGGCGGTAAAGCCCAGGAGGTCGGCCCGCACGTCGAGCGCCGCGCCGCGCGGCACGTCGATGTTTCCCGGAGTCACGTTCACCGCCAGCACTGGTGCCGCGGCGGCCTCGGTCCATGGCACGAACAGCACCCGGGCCACGTCGCGCAGGACTCCCGGCCCAAAGGCGGCCAGCAGTGCGCCGGTGGCCACCACGGCCGCGAGTCCGCCCGCCGCCCGGCGCAGCCGCGGCCGCTCAATGGCAGCACCGTGCTCCAGCCGAGCCACCGCCTCCACCGCATGGGCCATGACCCGCGCCGCCAGCGCCGGCGACGACCGATCGGCCACCGGCCGCTCCAGCTCGTGCACCGCAGAAATCAGCAGTTCGCGGAGCGCGGGATCCTTCTCCTCCACATAGAGTGCAATCTTTTCATCATCCACCCGCCGCATGGCAGGCAGGATCAGGAACCGTGTCGCGGCGCCGCCGATCAGCAAGTAGCCCACCACCCGGACAATCGTCGCGGTGGATGATCCGGGACCCAGGATGGCACTGAGCATCGCACCGATCAGGACCGCGCCGATTATCGTTCCCGCCAGGAGGACGGCACCTTCCAGCAGGACTCGACGTCGCCAATGCCGCCGGATCGCTCCGACTGCATCGCGCAGTTCCTCGTCCCGTCCTGCCTGTGCCAGCTCAATCGGCGTCATGGTGTGCTCCTCTCAGGCGAAGCCGCCAGGCGGCCCGCGATTCCACGCCAGCCACGGCTGGCAAGCAGCGTTTCCGCAATCAGCAGTGCCGCCACGATCAGCAGCAGCACGCGCCAGAGTCGCTGGCGCCCCTCTACCTCGCGCGCGGTGGCGGGCGGTCCTGCGCCGACCACCGTGGTTTCCTGTCCCACGCCGAGCAGCAGCTCGCGCGGGTCCATCGGGGTCAGGTCGGCCTCGCGGGTCGGCGGGTTGACCGCCACCTGCGCCGCCGGCTCGCCCTGCACGCGCACCGCGTAGGTCCCGTAGAACCCACTCTCGCCAAGCGTAATTGCTGCCCCTGGGCCTGGCGAAGCCGGGCGAATCAACTCACCCGAGGGCGATTCAATAACCGGTTCCTGCACCCCTGCGGCAAAGCCGTACGCCTCGCCGGTGGACTGCCAGAGCGGTGCCGCCACCCGCCCGGAGGCATGCACCGCCAGCCGCCGCAGGAATGGAAGGTATGCCGCCTGGAGCGGGAAGTCGCCCGAGCGGGTGTCCAGCGGGGCCACCACCAGGAGCACCCGGCCCTCCCCGTCCTTGCGCTCCAGCAACGCCGGGAGGCCGTCGTCGAACTTGGCCACCACCTCGGCGTCTGCCGTCGGTTCCACCCGGGCATAGCGAAGAAACCGCGCGCTCCCCAGGGCGCCGCTGGCCCCGGCCCGGAACGGGGAAAAGACCGGATGCTCCAGGCTCACGTCGCCGAACACTCCGCCGCGGTCGTTGAGGCGGTCCACCGGACCCCGGAGCGACCCCGGGAGCAACCCACCTGCTTCGACCGTCCGCGGGCTGAGCCGCGCCCCGGCCGCCATGATCAGGCCGCCTCCGGCCCGCACCCATTCGGCCAGCGCGTTCCCGGCGGTGCCGGGCGGCGGAGCCACATCGTAGAGAACGACCACTGCCGCGCCTTCGAGCACCCCTGATCCAAGCATCCCAGCCAATCGACGCTCCACTCGCATTACCGGATCCCGGCCAATCTCCAGCGCCCGCTCCAGGAAGAGTGTCTCGTCGGCTGCCGCATCCCCTGGCGAGACCAGGATGATCCGCTCGGCGTCCTCGGCCGGCACCAGGGCGTGAAAGACATCGTCGGCCGGGAGGGCATCGGGTGCGGCAGTAACGGTCACCCGCACGGCCCCGGCGGGGAGCGAGACCGGGTCGAAGGCCACCGGGATGATCCCATCGGCGGCAAGGGTAATCTCCCGGCTGCCGCTGGCCCGCCCGTTTACGGTCAAGTCGAGGCGGACCCTGCGGGGACCCTCGAGGCCACGGGTCATGACCCGCGCCGCCAGCGTCATTCGGCCGCGCCCCTCGCCCTGGATCCGCTGGACATCGATCCCGCTGATGGCGGTGTTGCCGCGATCGGCGGGGGCCGCGCTGATGGCCCTGACCTGGATTCCCTCGGGCAGCTCCAGCCCGGCCAATCCCGTCACCCCGCTCCGCTGGAGATCAGTGATCACCAGGATTTCCCCGCGCGAGGCGCCGTCGGCCAGCAGGAGCTGGCGCCCGGCGCGGAGGGCCGAGGCGTAGCGCGTGCCGCGGGCCGACGGGCGGGCGGTCTCAATCGCTGCCACTGCGGTGGCGTGATCGAGGGTCAGCGGCTGGGCCACGGTGGCTTCGTCATCAAAGAACACCACCGCCACCCGGTCATCCGCCCCTAACTCGGCGATCACGGCGCGGGCCGAATCGAGCGCCGCCGGCCACACGCTGGTGTGCCCCATGCTGAGCGATTGATCGAGTGCCACCACCACCGTGCGCACGTCAAGGGCAGCAGCGGCCGCGGCAGCGCGATCCACCAGCGGCCGGGCAAACGCCAACACCAGCAGCGCCACCGCAAGGGCCCGCAGCAACAGCAGCGGCCAGTCGGTAATGCGCCGATGCTGGGCGGTGCGGATCGGGATCCGGTACAGGAACATCAGCGACGGGAACCGGAACGGCCGGTCGCGATCGCGCTGCCGCAGGTGGAGCAGCACCGGGATGGCCAGTGCGGCCAGTCCAGCCAGGAACGCGGGCACCAGGAAGCCGAGCGGCATCAGCGGACGTGGCTCCCGATCAGGCGGAAGTCGAGATAGCGGCGGAGCGACTCATCGAGCGGGCGGTCGGTATCCACTGCCACATAGTCGAGATTTCCCGACGTAGCGCCTCGTTGCAGCGCCGCGCGGTGCTCGGCCATGAGCGTGGCATACTTCTCCCGCAGCTGGTCCGGCCGCAACGGGATCCGGGCGCCGGTCTCGGCGTCCTCGAAGGTGTTCGGTGCGTCGAGCGGCAGTTCCCGCTCGGCGGGGTCCAGAATGTGGAACAGGATGACATCCTGGCGGCGAGCGCGGAGGTTGCCGAGCACCTTGCGGATGACCGCAGGATCTTCGTAGCAGTCCGACACCAGCACCACGATGCCGGCACGGCTGCGCATCTGGGTCACCCGCTCCAGCGTGTGGGCAAGGTTGCCCTCACCATGCGCCTTGGCCCGACCCAGAGTGTGCAGCAGCAGTTGCAGATGCCGACCAGACGGCGGCACGACATCGCGCATCTCCTCGCCGAGCATGACCAGACCCACACGGTCTCCCTGGCGCTGCGACAGCCAGGCCAGGCACGCTACCAGGAACTTGCCGTATTCGAACTTGGTGACCGCACCGGTGCCGAAGTCCATCGAGGCCGAGGCATCGAGGAGGAAGACGACATCGGCGTTGGTGTCGGCCTCGTAGGTCTTGAGGTAGTATCGGTCGGTGCGTCCGTACACCCGCCAGTCGATCCGGCGGAGGTCATCGCCGGGCTGGTAGGGGCGGTGCTCCGCAAAATCGACCGAGAGTCCCATGCGAGACGACCGGTGCAGGCCGTGCAGGAAACCATCCACCACCGTCCGCGCCAGCAGGGCGAGGTCGCCGATTCCGGCCAGGAGCCGGGGATCGAGGAAGGTGGCGGGAGCGGTCATCGGCTCAGAGCCCCGACTTGGGGCGCGGCACCGTCTCAAGCAGGCGGTCCACCAGGGAATCGGTGGTGACCCGCTCCGATTGGGCCTGGAAGTTTCGCAGCAGGCGGTGGCGGAAGACCGGACGGGCCAGGGCACGGACGTCATCGTAGGTGACATGGCTGCGGCCCTGCAGCAGTGCCCGCGCCTTGCCGCCGAGCACCAGTGCCTGCGCGGCGCGCACCGAGGCGCCGTAGGAGAGCCACTGATTGATGAAGTCCGGAGCACCGCTGGTTGGACGCGAAGACCGGGTCAGCGCCACCGCGTAGCGCACCACCGCGTCGGCCACCGGCACCCGCCGCACCACCTGCTGGAAGGCCAGAATCTCCGCCTTGGACACCACCGGCACGATCTCAGCAGGCGCCACCGTCGTGGTGGCACGCACCACCTCCACCTCGTCCTCCTCATTGAGGTAGTCGAGCACTACCTCGAACATGAACCGGTCGAGCTGCGCCTCGGGCAGCGGATAGGTGCCCTCAAGTTCGATCGGGTTCTGGGTGGCAAAGACGAAGAACGGCAGGTCGAGGGGGTAGGTGCGTCCCTGCACCGTCACCCGGCGTTCCTGCATCGCCTCGAGCAGCGCCGCCTGGGTCTTGGGCGGGGTGCGGTTGATCTCGTCGGCCAGCACGACGTTTGCAAAGATCGGCCCGGCCATGAAGGAGAGCTTGCGTCCCCCCGTAACGGGATCGTCCTGAATGACGTCGGTGCCGGTCACGTCCGACGGCATCAGGTCCGGGGTGAACTGGATCCGGGAGAACGTCAGGTCCAGCGCGCGGGCCAGCGAGTGGATCAGCAGCGTCTTGGCCAGGCCCGGCACGCCCACCAGCAGGCAGTTGCCGCCGGCAAAGAGGCCGATCAGCGCCTGCTCCACCACGTCATCCTGGCCCACGATCACCTTGCGCAGCTCGGTGGCGATGCGGCCACCCGCCGAGTGCAGGCGCTCGGCCAGGGCGGCGTCGTCCATCCCGGACAATTCGGTCGGTGCGGAAATCGAGGTCACTCCGGTTCCTTTCGGTCAGCGAGTCAGCGCGTACACCATGTAGTTGACGCCCAGCTTGTACGATTCGTTCGAGAGATCGATCGGGAAATAGCCCTGATCCGAAAACTCCCAATACTCGGCGATGTCGGCCTGGTAGCAGATCGCCACCATCAGCCGCTTGGTCGGATCATTGTCCTCGAACACCCCCCAGAATTCCGACTGGGCCTGGGAGTACGGGTGGATGTACCCGTCAAAATTGTCGATCCGGTAGAACGAGTCGAAGACCGGATGGGCGTTGGGAATGAGCTGCAATCGGGCCTCGGGCAGCACCCGGCGCATCTGCTCCTCCATGTTGATCCAATCCCGACCGTCGAAGTCGTCCAGGATCATGAAACCACCCTTGAGGACATAGTTCCGGAACCCCACGATCTCCGGCTCACTAGGCACCCAGTGCCCAGGCTCGGTCAGGTAGGCCACCGGAAAGTTGAAGAGGGCGGGATCGTCCAGCGTCAGGACCGCGGTGCCGTCGTCGCGGGTCTGGACGGTGCTGAGTTCGCCCAGGATCTTGGTGAAGTTGATCTCGGCACGGGGATAGTCGTGGCTCCACGTGGACCCCCCGCGACCCCGGCCGAACCCGAAGCCTGGATCACCGCCGCCATATCGGATGCGAACAAAGGTGAACCGCCCGTCGTAGTCCACATTGGGCAGCTGATCCATGCCACCCTGCTCACCCCGAAAACGGCCCTGGCCATCGAGCAGCAGGGGCACACCCACCAGCAGCACCAGAGCCACCCCCAGCCAGGTCTTCCGTCGAGCCGCCATCAGTTTCCCCCTTGCGGCGGTGTAGTCCGAAGCTGCAGCAGCAGTTCGTGCGCCTTCTCAAAGCCCGGGGCCTGCTCCAGCACCTGGAGCACCTCGCGCCGCGCCTCGGCGGTGCGGCCGGCACGGAACAGCGTGTTGGCCAACTGGTACCGTGCCTCCAGCCGGTCGGCCGGCTTGAGCAGCAGCACCGCCCGGCGCTCCTGGATGGCGGCGGCGTACTGCCCCCGCACCTCCGCCAACTCAGCCAGCTGGACGTGCGGGTCGGTCTGATAGGGCGCAATCCAGATCAACCGCTGCAACGCTGCCGCCGCGCCCGCGGAGTCGCCGAGCTGCATCCGCAACTCGGCCTCCAGGATGTTCGCCTCCAGCGCGGTCTCATCGTGCGTCGTGATTCGAGCCAGCTGCTCAAGGGCCGCCGTAGGGTTGCCCTGCTGCTGGGCAATCCGGGCCAGGTCCCAGCTTGGGCTGTCCTGACCGGAATACTCCGGGAAAAGCTTCTGGGCGCGTTCCAGCTCCGCCTTGGCCTGGTCCACCCGGCCCTCCGCCAGAAGTTGCCGCCCACGGACCAGTGCCGCGATGAACCCACCGCTCACCGGCTCCTTGCCATCCCAGGCATCCAGTCCGGCCAGCGCCGTGCGGAATCGCTCCCGCATGAACCGATCGAACCGGCGATCGAACTCCTCTGGGGACAGGCGCAGCACCTGCTGGAAGGCCGCTGGCGTATCGAGCCCATCCCGATAGGCGCGGAGCAGCGCGGCGAGCGCGGCGGTGCCATGCTCCTGCTCGATGAGCTCGCAGACCAGCGAGGCCTGATAGTAGCTGAAACCAATCTCGGCCGGATGCCGCGGCCGCACGAACCCTTCGCTGATTTCGCTCACCTTGCGGATCCGGCCGGCCTTGAACGCCGCCAGGAACTCCACCGACACGTCGGCACCCCACCCCGCCCGCGCCCTCCGCTCCTCCAGCACCGAAAGCCCCTCCGAGTACCAACGCGGCACCCGATGATCCGAGAGGCCGAGGGTAAAGGTGTGGGCCAGCTCGTGCCAGGCGGTGGAGCCCCAGTTGAAGTCGCCTGGATTGCGGGCCGATGGGGCGTCCATAGCCAACACCGTTCCGAAGCTTACGCCGAGCGCGCCGAGTCCGGCCAGACCAATGGTGCGGACCGAGAAGTCGGCGTGGTGGCGGTAGAGCTCCAGACGGATCGGGGTTGGCGGGCGATAGTCATAGCGTTGGGCGAGCGAATCGTACGCCTCTTCCAGCAGCGGACCGAGATACAGCGCCAGCAGATCCACTTCATCGTCGGGTGCGACGAATTCGAAGCGCGCGGTGCGGACGGTCCGGAAGGTCTGGAGATTGTCGAGCAGGTCGAGGGTGTTCTTGTTCCAGATGTGGAACGGATCCAGGGCAAAGGCCCGCTCCAGCATGCTGCGGCCGTCGGCGATGGCCCCGGTCCGCAGCAGATTGGTGCCCAGAGTTCCCAGGGCGCGAACCGAGAGCGAGTCGAGCTTTACCGCTTCCTGTGCCATGCCCACCGCTGCTGCGTACCGCCGGTGCCGGGCGGCGGCTTCGGCCAGTTCCGAGTAGAAATCCGCCGGAGCGGGATGCACCCGAGCGGCCTCGGCACGTGCCTGCCTCCAGCCGGTGGAATCCCCACCCAGCCAGGCCACTGCTCCCATGACACCCCAGGCTGCGAGCGCGGTGGAATCGACCGCCAGCGCCTTCCCGGCCACAGCGGCGGCGGAATCGTACGACTCGGCTTCGAGATGCATCCGCGCCAGGAAGAGCAGCCCGGGGACCAGCGCAGGATTGGCGGCGACCGCTTTCCTGACCACCTCAGTCGCACCGGGATTGTTCTCGAAGGACAGGACCCGAGCCATGCCGAGCAGCGCCCGGGCGTTCTCGGGGTCGATCGCCAGCACCTCTTCATACGAGGACTTGGCGTCCGGAGCGTTGTAGCGGTCAATCAGGAGGTCGGCGGCCCGCAGCCGTGCCTCGACGTTGGTGGGGTCGGCCGCGGCCGCGCCATCGAACGCCGCCAGTGCCAGGCGAGGCGCCTGCGATTCGGCCAGGCCGAGCACCACATAGGCTCGGCCGGCGGCAATCCGATCGGGTACCGGCCAACCGTTGCCGGACAACTGGTAGTTGTCGGCCAGCACGGCGGCCAGCCGGAGCGCGGCGGTGCGGTTGCCACGGCGCGCCGCGAGTTCGGCCAATGCCGCCTGGGCGGTCCGGGCTCCGGGACGGTTGCTATCGATCGCCGCCACCAGCAGCGACTCGGCTTCCACCAGTTTGCCGCGGAGAATCAGCAACTCAGCCAGCGGCACGGTCAACTCCGGCCCGCCGCCCCGAGCCACCCGCTCCGCCTCATCGAGCCGGCCCGTTTTGACCAAGCGCGCCACACGCTCCGCCGGTGGCCCGGCGTCCTGCTGGGCCGTGCCAGCGCACGCCAGCACCAGTGCCAAGGGAAAGAGGGCCCGGGAAATCATGGCGGCCCGCCACGTTCAATGACGCGAATGGCCGCCGTCTTCTCGGCAATGAGCAGCAGCAACCGCTCCAGCTCGC
>Ga0163152_10007856_pt1 | contig 11526 bp, 8 predicted proteins | sample OliLakLV19MP8IB2_FD_148635 | JGI IMG/M metagenome (GOLD analysis project Ga0163152, IMG submission 148635) | Freshwater microbial mat bacterial communities from Lake Vanda, McMurdo Dry Valleys, Antarctica - Oligotrophic Lake LV.19.MP8.IB-2 | ecosystem: Environmental > Aquatic > Freshwater > Lake...
GGGTAATACTGGATGGCCCGGATCGCGGCGTGTGTGAAGGCGATCTTGAGATAGCGATTGCCATCCTTGGAGCCCGAGCGGTGGCGGGTCTTCCCGCCCGAGTTGTCGGCGCCGGGGACCAAGCGGCAGTAGGAGACGAATTGGCGGTCGCTGGGGAAGCGGGCGATCTCGTCGATTTCGAGCACCAGGGTGCAGGCCACAAGCTTGCCGATGCCGGGGATCCAGAGCAACCGTTGGACCTCGGGCCACCGGAGGACGTCGGGATTCAGCTCCTGTTCGAGCCGGTGAATCTGTGCGAGGAGCAGCGCACTCTGTTCGAGGTGACAGGCGGCCTGGAGCTGATAGATCGCCGGCAGGTCGGCGACGGTGGGCCGGTTGAACTTCTCCAACAGCCGGTGAATACTGTTTCGGCAACTGGTGCGCTTGGTGACCAGGCGGAGGCGGGTGCGGAGCAGATCCCGCGCCCCGCGGAATGCGGGCCGAATCATATACGCCGGTGGAATCAGGTCGGCTTGCCCGAGTTGCGCTAGGGTGTTGGAGTCGATGGCATCCGTCTTCACCTTGGCGGTGCTGATGGCCTTGAGGCGCGTGGCGTGCGCTCACTGGAGCTCCACCCCCTGGGGGACGAGCAGATCGTGCAGCCAGTACCAGCCCCCGGTGCTCTCCACCACGGCGCGGTGGGGGCCGGGATACTGGGCGAAATAGCGCAGAATGGCGGCGCGGTCGTTCCGGAGACGACGCTGACCGACCCGCTCCCCTTGTACATTATAGGTGGTGATGGTGGAGTCGAGCTTGTGCTGATCGATGCCGGAGAAGAACATACGACGCTCCCAAGGCAGATGTGATGATGGCACTACGATGGTAGCACCTCACGCCCTGCTTGGAAGTATCAAGCGCTTGCCCCGGGACGGGGCTGACGGGTTCGGCGTCCGGGCCGTAGCTTTCCAACGCGGCGGGCGTCATACCTGGCCCCGCCGCAGAACCGCAGGCCGTTATGCGGCAAGAATAAGTTGTTTGTGTTAGTCTATTGGCGAACGGACACATGACTCGGGCTGAGCTCCAAGCAATTTCCAGACAACGGAGGCGCGAGGCTGCGGCACTATTGCGCTCTCGCATGTATCCTGGCGCCTACTATCTCGTGGGGTATTCAGTGGAATGCGCACTGAAGGCGTGCATCGCCAAGCAGACCAACAGGTACGACTTTCCAAACAAGCGCCTGGCAGCAGAGTCTTGGACGCACGACCTTGAGAAGCTTGTCCAACTGGCTGGGATTGGGCCAGACTTGGACCGAGATACGAAGGCAAGTCCGGCACTCCAGCTCAATTGGGCTATCACGAAGGATTGGTCTGAATCCGTCCGCTACGACCTCACGATCACCGCGGCGGAAGCGAGGGATCTATATTCTGCTTGTACAAGACGCCGAAACGGTATTCTTCCTTGGATTCGCAACAAATGGTAGAAACACAACTGACGCCCGAGTTGATTCAAGAAGGAGCCGCGCTCGTCTCTGGCCTCGACAAGGCAGGCGAGGGGCCTGACGCCGCACTGTGGTTCTACTTCACTGACATGGGTGTATGGAAACTTCTTCTGGCTGAAGTGGAGGTCGGGCCCACAGGACCGCGTGATGTCTACAGGACGATTCAGAAGACGCTCCACTCTCTTCGCAACGAGATTACTCACCTCTCTCTCGAGGATGTGGCCGTTGCAAAGCCAGACGCACCGCTTATTCGGCTGCTGCGTCAGGCGATTGCGACCGGGCCTGGCATAGGCGGCTATCGATTCACACGCAATGTGATCAACGGCGTCCCCATCGAGGACGCATATATCTATCGCCTAGAATCTCCAGCCGCATAACAAGCGCATGCACCCGCCTGAGCGCGGCGGGTAAATGAAGAAGGTCGCGCTCCATGCCCGCGCTCAGCGGGTGATGCGCAGGCCGTTAGCCTGCTTGAACCGCGATCGGAGGTTGTGAAGTGGCCTTGCCCGACAGCTACACCCTGAAGCCGAACGCCGTCCCTGCGTACTTCGACGCCATCCTCGATGCGCAGCCTCCAGAGCGGTTCTCCCTGAAGTTCCTGGAGAATCTCGGCTTCACTTCGACGAACGACCGCCTCTTCATCGGAATCCTGAAGGACCTTGGGTTCCTGAATCGCGATGGGGCCCCACAGCAGCGCTATTTCGATTTCCTCGATCGCACCCGAAGCAAGCAGGTCCTTGCAGATGGTATTCGCGAGGCCTTCTCCGACCTTTTCGCCATCAATGTTCAGGCGCAAGATTTCACGCTCGACCAAGCGCGCAATAAACTTCGGACTCTGTACACGGGCAAGAAGACCGATCTCGTCGTGGGCAACATCGCCAAGACGTTTCGCGCGCTCTGCGAGTACGCCGACTTCTCCGGGCCCCCTTCACCGAAGCCGGCCGATACGCCGCTGTCGGCTGAAAAGGCGACCGAGCAGCCACATCTAGAGAAGCATGAGAGACCCGCAGGGCGCCTCGCTGAGATCCGCGTGGCAGGACTCCAGTACCACATCAACATTGTCCTACCCGACACGCGTGATCAGGCGGTCTACGACGCCATCTTCAAGAGCCTACGGGAGCATCTTGGATGAAGGACACGGATCTCTACTCGTTTGTCTACAGGGCCGTTCTCACCGAAGAGGCACTCGACAAGGCAGGTCGGCGAAGACGCTCGCACTTTGGATCTGACGATGTTCGTGCGATCCAACGATCGCTCTCCTTCGACTACTTGGATTCGGACCTCCTCGTTGAGGCGCAACGGATGTCCGTCGTCTACGCCGCACTCCACTCCTTCGAGAACGCCGTGCGAGCCACAGTGACCAAAGCGATGGCTGAGAAGCACGGCGAGACCTGGTGGGAGAAGGTGCCTGAGAGGATTCGCAAGAGCGCCAAGTCCAGGATGGACGAGGACTCGAAGTTCCGCTGGCACGGCGCGCGCGGTGCGACGGAGATCAACTACTGCGACTTCGGCGACCTCTCCTCCATCATTGTGACGAACTGGGATGTGTTCGAGGATCTGCTTGGCAACATGGAGTGGGCGAAGGCGGCGTTCAACGCCCTCGAGAAGTCCCGCAACATCGTCATGCACGGTGGTTCCGTGGCGAACGAGGACATCGAACGTATCGGCATGAACATTCGTGACTGGATCCGACAAGCAGGCTAACAACAGCATGCAGCGGACGGCGCTGCGCGCCGCCGCTGATGCTGAGCGGTCGTTGGCAACTGTCTCGAATGTCAAGCGCGTTGAGGATCCCACCGTCGGTTGTACCGCCTTTTCTCATTTCTCGCTTCTTCCTTCGTTACACCCATCCCCGCATCCGATACCACCACCACCCCACCGTCTCGTACAGCCAGGGTCCAAAGGCCGCCACTCGATCACTGGCCGTGGCCAGGGATCGGACTGCCACCGCCCGGGACGGCGCCGCAACGCAGGTCACCAACACCCCCGCCTTGCGGAACGCTGCGCAGGCCCGCCGGGTGTGCATGGGTGATGTGACCACGACAATGTGTGCCCATTCCCGAGCGCGGGCCAGCGCTGCGGTACGAACCGCCTCATCCCGAGTGGTGCGAACCGAGTCAATGACCTCCCAACGCACCGAATCCGGCCCGAGGGAAATCAGCCGGCCCTGGTCCCGGTCACTGCTGATGCTGCCTGAGCGGCCGATATACCGTACCCGGGAGGTGACGATGGTGCGGGATACTCCCTGCTCCAGCAGCACCACGCCATGCAGCAGTCGTTCCGCGCCATCGGGGGAGAGCAGGCTGTCCCGCGACACCGCCGCAGAGAGGACCATGATGGCATCCACTCCCGATGCGGGGATCGCATCGGTGGTGATGATCCGATGGACGGCTGGACGCAGGATCGGGGTGAAAGCCACCACCACGATCGTGGCCAGGAGGGCGCCGGCCGCGAGGTCCACGACTCGGCCCGCACCACCCCACCCGATGGCGCCGCCGAGCAGCGCCGCCAGGGGAAGTGTGGGGAGGAAGGGGAGTCCCAGCAGGTTGGGAATCCCCAGTGCGTCGGCGGTGACCCAGCAGAGCGCCGCCCACGTCCCCACTCGGATGGCAACACGGCCCCGCGAGGCGGAAACGGATTGTGCGATCATCCCCCCTCGGGCTTGGCGGCCGGGGTCGTCCAGTACGACGAATTGTCGTGAACCTCTGCGGCGTGCAAGCCGCCGTTGATATCCACGCACGCCCACCTCTCGAGCGACTCGAAGTAGCGGATCGACTCGCCGTAGGTGGCCAGCTTGCAGCCATCCCCGACCCGGAACCCGAGTGAGGACTCCGGGGTGGGGATGGCGCGCTGGGCCGACGCGACGCCACCCGTCATGAGGACCCCCCCCAGCGCGAGGAGCGCTGGACGGAACCGGGACCGGCTCACGGAATAGCTGCGGCCGGGGAGCATCCTGCCGCCGTGGCGCAGCCCGGGTCCACGATGGGGAGCCCCAGCCGGTTCAGGTGACTGTTGAGTGCCCTCAGGTCCTCCGCCCACACCCTGGCGAGGTTGTCGGTGTACCCCTTCAATTCGGTGGTCAGGATCCCGAAGATCTCTGGCATGTTGGTGGTGGGCCGGCCGTCGCCGCGTTCCGCCATCGACATCAGGTTGGCCAGACGGTTGTTGACCTTGATGGGGAAATTGAGCGGATCCTGCCCGCTCTGGTTGCGGACCTGGTAGATGTTCTCTTCCACGCCGGAGGCCCGGATGGTGAGCGACGATGCCGCCTGCGCCAGTTGGGCGTCCTGGGACAGGATCAGCCGATTGGTCACTTGCGCCTTGACCCGTCGGATGGCAATGACCGCGTCGTTCGCCTCGGTGACCTTGTCGCGAACCTGGCGGGAGAACCGGTACTGGGCGTGGAGATCGGCGTCGGTCACGTCGGTGATCCGCGGATTGCGCACGATGTGAAGTTCCGTAGTCAGGACGGTCCCGTCCGCCGTCAGGCGGGCGGTGTACCGTCCCGGGGGCGCCACCGGACCATTGACCCCGGCGCCCCAGAGGATCATCCCCGGGAACGACGACGCACTCTCAGTGCGCATGTCCCAGGTCATCCGGCTCTGGCCGGCGGCGCGAGGCAGGGAGACGCCGCCGCCGAAACGGCCGCCGCCTCCGCCTCCGCCTCCCGCGGCAGGAACCGGCATGGCCTCGCTGGCCTCGAAGGCTCGCATTACTCCGCCGACCGAGTCCAGGATTTCCAGCGTCAGGCTGCGCGGTGCCGTGGGCAGCCACCAGGAGAGGTTCACTGGGGTGCCGGATCGGATACCTGGGGCGGGGGCGTACAGGACCCCGGCACTGCGGGAATAGTCCGCCGAATACTGCCGGAGCGGGGCGATATCGTCCAGCACCCAGAAGCCACGACCATGGGTGGCGATGGCGAGTTCGTTCCCCTCCACGATCAGGTCCACCACCGGCAGATCCGGGAGCCCGGCCTTCAGCAGCTGCCAGTTGCCGCCGTCGTTGTAGCTGATGTACACCCCGTGCTGCGTGGCGGCGTAGAGCAGCCCACGGCGCGTGGGGTCTTCGCGGACGGCATGGACGTAGGCGTCCGGGCGAATCCCGGTGACGGTGCGGGTCCAGGTCCGCCCGAAGTCGGTGGTGCGGAAGATGTACGGGGCAAAATCGTCCAGCAGCGGCCGCCGCACCGACACGTATGCGGTGCCATCACTGAACGACGAGCCGTCGATCTGGCTCACCCGCCCGAAATCGGGCATCTCGGCCGGGGTCACGTTGGTCCAGCTCTTGCCGCCATCCCGGGTAACGTGGACGAGGCCGTCGTCAGATCCGGTCCAGATGACGTCAACGTTCCGCTTGCCCGGGGCCACCGAGAAGATCGTGGCGTACACTTCGGGGCCGTTCATGTCGCCGGTAATGGGGCCGCCCGAGTGCCCGAGGGTGCTCGGGTCGTGGCGGGTCAGGTCCCCGCTCAGTGCGGTCCAGGTCCTGCCGGCATCCCTCGTCTCCCACAGCCGCTGCGATGAGACGTAGAGCCGGGTCGGGTCGGCCTGGGAAAAGATGATCGGAAAGGTCCACTGCCACCGTTCCCGGATGGCGGAGGCGGGCTCGCCGGAGTAGAACCATGGATAGGGGTTCACTTCCCGGGAAATACCGAGTCGGCGATTGAATCGGTCGAGGTAGCGGCCGTTGTTCGTTCCCGAGAAGAAGATGTCGGGATCGAGCGGGTCCGGGGCGATATAGCCTGGCTCGCCGCCGCCGGCCTGGTACGAGACTGCCATCCCCCCGGCGGTGATGTCATTGCCGGCGTTGCCGCCACCGCCACCGCCGCCACGCCGAAACCCGCCGCCACCGGCGTTCCAGTCGAACGGGGTGCACAGGGTGGAATTGTCCTGCTGCGAGCCGCAGACGTGGAACGGGATATGGCCGGTGGTGATGACATGGTAGAACTGGCCGGTCGGGAACTCCTGGTCGGTCCAGCCAGCGCCGGTGGCCATCGACACCGCCCCGCCGCCGTCGTTCGCCACCACGAGGTGGGCCGGGTTGTCCGGGTCGATCCAGAGGTCGTGGTGGTCGCCGTGGGTGCCGCCCCCGACGTTGGTCAAGGTTTTCCCACCGTCGGCCGAGCGGAACATCGCGGTGTTCTGGAGATAGACCACATCGGCGTTCTTCGGGTCGGCAAAGACGTGGGTGTAGTAGAACGCCCGCTGGCGGATCGATCGGTTGTCGTTGATCAGCGACCAGCTGGCACCGGCATCCTCACTCCGGAACAGCCCGCCATTCTCGTGCTCCACCAGGGCATACACCCGGTTGGAGTTCCCGCCCGAAACCGAGACCCCGATCCGCCCCACCACCCCGGTCGCTGGCAGCCCGGCACCCCGGGTGATCTCGGTCCAGGTCTCCCCACCGTCGGTGCTCTTGAAGAGGCCGCTGCCCGGCCCGCCGCTCGACATCGTGTATTCCTTGCGGAACGCCTCCCACATCGCGGCATAGAGGATGTTGGGATTGTTCGGGTCGATCGAGATGTCGATGGCGGCGGTCTTGTCGTCGCGGTAGAGCACCTTGCGCCAGGTCTGGCCACCGTCGGTGGACTTGTAGACGCCCCGCTCCGGGTTCGGCGCACTGTACTTCCCAAATGCGGCCACATACACGATCTGGGGATTGGTGGGGTGGATCCGGATCTTGGAGATGGCGTGAGATTCGGTGAACCCGACATGGGTCCAGGTCTTCCCGGCGTCGGTGCTGCGGTAGACACCGTCGCCCGGCATGATGTTGCCGCGAATGCAGGTCTCGCCCATCCCGATGTACACAATGTTCGGGTTGGTCTCACTGACCGCCACCGCCCCGACCGAGGCGCTGGCGATCTGGCCGTCGGTCACCGGTGTCCAGTTCTCGCCGCTGTCGGTGGTCTTCCACAACCCTCCACCGACGGCGCCGAAGTAGGCTTCGGCCGGGCGGCCCCGCACACCGGTGGCCGCAATCGAGCGCCCGCCCCGGTCGGGACCGACATTGCGCCATCGGTACCCGCTCAGGAAGGCCTCGTCGAGGGTGACCGCCGTGGTGGGGCGGGACTGTGCCGGAAGGGGCGCCGCGCTGCAGAGCATGGCGGCAGCCAGGAAGGCAAGACGAAGTGATGGCATGGGCCGGGAGGGGAAGAGGATGGGTAGGGTCGCTCGGAGGCACGATCGGAGCGGAGCGGGGCGCGCATCGCCGATCCTGATCGAACCTAGCCCGGAGCTATCGGCCACGCTAGGGCGCCCCGGCCCTCCGTGCAGCCCCCGATTGGGGTATATCTTTGGGCTTGCCAGGAGCCGCCCCGGCGGCCGGTGGCCCCGCGCGCCCGTAGCTCAGGTGGATAGAGCAACAGCCTTCTAAGCTGTGGGTCGGAGGTTCGAGTCCTCCCGGGCGCATTCAGTCGTCCCCCGTTCCGTTCCCGTTGGAGTCCACTCCCACCGCTCGAGGCCGACATGCGTCCGTCTCCCTCCTGGCCTGGCCAGGTCCTTCGTACTGCGCTCCTGGCCACGCTGGCGCTCCCCGCCCTCGGGTCGGCGACCGCCGCCGCACAGGGCAATGCCAACCGGCCGATGACCTTCCTCGACATGCAGCTGATGCGCAACGCCGGCTCGCCGGCCATCAGCCAGGATGGCCGCTGGATGCTCTACACCCTCTCGGTTCCCGATTGGCAGGAGGCCCGCCGCCAGTCCGACGTGTATCTCGTTTCCGTGGCGGGCGGCGTGCCGTCCACCCGGCAGCTCACCTTCTCGCCAGAGAAAAGCGAATCCACCCCCCGGTGGGCACCCGACGGGACCTGGTTCGTATTCCTGTCCAATCGCGACGCCCCGGCCAGCGCAGCCACCCAGAACCAGCTGTACCTCATGCGGCCCGACGGCGGGGAGGCGCGCCCGATCACGACGGCGCGCGATGGCGTCCTGAACTACGAATTCAGCCGGGATGGGCAGTGGCTGGTCTATCGCAGCGGCAAGACCGGTGAGGAACAGCTCTACCGCATCTCCGTCGCGACCATCGCAGAAAGCAAGCCGGTCCAGCTCACCCGCCAGGAAGCAGGGGTGGGACAGTGGCAGATCGCCCGGGACAGCCGGAAGATCTATTTCGTGGCCGCCGACACCCTGGCCACCGATGAGCGGCAGCGTCGCGAAAAGCGCTTCACCGTCAACGTCCAGAACATGGAGACCCCGCTGGCGAGCCTCTGGTCGCTGGAGCTGGGGCCGGACTCTTCCCGCGCACGGCGCCTTACCAGCGACCCCACCATCACGGTCAGCGGGTTCACCCTCTCGCCCGATAGCCGCTGGGTCGGCTTCCGCGGCACCTCGGCGGAGCGGTATGAGCGCAACATCACCGAGTCGGGGTTGCATACCGACCTCTACCTCCTCGAAGCCGCCACCGGCTCAGTGGAGCGGCTCACCGAGAACAAGGAGGTCGGCGAGAGCGGCCCGACCTTCTCGCCCGACGGCCGCTGGCTGGCGTTCTCAGCCCCCGATGACATGACCCGCTATAGCATGACCAACCAGCGGGTCTACCTCCGGGCCATTGGCGACCGGGGCGGCAGCTGGCGCAAACTGGGGCAGTCGTACGATGGCGATGTCACCGCGGGGTTCTGGTCGCCGGACAGCCGCACGATCTACTACAACACCGGCGTCAAGGCCACCACGCAGCTGATGGCGCTCGACGTCGAGCGCAACGCCGTCCGTCAGGTGACCAGCGAACGCGCTGCCGTCTCCGTCAGCCGGGACGAGGAGAGCGGGGTGGTCCTGGTCAACTACGCCGACCCCACCACTCCAGCCACCATCTTCGCAGTTCCGTCGCTCGATCAGGTCGCCACCCGGGCCACCTGGCGGCAGCTGGTCGATGCCAACCCGCAGGTCCGGTCCCTGGCGCTCGGCGCCGCCGAGGAGGTCAATTGGCGGTCCACCGACGGCAAGCTGGTTGGTGGAGTGCTGGTGCGGCCGGTCGGGTATCGCGCCGGACAGCGGTACCCGCTGGTCGTCGCCATCCATGGCGGGCCGGCATCGGCCGATGTGCTCGGCTTCAACGGGGGCTATGGCGCCCAGGTGTACGCCGGGGCAGGGTATGCCGTGTTGATGCCCAACTATCGGGGGTCCACGAACTATGGGGAGGCCCACGAGACAGCCATCGTCGGCAACTACTTCCCCCAGGCGTATGATGACATCATGACCGGTGTCGACCAGCTCATTGCCCAGGGGATCGTGGATGGCGACCGGATGGGGGTCTTCGGCTGGAGCGCGGGTGGCCACTGGTCCAATTGGATCCTGACCCATACCGACCGGTTCAAGGCGATCAGTTCCGGTGCCGGTACCTCCAACTGGGTGTCGATGTACGCCCAGAGCGATGTCCAGCGCAACCGGCAGTTCTACCTCGGCGACAAGCTCCCCTATTACGACTACGACGCCTACTGGGACCAGTCGCCGATGAAGTACATCACCAATGCCAGGACCCCCACCATGATCCATGTGGTGGAGGGCGACCCCCGGGTACCCAGCCCCCAGTCGGTGGAACTCCATATGGGGCTCAAGAAACTCGGGGTCGAGACCGAGCTGTTCATGTATCCCGGTCAAAGCCATGGGATTCCGGACGCCCGCAACCAGCTGGTCAAGTCGATGAGTGAAATGGCGTGGATGGACTACTACGTTCGGGGCCTCGGACAGAAATTTGCCTGGCAGGACGTGCTGCGGACGCTCGATGCCGCCCCGGTCCGGCCGGCGCTGACTCCCGAGTAGCCGCGGGGTGCGCGGAGTGATGCCATCCCCCGCCGGGCAGTCCGAGCACACAAGGCAGGGACGGGAGCTTCGCCGCCAGCGAAGCCACCGTCCCTGTCCCATTGGCGGGATGGCTCGCCACTATCTTGGGGGATGTCGACCAGTCCAGCCTCACCCCTTCGTCAGTTGACCCGACTTGCCCTGCCCATCGTGGCCGTCAACCTCGGCCAGATGATGATGAGCGTGGTGGACACCATCATGGTGGGTCGGGTCTCCGCTGCTGCCATCGGCGCCGTCGCCATCGGGACGCTGTTTTTCTTTGCCGCCGCCATCTCCGGCGAAGGCATCCTGTTGGCCCTCGACCCCGTGATCAGCCAGGCGGTCGGGGCCAGGGACGTGCCGGCGCAGGCCCGCGGCATCCAGCGCGGCGTGGTGCTCTCGCTGGTGCTCGCGGTGCCTTCGGCGGCCTTCCTGTACCTTTCCCCGCCGCTGATGGTGGCCCTCCAGCAACCTGCCGACGTGATTCCCCTGGCAAAATCCTATATCTGGATCCTGATCCCGAGTGTGCTGCCCTTTTTCCTGTTCATCGCCCTGCGGCAGTCGCTGCAGGCGATGGGGAAGGTGCGGCCGGTGCTGCTGACAATGCTGGCCGCCAATGTCGTCAACATCGCGCTCAATTGGACCCTGATCTTCGGCAATCTGGGATTCCCGGCGATGGGAGTCGCGGGGTCGGCGTGGGCCACCACCCTCAGCCGGTGGTTCATGGTGGCCGCCCTGGCAGTGGTGGCCTGGCCACTGCTCAGGCCGCTGCTGCGACCATGGAGGCCGGAGAGTCGGACCCTGGCTCCGCTGCTCCGGATGGTTCGGATTGGCCTGCCGATCGGAGGGCAGCGGATGATGGAATACCTCACCTTCGGAATCACCGCTCTGGCAATGGGATGGATCGGGACGACCGCCCTGGCCGGGCACCAGATCGCCCTCAATCTGGCTGCGGTGTCCTACATGATTCCCCTGGGAATCGGCGGGGCGGGCTCCGTGCTCGTGGGGCATGCCGTCGGAGCCGATGCCCCCGATGCCGCCCGGCGCTACGCCCATCTGGCCCTGTTCCTCGGCGGCGGGGTAATGTTGCTCGGCGGCGGGCTCTTCATCACCGTTCCGGACCTGCTGGCCCGGCTCTACACCTCTGATGCAGGCGCCATGGCGGTGGCAGTACTGCTGCTGCCCCTGGCGGGGGTGTTCGCGGTCTTTGACGGGGTGCAGGCGGTGGGCCTGGGTGTCCTGCGGGGCTTGGGCGACACCAAGATCCCGATGATCATC
>Ga0163152_10007857_pt1 | contig 11526 bp, 9 predicted proteins | sample OliLakLV19MP8IB2_FD_148635 | JGI IMG/M metagenome (GOLD analysis project Ga0163152, IMG submission 148635) | Freshwater microbial mat bacterial communities from Lake Vanda, McMurdo Dry Valleys, Antarctica - Oligotrophic Lake LV.19.MP8.IB-2 | ecosystem: Environmental > Aquatic > Freshwater > Lake...
GACTATGCGAAGGAAGGGGGCGGGCGGGGAAGTGTGAAGAGGAATTCCGGCTGTTGCCCGGGTTTCCGCAACGTAGAGAAAACAACCGCTTCAAAGGAGTGAAATACCGGCCTGATACCTGTCGAGACTAGAATCGCCAGTGGACTCGCCAGGTCGTACTTTTTAACGAATATGGAGTTCAGCGCACACGGATCGTGCAAAATACCGGCGCACATCCGATTCCGTGGATAACGTTGAACACGCGAACGCTGCTGCTGACGGCTGACCCAATCGACCGATTGGGCTCCTGAAACGGCGAAGCCAAATAACGCGGCCAGACAAAACGCGACAGCGCTTAATCCCGAGGTCCGAAATGGGCGCGCCGATCTGACCATCCTAAATAGTATATCGGACTGGCCGAATTTTTCATTAGGAAAATGCAACTATTTCTATCGTATGGTCGAAGGGGGTGAATCCGGTCATGAACAAACTGGAGCCTGCCAACCGCGGTAGCGCGCCGCGGATTTCGAGGTACGTGTGCAGCCCAAGTCCCGGCCCGACCCGTATGCGGTCACTGCCTGCGGATAGTTCCGCGTGGCCCCGTTTCAGCAGCCAGGCATCCTTGAATCGGCCAACCTTCTCCGCTCCGGAAATGGCGACGCCTTCGCGGACGTTCAGTTCAATGCTGAGCGGCACTTCATCGGTGCCGTTGGCCTCGATTCGCAGGCGGCATCCGCCGCTGGTCTCCGTCACCGTGACCCTGTAGTGCAGCCGGCAGATTTCGGTTCGCTGCCGCTCATCGCGAGTATCGTCGTAGGTCTCCGTGGTGATCTTTCGGGGTGGCGTGAAGGGCTGATAGTAACCCGCATCCAGGTCCTGCGTCATCACGTAACCGCCATTCTCCTTCATCAGTGTTTTCGCGGTGAACTGCGCTTTGCCGAAGAACGCGGAGGAGAATCGAACGGCGTTAACGATCGCCGCGCCGTGGCGAAAGGTGAAGAACCGGTCGCTGTCGCGGAGGACGCTGATACTCTTGGGACCGCGGCGGATGCGGGCCAATCCGATGACCGGAAACAGCTTGTGGTAGCTGTCCGGAAGCGGCTTGCTTTCGGGCATGCCGGACATAAATTGCGGCCAGCGGATCAAATACGACGCCGAGCCGTAGACCGGCTCAAACTGCCGCGCTAAGTTAGAGTATTGCCCATTGCGGTCCTTCCACGCCATGTACGCCAGCGCCGGCCAGTGGTTCGACATAGTGCCGCGCTGATTCAAATCCTGCCGCCGCGAAATCTCGGTGACCACTTCTCCGTCGGCGTGTAGCAGATAAAGCGACGCGTCCAGATTTCTGCGCACCGGCGCCAGATATTCGGGCCGGTTGAGCCAGTCGGCGATCAGTACCAACGATCGATTGTTGATGCCGTTGTAGCCGATGGTGGAGCGCTCGGTATACTGCCCGTCGGCGTCCTGGTCAATTCCTTCGGCCAGCCATTGCTCCGCGCGCCGCAGATACTTTTGCTCGCCGTAGAGTTTGAATAATCCGGCCAACGCGGAACCAGCCACCCAGCGGTGGTTGGGCGTGTGCATGCCGCCGCGGACCAGGCCATCGCCAGCCCGTTCCACCGCCGGAAGCAGCCAGCGCTCCAGATCGGGGAACCCGTACTGCCGTGCGTTCATCAGCGTGACGCTTAAGGCTTGCATGATGAAAGCGGTGTCGGGCGGGGAGTTGAAATTGGTGGTTGGCAGGTTCCAGTTGCCGTCTTTGGTCTGGATGCGGCCGAACGCTTGCGCGGCCAATTCCATGCGCTCGGCGACGCGCGCGCTTCTGAAGTGGCGCGACTGCGGCAGGACGTACGCCGTCAGAAAGCCATCCAATAAATGCGCCGGCGTCGAACCGTAGTAGAGGCCGTCGTCGCTCGCGTAGCTGCCGTAATACTTGTGGGACTTGTCGAGAATCTGGCGTTCGATGTAACCGTCAACCGCCTTATCTAAACCTTCCACTTTCGTCCGCGGCAAGGCGGGGACAACGGCGAGTTGCGACGCGGCGGCGAGAAGATCTCGTCTTGTCATTTTTGTGAACGGAAGGCTTCGCGGGCTTGCTTCATAATGGGCCCGTAAACCAACTTATCGAACGGCGGACAACCGGCCGGGAACTGGCCCAGTGGATGATTCTTCTGCCGCATCAGGAAAGTGCAATAGGTTAGCGTCTTGCAAACACGGATCTCTTCCAGCACGCCTTTTTCCAGTGCGTCGACGGCGAAATCGGGGTACGAAAGAGTGCCTCGTCCGAGGCCGAAAATCCGAATCCGTCCCATCTCAATGTTATGCGCGGCGGCGTTCAGCGCGTAGATCTGCAGCCAACTGTAACCGGTGCCAACCATGGGCAGATCCGGGAATGCTCGCTGCAACTCACCGGATATACGGAAGTGCCGGTCCACGCTCAGCATCGGGTGTTCCGGCATTTCGTAGTTGCCTTCGTCGGGCTTTTCAAACGGCCGGCCGATGTGCGGGTTGTAATAGGGACAGCCGATGGAAACGTTCAGCAGTTTGATTCCCCAATCCTGGAACCAGCCGATGGCCTGCTTCACTTCGGTCAGGTCTTCGGAGAGCGGATCGTCCGGATTCACGCCCCAGCCAAAGGGATACGGCGTCTCATAAGGCAGCGGTTCGCCGAGCGACGTCGCTTCATTTTTGCGGTAAGGAACACTGTCGAAACAGCCCAGGCGCATAGCGATCAGCATGTCGTCGCCGAACTCTTTTTTCACCTTGGCAATAACGTTGCGAATGAACCGCGTGCGGTTTTCAAGCGACCCGCCATAGCTGCCTTCGCGCGTCTTGGCACCCATCAGTTCGGCCAGCAAATAACCGTGCGTGACCTTCAAATCGATGGCGCGAAACCCCGCCTTCCAGACCAGCTTCGCTCCGGCCAGATAGGCGTCTTCCAACTGTTCCAGCTCTTCGTCGCTAATCGGCGTTTGCGATGCCGGCGTACTGGTTTTCGCGTCAATCAACGGGTTGTGATAGGCAATGATGCGGTGGGGATAGGAGTAGCGGCCGGAGTGCGTTAACTGGATCGGAATCAGCAGATCGTCCGTCGTGCCGAATCGCGCTTTGTGAATCTCCAAAATGCGCGCCAGCAACTTGGCGTAGGCGTCCACATTGCCGTCGTGAATCCATAACTGGCGCGCGTTGGCGCGGCCATCTTTGCGAATGGCGGTGGCCTCAAACCAGATCAGCTTGGCGCCGCCGGCGGCAAAGCGTTCATAGCGTCGCCAAGTCAGCTCATCGGGATTGCCATCGAGATCGGAATCGCAGCCTTCCATGGGATGAACGGCCATGGAGTTTCCCAAGGTAATCGCCTTGCCCACCGGAACCTTCCGGCCCAGCAGTTGCTTCACTTTTTCTTTCTCGGGCTCAAAACGGACAAACTCCGTGCGCCGCTCAGCGTCCTGCGTTAACTGATCCAGGTTCTTGTACGAGAAGTGCTTCATCTTTCTTTCCGTGCGAGGGCAGCATGAGGATCGCCGCGGCGCCGAGGGCGGCCATCGCAAATACTATGTTAAGCGCCACACCATAACTTCCCGAACTTTCGTGGATATGGGAGACCAGATAAGGAAACCACGTCTGGCCGATGGTGTCCGCCGGGAGAATGATCGCCATCGCACGAGCCAGCGTGTTAAGGCCGAACTGTTCGGCGGCCATCAGGGGAATTAACATGTAGTCGGCGCCCATGCCGAAGCCGAACAGGATCGCAAAGACGTAGACGTACTCGGGAGATTCCGGGCGCACCAGGAACAGCAGCGGGATCGTGGCGGCGACAAGGAAGTACGTGGCAACCATCACGTATTTCTTAGAGAACCGGTCGGCCAAATACCCCATCGCGATGCGGCCCGCGATCGACGAGAAGAGGATATATTGTTGGGCATTGCCGAAAGTGGTGTCCAGGGTGAGTTGATCGGTGAAGCCCTGGTCCTTGAAAACGAGCTTCATGTGCGTGTTGATGGACCCGATGGCGCCGATGGAGCAGAGGCTGCCGACCATCAGCAGCCAGAACGATGGCTGGTGCAACAGGTCCCGAATCGTGCGCGAGGGCGGCGGTACTTCATGGGCGAGCACCGGCAAACCATCCGGTGTCTGGCCAATATCGGAAGGCTTATCGCGCAAGACAAAGAATGCGATGGGCAGGACCAGCAGGACTGCGATGCCGGTCCAAAAAAGCGCGTTTTGAAAGTTAGTCGCTCGTGTGATCGGGGCCGCAAAAAACTTAACAACCAACCCGCCGAACACTCCCACGCCGAGATATGTCGCAGCCATCGCTTTACCGCGATTCCGTTTAAACCACTGCGAAATAATGATTTGATGCGCGATGGGACCGGACAGGATATAACCCACCGTGTAGAGCGTCCACATCCCGTAATAGAACGGAAGGCTGCCGTTCATCTGGCTGAATCCGATAAATGCCAGCGCCGTTAAGCCCACACCGATCATCATCAGTTTCCGCGGGCTGAAGCGATGCATGATGACGGGCCCGACCCAGAGCGTTAAGACGACCGCCAGCGGGAAGCCGAGCGTCATTTCCGGCCGCGTCCAGCCAAACGCTTTCTGGTAGTAATCGTAGTAGAAGCCCATACCGTAGTACGGAATTCCCACCGCCAATCCGAACGTGAAAAAGGCGGCAACCGATATCCACCAGCCGTAAAAGCCCTTTTGCTCCGCAGCAGCGTTCATCAAACCCTCCGTTACGAACCCCCTTTTATACCACTTTCTCTGCGGACTTCCCAAGTTCTCAACGCTTGTAGGTGCATGGAAACAACAACCATCAACATCGCGCCGGGAAAATCAATTTCTGGCGAACTCCACAAACCCGCCGGAATCCCCAACGGAGGCGTGGTCGTAATTGCCTACGGTTCTGACGGAATGAGGGAGCCGTGGGCCACTATGATCCGCGAGTACGCACATGCACTTTCCGGGAAAAACTATTCAGCGCTCATTCCCGACTACCTGAAAAGTACGAACACCACCCCCGGCCCGGATGTCTTTGCCCAGATACCGGTCAACCTCCCCAAATGGCAATCCGCTGTTGACTGCGCCATTACCCACGCCGCCGCTCCGCGTATCGCGCTCCTGGGCTTTTCTCTGGGCGGGCACCTTTGCCTGCGTCTCCGCCACCGGGCGATGGCCGTGGTGGAATTTTTCGCTCCGGAGTTTTTGGAACTCGGCGGATTGGGAGCGGCGGTCCCGGCTTCGCCGCACGTCCAAATCCATCACGGCAAGGCCGACACGCTGGTCCCTTATACCAACGCCACCCGTATCGACCGCTTCCTGAAGAGCCACGGCACCGTACCGGAATTATTCTCCTACGCCGGCGCCGGCCATGGCTTCGCCGGAACCGACCCAAAAAACGCCTCGGCGCGGCGTCTGGCCAAAGAGCGAACCCTGGCGTTCATCGCCAAGCATCTCTGACCCCGCTATCCGCGCCGGCAACGAGCGGTTCGACGTGACCTGCGAACACGCCTGCGGCGTCCCGGAGCCGCCAGCGTCTGTAGTGACCGGTCTGGCCCTGACGCGAATGCGGTTGCGTATGGATTGAACGCCGCCGGCATGCTGGCGCGGGTCCAATTCGGCCTGTCCGATACCAACAGGGATATCTGTGGCCCACCGCTACGACGTATCCGTGAAGACGCTGTTCCTTCGCGAAGGCGACGGCATTAATCCGTTGCCGTCTTTTCGAGGCAGGGTCACCGAGCATCTGGCCTCTTCAACCACCGGGCCGATATGTGGGTCCGGACTGATGACAGTTCGCTGCGTCAAGTCGAGTTCCAAAGCTCGAACGAGACCGGTTTTGCGGGCGGATGCCGGAATACTACGCCTGCTTCCCGCTGGCCGTCAAAGCGATCTCAAATGGAATCCACCATCCACATTGAGAACCTGGCCGGTGGAATAATCAAGCAACCCGTCCGCAATCGCCCGAACAGTCTTAGCCACGTCCGCCGATTCGCCCATGCGCCGCTGCGGCAGCAGGCCGTTGGCGATCTTCTCCTCATAAACGCTTTCCACGGCGGAAATCATATCGGTCCGGATGATGCCGGGCCGAATCTCGAACACCTGCACATTACTCCGCGCCAACCGCGTCGCATACAGCGCGACACTCATACTGAGGCCCGCCTTGGATATGCAGTATTCGGCCCGGCTTACGGACGCGGCGTACGAACTGATCGACGTAACAAAGGCAATCCGCCCGCCGCCCTGTTCCGCCATCCATCGGGCGGCGCCCTGCGTCAGAAAGTGCGGGCCTTTCAGATTCGTGCCGATCAATTCGTCAAAGCTGGCTTCGGTGGCATCCAGAATATCGTTGCGCTCCCGCTGCGCCATGCCGGCGTTGTTGATCAACAGATCCAGCCGGCCGAACCGCTTCCGCGTGAAGTCGAGCAGCGCCTGGCGGTCCTCGGTGCTGGCGATATCGCACTGGAAAATGGCCGCGCCGGTTTCGGCGGCCAGCGATTCCGCCGCGTCCAGCCGCCCGCGATAGGTGGCGACGACCTGATGGGTTTTGGCGAGTTCAATGGCGATGGCGCGGCCGATGCCGCGGCTGGCGCCGGTGACAATCGCCACCGGACGCGCTTGCGTCAGCGCTTTCTCAATTCCCGCCGTAATTTCTTCCAGCGTGAAGACCTCAATAAACGCTTCGCCGTTGACGAACACGGTGGGCGTTTTGGTCACTCCGCGCGCTTGCCCTTCGCGGAAATCTGCTTCCACGGCGCTTGCGAGTTTTTCATCACGCAGCCCAACAAGCACGCTCTCAGCATCAACGCCCGTCTCCGCCGCGTGCTCGCGAACGCGGTCCGCCAACGTCTCCGGCGTCGTCGTCTTGAGCCGGTTCAAAATGAACGTACGCCAACCGGCCGCCAGCCCGCCGGCAATCTCATCGAAACGCCGGCCCAGAATCGCCGCCTGCTTCGCCCAGCTATGTTTGGGCTGAGGAAAATCGCGATGCAGGAACTGCACGCGGCCGCGATAAGCCGGCCGCAATGCCTCTTCCAACATCGTGTTGAAGCGCAGGCAATCTCCACACTGCAGATCGTCGTAGATCGTGACCGTTACTTTGTTGTCCATGCCCAATGGACTATTTTTTCACACGCGCGGAACGGAACGTCTCCATCAATTTTTCAGCGATCTGTTTGCCGCGCTCCAGGCCTTCCGAGTAGACCTTCTTGCGCTCCCCTTGCGTCAGGTTGCCGCCCACTTTGTACAAACGCTCCAGGGACCGCCCCACCACCCACGTTGCCGCGTAGGAGATGCCGGCTTTGCCGATCACACCGCCGCCGAAGGGAATCTTGCTTACCGCTTCCCGGGCGATTGCCCGCCAACCGAAGGCTCCGGCAATCACGCCGGCCACTTGCGCCTTCTGCTCGCGATAGCCGATCGGCCGGTCATGCGCCCCGGCCAGCAGGAACGCCATGCGCAGTTGGTTTACGGTGAGGAACGCCGTGTCGCTGGCGAATTCACCGACGGCGAAGGGCAGACTGAGCACGCTTGGCATAATGTTGGGGAGCGAAGTGGTGATGGAAAACATAACGTTCTCCTTACAAATGGCGCTGATGATTTTCTCGGAAACGGTCTTGCGGAACGGCAGGAAGTGCCGGCTCAGCGCAAGACCCAGTTCGTCGTGCTTGGCGAGAATCTCGTCCACCGTTCGCTGCGGATCGTTCGGGTAATACGTGAACGCGCGATCCGGCCTGTCGCGCATCCCGCCTTCCCAAATCTCGAGGTCCAGGCGGGCCGGCGGTGGCGGCATATCGGTCAGTTTGGGACCCAGCGGATGGACCATAGCGGCCAGCGTCTGGCGCTTGGCCTCCGAAATGCCAATGGGCGCCAGCCAAAACCACATCTCGTTCAGACGGGTTTCGTTCGAGGCCATTAAGCCGATATGGACCGAGCGGTTCGCCATGCCGCGAACCTCTTCCGGATTCACGGAACGGATCGCCTTGCCAATAGTCGCCAGAAAGGAGTTAACCATGTATTTTTACGCTGGGCTGCAGGCGCCGCGGTAGCGGAACAGCACCCGAACCATATGGCGCCATTCTAACCCGAGGCCAATACGCTCCACCGCAATCTTGGATGAGAAAAACCGGAGAATCGTTTCGGTAGCCGGATGAAAACCCAGCGCCGGGGCGATGAGCAGCAGTCGCGGCGGGTCCGGCCGGAGCTGCGTCGCCGGAAAGTAGTTGCGTGGACGGAAGTCGCCCTGCGCCGCGTGGTGGGCGATTCGCATCCAATAATCCAGCGCTTGCAGGGGCAGGTGGATGTCCTCTTCGGCCTTGATTTCCAGCACCGCCAATCGCCCATCGAAGTCCACCGCCAGAATATCGGCAATCCCGCGATCCACGCCCGCCACCGCGATCACTTGCCCATAGAGCGGCGCCGTTTGGAGCGTCGCGTCAATCGATTCCAAATGGCGGCGGATTTGCGCCTCCAGCCAGCCTTCCGGCCGCCGCGTGTAGAGCGGGTTCAGCCGGTCCGGCGGATCGGCGCTCCGCAGGCGGGCCATCTCGGCGATCATTGCCGGCAGCTCTGCGGGCTCGCACGCCGGAACCTCCAGGCCCCGCAGACGCACGCCTTTGCCGGTCGTCTCCGCCTCGGCGTGGAGCGGTGACCGCGTGTGCGGCTGAGCCGGACGCAGCTCGGTGTGCAGGTTCCCGCAATCGGCCAGATCGATTTCCTGGCTTTGCCCTTCGGCCGAGTACGTGAACAACCGGAACTGCGCCCCGGTAAGCCATTGCAAGCGGAGCGCGGTGGCGGTGAGCGCGGGCGCGGGCAGGAATATCGCCAGCGACTCGATGCGCAGATCCGGTTCTCGGCGGCGCAGATAGTCGAGCCAGATCAAGCCGAACGTCAGTGCTAGCGTTGGATCCGCCGGACCCGGCGGGGCGCCAATGACGGCCACGCCGCATTGGCCCTTCCGCAATAGCGCCCGCGGATAGTTGGCCGACAGGCTGTGTTCCATGTCCAGGTCGGCGGACAAGTCCAACAGCCGCCAGCTTGGGAACTGCTTGCGCAGCAGGCCGCGCAGATGTTCGCGGAAGTGGTGCCGTTCGCCCTGTTTCCGTAGCGGCGCGGACGCCGGTTTCGACTCGTCGTAGAGCACCAGCATGCCCAATCTGCCGCCGAACCGTTCAATCGTCAGCGTCAACCGTCCGGGGCGATCTTCGGTGACGGCGATGGCGCGCCGGTGCAATTGGCGCGTTTCATCCCATGTCGAAACCACCAGCGCTCCGGCTTTCTGCGCGAGTTCAAACTGGCCGGTTTGCAGAGGAAATGGAAGCTCCCCAGGTTCCTGGAGGACCGGTTGGCGGGCGGCGGCGAGAAAGGCTTCAATCGCGGCTTGCACGCTGGCGGGATCGCTCCGCGCGGCCCGGGTAGCGGGTCTTGGCACTACAGGCATTATAGAATTACAGCTGCCGATCTCGCCGAGTCTTTCGGCAGGGGAGTCAATAAAATGCCGGACACCGTTAAGCCCGATCAAACCACTCGCCGACGGCCGGATCCGCGGGAGTTAGAGCATCTGCTGGAGGAATGGATGCAAGGCAACGCGGCGGAGCAGCGGGAGACCTTCGAAGTTCTTCGACGGTCCCTGGATGAGGCTCGGCCTGCCGGCTACAAGCTCTTCTCATGAGCTTGGTGATTCTGCTGGACGCCGGGCGCTGAGTTCGTGATCCCAGAGATCTCCAATTGCCCCGGCCCGTGTCTGGCGCGAGATTTGTTAGTCGAGCCTTCCCAAGTCCAACGACTCTTTGAGAGGACGGCGATGCCAGCGGCTAGAAAGGCTTCTATCGCGGCCCGGCTAGCCGGTTTTGGCGCCACCCGGATAATAGAATGGAGTCGAATGGATTTATCGGAACGCTGGGAAGCTGTGCGGGAGCGGATCGTTCGCGCGGCGCAACACGCCGGACGCAAGCCGGAGGAAATCACGCTGCTTGCCGTGACCAAGGTGTTCCCGGTGGAGACTTTGCTGGAGGCCTATTCGCTGGGTATGCGCGAGTTCGGGGAAAACTACGTGCAGGAGTTTGAGCGTAAGTTCCCGCAAGCGGTCGCATGCAAAGACGCACGATTTCACCTGATTGGACATCTGCAATCCAACAAGGCCCGCAAAGCGGCGGAAATGTTTCAGGTAGTCCAGACGGTGGATTCGGCCAAGCTCGCCAAGCGGCTGGGGGAATTTGGCGCGCCGCTGGAAGTGATGATTGAGGTGAAGTTGTCGGAGGAGGAGTCGAAGCACGGCACGGCGCCGGAGGAATTGAGTTTGATAATTGAAGCCATTGCCGGCGAGCCGTCACTGCGGTTGTCAGGACTGATGACGATGCCGCCGTGGTCGGACGACGCGGAAGTCGCCAGGCCCTATTTCCGGCGGCTGCGCGGGCTGGCGGAGGAGCGCGGCCTGACGCAGTTATCGATGGGCATGTCACACGATTTGGAAGTAGCGATTGAAGAAGGATCGACGATGGTTCGTGTGGGAACGGCGCTGTTTGGACCGCGGAAGGCGCTGCTTTGAGGGTTGGTTTTTACTCGCCCCTGCCGCCTGTTCGATCGGGCGTCGCCGACTATTCCGCGGCACTTCTTAGCTCGTTGCCCGGTGATGTGATCGTCGGCGCGGATGGCGACGTGAACCTGTACCACATGGGCAACAATGGGCTGCACGCGGAAATCTATGCGCGGGCCTTGGCGCGGCCAGGCGTGGTGGTGCTGCACGACGCGGTGCTGCATCACTTCCATCTGGGCGCGTTGTCGCGCGCGGCCTATTTGGATGAGTTTGTGTACTGCTATGGCGGCTGGTACCGGGGGATGGCGGAGGGGTTGTGGGCGGAAAGATCGCGATCGGCTTCCGATGAACGTTACTTCCGCTGGCCAATGTTGCGGCGGCTGGCGGAGCGGTCGTTGGCGGTGATCGTTCACAATGAGGGGGCGGCGGAGATGGTGCGCCGGGAAGCGCCGTCGGCTCGAATTGAAGTGATCCCGCATCTGCCTTTGCCGGCTCCGCCGGTGGACCCGGTGGACGTCGAGCTTTGGCGCTCGCAGAACGGGGTTCGGCCTTCCCAAACGCTATTCGGCGTGTTGGGTTATCTGCGGGAGTCCAAGCGCGTTATGGCGGTGCTTCGTGTCTTCACGCGGCTGCGCGCGATGCGGGACGATGTTTGGCTGCTATTGGCCGGGCAGATTGGATCAAGCGACCTAGACCGCGCCATTGAGCCGTTTCTTGACGGACCTGGGATTCTGCGCGAGGCGCATCTGCCGGAAGCGGATTTCCAGATGAGAGCAGCGGCCTGCGACGTGGGCGTGAACCTGCGCTATCCGGGCGGCGGGGAGAGTTCGGGGATGACGGCGCGCTGGCTGGGAATTGGCCGTCCGGTGATTGTTTCGGACACTCCAGAAAACGCGGCGTTGCCGGCGGTGGGCTGTCCCCGGGTCGCGATTGGGGCGAGTGAAGAGGTGGCGTTGGCAGCGGTAATGATCTGGTTCGCCGAATCCGCCGTTCGCCGCCGCGAATGCGGGCGC
>Ga0163152_10007858_pt1 | contig 11526 bp, 10 predicted proteins | sample OliLakLV19MP8IB2_FD_148635 | JGI IMG/M metagenome (GOLD analysis project Ga0163152, IMG submission 148635) | Freshwater microbial mat bacterial communities from Lake Vanda, McMurdo Dry Valleys, Antarctica - Oligotrophic Lake LV.19.MP8.IB-2 | ecosystem: Environmental > Aquatic > Freshwater >...
GAGCAAACCCCAGGGAACCATCCCATTTCAAGAGAAGATCATCCGAAGTTAAAGCCTCTTCAGCAACTGGCACTGCTCAAAAGACCGGAGCATTCGGTAACCGGATCGCCATTTACTCCAGCGGACGAAGCTCTCCAGTCACTTCCGTGATGACCGGATGCCCTTCCAACCTGCGCGGAATTCGCCGTTCCAAAGTGGAATCTTTTCGCGCCAGCATGACTTTCAAGCACGGCGTCTTTTCGTCCGGAGCGAGACCGACATAGATTCCCACGACGCCGGGAATGGCAAGAAACTCCTGGTCATGATCCGCGAGCACCGCGTTGATGTCGCGAAGCGGTTCGGATGGTTGACTGGAATTCATGCGGGAGACACAACCGGTATTCAGGGCGAGGAGAAGAGCGAACCCGAGCGCGGAGCATAAATTAATAAACACCCGCCCGCTGGGACGCGAACGGGTGTTTGCAAAAACATGAAGTTTGATCGACAAACGATGAATCGCTAGTTGCCCACCATTGTCGCCGTTCCGCCGAGCTTGCTGCCGATAAAGGTAAGGACATCGCCGATGGGATTCGCGATCGCACTCGTGCTGCTGCCGGCGTAAAGCAAGCCCACGGCCTTCGGATTCGAGGTGGCGTCTTGAACCATCAGAGATCCTGAATCGCCGCCCGCAAGAAATATGCTGCGTCTATTGGCAATAACGATCTGGCCGGTGAAAGTCTTGGTGAAGGCCGAGCCGCCGGCGCATTCGTTTTCGTAGGCCACATTGATGGTGGCGTTGAGGCCACTCACCTTGCTGCTGCTCAGGCCGGTGGTCCGTCCGCTTTTCTTGACCGCCTGGTTAATAGAAGCGGCGACTGTCTGGGACGAGAGCGTTCCGATTGCGAGAATGGCGCCATCGGAGCGAACCATGCCGGAAATTACTTGGGCGATCGAGCAGTCCACATTGAAGTTGGGCAGGGCGCTGAGCTTCTTGAGGGTGCCGACACTTTGAGCGTTGTTCGCATTGCAGCTAACATCAATCAATCCTGGTTGGATGATCGAATCACCGTCGGCCGAAATCCTCCCGTTGCCGCCGGAAACGATATCCGACTCGAAGACATGATAGTTGCTGAGGATATATTGCACGCCGTTAACCTGAACAAGCGCGCCCAAAGTGCCGCCGCAGCAATAGCCATTGGCAATGTCGTAACTCCATCCGCCGGACGTGCCCAGTTGAATGGGGATCTCCTGCTTCGCCTTGTGGCTCACACCGCCACCGCCACCACCGCCCGGTTTACCCCGGAACGCACGAAATTTTTCCGTGACCTCCACCTTCACCCCAGCGCCACGAATCTGGGGAGGCAGGCTGCGAACGATTTCAGCCCGCGAGGGCGAATCCTGGTCCACATAAATTACCAAAGCCGTCGCGCCGTTGTCGTCCAGACCGACGGCCGTGCCGAGGATTCCGGGGAGTTTCATCAGGTCCGGCGTAACCGCATTTTGAACGGTGATCACGCCCCTGACATGCGGATGGTTCAGAGACAGCTCCTGGGGAACGCCCTGTGCCCAGCCGATGGTCTGGATTCCCAACGCCGTCGCGACGACAATCGTCGCACGGGTGAATTTACGGATTAATTGGATGAATTTCATATTTCTCCTTTACGTTTTTTACAGATTGCCCCTATGGAGGTATCTCTTTGTGAAGTGGGCCTGATAATATCTGAATTCAGCTAAAACTCAAGCGCGAATTAAATAAACTTTTTGGCCCCGAAAACACAAATCTTCTCGATGCTGGACAGATTATCCGATGCGCGGCTCCTCGCCCGTTCACGGTGTCCGAGTTCTTCACGACCCGGTCTTCACCCATTGAATAAAATTTACAATCCCACCCGCCGGATAAAACATGACGGCAAGAATGAAACGCCGCGTGCCTTTTTTCCTCGCAACCCTTTTCTCATGGGCCACGATCCATGCATTGACCCCGCGATGAGAATCGGCCTGACGCCCGTTATGAAAACTTTGAAAATATTATTTTGGCTGTCTCTCTTTTGGATCTCCGGATGGTTCATCAGTTGCGCGACGCGGGATGAAATTTCCTCCCAAAAGCATTTCCAAACTGGCGAATCAGTTGTGCTGGTGGACGAGCGCCCGGCCTCGCTGGCGTTTCCTCTCAAGGGTAAATCGGTTCAAGTCCGCAGCACTTACCGCGCAGATTTGCCGCAGACCGTCGTCTATGAAGCGGACCGCGATTACGTCGTAGATGTTTCATCCGGCCAGATCCGGCGAACAGCCCAGTCGCGGATTCCAAATTATCGCACCAATTCACTCTTCGGCGTTGAGGACTTTGATCACAGCAAATTCCCCGGGTTCGGCAACGGCGGCTTCTTTGCCTTTGTCGATTATGAATTCAAGAAGACCCCGGCCTGGCCGGTACAAAATCCACAAACAGAGTTCCTCGGCAAGACCCAGCAGAAACTCGCGGCCGGGCAGCGCGTCAGGATCATCGCATTCGGCGACAGCATCACGGCGGGCGGCGACGCCACTGAACCGGATTTAATTTTCTGGCAACGCTGGGCGCAGCACTTGCGCCAGAAATATCCCGCCGCCACAATCGAAGCGATAAACGGTGCGACGGGCGGCGACGCGACCGTTCAGGGATTGACCCGACTGGAGGAAAAAGTTCTCAGCCAGAATCCGGACCTGGTCCTGATCGGTTTCGGCATGAACGATCACAACATTCCCGGATTCGGCGTCCCGCTTGAAAAGTTTGAGAACAATCTGCGCGAGTTGACGGAAAAGATTCGCGCGAAGACCGGCGCGGAAATCGTTCTCTTCTCCACGTTCCCGCCGAATCCAAAATGGCATTACGGCTCACACAACATGGCGGCTTACGCATTGGCCACCGAGAAAATCGCGCGCGAGCAAGGCTGCGCCTTCGCCGATGTTTATCGAAACTGGAACCTGATCGCCGCGAAGAAAAAACCGGAAGACATGCTGGCGAACAACATCAATCACCCAAACGATTTCGGGCATTGGGTGTACTTCCGGGTGTTCGACCATCTCGGCCTCTGAGCCGGAACGATACAGTCCAAATGGGGATCGCGCCCGCCCCGGGCGCAGCCGACCGAGCCCTCGCGGTCGGCATCCGCGGGCCAGCAAGCCACCATTCGCCGCGTGTGGCGCGCGCGAAGAGTTCGGCGCGAGGGCACGCCGAACACCAGCCGGGGCGGCTGCGGTCCCAAAGATTCCCCACCCGTGTCTTCACCAACATGCCATCGCGATAGCCCCGTGTTTATCGCCGCGATTTTCGTCCGCGCCCAACCCACAGCCTCCATACCATCATCAGCGTGAGCACGACGCAGCTCCACCCGAACCAATCGCCGTATTGACGGTAGAAGGTCGGCAGGCGCTTCTCTCCGATGGCCAGCAATGGGACCTTCACGATTTTAAATCCCGCGCCGTAGATGTCGCTCGTCCCTGGAAAATAAACCGCATGCATTCTGCCCCGGGAATCGATCCAACACGTCAATCCATTGTTCGTGCATCGAACGAGAGGCAGCCCGTTTTCCACGGCGCGAAAGAGGGCGTCAATCGCGTGATGCCATTGCGCGGCGCTGTCGCCGAACCAGCCGTCATTGGTCAGGTTCAGCAAAAAGTCGGTGTCGGCATCCACATAGTCACGGACGAGATGCGGGAAGACATCCTCGGAACAAATCAGCACGGAGATTTTTGCTTTGGGTTCAGTCAGGTGAAACGGGACGGGACCCTCCCCCGCTTTGAACCCGCGATCCAGGGAACGAAATTTTTGCAGGAAGGGAAACCACCGCGCCAGCGGCATGTATTCGCCGAACATGACGAGGTGCCGCTTGTGATAGCGGGCGACCGGTTCCCCGGTTGGTGCAATGAGGAAACTGCTGTTGAACCAATCGATCCGGGGCGGGTTGCCCGAATTTTCCCGCGCCTGAAAATCGTTCGCGCCAAAAATCATCCAGGTTTTTCCGGGAATCACCAGGTTGGTCACGGCGTCGTGAATGGCAGCGTTATATCGGGTCATGAAGTCCGGCAACGCCGCTTCCGGCCAGACCAGGAGATCGGGTCGCTCCGCCAGCGCGGCATGGGAAAGCTGAACCAGTTTGTTGAACCGATTGGTTTTCTCGGCCGGATCCCAGATGGTGCGCTGAGGAATGGCCGGTTGAACCAGCGCGATTTTCAGTTCCCGCTCCGGAGCCGCCCTGGGTTCCAATCGTTGGAAACCAAAAACTAAAACACCGGCCAGCACCGCCAGAGGAGGGACGAGTTGTCCGAGCCAAATCCGATACGACCCGGGTCGGCGGAGCACAATGATCGTCGCCATCGCCAGTGAAATGGAGGTCCAGACCATCAGAAATGAAACGCCATAAACACCGGTCAACGACGCCACCTGGATCAAGGGCAGAACCTTGAACTGCGAGACCCCCAAAGCATACGGGAACCCGGTCAGGATTCGCGCGATCCCCATCTCCATTGCCACCCAGGCCGCGGCGCAACAGAACGTCCAGAACGAAAGTTGCCGCCAGGAAACAGAGACAAGCCGGTCCGCCAATTGCGTCCAGTCATCAGCGGAGTTTCCCGAAGCGAACGACTTTGGAAAGGTCCGGCAACAAACCCAGGTCCAGCCGGCGGTGTAGAGCGCCATCAGCCCGCCCGCGATCAGCCAGGCCAGCACGGCTTCGACCGGTTTCGGGATCAGGAGCAGCCAGTAAAAGGGGACGAGGTACTGGGCGAGTCCCGCAACGTAGCCGAGTTTGAGAATGGTTTTGCCAGTCTGACCCAAGGCGGAGAGAAGGATCAGGCACGGTGCAAACCAGGCGAGCCAGGCCAACTCGAACTTCGGGAAGGCGAGCGCCAACATCATCCCGGCCAACAGCGAAAGACCAAATCGTTTCGCATCTTTTCTTTGAGGCGGGACCGGTTTCAAGGGCGACAGTTTGTTCAAGGTCTGTGGAAAAACAAGGCCGGAAGGAAATGCAACAGGACGAGTGCGTGTCTTAACACGACCGTCAATTCCTGCCCAATAAGTCTCTTTTCTGTCGATTCAGCGTGCTGCCGAATCGGAGGTTCCGGCAGCGAATTAAAACCTGCGGTGAACCCGGCCTTTGAGCGATCCGCTCGCGAGTTCGCAGCGGTGGGAAACCCGCGATTCACTCTCCTGGCAGTTTTTAATATACGAACAGCGGATCGTTTATCTATAGTTGGGCCACTCCGCACGCCAATGCAATTCGACCGCACCAAATCGCTTCAGCAGCTCGAAGGTCAGGATTGGGGCGAGCCTACCTACGATTCACACCTCGTCACAGAGTGTCATCGGCTGCGGCGTATCCCCTTGCGTGAGTTCACCCCCGAGCATCTACGCATGATGATTGGGCAGCAGATTTCGCTGCCCTACCTCATTCCGCTCGCGCTTGAGTTTCTCTCCACCGACCCGTTCACAGCAGGTGACTGTTACGAGGGCGACTTGCTTGCGTCAGTGCTCCGAGCAGAAGCGGCTGTTTGGCGCGAGCATCCCGAGTTGCGGCGCGAGGCGGCGGAGATTGCGGAGCGGGCGTTTTCTTTGCTACCGTCTCTTAATGATTGCGACCGTCCGACAGCACAGGATGCTTTGACTGATGCGTATCATCTTTTTCAGACAGCACACAAGGGCGGCTAATCGCCAAGCATAGCATCGATCGGAGGGGGCAAGGGGGCGGAGCATCGATGCTATGCGTTGTTGAACCAGCCCGGTTTATTTTCCCGAAGTCTCCTTTGCGGTTTTCCTTTTGCCCGCTCTCATTCAGTTCTGAGGATTTGTTGTCAGCCACGGATGAAACACGGACAGTCATGGATTGGCTGGTCCTGGGTTGGCGCATTCGGAGCCCCTTGAGGGTCCCCCCCACAGAGTGAGCGAACTCGTCTGGCCAAATCTATGTTTCATCTGGAAAGCGCCAAGCAAGCTCGGTGGTTCTTGTGAACTGAAACGTGTTCACCATGATAAAAGATCGAAAGTCATGTAGCCGACCCCAAAGCGGGAGGGAGCGATCCCGCCCGTTGACGCTGGGGAAGGCCAACGCGCGAGCCGTAGCGTCCCGCGAACCCGGTTCGGCCTCGTTACACATAACCGGGAGTGGCCAGACTGACCGATTTGGGGAAGCCAGCATCGGTGGGGAAGCCTCGATCAGATGCACCCACCGGACTCCCCCGGGGTGAAAGGAGACAGCGCGCGCGGACAGAACCATCGGGAACTTGGGAGGCCCCTCGTCGTGCCGAAGTGCGGCAACCCTGGATCGGAAGCCATAACGGTCCAGCGGGCGGCGGGGCGGCGTCGGAGGGGTTCATAGTAGCGTTGATCCGCCGATCAAGTCGGCGGGGAGCCAAGGAGCCCTGGCCAGGGTCACGCCGAGTCAGAGGAACCGGGAGCTGACTGGAATGGAAATCAAACCTACGACAGAAGACGCGGTGGAAGAACTTTCCTTTCGGGAAGCGATCCGCCGGCTACTTCGACGCCATTCCCCACGACAAGCTGATGGCTTGCGTGCGGATGCGGGTGGTGGACGGCTCGGTATTGGGGCTGATCGGACAATGGCTGAACGCGCCGGTGGTGGAACCGTCGAAAGACGGACACCCGCCGACGGTGCGACGCAACGAGCGAGGCACGCCGCAAGGCGGGGTCTTGAGTCCGTTGCTGGCCAACGTCTATCTGCACTGGATCGACCACCTCTTTGAACGAGGGGACGGGCCGGGGCAGTGGGCCAACGCGAAGTTGATTCGTTATGCGGACGACTTCGTGATCATGGCCCGGTTCATCAGTCCGAAGTTGCGGGATTGGATCGAGGGCAAACTGGAAGGCTGGCTGGGCCTGCAAATCAACCGGGAGAAAACCCGGATCGTGGATTTGCGGCAACCCGGTCAGAGCCTGGATTTTCTGGGCTACACCTTCCGGTCGGACCGCGACCAATGGGTCGGCCACAGCGTTACTGGAATCTCGAACCGTCGCGCAAAGCGATGGCGCGGGAACGGGAAGCGTTGCGCGGTTTGATCGGGCCGCACCAAAGTCATACCCCCTTGCCGGAGTTGATTGGGCGGGTGAATCGTCACCTGCGGGGCTGGTCCAACTATTCTGCGGCAACTCTGCAATCTCATTCCCAATCATCTGGTGCCGCAACTGGCCCGAGACATCGGCGTCGCAGAAAAATCCCGCAGCTTCACCCCTGGAGTCATGTCGTGAGCCTGCTCTACGCCCACCTCACCCATGCCTTGGGCCTCAATGATGTCTGTGACGCTTTGCGTCTCCACTCCGGCCCGCTCTCGGCCATTCGCGGCGCGACTCCGCCCAAGTAAGAACGGCCTCTCGGCCGCCAACCGCGAGCGCCCCGGCCAAGATGGCTCAGGAACTTTTCTGGTCCGTCCTGGGTCATCTCCAGCAGCTCCACCCCGGCTTCGGCGGGCGAGGCCGTCCGAAATTCGCCTTCCGCTTCAAGCGCTCCATCCTGGACGGCGCTCTTGACCTATGTCCTGTTGCGCTTCTGCGCCTGGCTCGGTCAGTGGGGCCACAGTTTCACCCGGCCCTTGGCCCTGCTGCGTTCGGCGCTCTGGCAGAAACTTGAACTGCGCAGCCTCTTGGAAATCTATGGGACAGCCGGTGGCGGCGGCCGCTTCCTGGGCACATCACAACAAGCCTTTCTGGCCGGATTCCGGTGAACCTATCGGATAGCCGACTCGCATCCACACGCCTTAAAACTCAAAAACTCTTAAACTCATTTTGCTGGCGCCCTCGTTTCCCTCGGAAAATCAATTCCGAATGTCACGAATCACGGAGCCATGGGTCCGACAGTGAAATTGCTACTCTAATTTTTATTTGTTGTTGGGCTGAATTTTGAGAGCGCGAATCCAGAGCTGTTGCCTAAACGATCCGGTGAACCCTTTGAAGGCGTGCTTGGGGCAGGGCGCTTGCTTTGCACCGGCGAGCTGAATGATTTCAGATTTCGCATTGTCGCGCTCGAAGTCCGCCACTAACAGCGTCTTCGTTTTCACGGGATGCGATTCACCGCTTTGTTTCGGAAGGTAATTGTGGTAACAGTTTTCATGGCTATGCGCCTGCGGCAATCCAATCGATCCATGTTCCACTGCTCACCACGCAGTTCTGCGTTCACGCTGATCGAACTGCTCGTGGTCATCGCCATCATTGCGATTCTGGCGGCGTTGTTGTTGCCGGCGCTGAACCGGGCCAAATTCGCCAGCAAAAATACCGCCTGCAAAAACAATCTTCGCCAGCAGGGGCTCGCGCTTCACATGTATTCCTCGGACACCGGCTACTATCCTTACACCGTCGATGCCAACGTCTCGAAAACCTGGTTCATGTTCATCGCCCCGAACTACGCAGAGAACTACGGCGTCATGACCTGCCCGACATTTCCGGGGGAATGGCCGCTGACCAACGCGATCGTCTGGGTTTTTGGAAATGCGTATCATCGGAATCCCAGCACCACGGGACGGGTCGCCGGCGTCAGTTACGGATACAACGGATTCGGTGTCGGCTCGGCGAACGCATTCAGTTGGTTCGCTAATCTGGGGCTGGGCGTTCAGGTGAATCCCGGCCAGATCATGGCGCCCGTGCGGGAAAGCTCGGTGGTTTCGCCTTCGGACATGCTGGCGATCGCGGACTCTTTCCCGCAACCTGGCTACACCTACATTTACCCCTTCCTGCTCTCGATCAGCAGCGCGCCATCGCCCGAACGCCACAATGGAGGCGCAAATGTCGCCTTCGCTGACGGCCATGCCATCACCGAGCGGGACAAGAAACTCGTGGACAACGGCGAAGCCAACCGGCGCCGATGGAACGTTGACCACCAGCCGCATTTCGAAGTTAATTTCTGACGCGGACGGTTCGGGGTGCGCCGGATCAGGCTGACGGAGTTTTCGCGTCCGCTGTTTTCTTCGTGACGCACGCCGCCGAAAGTTTTTCAATTCATCGCAATGACGCCGACCTGTTCCAAGTGCCAGCGCGCGATTCCGGACGCGGATGTCAATGTCGCAAGCGACGTGGCTTTCTGCCGCTCGTGCAATGTCGCGCATAAACTCTCATCCCTCGTTCATGGCACGTCGCTCGATGGCGTTGATCTCGGGCGTCCTCCGGACGGCGCGTGGCATCGCGGGAGCGGGATTGGCATGGTCATTGGCGCGACGCACCGCTCCGTCGGCATGGCGTTGGGACTGCTGGCCATTTCGCTGTTTTGGAACGGGATCGTATCGGTGTTCGTCCTCCTGGCGCTCGCCGCCACGCTGCTGCATTTGAACGTGCCGTTGCCCGATTGGTTCCCTGCCCCGAAGATGAACGGCGGCGCAATCGGCGTCGGCATGACCATTTTCCTGTGGCTCTTTCTCACTCCATTTATCGTGATTGGCCTGGCGATGATCGGCGGGTTCGTCTCCGCCCTGGGCGGGCGCACCGAGGTGCAGATTCGGCAAAGCGAGGGCCTGGTCTTCAGCGGCATCGGGTCTATCGGGAGACGCCGGCGGTTCAATGCGGAGATCGTCAAGGATGTGCGTGTCGAAAATCAAAAATGGCGCGACAGCGACGGCGATCGCCACAACAAAAACCAAATCATCATCGAAACGGACGACGGGAAGACGATCAAATTCGGGTCCACGCTCACGGAGGAGAGAATGCGCTTCGTCGCGGCGGCGGTGCGGCAAGCGCTGCTGCGTTGATCGTCCGAAGGAGGTCGCGTCAAGCACCTCTTGAAACCGTTAGGGGGTCCAACACGAGTGGGGCGGGCTTCCAGCCTGTCTCGGCGGGCATGTTGCCCGCGAACCGTGATCCTCGGGCTGGAAGCCCCTTGGGCAGACAAGATGTCTGCCCCACTATCATGGTCGCTGAGTCGAGTGGTATGGGCGTGGTCCGAGTCGTGCACTGCGGAACTTGTTCCAGTGAATCCTTTGATGTGCTAGGATTCCTCCATGAAACCGGAAATCTTGAAACATAGGCTGCCGGAACCGGAGGGGGCTTGGCAGGAGTTGCAGGAACTGCGGGACGCGCTGCTCCATTTGCACAAGGTATTGATCGAGTCCGAGCGGGTCGGGTACGAAAAAACCGTCGGCACCATCCAGTCGCCCAATCATTTTTTCCAGCTCCTGACCAGCGACCCGTGGTTTGCCTGGCTGGGCCCGATCTCACAATTGATCGTGGCCATGGACGAAGCGCTGGATGGCAAGGAACCGGTGACGGCCGCAATGGTCGATGCGTTCACGGACCAAGCCCATCTCCTGCTCGTTCCGTCGGAAGAGGGCCAGGGGTTTTCGAGGCATTATTACGACGCGGTGCAGCGAGATCCGGATGTGGTCCTCGCGCACGCCGCGACGACTCGACCCGGCAAGGTGCGCAAGGCGTTTCTCAAAGCGGGCGAACCGCGTTAAACATCGGGATACGGTCAGTTGCACTGGACGACCGATGGGAAGAATGGGGCCTGTCACTCGGTTCTCTGCCGTTGGCCCAACTGGGCTTTTTCGAAACCCGCCATAGCCGCACCCTATGAAACGGCCGCCCGCGCTTCGACTAATTTTAGAATCGCCAGAGTGTTCAGCTTGGCCTTTGGAACAAACCCGCTGATCTCGACGTATTCGGGAACCTTTGTGCCGTCGGCGCTGCGTTCGGAGCAATGATCGTTGTCCCCCCAGGGGCCGAGGCCATCGAGCGTCGGCATGGCGTCCCAAATCAGATTCCCGTCACTCAAGCCGCCGCGTTCCTGAAGATTCACCGGGATCTTCAAATCGTCCCCCGCCTGTTTCCAAAAACTGTAGAGTCGGTCGCTGGCATCGTTGCGCGGCCACGGAAGGTTTTCAGACAGAATTTCCACCTTCACGTCGCAACGAAATCCGTCTGCCGGGCTCCGCACATCGCCCGGTCCGGCCAGGGCGAGCAGGGCGGCTTTGGCCTGCTTGAAAATCTCCGGGGTGAACGCGCGAAACTCGCCCTCGGCCACTGCTTCGTGCGGGACGCGATTGAGCCCAGCGCCACCGGCGACGATTCCGACGTTAAACGTGAGGTCCCGCGCATAATCGGTCAGCGCGGCGATGCGTGTAAGGATTTGACTCAGTTGCACGATGGCGTTCGCGCCCTGGGAATGTTTGCCTCCCGCGTGCGCTCCGCGTCCGCTCACGGTGACCCGCCAGCTCGCACGGCCTTTTCGTGCCACGACCATGAGGCGTTCGTCGGCCAGGCGGCCTTCCGCCTCGAAAACCAGCGCGGCCAGCGTTTGGGCGTCGCACCGCGCGCGACAAACCTGGCGGAAATCAGGCGAGAACATTTCCTCGGCTGAATTGAAAAAAAGTTTCCAAGTGACATCCTCAAAAACTTTAGGCGCCTGGGATCGCAGCGCGTGCAGGACGAGCCACATCATCGCGGTGCCGCCCTTGATGTCCTGCGTGCCCGGGCCGTAAATGCGGTCGCCCTCCACCTGCCAGCGAAAATCGTTGCGCACCTCTTCCTCCGGGGGGAACACCGTGTCCAGGTGGGAGACGAGCGCGATGCTGCGC
>Ga0163152_10007859_pt1 | contig 11525 bp, 9 predicted proteins | sample OliLakLV19MP8IB2_FD_148635 | JGI IMG/M metagenome (GOLD analysis project Ga0163152, IMG submission 148635) | Freshwater microbial mat bacterial communities from Lake Vanda, McMurdo Dry Valleys, Antarctica - Oligotrophic Lake LV.19.MP8.IB-2 | ecosystem: Environmental > Aquatic > Freshwater > Lake...
AAGAGCGGCGCCGCCGCCGCCTTTGCCCCTTGCCGTTTCGAGCATGGCTTTCAGGATCACGCCGGCCTTCACAGTCCCCTGCAGGTCCTTGGAGACGCCCACGAGGAGCGTGCCTTTTCCGTCGGCGCTCTTCGCGCCAAGTGCGACGACGCCGCTCTTCAGCTTGTCGAGCAGCTTGGTCGCGAAGTCGCGGAGCTGCGCCGGCTCGAGCGTGACTTCTTCTGCGAGGAGCTTCATGCCCTTCACGTCGGTTGCCTTCGACACGAGGTCGCCCGCGGCCGCGGCGGCCACGTCGCTGCGGAGCTTTTCCATCTCCTTCAGGAGGCGCTTGTTCTCGTCGAGGAGCTTCTCGATGCGATCCGGGACGTCGGTCTGCGCGGATTTAAGGAGGTCGGCCGACCTGATCAACATGTCCTCCTGCGCGTGGCTGTGCGCGAGCGCGGACGCGTGCGTCACGGCTTCGACGCGGCGGACGCCGGCCGCGATGCCTTCCTCGCTCACGAAACGGAAGAAGCCGATCTCACCCGTGTTGCCCACGTGCGTGCCGCCGCAAAGCTCCTTTGAGTAGTCGCCGATGGTGAGCATCTTCACGTTCTCGCCGTATTTGTCGCCGAAGAAGGCGAGGGCGCCGGCCGCGAGCGCCTCCTGGTAGGGCATTTCGCGATGCGTCGCGTCGAGGTTGCGGAAGATGACGTCGTTCACCTCGCGCTCGATCTTGCGGAGCTCGTCGCGAGAGACCGGCTTCGTGTGCGCGAAGTCGAAGCGCAGTCGATCGGGACCGACGACGGAGCCGGCCTGCTTTACGTGCGTGCCGAGGACGTTGCGAAGGCCGGAGTGCATGAGGTGGGTCGCCGTGTGGTGCGCGCGCGTCGGCACGCGGTGCTCGGGGCGCACCGCGAGCTCGATCGTGTCTTTCGGCTTGAAGGCGCCCTCGGTCACTTTTCCGAAATGGATCGGCGGCAGGCTGCCGTCACCGGCGAGCCTCTGCGTGTCCGAGACCTCGAAGCGCGCGCCGTTCTCTCCGGTGATCGTGCCGCGGTCGCCGACCTGGCCGCCGCCTTCGCCGTAGAACGGGCTCCACCAGGAAACGATCGCCCCGATCTCGCCCTTCGCGAGCGCGCCGGCCGTGCCGTCCGCGCGCAACGTCACGAGCACGCGCGAGCGCGCGGTGAGGCTCGTCGCCGCGGGCGCCTGCGCCCAGCGGACAAACTCGTCCTTCAGATCGCCGGCCCCGGCCTTCTCGAGCGCTTCGACGAGCTTCGGACCTTCGGTTTTCGTGTCGAGTGTCGCGCGCGACACGGCGTCTTTCGTTTCCTTGGTCGCGCTCTCCGTCATGGTCGCGCGAGCGCCTTCTTCGACGCCGTCGCCCTTCCACGAGTCCTTGCCGCGCTGCTTCTGCTCGGCCATGAGCTTCTCGTAACCGGGCTCGTCGACGCCGAAACCTTCCTCCGCCGCGATGACGCGCGTGAGGTCGACCGGGAAACCGAACGTGTCGTGCAGCTTGAACGCAACGTCGCCGGACACGAGCTTCTCGCCCAAGCTCTTCAGCTTCTTGAACGACTCGCCGAGGAGCTTGATGCCGTTCTCGAGCGTCTCGCGGAAGCGCGTGTCCTCGCGCTTCGTCGCCTCGCGCACCTTCTCGCGCTTCGCGACGAGGTCCGGATACGCGCCGCCCATCTCGTCGATGACCCGGCTGACGACGACGTCGAAGTCGGGCTTCTTGATGTCGAGCTTCCACGCGTGGCGGATCGCGCGCCGCATGATGCGGCGGAGCACATATCCGCGACCCTCGTTCGACGGGACGACGCCGTCGCCGAGCAGGAACGCCGTCGCGCGCGCATGGTCCGCGATCACGCGCATCGAGTTGTCGTTGTTCCTGTTCGCGCCGTATTTCTTCTTCGCGATGTCCGAAACCGTCGCGATGATTCCCTGGAAGAGGTCGATGTCGTAGTTCGTCTTCTTGCCCTGGAGGATGCTCGTGATGCGCTCCAGTCCCATGCCGGTGTCGATCGACGGCTTGGGGAGTGGTGTCATCGCTCCCGACGCGCTGCGTTCGTACTGCATGAAGACGTTGTTCCAGATCTCCAGGTAGCGATCGCAGACGTCGCTCGAGCAGTTCACGCCGCAGTCCGGCCGTCCGCACGAGAGCTCGGGGCCCTGGTCGTAGTGGACCTCGGAGCACGGGCCGCACGGGCCGGTGTCGCCCATCGCCCAGAAGTTCTCCTTCTCGCCGAACCGCAGGACCTTGTCCGACCCGAAGCCGGTGACCTTCTTCCAGATCTTCTCGGCTTCGTCGTCGGTCTGAAAGACCGTGATGTAGAGCTTCGACTTGTCGAGCGCGAAGTCCTTCGTCAGGAGCTCCCAGCAGAACGCGATCGCGTCTTCCTTGAAGTAGTCGCCGAACGAGAAGTTGCCGAGCATCTCGAAGAACGTGTGGTGCCGCGACGTGAAGCCGACGTTTTCGAGGTCGTTGTGCTTGCCGCCCGCGCGCACGCACTTCTGCGAGGTCGTCGCGCGCGTGTAACCGCGCTTCTCCTCGCCGAGGAACAAGCCCTTGAACTGGTTCATGCCCGCGTTCGTGAAGAGCAGGGTGGGGTCGCCTTCGGGCACGAGGCTCGACGAAGCGACGCGCGTGTGCCCCTTGCTCTCGAAGAATTTCAGAAACTTCTCGCGGACGTCGTTGGCTTTCATCGATCCCTCTGGAAGAAGACGCGACAAGGTATCGAGGCGGTTCAAGAGGGTCAATCGGCCCTTCGACTCGCTGCGCTCGCTCAGGGTGAGGGTGGCAGTACGCAAAACGACCCCGCTGGAGCGGGGTCGTGGAGAAAGTGAAGAGAGTCCCTGGAGTACGTCTTAGAAGCGCTCGATTTCCATGTCGCCGTCGCCACCGCCACCGGGCGGCTTGCCGCCGGCAGGGGGCTTCGGCGCCGGCGCAGGAGCGGCCGGCTTGTGCGCGCTGCTCTGCGGCTGCGCCGTGGCGCGAGCACCCTGTCCGCCGCCGCCGCCGCTCTCGAACTCGTCCCACTTCGAATCGGACGTCGAGCTGATGCCCTGGAAGCGGAGAGCGAAGTCGTCGGGGTTGGAGCAGTTGCGCAGCGCTTCCTCGTAGTTGATGAGCCCCTGCTTGATCAAGAACATCAGGGACTGATCGAAGGTCTGCATGCCGTACGTCTGGTAGCCGTTGGCGATGGCGTCGCGGAGCTCCTTGGTGCGCTCCGCGTCTTCGATCATCTCGCGCGTCGTCCCCGTCGAGATGAGCACCTCGCAGGCCGCCACACGGCCGCGGCCGTCGGCCATCGGGACGAGGCGCTGGCTCACGATGCCCTTGATGATCGTGCCGAGCTGCAGGCGGACCTGCTTCTGTTGGTAGGGCGGGAACGCGGCGACGATGCGGGTGATGGTTTCCGCCGCGTCGAGCGTGTGTAGCGTCGAGACGACGAGGTGGCCCGTTTCGGCCGCGGTGAGCGCGGTCTCGATCGTCTCGAGATCGCGCATTTCGCCGACGAGAATGACGTCGGGGTCCTGCCGCAGCGCAGACCGGAGCGCCTGCGCGAAGCCCATCGTGTCGACGCCGACTTCGCGCTGATTGATGACCGAGCGCTTGTCGCGCATCAGGAATTCGATCGGATCTTCGATGGTGACGATGTGCGCGGTGCGTTGCGAATTGATGTGGTCGATCATCGCCGCGAGCGTCGTCGACTTGCCGGAGCCCGTCGTGCCGGTGACCAGGATCAGGCCGCGTTCGTTCAAGGAGAGCTTCTCCAGAACCTTCGGCAGCTTGAGCTGATCGATGCTCATGATCTTGAACGGAATGACGCGGAGGACCATGCCGGTCGTGCCGCGCTGCTGGAACACGTTCACGCGGAAGCGGCCGAGGCCCGGGACGCCGTAGGCCATGTCGAGCTCGTTGTACTGGCCGTACTTCTCCCGCTGGTAGGCGTTCATGATGCCGAACGCCATCTTCGTGATCGTCTCGGGCGGAAGGCGCTGGGCGTCCTTCAGCGGAACGAGGGATCCGTCGATGCGGAACATGGGCGGAAGTCCGGCCTTGAGATGGATGTCGGACGCGCCGCCCTGAAGCGCGATCTTGAGGATCTCGTTGAGTTCCATCAGCCGATGATTCTACGGCCGCGTGGCCCGCGACCGCAATGGAAGCGTCCCTTCCGAGCCGCTTTAGTGGCAGATCGGCGAGCCGGGAATCGCGCACGCGGAGGCCTGCAGCGCGGATCGACCGACGACGAACAGCAGATACAGGCAACCGATGACGATCACCGCGCGCAGGAACACTTGCGTCGGGTTCAGCCGCACGATCGGAAGACTCTTCGGCGGCGGCGGAAGTTGCTCCGCCGAAAGCGGCCGCGCATCGCCAAGTCCTTGCCCCGGCGCGCGAGCGGCGACCGGAGGCGGCGCCGTCGCCACGCGCGTCGCCTCGGATCCTGCGAGCCCCTCGCCACACCACGGGCAGCTCACCGCGGTGTTGGTCACCTGTCCCGCACACGACGGGCAGAGTTTCGAGGCGTCCCCCACTAGGTCGAACGATACCAGCGGCGGCTCAAAAAGTGAGCGCGGTCGACCGAAGTCGACCGCGCCCGTGGTCCCGAGTGAGGCCCCCCAGTGGGCCAACCCGAGTCGTTTCCCGTACGATGCTTCAACGGGCCCGCCCCATCAAGGGTGGAGTAAGGCCTACTTGCCATGAAAAGAACGTGCCAGCCCCGTCGGGCTGGCACGTGGGTGTGCGAGGAGAATTAAGCCAATGCTTGCTTGGACTTACGCTTCGGCTCGTCGTCGTGATCCCGGCCGTTCTTCTCGGGCTTGTCCTTCTCGGACTTCGCTTCGGCCTTCGCGTCCTTGGCCTCCTTCGCGTCTCCCTTGGCGGCCGGGAGCTGCGAAAGGCCGGTCAGACCGGACTGCGCACGAAGCGCGTTCTCGAGCACGAGGGACAGCTGCGGGTGGTCGACGAAGTACTGCTTCGCCGCTTCGCGTCCCTGGCCGATGCGCTCACCGGCGTAGCTGTACCAGGCGCCGCTCTTCTCGACGAGGTTCGCGAGAACGCCCATGTCGAGCAGATCGCCTTCGCGAGAGATGCCCTTGCCGTAGAGGATGTCGAACTCGACCTCGCGGAAGGGCGGGGCCATCTTGTTCTTCACGACCTTCACGCGCGTGCGGTTGCCGACGACGACTTCGCCGTCCTTCAGCGCGCCGATGCGGCGGATGTCGAGGCGGACCGACGCGTAGAACTTGAGCGCGTTGCCGCCCGTCGTCGTCTCGGGGTTGCCGAACATGACGCCGATCTTCATGCGGATCTGGTTGATGAAGATGACCGTCGTCTTGCTCTTCGAGATCGTCGCGGTGAGCTTGCGAAGCGCCTGGCTCATGAGCCGTGCCTGCAGACCCATCTGCGGCTCGCCCATCTCGCCCTCGATCTCGGCCCGCGGAACGAGCGCGGCGACCGAGTCGATCACCACCACGTCGATCGCGCCCGAGCGCACGAGCGTCTCGCAGATCTCCAGCGCCTGCTCACCGGTGTCCGGCTGGCTGACGAGCAGATCCTCGACGTTCACGCCGAGCTTCTTCGCGTACCCCACGTCGAGCGCGTGCTCGGCGTCGATGAAGGCCGCCGTACCGCCGCGCTTCTGCGCTTCGGCCGCGATCTGCAACGTGAGGGTGGTCTTGCCGGACGACTCCGGCCCGTAGATCTCGACGATGCGGCCGCGCGGAATGCCGCCGATGCCGAGCGCCGAATCGAGCGCCGGCGAACCGGTGGAGATGACTTCCACGGGCGCGATTTTGTCGGCCCCTTCGCCCAGCCGCATGATGGCGCCCTTGCCAAACTGCTTCTCGATCGTGCTGATGGCGAGTTCGATCGCCTTTTCCCGCTGCTCGGACATCGTGGTGGCTCCCTTTCGGTAATTCGGTATTCTGTTCGCCTCTGTTATCGGTCACTCCAGAGGCTTTGTAAATAGAGATTTTCGTCAATCTTTGCAGATATTTGCTACCCGAGTGGCTCCACGTCCGCGTCCACCGCGGGCCCGACGCTACCGAACGGCTTCCGGACCGCGCTGCGAGCCTTTGCCACGAGCTCAGCGACCTCGTCGTCGGCCAGATTCGGGGTCCAGCCGAGCGTCGGCGTCCGTTCCAGGAAGCGCCGCGGCCACACCTCTTTCGCCGGAACGACCCCCGCGTCCTCCGTCTTTCGCTCCACGCTCATGCCGCCCCCAGGAGGTGGCGTCGCGCGAGATCCATCGCCGCATACGCCGACGCCAGCCGGATCCGTTCGCGATCTCCCGGGAGCGAGAGCTTCCGCGAATCGACGCCGGCCGCCGTCGCGCACGCGATCCACACCGTGCCCACCGGCTTCTCCGGCGTTCCGCCGCCCGGCCCTGCGATGCCCGTGATCGCGAGCGCGATCGGACACCCCGATTTCTCCCGCGCGCCCGCCGCCATCTCGCGCACCACCGCTTCGCTCACCGCGCCCTCGCCGGCGATCGTCGCTGCCTTCACGCCGAGCTGCGCCGTCTTCGACGCGTTCGAATACGTGATGAACCCGCGATCGAACCACGCGCTCGAGCCCGCGACCTCCGTGAGCAGGCTCCCGAGCAACCCGCCGGTGCAGCTCTCCGCGACCGCGATCGTCCAGCCCTTCGCCGTGAGCAGCTTCCCCACCACGCCCGCCATCGTCTCGTCGTCGACCCCGAACACGCGCACGCCGAGCCGCTCGCGAATCGCCGCCTCTGCCCGCGCCAGCGCCGGTGTCAGCTTCGCCGGCTCGCCCTCGGCGTAGAGCCGCAGGTGGATCTCCGGAAACTTCGCGCGGTAGCCGATCGTGAGCTCCTCCGGCCACGCGATCCCCGACAGCTCCATCTCCACTTTGCTCTCGCCGAAGCCGTAGCTCTTCACCACGCGCGTCGCGAGCGAGGTCGTTGCGCCCGCGCTCACGCGCATCGCGTCGACTCTCGGCAGGATCTGCTCTTCCAGCATCTTCTCCATCTCTCTTGGCACACCCGGTGTGAAGAACGCCCTCGCACCTTGCAGGTCCATCGCAAAACCCACCGCGGTTCCCACGGGGTTCGGCAGGATCTCGGCGCCCTTCGGCACGTCGGCCTGCTTCTCGTTGTTGGGCGGCATCTCGCGACCGAAGCGCCGGAACATCTCCTTCACGTGCGCGAGCGCCTCCGCGTTCCGCTCGAGCGGGACGCCCGCAAGCGCCGCTGCCACCGCCGCCGTGCGATCGTCTTCCGTCGGCCCGAGTCCGCCGGTCACGATCACGACCCGCGCACGCGCCGACGCTTCCTTCAACGCCGTTTCAATGTCGCCGACCCCGTCGCCTACCATCGTCTTCCGCCGCACGCGGATGCCGTGGTCGCGCAACCGGCGGCAGATCGTCGCCGAGTTGCTGTCCACCACCGCACCGCTCATGAGCTCGTCACCCGTCGCCACGATCTCCGCTTCGACCTGCATCGCTCTCGTTCCTTTCGCCGCTGCTGCAGCCGCCGTGCCGCCAATCGCGCGATGCGTGCTGCGCGACGACCTCGTCCTTCGTTCTCTCGTGCTCGCGACGCGTTGCGGAGTTTTGCCGCGCGCCGGTCCTCACTCGTCAACACCTGTGGACGTCCACGCGTACGTCCGATTTCCGGACGTCCCGTCCGGACACGCCGGCACTGTAGCCGATGGGAAGTTGGGGCATCGATGGTGCGGAGGGCGTGTTCGCCACGCACCTCCTCCCCGGCAAGCCCCTGAAATCCCATCTCTTTCCCGTGGCTCGCCGCGTGCTTCGTAGACGGTCGATGCGCCTCTTCTTCCTCCTCGCGACGATCGTTCTCGTGTCCGGATGTTCGGCACGCGGTCCGGCCATCTCCGCCGAGACCGATTCGCGCGACGCGATTGCCCGCCGCGGCGAGGCGATCTTTCGCGACAACTGCAACGTCTGCCACCCCTCCGGCGGCAAAGGTCTCGGCCCCGCGCTCGATCGCTCCCTCGCTCGCGAGTCCGCCATCACGCAGGTCCGCGATGGCTTCGGCCTCATGCCCGGCTTCTCCGCCGACAAACTCTCCGATGCCGACGTCGACGCCGTCCTCGTCTACGTCGACGCCCTCGTCGCCCGCGCCGAAATCGCTCGCGCCGCCGAGACACAAGCCCGCGCCGACGCCGCCGCAAGCTCCGTGATTCTCCTCGTCGATTCCCTCGGCTGGGATTCTCCGCAGACCCTCACCGCTCCCTGACCGACCGGGAGTAGGATCCGGCCGTGCGCTTCGCCGGCCTCCTCCTTCTCTCGTCGTCCGTCGCGGTTTTCGTCGCGTGTGCGCCGAAGGCCACTTCGCGGCCGGCCCGCACGCCGACGGCGGTCCCCGGTCCTTTCGACGTCGCCGCGTCGATGATTCCCGACGGCGCGATCATCAAGAAGGACAACCCCGCCTTCGGAAAGACCACGCCCGCGTTCGACCACTACAAGAACGTGACGGTGATGGACAACGTCCCCGCGGATCGCTTCATGACCGCGATGCTCGCGCTGCAGACGAGCATCGGCGCCGAATGCAAGGAGTGCCACCCCGGCGAGAAGTGGGAGTCCGACGAGATGAAGGCCAAGTCGGACACGCGCGTGATGGTGCGGATGAACAACGTCGTGAACGTGCAGTTCTTCGATCGCGCCGCACGCGTCACCTGCTACACGTGCCACCGCGGGAAGTGGACGCCGTCGCGCGAGCCGCCGCTGGTGGATCAGGTGCGGCCCGCGAAGAAGAAGGGCGTGAAGCTCACCGACGCCGAGGCGAGCAAGCCGTCCGAGCAGGTCTTCAAGAGCGTGAAGTCGTTCCAGGGGAAGAGCGCCGGCTCGCTGATGGCGGCGATGAACCAGTGGACCGCCGCGCTCGCCGTCGAGTGCACCCACTGCCACGCGGACAACTACGACTGGGCCGCCGAAGAGATCGGCGAAAAGGACGTGACGCGCGAGATGGTCACGCTCATGAAGAAGATCAACGACAGCTTTTTCAAGGGCGAGCCCGTCATCACCTGCTGGGGCTGCCACCGCGGCCAGGCCGTTCCTGACCGCGTCGCCACCGTCGCGACGAAGCCGCGCTGACGATGACACGGGCGCCCGCACTCGCTCTTCTCGCGGCCTCGGCGTTCGCGGCCGTTCTCGTCGCCTGCGGGCCGAAGGTCGAGCCCGCGCGCACGATCCCCGCGCGCGTGCCGATCCCCGGTCCCTTCGATGCGGCGGCACCGCTCGTGGCGAGCGGCAACATCGTCGCCGAGGGAAATTCTTCGTTCGGAAAGACGACGCCCGCGTCCGCCGAAATGAAAAACGTCACCGTGATGGCCGACGTCCCCGTCGAGCGCTTCATGGCGGCGATGCTCGCGATGAAGGGCGCGATCGGCGCCGAGTGCAAGGAGTGCCACCCGGTCGAGCGCTACGAGTCGGACGAAGTCCGCGCGAAGCTGAAGACGCGCCAGATGATCAAGCTGTCCGTCGAGATCGGCGAGCTCTACTTCGAGAAGAAGTCGCGCGTGACGTGTTTCACCTGTCATCGCGGCAAGTGGACGCCGGAGCAGGACCCGCCGCTCGCGGATCGCATTCGCGCGGCGAAACATCCCGTGCCGGTGCTGTCGCCCGTGCAGTCCGCGAAGCCGGCCGAGCAGGTCTTCAGGCGCGTGCAGTCGTTCCAGGGGAAGACCGCGGCCTCGATGATGACCGCGATGGCCTCGTGGACCGCCGCGGTCGGTGTCGACTGCACCTACTGCCATACCGAAGAGGGCACGTGGGAGGCCGAGAACGTCGTACAGAAGGACGTGACGCGCGCGATGGTCGCGATGACCGATCGCATCAACGCCACGTGGTTCGCCGGCGAGCCCATCGTCACGTGTTGGGGATGCCACCGCGGAATGCCGATCCCCGAGCGCACCGCGCCCGACGCGCCGTAGTAGGGATGCGCTACGCGGGCAGGCGCCCGCGGTGGAACGTCTCGAGCGCGGCGTTCGCCTTCACGATGACGGCGAGCCGCTCGACGATCGCCGCGAGCCGTTTCCCCGGGATCGCGACGTAGCCCTCGCCATCTTCGAGCCCCGTGTAAACGCGATTGCCGATGCACCCGAAGCTCGACGCGGTCTTCTCCGTATCGATCGCGAGCGGCAGCGCGGCGCACGTCGGGCGGCCCGACGTCGGTCCTTCGCCGAGAACCCCAGCGGACTGTGACGCCTCCGCGAGCAACATCATCTGGCGCGCGGTTCCGCGCACCATGATCACGTCCGGCTCGACCGGCGCCTTGGCGACCGGCGAATACACCGCCACGCCGAACGGCTTCTTGCGCGTCGGGATCGACGGGATCTCCGCCATCGTCAGGTACTCGAGGCCGACCATCGTGCCGATCATTCCCTCGAGCTGCTTCGCGACGTCCGGCGGCAGCGCGACGCCGTGGGTGTGCGCGCCGATCGGGCAGCCGTGGTGGTCGGGCGCTTCCGTGTGGAAGACCTTTCCCTCCTCGGCGGCGACGCGCCAGTAGCCGCAGCCCGCGGGCTGCGCCGCGTCGATGCGCGGCACGTCGGCCGGCGCGCGATCGAGGAACGCGATCGCGATCGGCGGCTTCTTCGTGGCGAGCAGCGATTCGAGGCGGCGGCCGAGCTCCTGCGTTTCCATCCCCACTACCTACACGACCGCGAGCCCGAGTGCACCCGGGGCGAGGCGCATCGCGATCTGCATCACGATGTTCGCGTAGACGCCGCTCACGACATCGTCCATCACGACGCCCCAGCCGCCGGGCCAACCCTTGTCGATCTGGCGCGCGGGCGGGACCTTCACGATGTCGAAGATGCGGAAGAGCACGAACGCGAGCGCGAGCGTGCGCACGTTCGTCGGCACGAGGAACATCGTCACGAAGAAGCCCGCGAACTCGTCGATGACGATGTTGCCGACGTCGTGCCGGCGGTAGTGCGCTTCGCCCGCTTCCGAGCACCACACCGCGATCGCGATCAGCCCCACGATCGTCACCGCGTAGAGGAGCGGCTGCCCCGCCGCCATCGGCGCAAACGGAAGGAAGCAGATCAGCGCGCCGACCGTGCCGAACGTTCCCGGCGCGACGGGCGCGAGCCCCGAGCCGAAACCGACCGCCGCGAAAACGCGCAGCCGGAAGAGGAGCGAGCGACTTACGGGTTCAGCAGCGTTCCCTGCCACGCGTCGCCCCCCGTGCGGGTGAAGCGCTCACGTTCGTGCAGGCGATGATCGCCGTTCTTCCAGAACTCGATCGCGCGCGGCACCACGCGAAATCCCTTCCAGTGCGGCGGGCGCGGGACGTCTTTCCCGGCGAGCGATTTCTCGAGCGCGGCCATCCGATCGACGAGCTCCTGCCGGCTGCCCAGCGGTGCGCTCTGCTCGGACGCGCTCGACGCGAGCTGGCTCTCGCGCGGCCGCGATTGCCAATACGCGTCGGCGGCCGCGTCGCCCTCCGGCTCGACATCGCCGGTGATGCGCAGCTGCTGTCCGACGTCCGGCCAGAAGAACGCAAGGCTCGCGCGCGGCGCGGCCGCGAGGTCGCGGC
>Ga0163152_10007861_pt1 | contig 11524 bp, 9 predicted proteins | sample OliLakLV19MP8IB2_FD_148635 | JGI IMG/M metagenome (GOLD analysis project Ga0163152, IMG submission 148635) | Freshwater microbial mat bacterial communities from Lake Vanda, McMurdo Dry Valleys, Antarctica - Oligotrophic Lake LV.19.MP8.IB-2 | ecosystem: Environmental > Aquatic > Freshwater > Lake...
CAGGGCTCCGGGAGAGAAGAAGGAAGGGTAATCTAACGTGCTGCTTTCCAGGGGCTGACGCCCCTGGCTACAGACTTCAGAGACAAGACTCTCGACTGGCGATCACTCCCACCTCCCACCTCCCACATCCTACATCTGACTTCAGTTCGACGGATTCTCCGGCTCCTGGCCTTGCAGGACGCGCCACAGGTCGCGCACCACCCACGACATGTTGCGGTTGGCGGTCGCGGTCGCCGCGCCGATGTGCGCGGTGAGGTGTGCGTTGGGCACGCCCAGCAGCGGGTGATCCGGGCCGATCGGCTCGGGCTCGTGGACATCAAGGAGCGCCGTCGCGCCGGGGTGCGCGAGCAAGAAGCCCCGCAGCGCGCCCGGGTCCACCACAAACCCGCGCGAGGTGTTGACCAGCACGACATCGGGCTTGCACCGCGCGAGTTCCGCCGCGCCGATGAGGCCGCGGTTGTTCTCGCGTCCATCGACGTGCAGACTCAGGACATCGGACCGCGCAAAGAGTTCCTCGCACGGGACCGGCTCCGCGCCGAAGCGATCCCCGTGCGAGATCTCGCGCACATCGTGGTAGATCACCCGCATGTCGAACGCCGCGCCGACGCGCGCCATGCCCGAGCCGACGCGTCCGAGGCCCAGCACGCCCAGCGTCAGGTCCGAGAGTTGGCGCGTCGCCTGCAACTCCTTGCGCAGTTCTTTCCACCGCTTTGCGTCGAGCGCCTCCGTGAGGAACGCCCGCGGCCGGAGCACGTCCAGCAGCAGCGAGAACACCAGTTCGATCACCGCGCGGGTGTTCGCGCCGGGTGTCGAGACCACACGCACGCCGCGGCGTGTGCAGGCCGCGATGTCCACGTTGTCGAGCCCCACGCCCGCCCGCGCCACGACCATCAGTCTCGCTGCGCGAGCGAGCAGCGATTCATCCACGCGCGTGTACGTCCGGATCAGGAGGCCGTCGGCCTCGCGCAGCAGCGAATCGAAGCGCGAGTCCTCAGATGGGCAGACCTCCACGCGGCACCCTTGCGCACGCAGCCACGCCGCGGCGGCTTCGTCAAGATGCTCTGTCTGGATGACTAGCGGCGTGTGCATGGGTGGCCATGATGAAGCGAGAGTGTGATGAAGTGTTGATGTGATAGGTGAGGTGACGGCGGCATCATGCAGGAGTGGTCGGCGCTCACCTCATCACACTCTCACTTCGTCACATCATCATCTGCGCCGCCGCACTCCGCGGGCTCGATCACCGCGGACATCGAGCCCTTGCACTCGCGCATGATCGGGTCGCGCCCGAACGCCAGGATCTGGTCGCGCTTGAGTTCCGCCAGTTCCTTGTGCGTGGTGACGCACACCGCGCGGCCGTCCTCATCAACGCGCACCGCGAGCGAGAACGCCTTCTCAAGCGGGTGACCGAAGAGTTGCTGGACCATCTTGATGACATACTCGTAGGTGTGGTGCTCATCGTTGAGCAGCACCACGTTCCACAGCCAGGGCTGCTTGGTCCGGGGCTTGCTCTCCGGGCGCGTTGCCCTTGCGGGCGCGGGCGTGAGGGTGGCGGGAGCGGCGGGGGAGGGCTTGGTGGGGGCATCGGTCATGGGCCAATTATGCCCGCTAACCCGCCGCCGGCCCGATTCCCTGCCGGATTTGAACGCCGCGGGCGGGCGTGATAGGCTCGTTCGGGCCGGAGCCGCCGTTTCCCCGTGGAATTCCACGGCTTTTTCCCGGAACTCCCGGCCCAGATGGAGCGACCGATGAACAAGGGCGAACTGATCGAGGCCGTCGCGACCGAACTCAAGACCAGCAAGGCCGATGCCCAGCGGGCGGTTGACGCCGTGCTCGAGTGCATCACCTCGGGCCTGAAGAGCGACGAGAAGGTCGCCCTCGTCGGGTTCGGCACGTTCCAGAAGCGTCTCCGGGCGGCGCGGGCGGGCATCAACCCCGTGACCAAGGCCCCGATCCAGATCAAGGCCTCGACCACCTGCGGCTTCAAGCCCAGCACCCAACTCAAGGGCGCGCTGTAACAATGCATCTGGTGGGCCGGCACACCGTGCCGGCGTGCGCGGACATCCCGCTTACCGCCTCGCCTCGCGCATCAGCGTCTCGAACGTGCCGAGCATCTCCGGCGAGTCGGGCTGGGCATCGGCTCCCGGCCGCAGCAGCAGGTGCCCGCCATCGGGCAGCAGTTCCGAGGCCCCGCGCCGGTCGCGTGACATGATCTCCAGGATCCGCGCGAGTTTCGCACGCGCCGCGCGCGTCTGCACCGGGCAGGCCGACTCCACCCGGTTGTTCAGGTTCCGGTACATCCAGTCGGCGCTGGCGATGTACCACTCGCCGTCCAACTCGTCGGCCTTTCCCGCGCCGAAGTGGAAAATGCGCGAGTGCTCGAGGAACCGGCCTACCACGCTTACCACGCGGATGTTCTCGGACAACCCCGGCACGCCCGGACGCAGGCAGCAGAAGCCGCGGATGTACAGCGTGATCCTCACCCCCGCGCGCGATGCGTCGTACAGGGCCGCGGCGAGATCGGTGTCCGCGAACGCGTTCATCTTCGCGACGATCCGCCCGCCCACCGGCGACTCGCCCCGCTCGTGCCGGCGCGCCGCCTCCGCCTCGCGCGCGATCATCTCGATGAACCGGCGCTTCATGTTCAGCGGCGCGACCAGCAGCGTCTCGAACGTGTCGAGGCGCGACCGGCCGGTGAGCACGTTGAACAGTTCGGCCACATCCTCGGTGATCGCCGGGTCGCAGGTGAACAGGCCGAGGTCGGTGTAGATCTGGGCCGTGCGTGGGTGATAGTTGCCCGTGCCCAGGTGCGCGTACGACCGCAGGCTGTCCTGCTCGCGCCGGACCACCAGCGCCGCCTTGCAGTGCGTCTTGTACCCCACCACCCCGTAGGCGACATGCGCGCCGGCCTTCTCGAGCATCCGCGCCTGGCGAACGTTGGACTGCTCGTCAAAGCGCGCCCGCAACTCGATCAGCACCGCCACCTGCTTGCCCGCCTCCGCCGCGCGCACCAGTGAAGCGACAAACGGTGAGTCCTTGCTCGTCCGGTAGATTGTCTGCTTGATCGCCAGGACGTCCGGGTCACGCGCCGCCTCGGCGATGAACCGTTCCGCCGACGCCTGGAAGGAATCGAACGGGTGGTGGACCAGCAGGTCGCCCTGGCGCAGGACACTGAAAATGTCCGCCGCAGCGTCCGCCAGGCGCGCCGGCACCACGCCCTGCCACTTGGGCCACTTCAAGTCCGGTCGGTCGCGCTCCGCGATCTCGTAGAGCGTGGTGTAGTCGAGCAGGCCCGACCGCTCGTCGAAGTCCGACGGGTCGATCTTCAACTCTCCGGCGAGTTGCCCGACGATCTGCGGCGAAGGGCTGGGCCCGATCTCCACGCGCACGGGCGCGGCGAACCTCCGCTGCTTGAGTTGCTCCTCGACCTGATCGAGCAGGTTTTCCGCGTCCTCCTCCTCCACCGCGCTCTCCGAGTCGCGCGTCACGCGGAAGGGCACGACCTCCACGATCTTCATGCCGGGGAACAGATCGTCGAGGTTGTTGTGGATGATGTCGCGCAGTGCGACGAAACGTCCACGCCCGCCGCCGGCGCTCGGGTTGGGCGTCAGCGAGAGCGACTGGTCATCGCCATCGGGGATGCGGATCCACTGCGGCAGCACGCTGGGGACCTTCACCCGCGCAAACAGCGGCTCCTCCTGCGCCCCCTCGCCAGGCTCGGTCAGCAGCACGCCCAGGTTGCGCGACAGGTTTGAGATGAACGGGAAGCGGTGCCCGGGATCGACCGACAGCGGCGTCAGGACGGGGAAGACGTTCTTGCGGTACCACTGCCTGAGCATCCGACGCTCGTTCTTGGGCAGAGAGCCATAATCGACGATCGCGATGCCCTCGGCTTCGAGCGCCGGCCGGATCGTCTGCTCGAAGCACAGCGTCTGAATAGCCTGCAACTCGCGGATCGTTTTGCGCATCGCCGCGAGGAGGGCCGCGGCGGGCACGCCGTCCTGATCTGGCGCGCCCACGCCCAGGCGGAGCCGGCGCGTGAGCATCCCGATCCGCTTCATCACAAACTCGTCGAGGTTTGAGGAGAAGATGCCCAGGAAACGCACACGCTCAAGGAGCGGCGTTCGCTCATCGAGGGCCAGGTTCAGCACCCGCCTGTTGAACTCAAGCCACGACAGATCGCGGTTCAGGTAGGTCGAGCCATCGAAGACGTCCGGCCGTACGGGCATCGGCGTCGTGAGCGCGCCCAAACCCCCCGCGGAACTGCCCCCCGCGCCTCCTGATGGAACACTCGCCGACTCTGCGATCCGCAGGCCGGGCGGCGGCACTGCGCCGGGGAGTCCGCTGGATGTTCGATCGGCGATGCTCACACACGTCCCCTCTTGGGCCCCCGCCCCCCCAACCCACCGCAAGTCTTTCCATCGGCCCGTTGGCCGCCCGCCTCAGGGCCTGTACACGACACTGCACCCCGGTGCCTCAGTCACACGCACCGCTGCCACACGCAATCCCCCTTGATTCAGGGACTGCAATCCTGATCCTACCCGCTCGGCGATGTGCTGGGCAATGAGTTCAGCGGTCGGATTGATACGGTTGAACGGGTCTGTCGCATTCAGGTCGCGGTTGTGAAAAGGTGCCAGGACCCTGCGAACGATCGCCTGGAGCGCGTGAAAGTCGAGCAATAGGCTGTCGCCGTCAAGTTGTTCCCCCGTGACGGTCACGCTGACCCGCCAGTTGTGGCCATGGAGGGGCTCGCGCTCGCCGCGGATGGTGATCGCGTGGGCTGCGCAGAACTCGTCTTCGACGGTGATCTCGTACACGCAGCGACTGTAGGGGTTCTTGGTGGCACCGCTCTCCAGGTGGCACCGCTCTCCAGGTGGCACCGCTCTCCAGGTGGCACCGCTCTCCAGGTGGCACCGCTCTCCAGGTGGCACCGCTCTCCAGAGCGGTGCAAAGGTCACTGGTCTGGAGACCAGTGCCACCAAGAGCGGTGCAAAGGTCACTGGTCTGGAGACCAGTGCCACCAAGAGCGGTGCAAAGGTCACTGGTCTGGAGACCAGTGCCACCAAGAGCGGTGCAAAGGTCACTGGTCTGGAGACCAGTGCCACCAAGAGCGGTGCAAAGGTCACTGGTCTGGAGACCAGTGCCACCAAGAGCGGTGCAAAGGTCACTGGTCTGGAGACCAGTGCCACCAAGAGCGGTGCAAAGGTCACTGGTCTGGAGACCAGTGCCACCAAGAACGGTGCAAAGAACGCATCCCTTCACCGCCCGCGCCCATATCGTGGGAGGCATCACGAACACCCACAGGGACAAGCCATGAACGCACGCAGGTTTCACTCAGGTCTGCTCGCGCTAACGCTCGCCTGCGGCCTTGCCGGCTGCCAGGCCGACTACGCCGCGGACATCACCAATCGGACCTCCCAGCCGGTGTTCGTGCAGATGGCCACTCGCGCCCACGGCCTGGGGGAGAAGCCCGTGATCGCGGCCAACAAGCGGCTGGGCCCTGGCGACCGGGTGTTCATCGGGCCGGTGCGGGCCTCGGACCGCGCGGGGTCGGTGTTCCTGTCCATCGATTCGCTGCCCAACAACGTGCAGCCCTACTCGACGGACCTGCTGCCGGGCGTGACGTTCTTTGAAACGATGCAGGGCGATGACGGCGTAGTGCGGGTGCAGATCAAGCCGTGACGAATGAAAAGAGCCCGAGGCGGTATGCCTCGGGCCCTTGGGTGTGACAATCTACGACCCGGTGCCGTGATTCGGTCGGCCCGACCTCATCGTGGGCGTGGGCTGCTTACCTTGTGCAAGGCTCGGGCACGTTGTTGAAGCACGCGATGAACTCCATCAGGTCCGCGCCGTTGGTGACGCCGTCGCCGTTGAAGTCGCCATGCCCGGCGAAGTAACTGTTGAGGAACGCGTAGAGGTCCGCTTGCTGGATGCGCCCGTCGTTGTTCCAGTCGCAGGGGCACTCGCGCGGGCAGGTGTCGCCGAAGCACTGTGTGCCCGCACCTTGGAACGCGCCGCCGCGTTCCTCGCACCCGGCCTCGGTCAATCGCACGCACGCCGCGTTGTGGTCGGTGGAGGCGGGGATGCAGCACGCGCCAAGACCCGCGGGGGGCACGCAGGAGTTCGCGGAGCACACGGTGTTATCGCCCTGGTATGTGCCACCGACTTGCTGGCATTGCGCAGCGCGAAGGATCATGCAGGCGATTCCGCCGCTGGGAGTCGGGACACAGCAGGCGCCTCGGGGCGCGGGTGGCGTGCAGGTTTGGTCGGTGCAGACGGAGTTGCGCCCGCGCCACTGCCCGCCACGCTTCTCACACTGCGCCCGCGTCAGCACCTCACAGGTCGTCGTCCCCGCGCTGGTGATGCAGCACGCGCCTGTCGGGCTTTGCGGCTGGCAGATCTGGTTGTTGCAGGCCGTCCCCGGGCCGCGCCAGACTCCGTTGACTTCCGCACAGCCCGCCTGCGTGCGGACCTGGCAGGTGATCACGCCGTTTGCGGTGATGCAGCACGCGCCCGTCGGGGGCGGAGGCGTGCAAACCGTTGACGAGCACATCGCGTTGGGGTGGAACTGGCCGCCCGCGCCCGCGCACGCCGCCTGAGTCGTGATGTTGCAATGCACGGTGCCGCCTTGGAGCACACAGCACGCGCCCATGACGGCGGTGCAGGTGTCGTTCCCGCAGATCGAACCCGGGCCGCGCCACTGGCCGCTCACCTCGGCGCAGCCCGCCTCGGTTCGGATCTGGCATGTCACGCCTCCCGCCGCCTGGATGCAGCACGCACCCGTGGGGTTGGGGGGCTGGCAGATCTGGGTGGTGCACGCGGTGCCGGCGCCCCGCCACACGCCCTGCTGAGCGCCGCACTGCGCGTTGGTCAGAATGTGACAGGTGATTGCGCCGTTGGCGGTGATGCAGCACGCGCCGCGGGGCGCACAGATTTCATTCCCGCACACCGAGCCCGCGCCGTGCCATTGCCCGTTCACTTCGGCGCACCCGGCCTGAGTGCGGATCTGGCAGAAACCGCCCGATGATCCTTGGATGCAGCACGCGCCCGTCGGCGGGGTTGCGGCGCAGATGTCGTTCCCGCACACGCTCCCCGGCCCGCGCCACACGCCCTGCTGAGCGCCGCACTGCGCGTTCGTCAGAATGTGACAGGTAATCGCGCCGTTGGCGGTGATGCAGCACGCGCCGCGCGGCGGCGAGCACAGCGTCGCCGTGCACGCGACGTTCGCACCCTGCCACACGCCACCCTGCTGCTCACACATCGCCTGCGTCACCATCACGCAGAACGTTCCATTGGGCGAAGTCACACAACATGCCCCCGGAGCGGTGCCGGGTTGTGCCACAGCGGGCGATGCAACCAACAATGTCGCGGCGGCGGCAACCCACCCTACCAGCACCGCAAGTGGTCGGAACTTCGACATGGCAAATCCCTTTGTGAATGAGTAGACTGTGCATAACGCTCACAGTGCGTCGCAGCATGATCGCGGAACGATCAGAGTAACGCCCCAGAATCATGGATATTGCACGATGCCTACCCGGCTTGCAACCCCGCAGCGCAATCGGGAGCCAAACTCCCAACTTCAGTGGCACTCGACCCGTGAACCAAGCCCGTGCGCACCTCTCCCCCGGCCGCAAACGCCCAACTTCTCAACCATCACCCCCTTGAGTTTTTTGGTCAGGTGTCCATCCTTCATGTAGAGTGATGGACGTACCTCCCCGCCGCTGACGCTCGGCGGCGGGAAGGCAGTCAAGAGCGGGGGTGTGGCCGTGCGATCATGGAACGTTAACATGTTGTCAGGCAAGACTTTGCGGCTCCCGATCTGCGCCATCTCCCTGGCATTGCTGGCTCCTTGCGCGCTCGCCGACGGAACCTACCAGTTCACCATCGATTCGCAGAACAGTGCCCTCAACTCGTCCATCTCCGTGACCGCGCCCACCACCGGCACGCTCATCGGCAACTACGACGCGACCACCAATCCACCAACTGGAACCCGAACTAAGCCTGGATTCTTCGGCTCCTTTGGCGATACCGAGAACGTCCCCGTGCCCGTGAGCGTCGCGCTCGCGGTGAGCGGCGACAACACCACCAACCCCGCGGGCACCTTCGTGCTCCGGCTCGATACCGGGGGCGGTGTTGCAGGCCTTACCGGCCTCACGCTCGATTTGCTGGGCGCGGATGTCCTGGCCATCGCGGCGACCGCCAATGTCAACTGGAGCACGTTCCGAACCCGCAATCCGACTTGCATCGTGTTCGGCGGCATCACCATCCCCATCCCCCTCGGCCAGGCCACGGTCACCACGCTCACGGCTGTTCAGGGTGAGGATGAAGCCGTCGGAACGCTCATTCCTGCCGGGGCTGACAGCTTCACCATCGCGATCCCCGTCACGATGGAGGTCACGCTCGCCGCGGCCTTCCTCGAGCAGGAAATCCCCCCTACGCCGCAGAGCATCCCCGTCATTTTCGTCGCCACCGTCACGCTCGACGCCGAAGGAAACGCAAGCATTTCCGCCGCGATCGAGGGCTTCGAAGTCTCGCAGGAACAGGAAGGCCCCATCGGCGAGCCGTTCAACCTTCCCTTCACCGAACCCATCTGCCAGGGCAACCTGATCTTCACCCTGCGGCTTCAGAGCCTTGGCGCCAGCACCTCCCTCGACGCCACGCTCATCGCCAGCGGAACCAAGTTGCCCCCTGCGCCGACCTGCCCCTGCGACTGGGACACCAGCGGCGAGATCGGCGTCCCGGACATCTTCGCGTTCCTCAGTTCCTGGTTCGCCATGGACGCCGCGGCGGACTTCGACGGCTCGGGATCGGTCGCCGTGCCTGACATCTTCGCGTTCCTCTCCTGCTGGTTGGCCCGCCCCGGCAACTGCGTCTGATCGGGCCCTGCTCCGCCCCCCTCCCACCGGCCCTTATCAGTACCGCTTGGTCCGAAAACACATTGTGCCGCCCGCACGATCCGCAATCCGCGTCGTGCGTATGGCATGTTGTCCGGGCACCAGCCGGTATTTGAGGCACACTCTCTCACAGCGAATCGTGGCCGCGCGTCGTCCGTGCGTGCGTCCGCGATCTCGGAGGATGGTGTCGTCTCCTGAAGGATGAACATGAAGAACCGGCCTCAGTTCTACGCCCTGTTCGGGGCTGCGGTGTTGATCCTCGGCAGCACGGCTGCTTCGGCGGATGACACCGTGGTGCCCCCGTCGAAGGCCCCTTCTGCCCACGCTTCTCCTGCGGCATGGACGCTCCTGCACATTCCGACACACCTCGGGATGGAGCCGTTTTTGGTCGAGCAGCCCGACGGTGCCGCCTCGAAAGCGACGCGGGACCGCTCGGATGAGGCGATCTTCAACGGCGGCTTCGCGCCCGAGCCGGTGACCGGATACGAACTCGCGGCGAGAGTGGTCGTGCACGCTGACGATGGCGGAGCGCTCGCGCTCGCCGCCGGCGTGCTGACCGGCAACGCCGCCAAGGTCGGACCCGCGGGCGCGCCGGGCAACCCGCTCCGCGGCTTCTGGCTTGTGGAATGCGCGAGCATCGCGCAGGCCGCTTCCGTGGCCGCAGCGCTCCGCACCCGCCCCGAAATCATCGAGGCCTATGTCGATGTGCAACAGCCGTTCGCCCTGCGCAACACCCTCCCCACCGATCCGGGCTTCGCGTCGCAGTGGTCGCTGCACAACACCACCATTGCCGCGAACGATGCGAACCTCATGCCCGCTTGGAAGGCCGGATTCACAGGCCAGAACGTGATCGTCGCGATCGTCGAGCAGGGCTGGAACATCACGCACCCTGACCTTGCGGCGAAGTTCAGCACCGATGCCAGCCAGGTGATCGCGTTCTCGCCCGACCACGGCACCAGCGTGGCGGGCATCGTCGGCATGATCGCCGACAACGGCATCGGCGGGGCGGGAGCGGCGTACGGCGCGGGCCTGTCGCGCTTGTCGATCGGGACCTCCGCCATCAACGCCGCGGCCTTCGGCTTCCGCAACGACCTGAACTTCGTCAAGAACAACTCGTGGGGACCGCCCGACAACGGTGTGGCGCGGAAACTCACGTCTGTCGAGGCCGCGGCGATCGAGGACGCCATCGCGAACGGTCGCGGCGGGATGGGAACGATCTTTGTCTGGGCCGCGGGAAACGGCGGAACGGGCGTGGATCGCGTGGACTACGACCAGTATGCGTCCAACCGGCGCACGGTCGCTGTGGGCGCGATCGACTCGCAGGATCGGCGCTCGCTGTACTCAGAGCCGGGCGCATCGCTCATGCTCGTCGCCCAGAGCGATTACGACCTGAACTCGTCGGGCGATGTCGGAGTTTATTCCTCCAGCGGCGTGAGCGGGTACACGAGCACGTTCGGGGGCAGCAGCGCGTCGTCGCCGCTGGGATCGGGCGTGGTCGCGCTGCTCCTGGAGGCAAACCCGGCGCTCACCTGGCGCGATGTGCAGCATGTGCTCATACGCACCGCACGCAAGTGCAAGCCCGATGACGCCAGTTGGGGATTCAACGGGGCGGGGCTGAACACGAGCGAGCAGTTCGGCTTTGGCGCGATCGACGCGGGGGCGGCGGTAACTTTGGCCCAGACGTGGCCACCCGTGGCCGCGGAGTTTGTGTACGACACTGGCATCATTGCGGACGGCGCGACGATCCCCGACAATAACCCGATAGGCCTCACGCGCACGGTGATCGTGCCGGCGAGCATGAGGATCGAGAGCGTCGAGTTGGTGCTCACCTCCTCGCATACCCGCTGCGGGCACCTCCGGGTGTCGCTGGAAGGCCCCAGCGGCGTTGAATCGCTGGTGGCCGCCACGCGGAGCGACAACGCCAACACCTATAGCACGGGCTACACGTTCACGAGCCGGAGGCACTTTGGCGAGCGGGCGATGGGTTCCTGGACGCTGAGAGTGTCCGATGGCACCCTGAACTTTGAGGCACCGCTGAACTCCTGGCAACTGCGTTTCTACGGCACGGAAGTGGCCTGCCCATGCGATTGGGACGGCGATGGAGACCGGGATATCCCGGACATTTTCGCCTTCCTGGGCTCCTGGTTCGCGGGCCAGGCGGACTCTGACCTGAGCGGTGAGAACGGGGTGCCGGACATCTTCGCCTATCTGGGGTGCTGGTTCGGCGGCTGCCCGTAGGCGAACAAACAAGAGGCTAAATCCTTGATGTCCGGGCACCTGGGAAACCGGAAGGCGGCGGCGGTCGGAGACCTTCGCATCGCCGGTTCCGGGCTGTTCTCGGGCTAAAACTGGGTGCGGGCGGGAACACTTGAACGGAACGCGCCGGGATTGATGGCAAGGACGGCAAGTTCCGTGTATTCTGAACGTCTTGCCTGAAGTGGGAATCTCATCCCGCATTTGACAAGTCCGGGCAACTGCTCAGCGTTGTGGTTCGTACCGGATCAGACATACGCCCAAAAACGACCCATCAGGTCGAGTGTTCGTGAAGTATCTCAAGACAAGGAGAGGTTTCCCATGAAGGCAAAGTGTTTTATGTGCGCGCTGGCGGCCGGAATGGCCATGAGCGCGGCGGC
>Ga0163152_10007864_pt1 | contig 11522 bp, 15 predicted proteins | sample OliLakLV19MP8IB2_FD_148635 | JGI IMG/M metagenome (GOLD analysis project Ga0163152, IMG submission 148635) | Freshwater microbial mat bacterial communities from Lake Vanda, McMurdo Dry Valleys, Antarctica - Oligotrophic Lake LV.19.MP8.IB-2 | ecosystem: Environmental > Aquatic > Freshwater >...
GATCCTCGGTCCGCCCTACGTCGAGCGATACACCCCGGCGTGGATCACGTAGTGGTCAACCCAAAAAGTAGGTCACCAAAGAAACGCGCTTATCAACGCGTGATCTCGTCGTGATGAAAGTGGGTTGTGAGATGCGTTCGCATCTCCTGTATTGGAGTAAAAATAGTCGTAGCTTATTCTAGGTGCTGTTGCGTGCGAGCGGTAGAAATGACCAAGTTCGTGCGCGATTATGGCGACAACTTCGTCTTCCGAACTTGCTTCCGTGATGAGGCCCCCGAAGATCGAAACGATGTTTGAGGTCGAGACAACCGCAACTTGCGCTCCTCTGGCTGCGCTCGTCGCGTTTGGTGAAGGCTGGCATTCTGTCGAGAGCGTCACCCGGCCTGAGCCCTTCGTGATGCGACACCCGCTCCGATTCGCGTTGAGGTCGGCAAGCCTTTTGTCGAGTTCGGCCGCGTCTGGACGCGTCACGACGCACGCGTCTTTCGGGAGCGCGGTATATGTGCCGTCCGTTTCGAGAAGAACGACGTCGGCATCGGTGCCTCCGCTCGCAGCGCCACCAGTGACGTCCACACCGAGAGGGAGACAAACGACAACTCGATTGACGTAGCCGTTGACCTCCGCGCTCTTGAAGACCTTCGCGCGAGGGCGGGGAACATTTGCGAGCAGTGCAGGCGAGGCTTTGCGGATTTTTGAATCGAAAAGGTCTAGCCAGAACTGCACGCGGCGCGTGGGTATGGAGTTGTCAGGAAGGACCGCCGAGGATTCGGTGCCTGTTTTTCGGATCACCTCAAATTCGGCATCGGTGGTTTCGTGCCAGCGCCATGAAGAAGTGTCCTCCACTGGCTTGGCAACATCATGCTTTGCTTCCGACAGGGGGACCGGCGCGGCCTTTCGCGTACAGCCCAGGATTGCCAACGGAACACAGACGCTCAACACCCTAAATTTCACACGCTCTCCCATCGGTTCGTTTTGGAGAGCGTAGCGCAGAACGAGGCGTTAGAGGCAGACTGCGGCGTCAAGCTCCGGCGCGCCGCTGTGACTTCCTGCCGGCTCGCCTGACGTTCCTGCAGCGACCTGTTCGGAGGAGGGACTCGGCCCGGTTGGCTCCTGCGTCGCAATTCCACCCCCGGCATAAGGGTTGCCACCCGCTGGTGGTGCTTTGCCTGGTGCCGTCCGACTTCCAGAATCGACACCGCTTGTCGGCGCTGATTGGGTTGGTTGAGCATTGCCCACAGAATTGGCCAGCGGCGTGTCCCGCTTCTTGCGAGGTGGAAGCGCGACGACCGATGCGCCTCCCGACGTGGATTCGTCTCCGACTGCGGAGAGCGCCACGAGAGGATAGAGCCCCTTGAAAGAAAAAATCGATCCAGAATCGCCCTTGATCAGAGTTGCGTTGGAGTTTGGCGACTGCTTGAAAATGATTCCGTCGTAATCGTATTCTTTCACCATATTTCTGCCAAAAACGCTCTCGCTCGGGACGGAGATAAAGCCAAGGGCACCGCCTTGGCCGGTCGCGTTCGTTTGAACATAAACTGCCGTTGGTTTCAGCTTGAGGAGGGGAGTAATGCCTGCCCAAGCGGTGTTCCGGGCCTGTTTTTCACTTTCCCCCTTTGCAATTGCGTCTGAGCGGGACTCCTCACTTTCAAACAAATTGAGTTCGTCTGAACGAACGGCCCTTTGCAGTGCGGCGCGCGCCTTGGCTGGATCTTTGCAAAGTGCCGTCTGCGAATCTGGCGTGCAAGCGTCCAAACGCCCGATGAGTCGTGCGAGTGAAGCGCGATTTCGGCTTTCAATACTTGACCGGAGGACGTCACCCCACGCTTTAAGTAACATCCGTTCGGACGAAACATCCTTCGCGAGCGCAGCGAGAAACAACACGCGGGAGCGTTCAAGGATTGCAGCTATGTCACTTGGCATACCTCCGAGCGTGACTTCGAGGATGTCCACATCATCAAGCGATATAAAGACGTTTTTCTCTTTCGCGCGTGAGTTCGCTGTCGCACGCGTCTCAATGATTTTCTTGTATGCCTGACTCAGTTCGACCTTTTCCTCTGGGCTCAGGTCTTTATCAGCGCGAATTGACGTCGCCAGCTTTGCTCGTTCAATGGCGATAGGGATTTCGGTGAACCCGTCGTCTGCAAAAAAAGCGAATCGACTGGATTCGATTTTGTTCCATGGCGTGCAGTGCCGCGCTGTGAGGAGCAGGTAACCGCCCTGGTCTTTTGGAAGGAGTTGGGCAGTGCATCGAATCTCGCGATCTGGCGGTGCGCCACGCGCGCCAGCGAGCGCATTGGTCCAGGCCCGCGACACCAGGAAACCGCCGAGTGCAGGCGAGGACTTGCCGACGAGTGTGGGCAGCGGTTGGGTGCTCATGAGCGCCTGCGGACAGGATCCGATGGTCTGCGGTTTTGAGCAGGCTGTGGCCATCAGTGCGATAGTTATTGTCATCTGGCGCATCAACTCTCCCGCTTTGCTACGTGCGCCCCTGGATCGACTTATCGGTAGATTGTCTGGTTTTGTTAACGCTCCCCGAGAGCCCCGCGTGAATGGGTCCAGGATGTGAAGACGTTCGGATGGCAGGTCGCGAGGCGTTGACTGGGAATCATGTCAGAGTTTATCTGTCAAATAATTCAATCAAAACAATGACTCATGATAACCTCCATTATCAGGAGTGAGACTCTTCCTGAAATATTCCTCCGAGATTCAGAATAATTTGCAGAAATCCGATAGAAACGGATGTAAGCGGATATGATAAATATGCGAAGGCAAGATTCATATTGCCGCGCGAGTTGGAAGGATGTACTAATGAACAAAGCAGCAGCCCGCATTGAGGTGGCATTAGAGTCTGAAGATGGGAGCGAAACATTTTCGGCAGCAATTTCGGAACGTGGACAGGTCGTTATTCCAATCGCTCTGCGAAAGCGTGTTGGCTTGAACACTGGAGACGAGCTGATCTGGTGGGTGAATGCTCACGGACATCTTGAGGCAGAACCTGCGCGTGCAGCACGTGCGAGGGCGCACAGGGCGCTTCTTGCAGAGATGAAAGCAATGGCAGAGGAGACGAGTGACCAGTGGCTAAATCAGAGCGTCGAGGAGATCATGGAGAACGTGAGGCGTTGACAAAAACCTACGTGATGGACGCGAGCGTCCTCGTCGCTCTCAACCATAAGAATGACGATCACTATGTCGAAGTCACCGCATGGTTCGACTCTCTTTCGGGCGAAGATGTCTATGTTGCACCCACTCTGATCTTGGCAGAGATGTCAGCCGCGTTTGGCCAATGCGGACTTGCGGCGAGTATTATAGAGCGGACGCACGCAGCCGTGAAAGCGTCTTTTGAATTTTTAGAGCTGACCGAGGATCGGAGTAAAGGTGCGGGACAGGTCGCCTACTCGACGCGATGCCGCGCAGCAGATGCTGTTTATGTGCAGGCGGCGCAGGAAAAGAAGGCCACTCTTGTGACTGCCGACAAGAAACAAGCGAAAGCAGCCAGGGATCTAGACATCAACGTTGTCCTTTTCGGCGACGGCGGTGATGCATCACGCAAATCCTGAGTACTGGAGGAAAAATGAAGGTCATCGATTGTGAACCGCACGGCTGGTTTCTCTTTGAATAAGGCGAAAATCTATTCATCGATGTTAACTGTTCACACAGCTTCTTTGGGTATAACTGGATGATGCAGATGAATGACGACGAGAAGCAAATTTTTCGAGTCGATGGGCGTAGCTACTTGCAAAAATTATCTAGAGAAATTCAAGATTCTGCTCCGATTGTAGGCGCCAGCAAATCGAAGTATAAGGGACGTGACGTCTCGAAACAGTACGAGGAAAAAGTCATTAAATGCATATAATTGTGGAGCCAGGCCATTAACAATAGCCAATAGAATTTTGTAGATAACTTCGCTGGATGAAGTCAACGCACGCACGGCTAGGATGAGTGATGTGATGGACGAGAAAAAGCGGCGCGCCCTCGCGGAGTCGCGCAAGCGTTCCCTGCGCGGTCCGATCACGAAGATTTTTGTATCGATTGGCCTTTGTGCAGACGACGCAGAGTTCTTGAAGTGGAGCGAGGAAACACCCTCATTTCCTGGAATGCTCAGACGGTTCGCGGCAGAGCATTTCGTGGAGCGCGAGGACGTCACCTTATGGGAAAGGGGCCTCTGCCAAATCCTCACTGATCTTGCCATGAGCGAGATGACACAGCGCGAAAAAGCGGAGCGGGACATTTTCCTGCCACGGGATATCGTTCTGTGGTTTGCTGATTTCCTCGAAAGAACGTTCCCAAAGCCGCTCATGCGGTGGGATTCGCCTCTGTTCTCCAAAGAAGCCGTGCAGCCCGTGCTGAGTGACCTCACCCGAACACGATCTCGGTCTCACAATGAGCAGACGTTTCAGGAAAACGGATAGGAATGATTCCGTCTACTCCGATTCACCCTTGAACGACTGAAGTTCGGTGACGAGTTGGTTGATGCGTTCGCGAAGGAGCGTGCGATTGTGGTTATCGATCTTCACACGTTCGCACTCCGAGAAAAGTAGAGACAAAGCCGGAACGCCAAGAGCACCTGCGAGCGTCTCCAATTGGTCGAGCGTGAGAGTCTGCGGTTCACGTTCCAGCTTCGAGACGTACGCTTGATCGACCCGGCATTTCTCCGCGAGAACGGCCTGTGTCATCGCCCGTTTCCTTCGATACAAACGGATGTTCTTCGTCGCGATGTTTCGCAACTTCATCTCGGCACCCCACTGAGCGTGGATGATACCGACCGCGAGCCGTCCCAATCATGAACCTATATAATATACAATATAACCTATAGGTTATATAAAATGACCGTTGTCCTTGAGCCACGTTAACGACTCTTCTTTAGAAAAGTCGCGAAAATGCCGATAGAGGGCTCATGGAATGAGCACCGTGGGAGGGGATATGCGACAAATCGCTCTCGCGTTCGCCCTGCTGAGTGCCGCGTGCGGCCAGACAAAGCCGCCAGCGGCCTGTGCTCAGGCCATTTCGACTTCAAGCGTTGCAAGTTCGGCACTGCCTGCGGCCCGAATCGTCGGCGGCTTCCTCACGATCCGGCGTTGGAAAGACTCTGACCGGGCTCTCGAAGGACGCCCAGCCACTGCGGCAGATCTTGATGTTTTTCGCTGCGCCGTGGCGGTGCGCTTCACTGAATCAAAGTCATTTGCGATGCGACTTATCACTGCGGGCCACTGCATCCCTCACGACACGACAGAAAGCATCACTCTAGAGATCGGTGCCGATGGTGGGTATGAGTCCATTCCCATCAAAGCCGCCACCCTTGACCTTGCTAGGCGGCTGCGGAACGCCTCTGGATTTGATGCGAGCGAACGCCGCGAACTCGGCACGATTCTGAAAAAGCTCGTGGCCCAATCGAACACGGGCGAGTCCGATGCACAGAAAAATGAGCGCATCATCACCAATACCTCCGATCTCGAAGTGCTCGGCGCGACGGTCGATGGCGATGTCTCTCTGCCTGCGGTGAATCTTCTCAACAAACTGCGGTTGATGGATCTCGCATCGAGCCAACAGAGCAGCCTCGCCGGGAGCGAGAAAGAGAAAGCGCGCGCATGGGAAGCGCACGTCTTTGGATTCGATGCGGTAAAGCACGGTCGTATGGTGGCCCTGTTTGCAAAGCGGCTTGAGAAATGCGCGTCCGGCGACAAAGGCATCTGCAGATCGCCCGACCGTGTGCGCGCGGTCCTCACGCAACAGCTTCCGCCCGATCTTGGCAGGATCATTTCGGACAAAAGCGCCCGTGCCGGTGCCGAGGCTCGCTACGATGAAGGGAAAAAAGAGCGGGACAGGTTGTGGGCCGCGCTTCGTCCGTTGTTGCAAAAGAGCCCTTCACGGCTCCACATCCACAGTAATTTTTCCGTCCGTGCCTCTCAGGCTGGCGTCGATACCACACGCACCACGGGTGACGACGATTCCACGCGTTACGCCGTCGCCTCGCTGGAATCGGTTGCGGGCAAGGGGGTCGTGGGCGAGGTGACCGATCAGGGCATGATTTTTAAACAGAGCGCCGCGAGCACTTTGCGCTTTCAACATGGTGACTCGGGGTCTCTATTTTCGATTGGCGGAAGTGTTCCCATTGCCGTGATTTCCGCTGTGGATTTTGGGTATTCCTCGGGAGGGGCTTCCGTCATCGCACTTCCTCCCCGGAGGCAAACGGCTGCGGCGGCTCCTCAATCAAAAACAGCAACGACAAATTCGAACAAGACAGAGGCCACGCCATCTCGTGTCGGCGGTGCAAGTCCAGCGGCCTCGCAGAGCCGTGAGAATCCGCCCGCGTTGCCGGCCCCGACTGAAAGCGTGAACGACCGGAGCACCTCATATGCGAGCGCCCGTAGCTCCCAGACGGATTTCATTGAAACGACTGTGCCGCCAGAGACAACGCCGGCCTTGCCGGGCTCAGTGCCCGTGCAGGAAGGCAATGCCGAGCGCAACGCCGAGCCCATAGACAGCGCGCAGGGGAAATGCACCTGATTTACGGTGCTGCGGCAGGGTACGGTGCCACCGTCCAGCCATCGGCTTTATCGCCACTGAGAGCGGACATGGCGCTTTGCGCGAACTTGCGAACATCGACAAATTCCGCCGAGAATTTTTTGTGGCACGGCCACGACGAACTCGATGTCACACCAGCCAAGACCCATCCGCCGTTGGTTGCCGTGTAGACGGGGCCACCACTGTCGCCGCTGCAGGTGGAGCTAGTCGAGGATGTGAACTCGATTGTCTCCTCGCTTTCCTGTTTGTACTGCATCTTTCCCCACCGCAGGAGCACGGGCTCGCTCGGTGCGCTGGATGAAAAGGAGTCGTTGGTTTTGCCGAAACCCGCGATGACGCCTTCCTGACCGGCCTGGAGGACGAGATCCACGGGTGCAGTTGCGATGGGCTTGTAGCCTGGCGCTTTCGTGGCGTCGTAGGGTTCTACTTTGATCACGGCGATGTCGCGCTTTGCGTGGAATGCGAGATGGGTGGCTTTGAGCGGAAGAACTCCACCCCAGGCGACAGTTGCGGACGTATCGAGAACCAGCGCCGGTGCCTTGAAGATTGGTGCCACGGTATCGTCGTCGTTGGTGTGGACCATGCAGTGGCGAGCCGTGAAAACGTAGAACCCGCTGGGAGTCCCGTCTTTCTCCGCCAGTCCGCGCACGAGCGTTCCAGTGCACTGTGGAATTTTCTCGTCGTCGAACAAGACGACGGTAGCCTCGCCTACCACTGGGGGAGCCTTCGCTGGATCTTCAGCATTACTGATTTTTGGTCGCGACTTTTCGTTGTGGTGCCTTGATGCACACGATGCGGTCGTGCCGAGCACCAAAAGAAAAAGTGAATTTGTGAGCGTTCGATTCATGCGAATCCTTTCGAGATATGCGCCCCGGCGTGTGTTGTCGGCTGGTTGGTGCTGTGCAGGGCCGTGAGCAGACACTTTACCTCATTTGGGGCCGTGGCCCCGTCGTGCCGCGAGGATTCCGACACCTGAAGAGACGATCTTGATGGATTGAACATGGTGGCAATATGTGGAGGCTGGCGGCGTCCTTCCACTCGAAGGAGACATAACATGCCGAAAGAATCTGATTTTGAATGGCTTGAAAATTTGTTCATCGCTGATAGCAAACGTCCTGGTTTAATGGGTGAAAATTCACGCAAGTCACTTGTTGAACTTCGCGCCATTCATGCAATAATTGGTCCTAAAATGACGATCGTTGATTTCCTTAGTTTCTACGCGGAAGACGATGCTGACGCCAAGCCAAAACGAAACAAGAAGGCGCGCCGCTTGGTAAAGCAACCCACGCACTGAAACTTGTACTGCCACCATAACCGATGGCTTTCGCACTTCACATAGTAGGGATTTTCACGCGGGTTCCGATTCCGCGGCTCTGGCCTTTGGCATTGCCGACGCCTTCTTCTTGCGCCCCGGAAACGGAACCCGCGCTCAACGAAAGAAACACGATGCAAAAAGCATCGCCCTCTTGTTTCGTCACGGCAGCAGAGCCACGTTCGGGAGCCCTTGTTCAAACCCGAAAGGACTCTCCCATGACTAAATTAGACCCTGCGCTGTTTTTTATTTGGCTCGCTGCAACCAAGCTCCGCCCCTCCGCCCGTTCCGTGCTGACGGCCATCGTTGGCGATATGGTCACAGCAAGCCGGAACTACGCCGAACTCAATCAGGCCGAAATCGCCTCGCGCTGTGGCTGCTCTCACCGTCGCATCAAGCCATTCCTCGACGAGCTCTCGCGCCTGGGGCTTGTCGTTGAGACGGTGCCGGACAAAACTCAGGCGAATAGACAGCGCTTGAGGTTTTACCTTGGACCCGACATCGCCGCAGCCATCACAGCCTCCGCAATCCAGTCCCAGGCGTGCGGTGAGCAGCAGGATCAAGCGGCGGGAATGCCTGCGCAGAGTGGCAGCGACGAAACCGCAATGCGGCCGGCAAGTACACGGGAAAAGGTATCGAGGCTCACCACAACGAGCGAAACGCCCCCGGCAGCTTGAAGCTCCGCGAGGGTTTGTGCTTGAGGGCCGGAAAGACGCCCACCAGGCGCTTTGACCTCGATTCCCCACAGACGCCTGTCCACGAGTGCAATCACGTCAGGGAAGCCCTGCATCCGGCTCGGGCGCATGAAGTCCCGGCCCTTGTTGTGTGTCATCACGCCCTGCACCTCGATCCTGCGGTGCCAGTGTCCGCCCATAGAGAGAACCGAAAGCACGGCGCGCAGCGTATCGGCTTCACGAACTCCGGCGCGGCGTTGGTTGTGTGGAGGCGGAAGGGCGTGGCTTTTTTCCTTCTGTCGAGGAAGGGCGGTTAGTGCTTTGAGCGTGGCGCGTGTGATTCGTTTCATGCGCACAACCCCGCGAGGTGTTCAAACGCTGTCCGCGCCTGGAGCGGCACGACCGCGTTTCCCAATGCGCGCAGTTTATCCACGCGAGCGGGTATCCCATCAGCCACGCGCACCAAATCGGGTTCAGTTGCCCACCAATCTGCTCGGAAAGGGGCCGCGAGTTTTTCGCGTGCGTCGTCGCCGATACCAACCCGGATCGCCAATCGCGGGATGTCGGCGTCGGCCACAGGCGCACCGCATCCGTTAGGCTCGTGCCGGGATGTGACCGGCCTGTCGTCGTCGTGTGCCGTGCGCTCGCACGCGAGTCGCTCACCACAGGCGTCGGCCACAACGCTGTGCGCGCCATCGTAGAAAGAGACGGCCGCACCGTGCCCGTTCTCCCTGCCGCGCCTCCGAGGCATGTTCCGTAAGCCACAGCGGTCGGCGTGGGCAGCAAGGCAGAACCATCTCTTTCGGAGATGCGGTGCTCCCACGGCAGCAGCGGATAGAGTCGTCCACCGCAGATCATACCCACGGCCGGCCAGTTCGGTTCCGACAGTGGCAAGCCCGCGCGTGCGGATGGCGGGGACATTTTCGAGGAAGACGTAACGCGGCTCGCATTCGTCGATGACTCGGAGCATCTCGAAAAAAAGCCCGCTGCGCTCTCCCGCCAAGCCCGCGCCACGACCGGCCACGGAGATGTCCTGGCACGGGAAGCCTCCAGAGACGCAATCCACGACCCCACGCCAGGGCTTGGCATCGAAGGTGCGCACGTCATCCCACACGGGCGCCTCGGGCAAATCTCCGTCCTGCATCCTTTCGCGCAGAAGGGCCTGACAGAACGGGTCGGATTCGACGTAGCAGACGGGGCGCACGTAACGGCGCAAGGCAAGGGACATACCGCCGATGCCGGAAAAAAGGTCCAAGCCATTCATGCGGCCTCCGTGTCGGTCTTCTTCGAGGAGAGCACGCCGCAGGTTTTCTCCAGCGCATGGCAGTAAGAGAGGATGCCGTGCGAGCGCCGGACATCTTCTCCCTTCGCCCACCGCTTGAGAGACGCGAAAAATTTGCGAATGGCACCGGGAACCGCAGACGCCACGCCAGCATCGGTCGCATAAAAATGCTTGCCCACATGACGGAATCCCAAAAAGGCGGGCGGAAGATCCGGCACCGCATCGCCATCGCGGGTCATGCGGTAATGCAGATCATCAAGTCCTTCCTGCGCATAGGCACGAACAAAGCCGGCATCGCCCACGCGCGGTGCGCCGAACGAGTAACAGGTCGCGAGGATATGCAGGGCACGCAGGTCGGCGTGTGCGAGTGTGGCGATGGCACCGCCAAGGCTGTGACCGCAAAGAATGATCCGTTGTCCGCGAATGGTCGCCAAGCCGATGCGTGGGAGGATTTCACGCCGCACGTCCTCCCACGCGGAGAGAAACCCGTCATGCACGCGGCCGCCTAATGGGCCTTTGTCGAAGTCAAAATCGAAGCTTCGGCACCAGTCGCGGCTCTCATCCGTGCCGCGAAATGCCACGACGAAACAGCCATCGGGCCTGTCAAAGAGCATTGCCTGAACGAACTCCGCGCATATGAGCGAGGTTTTCGTGCCAGTCGGAGGTGGGTGTATCGCCTGCGTTGGTTGGTTGAAATACGCGCTCTGTGCGGCCCTTGCCGCAAGCAAAGCGCCCTCGTTCGATATTTCGATAGCCGTTGGATCGGTCATGCGGTGCTCCCCTAATCGTCCATGTAGACGACGAGAGCATCATGATTATGCGCACTCTCGCGCGTGACTGAGAGGATCGAAGGGCTATGATCACGTTTGAACTCGACGCATCAGAACTGAATGAATCGCTCGGCGCACTGTCGGATCGCGCCATCAAAAACGCCCTGCGCATGGGGATGCGCCGCACCATGCAGGGCGTGCGTGGTGACGCTGTGAAGCGCCTACGCTCTCACCTCAAGGACCGCAGTAAGCCGCTCGGTGAGCGTCTCAAGAGCCTGCGTCGTCGTGTGCATTTTGAAACAAACATCAAGAGCATAGAAGCGGGTCGCGAAGACCCATTTATCCGTGCGCGTGTGGGCCGCACACCGGAGCAAGGCGTGCTGTTTGATGCCCGCGCAAGGACACGCAAGGGACATCAGCACGTAAGCGTAAATGTCCTCGGCACGCGCGTGCTCTCGGGCGGCTTCCTGCAAGCCCACAAGCGCAACACGACAAATGTGCGTGGCGCTGTCCTGATGCGAAGGACGGGCCGCGAGCGTGGTCCGCTTGCGGGCCTTTCGCTCTTGTCGGCAAGCGACATCCTCACACGCACGAACCAGGAACAAGCCTTCATCCTGGCCGCTGGTGGCCGCTTCAAGCGCGAGATCGACGACGCCGTGCGTTACGCGGTGGGCGTTGCCACGGGCCGCATTTCCGTGCGCCGGAGCCTGCGATGAGGCCCGACACACCCCGCCTAAAGGCGACTGATGTGTCGCGATTTCACGGGTCCTTCCCCCCTACCCGGCCCCCTGCGCCAGGCGTGTGGCGCTGGGGGCCGCTAGAGCCAGTTTTTTTAGACCCTTTTTTTTCGACCAGGAGACGACCAAATGACACAAGGTTTTAGCATTGCGGCAATTGAAAAAACGGCTACCTACTTGAGTGCCCAGACCCTTGCGGCCCTCACTGACCTTTCGCCACCAACC
>Ga0163152_10007865_pt1 | contig 11522 bp, 10 predicted proteins | sample OliLakLV19MP8IB2_FD_148635 | JGI IMG/M metagenome (GOLD analysis project Ga0163152, IMG submission 148635) | Freshwater microbial mat bacterial communities from Lake Vanda, McMurdo Dry Valleys, Antarctica - Oligotrophic Lake LV.19.MP8.IB-2 | ecosystem: Environmental > Aquatic > Freshwater >...
GATCCACCGGCTGGTTCCTGAACTTGGCGACGGACAGTCTGGCCAGCGTCGCCAAGTTCAGGAACCAGCCGGTGGATCTGAATCTTTTTTCCGAAATGCAAATGTTTGCCGCAGCTCATCCTGGCGTCCTTCCAGCCGAAATTCTCCGGATGGTGACCACCAACCCCGCTCGTGCCCTTGGACGGTCCGGAGATCTGGGAGAACTCAGGGCCGGCGCGTTGGCCGACCTTATGGTGCTTCCGTTTTCCGGCAAGATTGCCGATGTATTGGAAACATTTATTAATTCCAAGCCTCCGGTGCTCGCATGCATGATGGAGGGTAAATGGATTTATGGAGAAACTGCGGCCTGATCCATGATTTCCCTCCAAAAAGTTGTGGTGATCACCGGTGCTTCAGGTGGATTGGGGCTGGCCATGTCGAAGGCCTTTGTGGCACAAGGCTGGAGGGTGGTCGGACTGGTTCGAAAGCCTTTCCAGTCGGTTGACCCCGCCCTGTTGGTGAAGATGGTGGAGATCACCAGTGAAGCCTCATTAAATACCGTCGCGGCGGAGATCGTGGAGGAATGCGGTAAGATAGATGTCTGGATCAACAACGCCGGAATCATTCAGGATGAGCTGGTGACACGCATGTCGGACCGGAGTTTTGACGAGGTTTTGGAGACAAACCTGAAGTCGGCCTTTGTCTGCGCCCGGGCGGTGGCGTCTCATTTTGAACGGAGCGGGGTCGGTCACCTGATCAACATCTCGAGCCTTGCCGCAAAACGAGGTGCGGCGGGACAGGCCAATTATGCAGCCTCAAAGGCCGGGATGATCGGTCTGACACAGAGCCTGGCTCGCGAATGGGGAGTTTTCGGAGGGCAGTCGAACGCTGTTTTTCCTGGAGTTTTACCGACCGGCATGACTGCTCGAATGAAGGCTGAAGATTATCAAAAACTGGTTTCAAACAATGTGCTCGGATCCAGCACCAGCCTTGAGGAGGTTTCACGTTTTATTGTTTTCCTCGCCGGCATGCGCCATGTCTCGGGTCAAATTTTTCAACTGGACAGCCGCATCACCTCATGGGCATGAGTGCATCCTTTGAATCTGCATTGACCCGGGAGCTGGAGATCATCTCCAGCCAGGATCTCCTGCGACACCTGCGCCGGATCGATTCTCCCCAAGGTCCGCAGATCCGCGTGGCTGAAACAACGTTCACCAATTTTTCCTCAAACGACTATCTCGGACTTGCCAATCATCCGCGATTGAAAGCGGCAGCTATCGAGGCCATTCATATATATGGAGCTGGCTGCGGTGCTTCAAGGCTGGTCAGCGGATCCTGCAAGATTCATCACGACCTTGAGGAAACCCTGGCTGATTTTAAAGGGACCGAGGCGGCGCTTTCTTTTTCCACCGGATTTGCCGCTGCAATCGGAACCATTCCATCACTCCTTTCCTCCGGCGATTTTCTCCTGGTGGACCGGCTGGTTCATGCCTGTGTCATTGACGCCGCGCGGATGTCGGAATCCACCCTGAGGGTCTTTCCTCACAACGACATGAACCGGCTGGAAAAACTTTTGCAGTGGTGCAGGGGGCGGCAATCGCCGGCGAAACCTGCGTCACGTATATTGATCGTCACCGAATCGGTTTTTTCCATGGACGGCGACTTCGCTCCGTTGAAGCAATTGGTTGAGCTCAAAGAAAAATATGGCGCTTGGCTGATGGTGGACGAAGCGCACGCCACCGGTTTGTTCGGGGCGGAACGACGGGGCAGGGGAGAGTGTGAAGGAGTCGGGGATTTGATCGAAATACAAATGGGAACTCTCGGCAAGGCGGTGGGTGCTTCGGGAGGCTTCATCGCCGGCAGCCGGAAACTGATCGATTTCTTGATCAACAAAGCCCGGTCATTTATTTTCTCCACCGCCCCCGCACCGGCCTCATCGGCCGCCGCCAAGGCGGGATTAGAATTGATCCGGTCCGCAGAAGGCGGGGAGCGGTGCTCGCGGTTTTTGTGGAATGCCCGCCAGCTGGATTCGATCGTGCGAAATCAATCAGCGAACGGGGCTGAACCGAGCCCGATTATACCCTTGATCATCGGTGGAGAACAGGCTGCGTTAAATCTCGCTGGCGAATTGCGAAATCAGCTGCTCCTGGTCCCCGCCATTCGTTACCCCACGGTGGGCAAAGGCAAGGCGCGCCTTCGGTTCACCATCACTGCGGATCACACTCCCGACCAGCTCGTACAACTTAAAACAGCCATGCAGATGTGCCGTGAGGAGAAAGCGAAAAAATGAATCCCCTGGCCCGTCTCGATCAGGCGCACGTCTGGCATCCATTCACCCAGATGCGGGATTGGGTCAAGGAAGAACCGATCGTTATTGTGTCTGGCAAAGGCGCCTGGTTGGAAGATGTGAACGGTAAAAAATATCTCGATGCCAACTCGTCCATCTGGACCAATCTGCACGGGCACGGAAATCGGAAATTGGATTCCGCCCTGAAAGCGCAGCTAAGGAAGGTGGCCCACACATCGGCCCTCGGTTATGCGAACGAACCGGCATCGATTCTTGCCGGCAAACTTGTAGAACTGGCATCGCGCCTGGGTCCTCCTGATTCGGAGAGAACCGCCACGGAGCAGGTGTTGTCGAAAGTGTTTTTTTCGGATGACGGCTCCACGGCGATGGAAGTGGCACTCAAGATGGCTTACGAGCATGCCCGTCGCACCGGTCTTTCTTCCAAACCCCGTTTTCTTTCGCTCGGAGGGGCTTATCACGGAGATACTGTCGGTGCGGTAAGTGTCGGGCATATCGATTTGTTTCACAAAACTTACTCCGGACTTTTGTTCGATTCGGATCAGGTGCCAGCGCCTTATTGTTATCGATGTCCTTACAACAAAGCTGAACCTGAGCGAAGGGACGCGCGGGAATATCGGGAATGCCATTTCGAATGCCTCGATCAGGTACGGCAAAAACTCCAGGAGCAGAAGCGGTCTTTCGGTGAACCTTATGGCGCGTTTTTTGTGGAACCACTGATGCAGGGTGCGGCGGGAATGATCGCCCAACCCAAGGGCTGGTTGTCCGCGGTGGTGGAAATGATCGAGGCTGAGGGAACCCCCTGGGTGGCGGATGAAGTCATGACCGGGTTTGGGCGGACCGGCACGACATTTGCCTGCGAACAGGAAAATGTCCGGCCCGATTTTTTGGTCCTGGCCAAGGGAATGACCGGAGGGTACCTGCCGATGGCCGCAACATTGACACATCAGAAAATATTCGAAGTTTTTCTCGGAGAATATGAGGAGTTTAAAACTTTTTTCCACGGACACAGTTACACCGGAAACCAGCTCGGGAGCGCGGTCGCCCTGGCCAGCCTGGAGATTTTGGATTCCGAAGGTTCTCGAGAAAATCGTCAAAAACTTCAGGAGGAAATGACGCAATTGCTCGCCGGACTTTGGGCGCTGGAAAATGTCGGCGACATCCGTCAGGTCGGTTTGATTGCGGGAATCGAGCTCGTGAAAGACTGGAGAACCAGGGAACCATTCCGGCTGGAGGAAAAGGTCGGCATCCGAGTTTGCAAAGCCATGTCGAACCGGGGTGTTCTGACCCGACCGGTTGGCAATGTAGTGGTTCTCATGCCACCCTATGTGACGCGCCCTTCCGAGTTAAAAAAGATGGTGCAATCCCTTCGCGAATCGGTGGAGGAAGTCGTCCGGACTGCGGCGTAATGGACCTCAGGTGCTCCGGCTGAAATGCTCCAGCAAAAGCGAGTTGATTGATTCGGGCCGTTCTATCGGAACGCCGTGAGCGGCGTCTTTGATTTCAACAAATCGGGCGCCTCTGATGGCTGCCGCCAGCCCGCGCCCATATTCCGGCCTCGCAAGTCTGTCGTGGGTTGCGCTCACGACCAGGGTCGGTAGTCCGGACAACTGGTGCAGCCTGGGAGTCGCGTCGTAGCGGGCCATTGCGGTCAGCTGCTTCATCGCCACCGGCGGTTGAACTGCGAGGTCGTGCCCGAAGATCGGGGCGAATTGTCGAGCCACTTCATCCAGGTTGGAGCAGGCGAATGTCGCGGGTGGCAGGACCAGTTTCAGAAATGCGCGCCGTCTCTGGCGTTTTGTTCCTATCCGGGTCCGCAGGCCGGTCCAGATCATCCAGGGCGAAAGTTTTGTCGCATCTTTCCCACGCGAAAATGTGCAAAGGAGCGCCAGGCTCCGGACACTGTTTCGCGCCGAGAGCGCGAGCTGCAACGCGATCAGTCCGCCCATGGAATGGCCGACGATATGGGCCGGATCGGTTGTTCTGGCCTTGAGAACGGAAAGGGCGTCCTCCGCCATTTGTTCGATGCTGAGCGGCGTGCCGATCGGCTGGCTCTTGTTCAAACCGCGGTTGTCAAAAGTCAGGCATTGATAGCGGGCGTCCAATACGTCCACCTGCGGCCCCCAACCACTTCCGTGAACTCCCACACCTTGAATGAACAGGATTGGCACCCCTGTTCCCGATCTCGAGCATGCGATCCGGCAACCCTTGTGCGTGACCGCGAAGGATTCCTTTCTGCTCATGGGATTGGTAGAAAAACCCGGCCCGCCAGCTCGATTGGAACTGTTCATTTTCGAGTTTTATAGGGGAAAACCAACACCTCCGGAATGGGTCTTTGGTGTAATGAAGGAAAAAGACCCGATCCAGGCCGGATGAACGAGGCGGCTTGCCGGAGAAATGTTTTTCGAAAAAGTGAACCGGCGGGATCAGGCTTTTACCGTGATCGATTTCCAGGCTTTGCCATGGCGTTGGGCGTATTCGGCCAGAACCTTTTCGTGCTCGATCAAGACCGTGCGGACCACTCCTGAATCGTCTGCATGACCAAATTCCGGGACGGAATCCGGGATGAGATCGAACTGGCGGTGGGCGTAGATAAGGGCAAAAAGTGCACTGGCCACCGTAACGTAGGGAAGGTCGTCGGCCACACCTTCAGCGAAGTCCTCGACAACATCCGCCAGGAATTCCAGCTGATCACCGAGATGAGGGAATTTCGGATCGTTGATCTCCGCAAACTCCAGTTTTAAGAACGGCAACTTTTTGTGAACTCCGCGTAGAATCTTTGGAGTGATTGAACTTGCCCCGTGATGCACAAACTTAACGATTTCGCCCATGGGAGATAGAATGAAAGAGACAAAGGCCAAAGACAAGAGGTTATCCCCTTATTTAACTCTCGGGAGATTTGCCCTTGCTTTCGGGCAATAGGGAACAAGCTGTGCTGTTACTTCCCTTGTTGCAACACGTTCAACTTCCTCAATTCCAGTCCGGGAACGGGAATTGCCGGGCCATTGCCCCAGGTCACCGAGGCTTCGTCTATTTTTTCGGCCTTCCCCAGTCCAAAAGTGAGGATCATCTCGGATTGTGAAAGATATCCTCGGGTCGGCATGACCTGCTGGGAATAACGGCTGTTGCCGACCTTGAGGTGGACCCAGGCGCCGATGGCGTCACGGTTCCACTTCGATCCGACGAGTTTTATCCGGACCCAGTTGTTGTTTTGCGGAGACTGGTTACGGAGAAGCACTGGAGAATCACCGACACGGGTGATGATCACGTCCAGATCTCCATCCTGATCCATGTCCGCGTAGGCGGATCCACGACCAGCGATTGGGTTTACAAGGTCCGGTCCACATTTTTCTGGAGGGACCAGCATGAATCCGTTCTGGCCCGAATTCCAAAACAACTGTGCCGACTGATAAAACGACTGGTTGGGATACACTTTTTGAATGTCGGGTTCGATATGTCCGTTGACGGTGAGGAGATCAAGCAGACCGTCCAGATCGTAGTCAAAAAAGAATACTCCAAAAGTCAGGAGATGGCGGCTGACATTTCCGATCCCGCGGCTGATCGCTTCGTCACTGAACATCAACGGGTTTTGTTTAGAAACATAAAGCGCGGTCATTTCATTGGCGAAATTTCCGATGGAAATCCCCAGGGTTTCGTCGCCTTGAAATCTTCCGGTGTCGATCCCCATCGCTCCTCTGGTGTTGCCGTAGGGATCATAGGCCAACCCGGTGGATGCGCCGGTCTCGCGGAATGTCCCGTTCTTTTCGTTGTGGAAGACAAAATTTGCCACAGTGTCATTGGCGACGATGATGTCGATCCAGCCGTCGCGATCGAGGTCCACGGCGGAGACTCCCAGAGACTTGGCCAGCGGCCTGCCGGTAGCAGGATTGTTGATCTGAATTCCCGCACTCGCGGAAACATCGGTGAAGGTGCCGTTCCCATTGTTCTTGTAGAGGCAGGGATAAGTTCCTTCAAAATTCATCGGCGGGCCATAGGCGCGCTGGAGCCCGGGGAGTTTGTAGTTGTTTTTTTGATCAATTTCCCTGGACCAGAGAACATAGTTGCAGATGAAGAGGTCGAGCAGTCCGTCGTTGTTGTAATCGAGCCAGGCTGCGCTGGTGCTCCACTCCGTGACCGGGCGCGAGACCCCGGCGTTTGCGGTGACTTCTTGAAACTTCATTGAACCAAGGTTTTGAAACAGCACGGCCTGTCCGACACCGGTGATCAGGATGTCCGGCTTGGAATCGTTGTTAAAATCTCCCACGGCAACACCCATTCCGTAAATGGGGGTTTCCAGGCCCGAACCTTTGGTCACGTCGGTGAAGTTTCCCTTGCCGTCGTTGCGGTAAAGGGCGCAGGTGGTCTCTTTTGTGGAATCTTTGTTTCGGCCCGGCCACCCGGTGCCGTTGACAAAAAGCAGGTCTGGAAAGGTGTCGTTGTCCAGATCCACAAAGGCAACCCCTGGTCCCATGGTTTCCGGGAGAAGTTTTTGGCCCGTGGCTGCGTTGTTATGGACGAAGTTGATGCCCGCCTGAATGGTGACATTGGAAAAAACGACGTTTGGGATATCTCTGTTTCCGGCGGACTTTCCGGTTTGCGGGGAGTTCTGAACACCTTTGTAGAGCAGGTACAGGAGCAGGTTCAAAAAGATGGCGGCGCAAATTAGGCCGGACCAAAAAAATTTGGACCCGGCGAGTTTGACGAAAGTTTTATTTTGGGTTGGGGTCATGGCACGGTCTGAGTGATCGCAGTGTTTGGGGTAGTTGATTCACGGACGGAAAAATCCATGGAGTCGAGGAATGTCCGGACTTCGTCGGGAGAAGCGCCGAGCTTGAACCCATTGTCAAGGAGGTCGCGCATGTCCGCCGGAAAGCAGTTGGAACGGTTTGAACGTGTCAAACCGGCCACATCGTATGGCGCAAGCTCCACGGCGAGCTGTTCGATCAAACGCTGTTGTTGTTTCAAATCGGGTTTCCGGCTGCTTTCTTCGCAGACGCGTCGAAAAAGCTTGTTGAATTCAAAATTGTTTTGGAGCAGGAACCGTGATGCGGCTTTTTCCTTTCCCAGGCGCCAGGCGCTTTCACCAAAACTTACGGCGGTGAAATAAAGCATGACCAGCTTTTGAAAAAAATGAAAATTTCCAAAGTTAAGATAAAGCGCGCCGATTAATTGTTCCACAGCATCTAGATCTTGCGAGGTCTGAATCCGGTAAGTCTCTAGGTCTGACGCGAGGTCGTCATGGGGGGATTTTTCCTTCAGGAGCCTTCCCAGCCTTAATATCCCGTAAAGGTTCATGGCGAAACCGGTGGAGAGCAGCGGATCGACGAACCCGGCAGTTCCCGGGAGCATGGCCCAGCGAACGCCCACGATTTGACTGGATCGAAAATACAACCGTTCAGCGGCGCGCCACTGTTCGATGACCGTGGTTCCGTCGAACTGTTTTTTCAGAGTTGGGAATCGACCGAGCAGGGGGGCCCATCCCCCGCCCAAGCCTCGGGGGTTGATCCCAAACTGTTCCGCAGAATCGCGCCGCATCGAAACCCCCGCGCTGGTGATGCCGTTGTTAAAACGCAAAACCCAGATCCAACCTCCGTCAAAGAGATGATGAACGGCTGAGTCGTCCACCGGGTAAGGCGCGTTTGGATCGTTCCAACCCGAGGCGGCCTCCCAGCTCGGTACACCGACAAAATGATTGAAGAGTCCAAGGGTGGGGGGGAGATGTTCTGCGGGAATCTCGGGAAATCTAAAATGGTTCCAGAGAAATCCGCGAGGGCCCGAAGCGTCGAGAAACAAACCGGCATTGATCGTGCGCCCAACCCCGTCCCGTTTGATTTTCAAGACCGCGTTGTTGTTTGAAACGGCGAATGTTTCCACGGTTGTCCGGTCACTGAAGTCGATTCCGAGATCGAGCGCCTGTCGGACCAGACATGCATCAAAATCAGGGCGATACCAGTGGGTGTCGGCAACCTGGTCGTTGGGACTTGCCGCAACGAGTAGTTGAGTTGCGGTTGTCGGTTCAAAGGGGCGGTCCTGTTGATGGTTGAAAAAGCTGAACCCCCGCTTCAACCCGCATGCAATCCCCGGATAATGTTTCCGCCAAGTTCCATAACTGCTGAAAGGAAAGAGCCCGGGCAGACCGAACTCGGTCGAGATTTTTTCAATCAGGAGATTGGCGAAAGGGGTGGAGGATTCTCCGATGGCGAATCGTGGATGCTCCCCTTTATCCAACAACAGCACACGGTAACCGAGCGAGCGGGCGACCATCGACATTATCGAACCGCCGAAACCGGAGCCGCAGATGACTATGTCAAAATTCTCCACCTTGTTTCAGCTGCGGTTGCATTGATTGCACTCGATGCGCGAAAGAAGCCGCTGGGTTTGATTCATCAGTTCCAGCCGCTTTCGACGTGGTGAAAAACAGCTGTCACACCGGTTGAATTTTTCAAGATCCCAAAGATCGGCCAGAGCGACGCCACGCTGGAGGTTTATGCCATAATCCAGCGCTGTTTCAAGTGATTCCAAATGCGGGAGGGTGAACTCTCCGACCGACTCCAGATGGTTCATCGCCCCGTTTCCCAGCCTGGTTGGAATGATGGAAACAACGGATGCGCCCTGTTCGAAGGCGAAATTAATAGATTTGCAGGCCCATTCCAAAGCTTCGCCCTCCTCCATAAAAGGAGGTTTCAAAAGCACAAAAACGCGAAGCTCGATTTTATTTCCATGAAGAAAAGACGCTGCCCGGGAGAACTGGTTCAGAGTCATCTTTTTGTTCAACGATCGGAGAACCTCCGGATGAGCTGTTTCCAATCCCATGGCCACCTGGAGCAACGTGGTGGTGGGGAGACATTGCTTAAAATCTGTGGTCCTGAACCCGATGAATGCGGGGTGGCTTTCGACGATCACCCGGTGGAGGCCCTGACAACGCTCGCTGATCGCCTGATATTCCGGTTCGGGGATGGCTCCGGGATCAAAAAAGCTGCCGCTATTGTAAAGCTTGAACTGGGTAACCGGTGATGGAGGCGCCAGCCGGTTGATTGCAAAATCTATCTGTTCAGTTATTTGTCCAGGCTCCACCCGATCCACAAGCGTGTTCTTCCACAAATCGCACATCAGACAGCGGAACGGACATTCCTTGTTGGTGAGAAAAATGGTGGCGGTGGGTTGAAGGAGCCCATCGCGATCAATCTCGGTTTCAAACAGAAATGCGTGCGGCTGATTGGCCGACACGCTGTTTCGAGCCCCTCTTTTTTCGAGAATCCAGGAGGATGTCGGTTCGAATAAAAGGGGCTTCATGAATCAGACATTTTTCAAAGTGATGGAAAGGCCTGTGGCGGTTCCGACAGCCTTGTGTCGGCGGTTACAAATAAATCTCCAGGAATTTTTTGCGATATTCAGCTTCGTTCGCGGGAAGGTGTTTCCGAAGGGAGATGGCATCAATGGCACCATGTTGGAAACGTCTTTTGGGAAACGCCGGCATGTCCAGTCCGGTCACGGCTTTAACTCCCAGCCGCGCGACCTCGCCCTTCAAATCATACAGTTTTTGCACGTCGTAACCGGTGATGTCGATGTAAGGAATCCCTTCCGAAACCTCAATGACCTGTGGCCGTGTGAACGGGCTGAATCCGTCGAACCCGAATTTTCGCCCGGTGGCGAAGGTGCGGGCGTAAGAACGGCTGAGCCCTCCGGAATAGGTGAGCGAATGTTTCATAGTCCCGAGACCCCACCCTTCATGATAGAGCATCCGGTTGTGGATCACGCTTCTGATTGTGAGTTCCGGATTCTCTTCGATGGGATAATCTTTCAAGTTTTCGTCACCGCCATCGCCGTCCATCAGGAGTTTCCAGTCGGGATAACGCCGCCGGATTCCCTTGCAAAGCAGCATGCCCATGGCTGCGGCCTCGACGTCCAGGGTTTTGTAATCTTCGACTACCCGGATGGTTTCGGCCATGTCCAGTTCAGCGGGGTTGGCATCAATTACTTCGAGAAAATATTCCAATCCGAGTGTGCTCAAAAACTGCCTGGCTTGATCGACATCTTTTCCATCTCCAAGGTTCAAAGTGAAAGCCTTCAGCCTGGAGGGATTCATCCCTAACTTCAGCAACATGTGGTAGGTGACTACAAACACTGTTCCGCTGTCGATCCCTCCGGAAAAACAGACCCCGATCGGTTCATGAGCCGGAACGCTTTTGAGCCATTTGCCGATCTCGTCGGCCAGGGCGGTGATGTAGAGCTGTCCAATCTCGTTAAAATCGCGTCCGAGTTTGTTCCTTTCAGGAGCAAAAAAGCGGGTGTAGATCGGGTCCGGATCAGGGCATCCGATGAGCTTGAGTTCAACCACATGGTGGGCTGGAACCATCCGGGTGTAACTGGGATGGAATTGTCCTCCAAAACCTTCAGCAACCAGCCATTGATGGATTTTATCAATTCGATTCGCAACGATCAGAGCCGGGCCCTCGACCCTCTTGGCCAGAAAATAACGCATGGGCCTGTCCAGCGAGCGGGCGAGTCGGACCCGTTTACCCTCATTGGCCAGAAGGCAAAACGATCCGTCAATCTGCCGCACATCCTCCGGGGTTCCATGCAGGACACGACGGCGCGCCTCATCGACAGACATGTTGTAGATGAAATTGATGTCGGGATCGGTCAGGTCCACGACACGTTCCAGGTATTCGTTCATAGTAATTTCAGTTTGTAAGGTCGAAATGAGATAGTTGTCGGAACTCTGGTTGTCAAATCATCAGGGGCCAGTTGGAGGCTGAAAGGGGTGGAGCGCGGGCCAATCGCCGCATTGCAAATCGGAGTATTGCTGGAAGAGCGGCACCGCCTCGATTATCAGCAATTCCAATTCTGCCTTCTTGAAAAAACCTTGCACCTCGCGCGGCGGATAATTCGCGTCATCCCACAGCCAGTGCTCGTAGCCGTTCGAGTAGAAGATCACGGGCCGCCGACCGAACTGCTTTTCGAGGCAGTCTGCTCTCACGCAGTTGCGTTTCCAACCGTTGCAGTTGCTCAATCGTCTGCTTCGGCAATGCCGTGGTCTGGCAGTGCGTTCGGATTAAAGGCCAGTCCCGGCGGCGGTTTCGCGCCGCGCCATAGGTGTGCGCCATGTCGCGGCCCTTCAGGCCGCTGGACGTTGCGGCACACAGACCCAGGGCGATGCCCTGGGCTGAGGGATGGCGCGCCGTTGGCGCTGGCACGGCGGTGCGAATCGGCACCATGCTTCAGGCCCAAAGGGCCG
>Ga0163152_10007868_pt1 | contig 11518 bp, 11 predicted proteins | sample OliLakLV19MP8IB2_FD_148635 | JGI IMG/M metagenome (GOLD analysis project Ga0163152, IMG submission 148635) | Freshwater microbial mat bacterial communities from Lake Vanda, McMurdo Dry Valleys, Antarctica - Oligotrophic Lake LV.19.MP8.IB-2 | ecosystem: Environmental > Aquatic > Freshwater >...
CGCCCAGCGTGACGCGGCCCGGCTGATCGGCGAACGGCTCGACCATGATCAGCGCGGCCGTCCGTTCAGCATGGCCGTCGGCCGGCGTCAGCACGGCGTCGAGGATCAGCCCGTTGCGGTTCTCCATCAGGGCATGGCCCATGAAGCACAGCGAGGCGCCGGCTCCGGGGCTCTTCTTGTAGAGCTTTGCCGAACGATCGGTCGTCGAGGCGTGCGTGTCGCTCGCGCGCTTCTCGCCCTTGAAGTTCACCTCGGCGTTGCGGCCGCCATCGCCCGGCGGAGGCGGCGCGCCGTCGCCAGCCTTCGGGCGCACGCTCTTCATCGACGCCCAAGCCTCGATCAGCGTCCCGTCCACGCGGAAGTGATCGTTCGACAACAGTCGCTTCACCCGCGGCTGCGACAGGACCCCTGCCAGAAACTCGCGCGCCACATCGCCTTCCAGCAGCCGACGAAAATTACCGTTTTCCGTTTATGACGATATTCCCTACTCTCCCTCTATGATATATATATAACTTTTCTTTTATTTTGCTTTCTCAAGAATTAGGAAAGGAGATGAAAACGGTAATCGGTAAAGGTTTTGCCCCCTTCCCCCCCTCCTTTTTTTCCGTTTTACTTGCGTTTTAGCAAAACTTTATAACGAACAAAGAAAAAGCAATCTTTCCATTTTACCGTTTCTGTTAAAATTTTACCAAGAATTAGAAACGAACTTTTCCCTTTTTCCGTTTTACTTGCGTTTTAGCAAAACTTTATAACGAACAAAGAAAAAGCAATCTTTCCATTTTACCGTTTCTGTTAAAATTTTACCAAGAATTAGAAACGAACTTTTCCCTTTTTCCATTTTAGGCTAAATTTCAGAAAACTTATAAACGATCACAAAACCTCTAATCTTTCCGAGATCCTTTTTAGGTGAGTTTTCACAAAACTTTTTCCTGAGGTTCCATCAAGCTCCAGCCCTTCGGCAGCTGCACGTGCAACAAGGGCAGGTGAAATAACCACCAAACTTAGACCTCCCAAAATCCCGATTCTTTCTGGCAATGTCGCCCATCCACACCTGATCGCCTCTTTTTTAAAGTCCAAAGGCGATTCGAAAACCCTTCCATGATGCTTGCGCATCGTCTCTTTAACTTCGGAAATCGCGAAAACCACATTCTCATTCCCTTGGGTTATGTCCGTCAAAACATCAGCCCAGTGATTTAAAACCTCCCCCTTGCTTTCCTCAATCAGTGCTTTTTTCGCCATGGTCATGGGCGCGTGCTCGCCGGCCAATACATAATCCCCGAAGTCCATCGCCCATTGCGCGATGATCCCCAATCCTCCACTCGACAGCCATTCGTAAAATCCGCCCCACTTTTCCCTGTCCCATGGAACCTCATTCAACTGCGGATAGAACCATCGCCTGTCGCTTTCCTCGACGCGCAATGCCTTTTTCGAGTTCGAACATGCGAGAATATGCGCCCAGTTTTCAATCGTATATGGACGCTGAAATTTTTCATTCACATTGATATTTTTGTCGGTCAAATAACCCTTGAGGATGTTATACGCCTTGAAACTTTGACCAGTATAAATTTCCCCGACAACGATCAACCTTTTGTTAGCAATCCATCCGTTAAATCCACTCTCGACAATATCCCGTTCACCGGGGAAACCTGCATTTGTAAGCCCGACGAGTGGTGCGAGAATGCGTTCTCCCAGTGTCGATTTCCCCATGCCCTGTCGCTCACTGACCAAGAGCATTCCATAAAGCATCCTGATTTCCAAACGCGCAATCAGCGTTGCGCACCAACGCTTGACCTCCCTGCGTTCTCTTTCCACAGGGAACAAATATTCCAGAAACTCTTCCCATGGTGATACATCACCAATGACCGGCTTGATTGTGGTTGGTGTGTGGAGATTGATCGCGGATGTAGTTCTATCCGTCACCATGCGCGCCATAATATCCGGGCGATAACAAATTTTTGCCGTTCGCCCCTTGTAGCTTTTCTGAATAAGCCTGCCTGTGGATTCGACATGAGAAAAAGCACTTACCATTGAATTAAATTGATTGATGGCGTGATTTATTTCCGGCATTTCCCTACAAATAAAACTATCTGTTTCCTCTATCCATATCCACAGGTCTGAAAATTCCTTGCGCAATACTGGAACGGGTTTGCCCTTTCCGCTGGGATTAGGCTCCATGTCCGTGGCCCATGTCGCGGGATGTAGAACGTCCCTGAACGCTGGCCCATTGTAATGCGTCCGGTCTCCAATTCTGGCGAACATTTTTTTGGGGAATTGATCAGCTAAATCAAATGAGGCTGGCCAAATGTCGGTAAATTCAATCGACATGCATGTGATGCCGCGCAGTCGATTCGCAATTTTTGGGATTGCAGCTTTACCGGGCCGATCATTATCCGCGACAATATAGGCCCGCGTAACCCCGGCCTTTGCAAGACCACTCCAGTCGGTCCGCGCCGGCGACAACGCACCCCCTATCCATCCCAAATGCACCGCCCCTGCGAGCTCCCTGCCCCATGGGTGGGCATTCAGCGCCGCACGCTCCGCCTCCGTTCCGGGCGCGATCAGGCGAGCGACGAAACGAGCCGCTTTCGCGCCCTCATGAATAAAAACCGTGGTCGCATCCCGGAGAGTTTCACTGCCATAAAGCGGCAACGCCCCTTCCGGTTCCGCCTTGCGCCATTGTCCATCACTCCAGTATGTCCACGGAACATATCTTTTTTCTCCACTTTTAGGCGCTGTCATCCGCGCCTGTATCATAATCAAATTTCCACCAATATCGCGAAGCTCAAAAAGATCATCAGCGGATATTGTTTTCAATTCTTCCGGCAATTCATAATTTTTCCCCAGTCTGACATTCGTCGGCCATTCCGACGCGAGCACTTCCTTGGTGATTATTATTGCTTCCGATTCCGTTGGTTCATATCCCTCCGGCGCTTCAATTTTTCCATTTTTAAGGACACGGATGATCGCCAGATCATGCCAATATGCGCCATGGGATTCCTTGACCACAGCGACCCGCAGGGATCGCGGCTCAGCCCCGATGCGCGACAGGTAGGAGGCGATAGAATGCAAATCGCTCATTGAATTGATCATGGCCGCTCTTTCACCAATTCATCCACCACCACGGACAATATTGTCTGCGGCTCGCCAGTCTCGTCTCTTGTAAGAGCATCACACATCACATTTACAGGCACGCCATATTGCAGCCCAAGGGAAACGATGATTGCAGCATCACGACAAAGCGATTCCAGTTGCGTTCCGAGTTTCGCCGACGCCCTGTCTTTAACGCGCGTTAAAAAGACTTCACCAACTATGCCATCACTAAAGAAACCAAACGTCAGGTGATATTTTTCTCCACCAAAGAATATTGTTTCAGTGAACGATTGGCGACGATTGCTCAGGCGTTTGCGCGTCATTTTTCGACTTCCATATCTCCGACATATCGCACAGCCTTCACACTGATCATTCGGAAACTCTTTGGAACATTGCCTTTGATGACGTAGAGGGCGTTGCCGGCGCGCCCACGCTCGACAATTGGTCTTGCCATTCTCTCAAAATCAAAACGATTGATTCTGGCTAAGATAATATCCGTATCATCCGCCAGACGCATATACAGGAAAGCTGTTTGTCCACCCATCCTCTTGCCATCCCTTTTTGCGACGCGAATTGCCTCGTTTTCGTCGCCCGGACTAATGTTTTCAATGCGAACAAGGACGACGACTTCATATTCAATGCCATTTGCATGAACATCTATGATTTTTCTTGGCGTGGTTATGATGTTGGCTGCTTTAAGATCAGGAATGATTCGTCGGAAAGCATCTTCAATCGGAAAGAGAGAATCGATTTTTGTCTTGGGGTTTTCCAGTAGCTTGCGCACCCTGTCAGGAAGAGGTTCGCCGCGCGCGCGACAACTCACAATCGTGGACATCATTTTTGGTCCAACACCAACAATATTATTAAGAGGTCCAACAAGGTGATTCCACGCGCCACCTTTCTTCACTGTCCATGCGTCCGTCGAAAGATTGATGTCAGCTGGGAGATATTCCACACCCTCTGCCGCCAACTCGCGCAGCAACTTAATCTGTGTTTCTGGCGAATCACTATAGGTCAATGTCGCAGCTGCAAACTCCAACGGATAATGCGCCTTCAACCAGCAACAATAATAACTGATGATGCCATAGGCCATCGCGTGCGATAAGTTAAATGCCCATGAGCCGTAAGCGCACAAATCATCCCAAACCTTTATAAGAACATCTTCGGGAATGCCCTTGCGCCTTGCACCGTCTTTCCATCGGTCGCCGTATTGATCGAAAAATTCCTTGCCGAGTGATCGCGACATCGCCTTTCGCAGCGCAGTCACATCTTCCCAGCTTAGACCACCAATCTCGCGGCCAATAATCATCACCTGTTCCTGATATGCGATAACGCCTAAGGTATTTTTGAGATATGGCTCGAATGCAGGATGCGGATATTTTTCTTTTGCGCTCCCAGATCGCACCTCAATCCATTGTCTTGTTCCGCCAGTGCTCAGCGGTCCGGGGCGAGCAAGCGCGGTAATTGCGACAATATCATTCAGGCTATCGATGGTGATCCTGCTTGTTATGGATTGCAGCACCAGCCCATTAAACTGAAATATACCTGAGTATTTTTTGGCGTTCAGGATTGCAAAAGCCTTGGGATCGTCTAGATGAATTGAGAGCAAATGATCACGCGAAAGATTGGCAAGCTCCAAAGCTTTCTCGAAAATTGAAAGCTGCGTAAGGCCAAGAGCGTCAATTTTCAGGAGGTTCAGCTCTTCCGCATCTTTTTTGTCGCACATTGTCGCGCCGGTCCGTTCATCCACGGCGATATATTCTTTCATCGGGCGTTGGGTAATCACAATTCCCGCGGCATGCTGGCCGGCATGTCGGGGATGTCCTTCCATCTTCGCAGCCATGAGAATTTCAGGATGTTTGCTCAACAGTTCTTTCCCTGCGAACGTATTTCGCAACGTATCTTCCGTCGCATGTAATGCGCGCGCATCACCGACAGACCTTTCGATAATCGCATCCATGACAGGATTCAAAAGCCATGGCGGAATGTCCATCGCCGCAGCAGTTTCCCTGAGTGCTGAGCGTGGTTGATACATCGCCACTGTTCCCAATCGCGCGACTTTCTCCCTGCCATATTTCAACGCCACATATTCGAAAACTTCCGAGCGTCTGTGTTCGGGGAAATCTATGTCTATGTCCGGCATATCAGATCGGTTAATATCGATGAAGCGTTCAAATATAAGTCCATATGGAATTGGATCGACAGTCGTGATTCGCAGGAGATAACAGACCAGCGAGCCGCAGGAAGACCCGCGCGCAGGACCAACAATCATCCGATCCCGCGCCCATTGGCAAATATCAGCAACCAAATAAAAATAATCCTCGAATCCTTTTTCAGAGATCAGCGCCAATTCCCGTTGCAAACGCACTTCATATTCCAGCGTCAAATTGCAATTCAGTCGCGCAGCACCCTCCCTGCACATGGAGTCAAGGCTTTGCAATCGCTCAGGATGCACCATTTCCGCCGGAGCCATATCCGCTATCGACGCGTCGAATACATGCGCCCTTGCCGCTCTAGACGCATCTAAAGGGCAATCGTCGCCAAAGCGCAGCCGGCATTGCGCAGCCCATTCCGAATCGCTCATGATCCATTGCGGATAGCTTTGCGTCGATGCGCCGCGACCGCACACCGTCTCATAAAACCCCTGCTGCCCTTCGGCGGGGAAGCGATTGTCACTGACTGCGATTGGCGTATGGCCAGCGATCATGGCGCGATTGATTTGTCCCTTGGTCATGGCTGGTCCAAGACCGAAAAACAGGTGTGGGGCTGCGAGAATGTTTTTATAGTTGGCCCGATGGCCGATGATTGTAAATGTATCATAACGGGCGCACGCTTGCTCTTGCGTCAGCAATGGCTGGAAGCGAAATTGAGTGGTTGCGAGCGCGATTAATTCATTGATCGGGACGAGACTGTCTTTTGCGATGAATGTCCAGTAATCAACGGATGGCTTTTTATCATTGATTGAGTTTGTCACAGCCAACTCGACACCAAAGACTGGTTTTAGATCGTTTTTCTTCGCCAGTTTTCGCCATTTGACATAACCGAATGTTGAGGCGGTATCGGTTATTGGCGCATGGCTCAGGCCAATCTCTTTGATACGCGCCATCACGTCCTCGATTTTGCCGACCGCATTGCGGAAACTGTAGCCAGTTCTCAACCGGGCAGTCATAGAGATTCCCCTATCGATTGTGGTTCTGCCATTTCAAATGTAATTGTCTTTTTTCCACATGCCACGCATTTTTTAATCCGGCGCGTTTTATTCCCCTTTGGATGACTGTCCACTGTCATCAGACGATATGAACCACAATGCATGCATGCGATTCCCTTGTTCTTTTCATAATTTATCGGCATGTCATTTTTCTATTCAGTTCGGTCCGGCCACAGCCATGATGCAAAACGCGGTCATCGTTCATACCTCCCCACGCCTCACCAGTTCGATATAACATCGCGCAGTAGCACGAACGTCATTTTCCGCCTTGTGCGCTCCCGTAAATCCATCCCCGAATAAATGCTCATGCAGCGCCCCAAGATTCAAACGATAGCCTAAAAAATTCTCAGTCGCTTCGACAGTGCAGATTTTTTTTTTCGGCCATTCAACTTTCTTTTCCATACGATCAAATTCAAAATCAATGACTGAAATATCGTAAGACAGATTGTGCGCGACTACTTTTTCAACGGACGCAATCAGTTTTAGAATGCCTTCACATCCATCCACGAACGATGGAGCGGCCTTGACCATATCATCGGTAATGCCTGTTATTTTTGTAATGAGCGGGGCAATTGGCCTCCCTGGATTAAAATATTTATGAAGTGTCGCAACCTCTTTGTCTTCGCCGTCAATAACCAATCCGAAAAATTCCAGCACTTGAGGTTGCTTCGCCAAGGACTGTCCTGAATTTTGCACAAGGCCGGTCGTCTCTGTATCGAATATCAGTGTTAGCATGAATGCAATTTCCCATTGATGTTGCGACGATTCATGCTTGCCGAGGCCCATCGCAGATTGGCCCTCCGGCAATCCAGTCCGTTCCCGTTCCGATGATCAATCATCAAGTGTTTGTTTGTCGGTGGGACATCGCCCATGCGTTGCATGATGGCGGTATGGAGGAATAATGTTTTCTGTTTCCTGTCGCGCAGAACGCCGCCTCTTTCTTCGCAATAATAACTTCCATTACTCGTCGTCACATTGCGCCGGAGATAGATTTTCCTTCCGCCACGAGATTTCTTTGACGACCATCGCCACTTGACGGCCCATTGATAGTCTATTTCATCGACAAGCGCCCACATGGATGCGCGGTCATCGCCATATATGCGAAACTCGCGCATCGACGGTCGCTCAAGGCCCAGCGCGTTTGGGTCTAGGTCATGCATCACGGTCGAGTTCTTTCAGCATCATTGCATAAATTGAAATGTCATCTAGTGAATCATCATGGCCGCCACGCTCAAAATTCTCTCCATATCTCGTCATCTTTCCTACAATTTGCACGAAAATTCCAAGCCTGCTCATATGTTTGAAATTTGTAATATCTAAAAATTGCCCTTGCAGGAGTAAGGACAAAATCTCTCCAAATCTCTTGTAATTGTCACCATATATTTTATGTCTATCAGAAAACAGTTGCGCCTTTAATTTTAGCTCTTGCGAAACAAAACTTTCCTCGCCCATGATCAATACTCCCCTGCGTTGACTTGCCAGCACTTGAATCCTGCGTCCCTGTATGCCTGGACGACTTGATCGCGATCATCAAGGATAAGAAAAACGCTATCCACTGCAGCATCACGCGATCTGAAAAATTCATCAACAATCTTTAATTTCAGGACGTGATCTCTTTCGAAGTTACCGTTTGGGCGCATGATCAATTCATCAAAGATCGATAAAAGATCATTGTCCTTCAACCATTTCATTGTAGCGTTCCGATATTTTTCATCGCGCCCTGTGCAAAGCAGTATTTTATAATCGACAGCCATCGCGAGAAAATCAACCACCACATAATGCGGCTTATCATTGGGGATTCCAGCGTGAAACTCTTCCCACTGTTTTGCTTGCGCGAGGTGAACACGATGCGAGCAATCGCACAACGTCCCATCAAGGTCGACAACGATCCATTTTTTCATCAAATGAGACCTTTCTTCAACGCCATCCATTCAGGCATCGTAACGATCATAATTTTTCCGTAAGGCTCTTTATATTCGATTTCAATATGGCTTAATGGGAGCCATACTTTCTCGCCCTCATGTTCGGTTTTAGAGACGAGGATCGCCATGCTTGTTACTGTGTGTTTGTAAAGTTCAAGTTCGACGCTATCAAGTTTCATGGGTCAGCCTTTCTTTATCAAATCAGCAGCCTTAGCCAATTTTCCAGAAAGCCCTTTATACATTGCCCCTGTTTCATTGCCAATTTTTGCTAAATCAATCGCAACTTTTTCAATGATATCGATTGCCTTTTTATTTGGAGGTGTGAAAAAATCCTCAGCCCAAGGCCAAACTAGCAAGGTTCTCTCTTTCATTTTAAGACAAACAACACGATAAGCCTCTTGCACACGTAAAGAGTCACGCGCCCTGCATAGTTCTACAAGACCTCGAAGATTATATTTACCAATCAGATTGCAATGAACCCCAATTGGTAAGAGTTCACGAGCGTCTTCAAGAGACATTCCCTTATTGGTGTGTATTGAATAATCTGAAATATGCCTTTCCATTGTGGCATCAAAATCGCCTCCCTTTTTATCCCATGTTACATTGCTCATGTCAGAAACTCTCTGACTTTGCATTGCAAAGCTGGCAGTCCGTGTGCGGGTTATCTGTTGGGCAGTTGCCCTGCTGACTCCTTCAATTGAGAATATCAAATCGACAAATTCCCATGAGCTGGGAATTGTCGTGGCCATATAATTTATCTCGTTGATTATTTCATCCACAGACTTTTCCATGAAAGAATCAACACCTTCAGGCGTCATATTTAACCTTGTGTTTTTCGTAAAGGCCAGAAGCTTAGCTGCATACATTTTGTCAGGGTGGCCATGGCCGGTATAACTAACGAGCGTCACAGTTGGCATAGTAAGATTTCCTTTCGTGTTCATTTAACAGCGTTATAGGCGCTTTCCCCACCTGCAAGTCGCTGTATAACTCGCAGGTCGTTGACAAGATCATCCATCAACAGGGAAGGTCGCCATGTTGCGAACCGTCCAAAGCTGTAGATATTGTGTTTTTCACTTGCCCAAAGAATAAATCTCTTTCGCGCATGATCATCAATTGGGAGAATCTTTGCGTATTTTTGCTCATTAAAAACAGGCCAAGGGATAACAAATCTTCCATCCAGCCCGAACATTAATGAAATATCAATGGCGTGACGCAATGCTCTTTCCTTATCATCCATAATAAAATTAAGCTCTAGATTATCACCATAAGGAAAAGCATATTCAATAATCAGTTTCGATCCCGTTATTGACGCGCGATAAGGTAATTCCTCTCTATCTGGAATATAAATTGTTGCACAAACATTTGTATTTTTTAAATCGACAGTGCAAGTGTATCCATTGACACTTTTAAATTCTGGAATGTCACTGTAATTGAGTAGTCGCATAAGCATTGGCATTGGAATTGTAGATATAATCGGACCATCACCACCAGTCCATTGGCTCTTGAATCTGAAAGGTGCGGTGACCTTTCGCGCTAATCGCTCTATGAAATCTTGAGGAGCAATAAATCTTTTTTCAATTCTCCCTGACGAGTTTGTTATTGATCGCAATGTCGCATGACCATTTGTCTTTATGGAATAGCTTATTGCATCAGCAACAGGATTGCCGAGAGACCGGGCAGATTTTATCACATCAACAGACGTGAATGGAATGTTAAGTGAATCTCCGACGATTGATGATCGGAAGCGAAGCAATGCAGAGTGGTTATTCGGAATTTCAGGCTGTGCCTCTAGCACCAACGAGCACTCCTCGCGCAGGATTGCCGCAGCGAAAAGACCAGACAGCCCCGCACCAATAATTGTGTATGTCATTTTGCCAATTCCACTTTCGTTTTGCGGCCGACAAAAATCCCAAGGGCTTCGGAATCAACCTCTTCACCATTGCGCAATCGTTCACGGACGAATGCCAAATATGTCTGCGGGTGAATGCCGGATGTGATTTCGGCAGGAAACCCGCGTCGGCGTAGATCATCTGCCAACGCCATTGCTTCATTGTGTTGCGATTTTTCAAACGACAGCAAAAGTTCGTTGCGAATAATGCCCTCGCCTCCCATGCTCGTGATAAGGTCGATTGCCTTTTTTCGTTTCTCAACATCCTTTGGCAGACTTCCAGAAACGAAATCTTCAATCTTGATTCGATCACCTTTCGGGGTTTTAAATTCCGACAAACCAACCTCGGCCATTTTGTCAGGGAGGATTTGCGTCTTCAATTCGTTCGCGCGACCTGCCAATTGCTTCATCAATTGCTCAAGGTCTTTAATTTGTGCTTCCAGGTCAACGAGCTCCAAGGCTTGGGCGAGCAATCCTGATAGATCGCCGGACGCCGGCGCTTCATCGAATGCCGATATATTTTTCATTTTCGTATTCCTGTTTGGCGAAAGGACCCTTCCCCTGATTGAGGGGAAGGGTAGGGGATCACATAGGAGCGTTCTCGTCGTGCTGCGCACGCTCGCCCTCGGACCCACTTAGATCGCCGCGCACATCGCCCTTGACGAGTGATTCGCGAAATACCTTGATGTCGCCAAGCAAATTATTCCAGTTCGGAAATTCTGGAAGCGCCTTGCCGCGTTCAATTTTCCATCCCATCCAATTTCCCTCGACATTGCTTTCTGGCACTGTTGAGAGATTGTATGAGCGATAATATAATGGCGGGTTGAAAGATGAACCATCAGAACGCTGCACTTTTTCACTTGTTGCCAAAGTCAGCAGTCGCCGCGCCTTTTTTAATTGCGTAGACGCCATCGGCAAAAAACATTTGCGATTATCAGCTGTGACGTTGATGCCATACATCTGCGCGGTCTCTGAAATGTAATTGCCATTTTTCAGAACCGACTTTCCCTTATCATCGCGCTCCGCATCATCCATGATTGCATCGGTATCGTGGATTTTAACAAGTCCCTTTCCGGAGGATCGCTGCGACCATTCCAGCCATTGCTTTTGGTAAAATACTGGAATGAAAATAATTCCGTCAGGGAATCGCTCTTGCAGTCCAACATCGTAAATTTCCCCAACGCGGGCCTCCCTATCGTACTCTGGGTTTCCTTGGCTCACCTGCGGGCTGAGGCCCTGCAAAATTGTCAGGCGAGGTATGAGCAAATCTCGTGAGGTGATATTTTCCAGCCCGGTCGCCATTCCCTCGAATGCGGAGAAATCATTGCTAGCGATTTTTGCAGGGAGGGAGGGGTCGGCCTTGGCCACGGCAGTCGTAGTATTCGGCGCTTTCGCCATTGTCTTAATGTC
>Ga0163152_10007869_pt1 | contig 11518 bp, 9 predicted proteins | sample OliLakLV19MP8IB2_FD_148635 | JGI IMG/M metagenome (GOLD analysis project Ga0163152, IMG submission 148635) | Freshwater microbial mat bacterial communities from Lake Vanda, McMurdo Dry Valleys, Antarctica - Oligotrophic Lake LV.19.MP8.IB-2 | ecosystem: Environmental > Aquatic > Freshwater > Lake...
TAGGAATGATTGGTGAGATTGATCACTGTCGCTTTGTCGGTTGTAGCGGAATAATCAATGTTTACAGCGTTATCGTTGGTGAGGGTGTAGGTAACTTTGGTCGTAAGGTTACCGGGAAAACCCTCCTCTGCGTCTTTGCTGACATACGTGAGCGTGACACTCGGGGCGTCCGAAGTATCGTTGAACTTCCCAGTCCAGAGCCGTTTGCTCAACCCTTTAAGCCCACCGTGCAAAGTGTTCGGTCCATTGTTTATCGGCAAAGTGTAAGTCTTGCCATCGATTGTAAATTCCCCGCGGGCAATACGATTAGCAAAGCGACCGACAACACATCCGAAGTAAGGATTTTGCTTTCCTTCGTACTGGGCGATGTTGTCGAATCCTAGAACAACATTTGCAGGAATACCATTTTTATCCGGGAAAATAATTTCGGTAATAGTGGCACCAAATGTGGTGACTTTGAGAGTCATGCCGCTCTTGTTGGCAAGCGTGAAGATATCGACGGCAACTCCATCTTCGGTCGTCCCAAAATCAGATTTCTGAATCATCGTCGACTTTATACTAGTCATCTTATCTTTCCCTCTTTTAATCTCGAGCGAAACCGCCGGTTCTTGCAGGCAGGATATGGACAAGATGAGCCCGATTAACAGACCACGATGCCGGAATGCAGCCATCAGCCTTGTCCCCATACGCCTACAGCATTGAATATTATCATCAATCCCGGGCAAGCTCCGATCGCACAGATGGATAGGCGCGGCCGGCAATCTGAGCGATGTTTTCCATCAGAAGCCGCAGATTGCGCACAGTATAATAACTACGCGTCGTTTGGTCGCCTTGGCAAGAGGAATAACTATGCCCAGGAGCAGCACAATCAAATGGGTCCAAACGAATTTGCTGGTGAGAACTTGCTGCCCAGGAGCGCCGGCGTCTGTCTATAAGTTAAGAAGAACAGAACGTAAAAGACGAAGACTACCTGAAGGACTAGTATGAAGTGGGCATCGGCTCTTAGCGATTCGACTACAGCCAAGCGACCGCTGGCAGCTTTGATCGGAGAGTGCAGCGAGCAAATACGTTCTCAATTTAACGATGAGACGCCGGATTTGGTGGTGGCATTCGTGTCACCACATTTCATCGAAGAATACGATCAGGTGATGCCAATCATCATGGACGGTCTAAAGACTAGCCACTTCATCGGGTGCTCCGCAAGCGGACTTATAGGCGGCGGGCACGAAATAGAGCAGAAGCCAGCAGTGGCAATGACGGCGGCGATCTTGCCCGATGTCTTTATCCGCACCTTTCACCTTGTGAATCCGGACCTTCCCGATACCGATGCGTCCCCTCAACGCTGGCATGAAACCGTCGGAGTTTCTCCAGAGGAGAATCCACATTTCATTCTCCTGCCCGATCCATTTAGCTTTCGGATTGATTCGCTAGTGCAAGGGCTGGACTATGCATTTCCGACAGCCACCAAAATCGGTGGTCTGATAAGCGGCGCAAAACGCCCCGGGCAAAATGCGCTCTGGATTCAAGACAAGCTCTATCGCAACGGTGCCGTGGGAGCAGCTCTTTATGGCAACGTGGTAGTGGATCCTATAGTTGCCCAAGGTTGTAAGCCGATTGGAAAGCAACTGCGGGTGACAAAATGTGACCGCAATATCGTTTTCGAACTCGACGGAAAGCCAGCAGTGAATGCGTTGCACGAGATGGTCCAAGGACTAAGTGAAATAGAACAGGAACTCGTTCGCGAATCTTTGTTCATCGGCATTGCCATGGATGAATTCCGCAGCAGCCATAAGGCTGGAGATTTTCTTGTTCGCACAATTATTGGCATCGAGCCAAATCTAGGCGCCTTAGTCGTGAGTGAATCGATGCGGGAAGAGCAAACTGTCCAGTTTCACGTAAGAGATGCTGCAACTTCCGCCGATGATTTGCGTTTGCTCCTCAAACGGTACCGAGACGCACAATCGGAACCGGCGCAAGGGGCGCTGATGTTTTCTTGCCTCGGACGCGGAGAACACCTTTATGGCATGTCGAATCACGATAGTGAGTGCTTCCGGCAGTATATGGGCTCCGTACCACTTAGCGGTTTCTTCTGCAATGGAGAAATTGGACCGGTAGGCGGAACCACCTTCTTGCATGGCTACACATCGTCCTTCGGCATATTTCGCAGAAAAGCATAGCCGGAAGTCCCTGGAAAACTCTCGTACTTGCAAACTCAACTCGCAAAAACTATTCTTTAACTGTCGGCAAAGTGAACCGAAAAGTACTTCCACCGTTTAATTGGCTCTGGACATCAATTCGGCCACCATGTGCTTCAACCATGCTTTTGCATATAGAAAGCCCAAGGCCGGTGCCGCCCTTGTCAGTTCGGTCGGCAATCTCTACCTGTTTGAATCTTTGAAAGATTGACTCTCTGAACTCCTCAGGTATCCCCCGCCCCTCATCGGTAACTTTTATAACGGTGCCCTCATCTGTAGTCGTTGACGAGACAACGATTCTGGATTTCCTCGGAGAAAATTTGATGGCATTGGAAATTAGATTTATAAGCACCTGTAGAATTCTGTCCCGGTCCAATGAAACTGTCGCCGGCTGCACCATGGAAACAAGCTCGATCTCAGACTTATCAGCAATTGAGCGAATCAGGTAAAAAGCATCGTTAACCAGTTCGCTAATAGGCAGTTCAACCCTTTCAATTTCGATGATGCCGGATTCAAGGGAATCCAGATTCAATAAGTCCTCAATCAACTTCAACAGATATGTAGTTCCGTTGCGTGCAATTCGGACCAGATCTGCCTCTTCTGAGGAGACCTCATAGAGATCGCTAGCAAGGAGCGAAAGTGCACCACTGATTGAAGTTAATGGCGCACGCAGATCGTGACTTACTACTGATACCATTTCAGATTTGCGCAAGGACGCACTCTGGGCGGCATCGCGAGCCTGGCGGAGTTGCTCAGCGACCAATTCCAATTCTGAGTTTAACGCGCTCAGCTTGTGAACCTGATTCTTGAAATCTTGGCTACGCATTTTCTCGGCCATCGATAACGCCGCGTCCAAAAGACCTGTTCTCAACTCCAAGGCACTCTGGATTTCGCAGTCAGACCAAGGCACAGACTTGCTAACAACATTCTCCTTCCAGAGATCAAATGACTTGCGTGGATGTATGCGCATATCAGCATCGATACTGGCCAGCTTATCTGGGTTGCCAGCCCAGCTTACCTCTTGGACCTGGTTCTGCCGGAACCACAGGATCCATTTAGAGCCGGTCGTTCCTATGCGGATCGCCAGCAAACCACAGGCAGAGGTCTCGAGACCTTGTGCCGAATCTATAGATTTGGACAATTCAGAGCTTGAGAAAATCGGACCCACCATATTCTCAGACAGGTGCATTACAAGCTCGGTCACTCGAGCCAGATCTGGCGTTTTACCGGTCAGAAAGCATTGTCCATCCCAAACTACTGCCGCGCCAGCAGCACCTGCCGCTTCCAACAGTTTGCCAGAGCCAGCGATTGCCAACGGTAAATCGTCTTGACCACAAAGATGAAGGAGCAACTCCTTCCTGGAGTCTTTTAACTCCAGTACTCTCTTGTAGTTATCGCGCTCCTCCAACGTATCCATTTGTAGTGAGACAAGAAGAGACAGGAACTCGCAAGCTTGCCTTACTGCATAATCCACAGGACCAGCGCTCACTTGATGGCAGCAAATAAGTCCCTTCAATTGATCGTTGCTAATCAATGAAAGCGACATTGATGCAGCAACTCCCATGTTCTTCAGGTATTCGATATGCACAGGCGACATGCTTCTAAGAATCGAGCCACTAAGGTCAATAGGCGCTCCTGTCAGCGGATTGTCTGCAGGCACCATCGGTGACGGTTTAGCATCAACATCCACTAGCAAGCGCAATCTATTTCGTCGGTACAGCTCTCTTGCTTGAGCGGGTATGTCACTAGCGGGAAAGTGCAAGCCAAGATAACTCACCATCCCCTCTGTCAGGCATTCGGCAGCTACAATTCCATTCCATTCTCGGTCAAACAGATAGATCATGACCCGATCAAAGCCCGTCAGCTTCTGCACAAAGTCGGCAACGGATTGAAGCAACTCTTGCCGGCTGTTGCAAGCGAGAATTTGCCTGACCGCCTCGTTACTGGTGCGAAAGAACTCAAGCGATTCTACTGGCTGCAATGTTGTGGGTGCTTCCAACTCAAGAATCAAGAGCCCATCAACTCGATGAAAGACCGCATCAAACTCCTTTGGATCCGGTTTACAGGATATACGCAGCCTCAATGGATTCAGCTCAAATAGTTCCCTGGTTGAAAGGTCCTGCAAGAGCCGAATTTGCTGCTCTTCACCAATGAGAGCTTGAAGAGGCTGACCGACAAGCTCTTGGTGTGTAGTACCAAATACGGTGAAGACAGAGTCACTTGCTTGAACTATCGACAAATCCGGCTCTGTCAAAGCAATCAGTACGCCATGCGGCTGAATACCACCGGAAAACTGTATTTTCTCATCAGCACATTGCGACAAGTCCAGCAAGGCAATTGGTTGGGTCAATTGGTGCTCCAATGGATGTTTTTCCGACTGATCGTAGGCACAATCATTTCAGCCCCCGAAGGAACGGCCATTTATTACCCGAGAAGAGATTGATATCCGGTTCTGACGCTGCTCACAAATACTCAGGCACTCAGTCTAACAGATACTCTGAAGGGTCACTTTGATACCGAGGTGAAACCACAGGCCTGGGTGACCGAAGTAACGATTATCTGCGCAGCTGGTAAAATGTGATGGTCCTTCGAAAAGGCGAGATCAAATGCGACAAAAATGGCTTATGCCGATGCTTGCACTGCCAATCATATTGGCGTTTGCAGTAATGCCGTCGATTTCCGACGCCAAGCCGAGCCCGCGCAGCACCGTAAAACGTGCGGCCCCAAAACCGGCCGGAGCGCAGTCGAATGCGGCAGCAAATACAGCGTTCAACAATTACCTGAGCAGAATCCGGGCCAAGATAGATCGCAACTGGTACGTCGCGGACGGAAAAAATAACGTCGTCCTTATTGTCACAGTCGCTGCTGACGGCTCTGTTACAAACTTACTCATAACCAGCACGCCGACTGACACGAAAGCGGAGCAAGCAGCGAATGACGCCTTTAATCAATCGCAACCGCTGGAAGCACTGCCGACAGGAACACAGTCCGTCAAATTGATACTTACTTTTGAGTCTACGGCCGATCCACATGGAGACAGCTCGCGGAACATTAGCGCGAAAATTGAAGCGCCGGCCAAGGAACCTCCTAAGTCAGACAATCAACCAGCCCCAGGAAGCAACTGAACATTCAGAGATTCATTCACCCGGAAGCCATTCGACCTTCTCTCTATGCAGGAAGCTGGTACGAAGCTGATCCGGAAAAGCTAACTACTCAATTGAGATCGCTCTTAGAGTCGGCTGACGCTGCTGGTTTGGCCGGAGAAAATGACCAGGCGATCTTAGCTATCGTTTCACCACATGCCGGATATGTATATTCCGGTGCCACAGCAGCTTTTGGTTATCAGAAGGTGAAACGCGCCACGCAAGAAGTGAAACGCGTATTCCTGCTTGGTCCCAGCCATCACGTCGCGTTCAATGGCGTTGCGCTACCGAGTGCTTCGTCGTTTGCAACACCGCTAGGTACTTTAGAAGTTGACTCTACCTTGATCTCAGAACTAGAGGCATATCCACTTTTCACACTCCAGCCGGAAGTACATCGGCTTGAACATTCTCTGGAATTGCAATTGCCATTCATCAAAACAGCATTTGGTGAAGTGAAGATCGTTCCATTAGTCATAGGGACACTGACTGGCGAGGCCGAAATCCGTTTGGTTGCAGAAATTCTCAAAGGTTTTGTCCAAAAAACGGATCTTGTAATAGTAAGTTCTGATTTCACGCACTACGGGCCGCGATATGATTACCAGCCTTTTTTGAGCGATATCATGGAGAACATTGAGAAGCTGGATCGCGAAGCTTTTCAACACCTATCTAGAGCGGATTTGCCAGGATGGTTGGAATTCCAAGAAAGAACTCGTGACACCATATGTGGTTTCTTTCCCTGCGCGGTGCTATGCGCCATGCTTCCTAAAAATGTGCAAGCCAATCTTTTGAAGTACAGCACATCCTCCGACGTGCCAACAAATAAGCAGAACAACAACAGCGTCAGTTATTTATCGATTGGCTTTTCAGGTGAGAGCTGGCCGGTCAACCCACAAGAAAGAAAGACTACCGAGGAGACAATCAACCTTAGCAATATTGAGCGAGCCACCTTGATGGAAATCGCCCGCCGATCACTAAGTTCATTTGTATTGAACAAGCAACAATTCGATGCGGAAAGACACGGTCTATCAATCACTTCAAATCTACAAAAGTGCTTTGGAGCCTTCGTTACTTTGTATCAGAAACCTGCTACTGCTCAAATACCAATGCCTGAGAAAGAACTGCGCGGCTGCATCGGTAGCATTTGGCCCGTGCTTCCTTTGTGGAAAACTGTGCTCGAAAACGCTGTCGCTTCCGGTTCACGAGATCCGCGTTTCGTCCCGGTCGAGGGCGCGGAATTAGCCGATCTGATAATCGAAATTAGTGTTCTGACTCCACCGAGGCGTGTTCAATCGCACAACGACATAGTAATAGGCACAGACGGAATCATCCTGTCGAAGAACAATCGCCAATCAGTATTTTTACCAGTAGTTGCCACCGAATGCGGTTGGTCTTTAACTGAAACGTTGCGAGAGCTTTGTTTGAAGGCAGGCTTGAAAGAAGACGACTGGAAAGATGGTGCCAAATTCGATGTCTTTCAATCACTAACGATCAAAGAATAGATTGAAGCAAACAAAAGCTACTCCCGAAGAAATCGAAATCCCCTTCTACCGACAACGAACATAATGCCGCCTGTCACAAAATAGACATCGCAAGATATCTCTATCGAGGGGAAATTACAGAGAGGTCATCCTCAATACGTTGCCTGAGCAACCGTATTCCTTCACTGTCAGATTCGGCTCTTGGTCCCAGATCGCTCAATATTTTTTTCTTCGCCAGACGTGCCTTTTCCAAGTCACCGGTGGCATTGTAGTCCAGAGCCAATTCTACAGGGTGATCAAATCTGAAAAACTCAGCAGTGGAGTCCGGTTTCGTCTTTGCGCCTTCTAAAGCCCTGGCAAGGGCCAGCTTTGGCTGGCCAGTCTTCCGTAAAATCTCAGCAATACGCCCATATGACCGTCTTAGCTGAGAATCATCGGACGCTCTCTGCAGTGCCTCTTCCGCGAACTTCGCGGCGATCGTATAATCACCGACTTCGATATAGCATTTTGTGAGCAAGTAGAGCGCCTTCCACCGATCAGCTTCGGAAATGTCATTGTTATTATGTCGCAACCAAAGCAGTGTGTCGCGAGCGGCAGGCATTTCATGCAGCAAAAAAAGAGCCTGCCCATAGGAATACTTTACCTGCCCTGCGTTAAGAGGATATTTTCGCTCCTGCTTGTCCAGTTCTGCCAGTATGACTTTGGCCTCTGTTACGTTGCCTTCTTCATACTTAAATCGGGCTCGGTCCAAACGAGCTAAATGTGCATTGACTGCAAGATCAGGCCGACTATGATAAAACTCGATTACCTGTTTGGACAGTTCATCTGCTGCCCGGTAGTCGCGCTGGTCCCAGAGCATTTGGCGCAGTCTTCTCATTTCAAACACGGTCAATTCGTTTGCCCTGCCAGATTCATTACTGCCAGATCTCATTGCCATGCTTACAGTGAGCAAACATACCGCAAATGCGCCCACCGCCACCGGTATCAACAGCTTTTTCGCTTGAAAGGCAGCCCCTTTTCCATGACCATGCGGTCGTGACCTGATATTGAAGGGCGGCTTCAAGTCGTCAAGCAGTGCCGCTTTGAGCTCGGAAAATGTTGCCAAGCGGTCGTTGGGGTCTTTCTGTAACGCCCGTGCTACAGCTTGGTCCAACTGCGGAGAAATATTCGCTGTTGAATTTGCCACCGAAGGTAGTGGCGGTATTTCATGTAAATGTTTGCTCAGTATTTCATAGCTGGACTCACCATCAAATGGACATTTTCCAGTAAGCACCTCATACATCAGGCAACCCATAGCATAGACGTCTGAGCGCTTGTCTGCGTCCTTAGACAAGCACTGCTCCGGACTCATGTAGAGCGGAGTTCCAAGCAGGGCACCAGTACTGGTTAGCTTTTGGTCGAGCCCCCCATCGAGCACCTTACCGGCGCCAAAATCAATGATGATGGCGCTCTGTGCAGCACCTGTACCGACGATCATAATGTTGCCAGGCTTGATATCTCGATGAAGAATTCCGACGTCATGAGCGCTGGACATACCGTCACAAATTTCCACGAAGAACTTCAATGCGCGATCAGCCGACAATAGTCCGGCAGATAAAAGCAGATTGGACAGAGGAACGCCGTCTAGCCAATCCATTATAAGAAACAGACCGAGCTGCTCGTCCAGGCCGAAAGACCTCACAGCGACAATGTTAGGGTGCCTCAGTTTGCACATAATTTGTGCTTCGCGCTGGAATCTCTTTAGGGACTCGGGCGTAGGCTCGACCTTCTGTCGCATCACTTTGGCGGCACATACTCTATCTGTTTTGTGGTGCCGGACTTTTAAGACATCGCCGAAACCGCCGGACGATACCGCACTGAGAATCTCGAAGCGATTATCGAGAAGATACCCGATCAGATGCTTTGAGTAATTGTCCGTGCTCTTAAGGTCATCTGAATCCATGGCACCGCAGCACCTTACATACTTGCAAAGTGGAGCAAGAGATTTTGCAAAGCCACTTGGACAACAAAAAATGCCAAAAACACGAAGCTGACGTCGCGCTTGGCGAATCGATTCAGTTGCCTCTCGATCGAAGGCAGAATTTTAGACTGATCGTAGGTCTTGAGCCAACTTAACGGAACGACCAAACGAGGATTCTGCCGCCACAGTCCGTAAGTAAAGGATTCACCATCTGCGGTATCAACGGCCGCAAGCCTGAGCCCGGGCAATGATAGTTTTCGACACTGCTCCTCTAAGACGGCTTTCAGTTCCGGGTTTTCTTGTGCAAGTTCTTCTAGCTGAACAAAACGGGCGTTGAAATACTTCCGCTCGCTCCAGTCCAGTATCATAGGCAGTACCATCAAAAACAAGACGTTCCAGCTTGCAGTCAAGATGGTTGCACCAGAATGCCCTATTTCATCATGCTTGACAAGCACGACTGTTAGTAAGCTCAGCATCAGCCCTGCCAGGCAGGCCAGAGCGCAATAGAATCCAAGAATTTTTGATGGTCGCATGATCTGGAGCACTACCCTTCGGTCGTCACAACAAAATCTGCCGATTGATATCGTTCTTTTCGCAGCCGTGTCTACAGATATCTTTCCCGAGGCACGTTGAGTTAAAACCACACACGAAAATGAGACTGAGAACTTGTCCGAACAGTCTATTGCCCGAGCTTCTCAAGTAGCTTCCGTCCCTTTTCACTATTCATGATTTGGTCCTTTAGCCCTTCCGGAATGTCGCCGCTGTTCAATTTTTCTTTTAACTTGTCAATCAACGCCGAAGGGTCTTTTCCGCCCAGTTTCGCCGCAAGGCCATCCAAGCCGCCTCCTTTACCGCCAGACGGCGCTTCGCCGCCAATGGACTGCGAGGAAGATGGCGGGGTCGGTCTTTGGGTTTTCAACATTCGGCTGCGATCTAGCTGTTCCTTGAGGCTGCGCGCCAACGACTCAATCCGCGGACGAATAGCCTCAATCGGCTTTCCAGCTTGCACGTCCTCTTCAATTGCCTTGAAAGCAGTGATATAGACACCTGTGCCTATGCCTTCATTTTTAGCCTGTGAGATTCTCGCCCAAAGCATCTTGCGCGCTTCTATCAGCGGTCCAGCAGCAACCGTTTCTACGGCGCTTGCACCAGATGTAGTGGCGGGAGCAGCGCTTTCGGTCATCGGGGCAGGGCGCTGAGCTGGAGGCGATTCTTGAGCCAACGCTGGCAGTCCAAAGGCAAACAGGGAAGCAGCGGCCATCACTAACCAACGTTTGCAAAGATGAGCGCCCGCGGAAAATGACGAAGACCAGTTTCTGCTTTCCATAAATCCTCCGAGGCACACGCTAAACCGATTGTCGTAAGGCAGACTCGCCTACCAAACATTAATTACCCATTTCCAGTAAGATCCAAAACAGACTCGGAACCATATGGCTCATCCATTGCAACAACGTTTAGATCAATATTCCGCCAAACTTTCGGCATTCCTGCGCGAGCGAGAGGCAAACGGACTCCGCGGTCAGCCAGAAATGCTTCACGAACTCGAAATGACCACGGATTCGGACCTGCTGCGGAAATTCTCATGGAAAGTGGCAATTATCGGCGCTGGGGTTGCATTCTTTGCTGCACCGTTAATGGCGACAGTCTTGAGGTCACTTTTACCTGAGATTCTCGCTCACGCCTTGTGGGCGGTGATCAAAATCGCTATGGCATTTAGTTGTGCACTGTTCGGAGTGGCCGCCTACTTAACGTTCATGTATAACAAAGAGTAGTGGCAGCATCTTATGCTGCCATGTTCTTGCAGCTCAATTCGCGCCAACCACCAGCTCGATCCTACTGGATGGCAGCATCTTATGCTGCCATGTTCTTGCAGCTTAATTCGCGCCAACCACCAGCTCGATCCTACTGGATGGCAGCATAAGATGCTGCCACTACCGTTGCAACGCTCACGATCCAACTGCGGGCGCAGTCCTTCTTACATACGGCGTCCGCCCTACAAGCAGCCACGACACAGCCGCCCCTCTACATAAACCGTCCGTACGGCAAGCAGCCAGTACAAAAGCAGCGCCACCCCTACGAGCTTGATGGACTGGCAGAACCGCGCTGTTTCGCGTGCTCTCTAATTGCAGCAAGGACTTGGTCGGGCTCTGGCTTCCCGTACTGATAGAAACAAACTGAGCCGTCCGGATCTATTGCCACCACTGTCCTGCGAATAACTATAGGCAGCCACCTCAGATAGGCACCGTATTTTTTTGCGACCTTGCAGCCTGGGTCACTGAGAATTGGAAACTGCAAACGTCGTCGTTCACAGTAGCCCTTATGCTTCTCGATATTGGCAGTATTCACCCCGAACACTCTGGTGTTGGCCGTCAAAAACTCGTCCAGATTCACATTCATCTCTGCCAGCTGGCGATTGCAGCCGGGCGTTTCATTCGCCGGGTAAAAAATTAGCACCACATAGGCACCGTGCAAATCCTCAAGACGCACCTTTTGACCGGTGGTCGATTCCAAAATAAATTCAGGAGCTTTGCTGTTGAGCATATTCAGCCATTCCATACAACATGCGAGTGGATTTGATTTGAGTTCCCCAGAGCGTCAATAGGAGTCTGAGTCTTTGACCATGTTCCAGTTTGAATGCCTCAAGTCCGTTTTGTCTTATGCCCAACTCAACAAATTTGTTGAAGTCTTCTTCAAGATATCCAAACAGCAGCCGCTCGTCCACTTCCTGGTATTCAACGAGCT
>Ga0163152_10007873_pt1 | contig 11515 bp, 12 predicted proteins | sample OliLakLV19MP8IB2_FD_148635 | JGI IMG/M metagenome (GOLD analysis project Ga0163152, IMG submission 148635) | Freshwater microbial mat bacterial communities from Lake Vanda, McMurdo Dry Valleys, Antarctica - Oligotrophic Lake LV.19.MP8.IB-2 | ecosystem: Environmental > Aquatic > Freshwater >...
GAACTTGCCTGCAACGTATGATTTTTTCGCGGTCTTAAGCCAGTCTTCTGCCCATGAGAGGCAGGGAGCTTTAATGTCCTGGAAAGGGACTGCCAACTGAGAAGTCATCGAACCTCCGACCTTACTATGGTTGCCGAACTAGATACCTGCATATTTACCAATGTCTTACATCTGGCTTCATCAGCCTGAATGCCGAGAATACATTTATCGGTAAGGAGTGCCAGAGCATTCTTGAGCATTTTAATTGCATCAAGAATATTCTTCGCCGCGGCGCCCTCAAAAATGTTCAAATTCAATTCCCCGTGTTCATGCGCGGCCTGTACCACTCGGTCTGCGCCTAGCACTTGCATGCAAGCTTGAATAACCGTCTCAGGAACAATCGGATTGAATTTGCCGAGAAAAAACGAGGAGCCTTCCTGCACTCCAGGCAAGATCAATTCCCCGAAACCGCCATTAGGACCAGATGCGAGAAGTCGCAGGTCCTTGCAAACTTTGATCAAACCTTCCGACAGTATTCTCAGTTCCGCTGAGATTGAAGCCAGATCATCGATATTCTGAGCAGCATCGTACAAATTCGATCTTCGATAAACAGGCATGTCTGGCAATAGTTCCGAAAGAATTCGAACGACAGCCAATGCGTATGCTGGTGTTGCGCCGTCCCCGCTGCCAATTACAGTACCACCGAGATTGACTTCGCTCAGACAGGAAAGTGATGAAGTTAGCCTTTCATGCCTGCGGCGGAGCAATGCTTCGAAAGCTCCAAACGTCTCGCCGAGCGAGACTGGCATAGCATCACGCAAGCATGTCCGAGCAAGCGTTGTGATGTGAGCAAACTTAGCCCGCAGCTCGCCCATCGCATCAGAAGCCAGCTCTAGTTGCTCCAACAGGTTCCTCGACTCGCGAAAAATAGCGATTCTCATACCCGTATGACACACGTCAGCTGTTGACTGGCTTGCATTGACATGTTTCTTTGGATCCACTGGAGTATTGGAGCCGGGAGCATTTCCTTGAGATTGATTGGATAGGTTCGCCAACACCTCGTTGATATTTTGGTTAAAGGCGATGTAACCGCCACCATGCAGCATGTCCACGGGAAAATGCTCGTTGTAAATCCCCGTCGCTAGCAAGCTGCAGGCATCCTCAAGTAAATCTGCGATATCAGAAGAAATCATTCCCGTTTCTGCATTTGCACGGGCGCAAGCCTGTTTCACGACAGATAGCGACAGAATAACTTCCGGATAGTCCCGAAGCTTTGAGCTCGAAAAGGTCGTGTTCATCAAAGATCTAGAGGTTTGAATGCCGTAGAGACAGCCTGACTCCAGCTCCAGGGTCCCCAAACTGTCCCGCTCGACCCTCATTGATTCTCGGTCAGCGGCTTTGCGCGACCATATCTGATTTGCCGCAGATACTCACTTCCGGTAGTGCCGGGTTTGGTGTCATAGCCGAGCAGCGCAATCAAGCGAGCTTTCGCCCCTTGCACTTCAGTCACCCGATGTAAGGAGTTGCGCCCTTCAAACAACACTAATCCGCCGGGCTGGATGTCGAGAGTGATTACGCCCTCTCGCGAACCATTCAGAACAGCTTTGACGTGTTCGTAATTTGGCTTGTCTCCGGAGCGAATCATCGGCACGAATTCATATTCACCACCGGCTAGTCCGGGCTGCAACAGAATCGTCGTGACGAAGTCAGTCTGGTCGAAATGCCAACGCAGATAGTCGCCATCACCCATCACAGCGATGTTTAAGGCGCCCATGGGGTCTGCATAACGAAACAGACGCTCCTTGCCCAGGGCATCTGCCAGGAATTCCATCAAGAAATCCCATTCATAGAGCCGACGCAAGAGCGAGCTGGCCGGCATCTGGTCATATGCCACTGCGCCGAGACTGGTCGTATCTGTCATCCGACGCGCGTCTGTTTCAGGCAGCGTCGGATCAATTTCTGTAAGGTACGCATTGCCCACGACGGTGTTGTGATGTGCAAGAAGAGCAAGTTCGGCAGCTTCATCCGCCATGTCGGCAACGCCTTTTTGATGAACGAAGCCAGGCAACACACATGCTCCGCAGTTGAGCAGCTGTTCGCGGCAGAAGGTGATGAGATCAGCGTAACCTTTACTGCTTCTATCAGTGATTGGGTACCGTGCAAGATCCACCAGCTCCGACGGATTCAGATACTTGGATGACCGTGTTTCCAAAACTGTGGCGGCTTCTGTTGGCATCTTTGATCACCTTTCACCTGTCCTATGGCCCATATGGTAAGCCAGAGCAGCCTATCTTTAGGCAAATAGGCCCTCCCATGACATGAATTTAAAGCGGGGACGGTCAACCAACAGGGGCTCTCCCCGTATCATTCACATTGATAGAACAGAGGCTTGTCCGTCATGACGTCTAAGACCGCACCGTCGGATTTCGTAATTCAGTCCCCGCACAAAGAAGGCCGCGTCTCTCGCGCAGATCTTCTGGGCAACGATCAAGATCGCTTCTGTGACCCGCTTGCCGATTTTGCATCGCCGCACACGGAAGGCAAAGTCAACATGCACGAGTTGCGCCTCTGGCGGCTCGGAAAAGTTCAAAACGAGATGGCGAAGAGAAACATCGGCGGCTTGCTGCTGACAAACCCGGTGCACATCCGCTATGCGACCGGTCTAGCTGTGATGACAGCATGGACATCGGTAAATCTTGCACGCTATGTTTTCGTTCCTGTCGAAGGAGAGCCTGTCGTATTCGAATATGGAAAGGCGCTATTTCGAGCACTGGATGTTTGGCGGGACTCTCGTATCGCCAAAACCTGGCAATTTCGATTCGCACAAGATCGCGCGCAGTTACATGCGTTGGAGTGGGCAGACGATATAAAGCAACTGCTTGTGAATTCCGTTAAAGACGGCCCGCGGCAGCAACTTGGCATTGACAGCATGGACTTTTATGGCTTTGAAGCCCTGCGCGAACGCGGAGTAAAACTGTGCGATGCCGATGAGGTGATGCAAGCCGCTCGGCTGATCAAACATCCCTTTGAGCTTGAATTGATCAAGCAGTCGTTGGTGGTGGCAGAATCGTCTCTGTTTGATCTGGAGCAGGCCATTCGCCCAGGAATAAGTGAAAATGAGCTTCTAGGCGTGTTCTACAAAACAATGTTGTCACTCGGAGGAGAGCATTGCAGCACAAGATTACTGACCTCCGGCGAAAAGACTAATCCCTGGTTCTTTGAAGCTGGTACTCGCAGAGTGCGCCCAGGGGATCTGGTAGCAATCGACACGGACATGGTCGGTCCCGAAGGTTATCTGTGCGATATTTCACGCACGTTCATTTGCGGATCGAAGGCGAATGATTACCAGCGCGAAGCATACAAAGTGGCTCGAGATTTTGTCGAAGGCTGCTTCGAGTTATGCACTCCAGGGCGAAGCCTGAGAGAGCTTTGCCTCAACGCTCCTCATTACCCTGAGCAGTATCAGGAGCGGTCCTACTCATGCATGATTCACGGCATTGGAATGGACGATGAGCCACCATTTCTACCGTTTCCGCATGCGCTGAAGAAACTGGGTGAATCGGTGATACCGGACGATGTGCTGCAACCGAATATGGTTTTAAGCATCGAGTTTTACGCAGGTAAGGTTGATTTCAAAGACGGTGTAAAGCTTGAAGATCAAGTGCTCATCACCGAAAGCGGCCCGGTATGGTTGTCTCGATTCCCTTTCGACGCCGTCCTCAGCAATTAGTTGCTGAACGGTGACCCGTAGGCAACGGAGTTTTACGCTAGGGACGAAGCGTAGACATAGCAGACGTGCACGAATCCATCGATCGTGACCGGTACGAGAACACGCTCGTAGAATTCGCCTTCAAAACGATCAATGCGCGGATACTCTTCGTGCAATGAATTTGAGAACAGTACCTTAACCGGAACCTCCGGCCCAGACACTTTCCATACGAAAGACGGGTAGTCTCTTACCTGGGAAACTTCGCCGGTAATAGTTCCATCACGCCAGATTCCGTCGATGTCCGCAACGATGTTATGGTTCACTTCGCCTGGACGTAGAGTGCCATAGGCAGCCAACTTAGTTCGGGGACAGTCGAATAGCAGATCGATCAAATCCTCTACTGCTGCAATTAGGTCGCACGTTTGGCGGTCTTGCCCCCAATCCATTCCATACAAAATCCACTGCGCCCGAATTTGAATCTCTGTCGGCTCCTCACCAACTTCAATCCCTCCGCGATCACCGGTGCTGAGAAATTCATGCTGCTGCTTGCACTTTATAAACGAGTACGATAGCCGATCGAGAACACCGCGCAGCTCAGCACTCTGAAAGTGTGAGCCCTGTGATTTACGGCGTCGCACGGAATTGAGATCGTAGATGGCTGTGTCCAGATCAGGCGACCAGTTCGTTTGCCACCATTCAGACCGTTCACTTACCATGATTCGTTATTTGTTCTTTTTCTTCTCGTTCTTTGCAGCCTTCTTTTCCTTTTGAGTTTTAGCAGGCTTCTTTTTTTCTTCTTTCTTCGGCTTTTCTTCTTTGCCCATATCTAAACCCATCCTCAATTTCTCAGTGGCACATTTATTATAGAGGTCATCGACAGGGTGCGCAAAGGGTCGCGACCGAAGCAGTGCCTGCAGAAAACTATAGTCATCCGATGTTTAGGTAAAGCGCTTTTTGGTGTGCGTGAGCTTCCACCAGTTGAAATCGCCACGCTGGTTGTAAAAAGTGGCAATAAGCTTCCACGTGTCATCCGTCCGCGGATCAATGGCAAGAACGTCTTGCCCATCTGTCACCAAAAGCACATTTCTACTTGTGCGATCGATACCAGGCAGGTCCATCGGAACAATGTAATTTTTTCCATTAAGCAGAAGGGTCACGACAGGCGTATTTATATCATCCGCTGCACCCACTGCCACAGGCCTTCCGGACGCTTTCAGAGCCTGGTAATTCCTCGTGGCGGTCTCGTAGTTGCCGGTGAGTGCAGTCGTTTCCAAGCAAGTCATTTTCAAAAATGCCTTGTATATGGTTTTCTTTACGTAGTCGTCCCCAATGTCCAACGCCGCAGCCTGACTCAAAAGTCGTTTCTTGCCCCCGATGAAGAACTGTTCGTCCTTCAAAGAAGCTAACAAGGTGCCGTCTTCGAACTTAGAAATCTTGGATTTGAGCGGAACGTCTCGCCCAACTTTGTCGATTTGGCCAGGCAGTGCAATCAAGTTGAGCTTTGTCGGTTCAAACTTTTCAATCTTCGCCTGCAGCGGTCCTGGCTTAGGTAATCGCTGAAGAGCAGCTAGTGACGCTTTCAGGAATGGACTGTTTGGGTCGTACTTCCGAAAAAGCCGGGCAGCAATTTCGAAAAGTGGGGCCGCTTTTGCCCCCTGCCGGAGCATCATGCGCGAGTGAGCCTCAGCAAAGCGCGCATCTGCTAAAAACTTCCCTTCGCCAATGGACGCTTCAAATCCATCACCAGCGACTTTAAACCAGTCTGCTGCGTACGGCAGATTGCCCACGTCCAGGGACATCGCCCCCCACCGGTAGGCCTGGCTGGCCTGCCACGCCTCCAGATTCCTGTCTCGGCGAACGTCCTGCTGGACTTCAGCGCGCCCCTGGAGCTTCATGCTGGGAACGCTGCTTTCGGCACTTTCGGCAGCTGCTGCGGCCCGAAGCATGCCAAAAATCGGAGCGCCCAAAAGTGTGAGGCCCAAGCAAGTGGTTAAACAGCGCAACTGTAGAGCGAAAAGACCCATATTCCTACGTACACGAAAGGATTGCCTATGATCTATATTTGCCCATTATCGGTCTTTTTTCTACTTCCGCTACGTCTTGCCTATTTGTCTTGTTTCAGCAACATTCGATCCCGCTCCAGCCTGGCGGTGTTGTTTGAAAACTTTCTTGGTATAAGGAGCTATGGCGCGAATTCTCCTAGCGGAAGACGACATCATCTTGAGCCAGATGATTTTAGACAACCTGACGGCACTGGGCTTTGCCGTCGAAATTTCGCATGATGGGATAGACGCCAGTGAATTCGTGCGAAATCAATCCTACGACCTTCTAATATTGGATTGGAATCTGCCCGGTATGACCGGTATAGAGATATGCACACTGTTCCGTAAGCTGGGAAAGACCGAACCGGTCCTGATGCTGACCAGCAAAAGCGAGATCGCTGACAAGGAAAAGGGACTGGATTCTGGTGCCGACGACTACCTGACGAAGCCTTTTGACTTCCGGGAGTTGGCTGCAAGAGTCAAGTCGTTGCTCAGAAGACCGTCCAGTTATGTCCAAAAGGTTGTCAGATTAGGCGACATATCGGTCGACATGGACGCGCGCACGCTCAGTCGCGCCGACGCCTCATTGCGCTTACCTCCACGGGAGCTGGCGTTGCTGGAATTCTTCATGCGACGACCAGGACACGTCCTGGGCACAGAATCCCTGCTGTCCGGGGTCTGGGGCTCAGATTTCGACGGTTCAGAAGTGGCGCTTAGATCTTGCCTGGCCAAATTACGAAAGGCCTTGAGCACACTGGGCTATGTAGATTTAATCGAGACAGTGCATGGATTTGGCTATCGCCTGAAACTACCAGGACAAATGCAAACATAGAGACTGGACAATTCAACATACACTTGCAAGCACGCGGAACACTCAGCCTCGAGCGCTTTTAACCGCTTTGCCGCTGGCATACCGGCCGCTCCCATAGGCGTGGTCAGAGTACCGCGAAGGCTGAGGCAAATCGATCAGCAACTCGTTTCGAGCATCGGTGGCATTCGCCCAACTATAAACTCCCCAGTAAGTCGGTCCTACTTTCCTCTTAATCAAATACCTTCCTCTCTGGTGAAAGCCTCGCAGAGCCAGTATTGACGGTAGGAGAATCATGGTTAACATAACGGCGGCCATAAATAAAAGATCAATCACGATTTCACCTCGATAATCAAAATCCATCTACAAATACTGTGGTGGCACGGGCGATACCGCCTCAGACTACCCGCAGCGCTGAAGCACATCGACGTTGAGTCACCAATGAGATTGTGCCAAAGTAGTTGCGTGTCGGATCGGCTGGGCCATGCGCCATGTGCAAAATCTCGCAATCGAGAGCAGCCAGAGTTTGCTTCAACTTGGCTTCTGTCAGCGGAAAAGCGCAAAAATTTGTCTTACCAACAGCGTACATGCTCGATTCTTTTAGAAACGACATAATGAGGAGTCCGCCCGGTTTAGCCAAACTGATAACGCGCCGCATGCCGGCAACAAACTCTGACTCTTGCGATGTGATCGACTCCGGGCAGAAATGAACGGATACAAGATCGAAATTCCGTACCGGCATAAAGGGCATTGGTCTAGCTTCGAGAATATTGCACGGAACAATGAAGCGCAATTTCTGGCGCAAAGTTTTCTTCATCTCCAAAATGCTCTGTTCGTGAGATCTACGTTCAAGCTTCAGCACATGCTCGAAATATACATCCCAACTAAATGCACCTTTACGAGCCTCTCTCCAGCCCTTCACCTCGACGCGGTTCTTTTTCAGGTATTCTCCAAAAACAATTGTTTCAACCTTGTTTCTGGCACTGATGAGCTGGTGAATTGTGGGACCACCACCAATTTCCAGCAGCGTCCTTTGCGGATCCAAATACTGATACACATCGTGCAGAAACGCCATGAGGAATTCGTCTTCCTCATCCCAATCACAATGATATTCATCCAAATACGCACGCGGACTAAAATGAGAGAAGTCAGTTTCAGCTAGCGTAGATTGCTGTGAAACATTGTGAGCAGTTTTCATCGAGATTACCTCATTATTTAAGAAAAGAGTTGAACGATTCGCTGCCCTTACATGCCGACAGCTTGCGAAAGCTGGCTTGCGCCCGTCCTGAAATCGCCGAACTGCCAAGCTTGTCCACCCGCTTGCGCCGGCGTAGGTATCCAATCGGATTGCATCGAGATGCACTCACCAAGATATGGCGATGCTGTCGCGAGAATTTCACGATGGGGCAGATCTTCAACATGACAGAACCCACGTCGTGGATTGCGGACCATGTACGCAATGGCACCAAGCACCGAGGCTGCAACCTGCAGCACCGTCGCATTCTGATCGCGGACGTGCTTTCTCGTTTCTTCGATGCTCAGCTTGGAACCTGTCCACCAGCCGCCAAGGTCATGACCTAACAACAGGACGCCGACCTCGTCAGCACCGCTGACAATTTCGCTGGTCATGACATTGCAAAAATCAGGGCTGTCCTTGCCTGTATCGGCATATTCCATTAACGACTGCTCTGCGACCTCGCTCGGGCAGTAAACGAAGTAGACGCTCGGGCGGTAGACCACACGCCCATTTTTCTTTAGGGTGAGCTTCTGGCTAATAGTGAAAGCCTCACCGTGCGGTGCCACACAACCTTCTATTTCACCGGAAGGAATCCATGACCGAGCAGTAACATCTAGCGCTCGCTGGCTGATGGAAATTTGATTGCCTGGACCCCAATTGTATTGAATTGAATCTTCAGGAAGCGTTCGTTCATGCGTGCCCCAGGCAATTTCTGCCATTGCCAGACTTTCCTGGTAGAAGCCATCCGGTGACCAGGTATTTAAGAACTCACCAGATCGGCGAGCACGCCCAATTTTCTGCGTATCGCGCTCAGATATGTGGACAACCTTGGTGCCGGTGAGCATGGCCATGCTGGCGAAATCACCGGCGTCCAGAGCCACCTCAAGAGCGTTTCGTCTTTCTGCAGCTAATACGGGTAGCTGCAAAATGCAAGTGCTAATGTCCTCCAACCCTTGCTTTGTCCAATGGCTTGCCAGACCAGGATTGCATCCATGTTCGACGATGACCGTCGGGCCATTCGTGCCAAGCATTTTCATGTGCTCACCAAGTTCCACATGCCTTCTGTAGAGAGTATCTTCGCTCCAGCTGTGGTTATTGATACTGATTCCCCACTCCTCCACAGAGGTGTTGATGTACATGACGTCGTTCTGAAAACACCAGCTGGCGACGGAAAGTGTCCCCACATTTACGGACAGATCTATCACCAGGTCACCGGGCCCAACATGTTCGTCGAAGACAAACAGCATGTTTCCTTTGGTGACTTCGATCAGTTTGTATGTGGCGCCGGCTTCAATTAGGTCCTTAGCTTCGGCCCGATAATCGATCGGATCGATGATCGTCATTTGGGAGTAATCCATATCTATGTGTCTGAGCAGTAACTGCGTCAGACATTTAGCAACGCCGCCGTAACCAATGAGCAGGACCCGCCCGGCAAATATTGTCTTCTGGATTGTAATGTCTGCACTCACGTTATCTGTCTCCATTGGAATGAAACTGAATCTCAGGAATTGCTGCAGCCACACCGCATTTCAGGCTCACTCCGAAGGAAATGAACATGCAAAAGAGCGGTGGCACTGAGATACCACGACGGTCTAATTGACCAGGCTAAACGCTAGTCCGCTTTGCCAGCAGGACTTAGAGATCTTGTGTGTTCGCTCCCGTATCGCTACGAAAGTCGATGGAATGAATATGACCGAAACTTGTTGCGCTTTTGTTGCGAAAAGAGAAATTCACCTAATGTAGGGCGGAAAACAAACTGGGCGCTACGTAGCAGGCGGTTTACCGAACCTGCCATTCGCCGACAACTCATTCGACATCAGCCTTTGTGGAAACGTTCTCTACAGCGGCACTGAATATAGTGGCATGATGCGCAACTCACCATTTGACTATAACGTCCATTTACATTGGCTGCGCGAGCTATGCCGAGTCACTAAAGGGAAAAGTCGGATATATCCTCTACATGGACCCAATGTGAGCCAGCACCAATATTTGCCCCTTCGAACAAGTGCGTCGAATTCAGTTTTCACTATCATTGAACACTTCTCTGAAAGAAACGACACCACCAATCTTACGACCGCCCTCATCGACCAAAGGACGTCCATTGAGGCTCAGTAGGCGCCCTTCCGGCAGGAGAGAATGACGCACGAATAAATGTGCATCGTCTACAGGATGCCCTTGAATTGCTTTAAACAGGGGCGTCTCGTCCGCCGGATATGGCGTCCTGCGGTCTGGTCGAAATACACCGTAGGTCTCTTGCCAGGAATTTGGTAATGAATCTGTTCTTCCCATGCCGGCAAGATGCGAAGCCGCCTTGTTGAAGTAGGTCAGGTTGCCTGCATGGTCCGCAGAAGCGACCCCATCAGCAATGCTGTCAAGAATATGACGAATCAACATTTGCTGCCGGCGCAAAACATTCTCACGCTTTTTTCTTTCGATCGAGCGCAGCAAAGTCCCGGCGAAAGTTTCGAGTTCGACGTCTCCTTTAATCCAAAAATCCTCCGCGCCAAGCATGGTCGCCGTAAGTCCTTCTTGCTCAGTCACATTGCCCGCATAGACCACCACCGCTGAATCGGCGCAGTAGCTGTTACACAACCAGGAAAGGTGCTCGAGTTCGTCAGTGCTAGTAAAGTCAAGGTCTACGATACATATGTCGCAGCTTGGCGCCTCGACTGAATTAATAAGCTCATCGATGAAACGGCGGCGCCTCACCACGAACAATCCAGGCGCAGCCTCTGCAAGGTTTTCCTGCGTAACAACTGCATCTACGTCATCAGGTTCAATTAGCAGCACTTTCACACGGTTCATGTAGTACCCTCCCCAACAACGGCTTTATCATACCGGACCCTATCCAGCCCAGTTGCTGCCGTTCAACCAAATTTTGTTTAAGTATGGTTGCGCCAGAACCCAAAGGCCGCCAACAGTCTGTGCAGAGATCCCGGAAACTTGGCGCATCGAATCATACCGCCCGTAGAAGGGCACCACATTCAGTGCCTTTCTCATTCAACCGACTGCTAATAGGCAATAGTGTGAAGCTTCTCCGGAGCAGCATCATATCTGCACATTGGCCGTGGTACTCTATTTTACAATGCCTGCATTCTCGTCTAAATTTGGACCGGAGCACTTACCGGCGCTACCCATCGAATTTAAGGGAAGCGCGGCGAATTGTCGAGCAAATTGCCGGAACCCGATTGAATTTTTGGTAGCATTCTTCCAATTGAACGACCTCGAGCGCATCGCAAAGGATTCTTGGGTGCGATTGACGGATGAAACGATTGAATTCAACAGCCCGGACAAGTATTGCATCTTGGACTGGAACGACATCAGCCGCGTCGAAACAGGTGTTCAACAAAAGCGTAGCGCCTCAGATAAAGCCGCAGCCAAGCAGTTTACCGTGTCGTCGAGCAATCAATCATTCACGGTGGATGCACGCTATTTCAAGAACGAGGATTTATTGCTGATGTTGCGCTGGACCAGGCAGAAAGCGCCGGACTCCGCACAGATATTTGGTCCGCCGCTGACTCAGTATCTTTAGCTTCGAATGCTATTTCGTCGCTGTGATTGTTTTGAAGTTCATGCGAAACTTGTTATGGCGGCATCGCCGGTGTTAATCGGTCAAGTCGTTGGGCGAACTTTAAGTCACCGCGCTGCCGATGCTTTTGACTTAGGCGCTTGATTTCGCGGATGGTTTTGCGGGACACGGCTTCAGGCAGATCCGACAACCCGCTACTGGCAATTTGCAA
>Ga0163152_10007874_pt1 | contig 11515 bp, 11 predicted proteins | sample OliLakLV19MP8IB2_FD_148635 | JGI IMG/M metagenome (GOLD analysis project Ga0163152, IMG submission 148635) | Freshwater microbial mat bacterial communities from Lake Vanda, McMurdo Dry Valleys, Antarctica - Oligotrophic Lake LV.19.MP8.IB-2 | ecosystem: Environmental > Aquatic > Freshwater >...
ACGACGAGGTTGAGCTCGTGACGCCCGGCACTGACGAGCTCCTCGACCTGCTCGCACATACCGACCCGGTCGAGCGGAGCGTCCCGACATCGATTCTCTTCAGCGCCGCCCAGACGCGTGCCGCCAGCCGCGAGGGCCGCAGGCCCGAACCGCTGCATGTCCCCACGGCTGCCGGGTGGATCACCCTCCACGGGTCAGTGCCCTCCGGCGTTCGGGACCGGGTCGCCGTCGTCATCCAGGCGACGCCCGAAGACCAAGCCGCCCCCTTGCGCCTGGAGGCGTTCGCGCTCAGCCCGCGCGAGCAGGAAGTCGCTACCCTAATCGCCCAGGATCTCGACACGGCGGCCATCGCGGAGCGCCTGTTCATCTCGCCGTGGACCGTCCAGGACCACTGCAAGGCGATCTTCGAGAAGACCGGCACCCGGTCCCGCCGTGAGCTTCGGGCATTGGTGTTCTTCCAGGATCACCTGCCCGCTATCGTGGTGCGGACCCCGCTCGACGTTGGCGGGCACCTCGACGTCGGGGCGGCCCGCTGAGCCTGCCGGCGCGCTTGCGCCGCTGGACATCGGGCGCAGCCGGACCACGATGAGAGGTTGGGCAGCAAGAGCGCCCCCGGACGGACGCCGGGGCGCACGAGGCAAAGCCGTTGACCCCCTCGCTTGGTATGCGTCGGCTTGAAGCTGACCGTCTCCTTGCCCGCATCTCGGCGCCAGGTGCTGGCGCTGCACCCGAGCACTCGAGCTTCACCCGACCCTGCGGATGATGGCTTCCATGTCGCTCGGGCGACCGGCGACGTGGATGACCAGCTCGTCTCGTGTCCAGTAGGCCACGTACCAGTATTCGGACCCGTCCTTGCCTTCAGCCCAGGACACAGTCGTGTCGCCGATGGATCGATCTGACCACGACGACCTCCGAGGACTGGGGATCACCGACGCGAACGCCTCACGGAGCTCCGCCGGTGAGGCGCCCGGGACCTTGTAGATCGTGATGGCGATCGTTCCCTCCCCGCTGCCGCCGACTCCGCTCGCAACGACGACATCCCGTGGCGGGATCCCCAGCTGTTTGAGCGTCCGGCTCAGGAGAGACGAGCCCCAGTGCGTGGCGGACGTCGAACTCAACAAGAAGGGCGGGTCCACGATGTCCGCCGGGATGAGCGCCTCAAGGTCGGGGTCCTCGTGAGGCAGCTCGGGCCGTCGCACCTCGTACGACCCATCGGTATTGAGGTGGACCTCGATGGGTCCATCAGCGCCCTTGGCCAGGTCGTCCCACGGGATGGCCGCAGCGTCGAACATCGCGTCGAACTCGGAGTCGAGCGGGGACGGCTCCTTCGGTTCAGGCTCCGGTCGGCCCGCCGTGATCCAGCCCGCATACAGGCCGTCGATCAGGGGCGCGACCCGCGCGTAGAGGGCAGCGGTCTCCGGTACGCGATAGTCCCCGTCGTCGCCCAGGAGTTCGCCGTAGTCGGTCAAGTAGCCGTCATAGCGCGCCGCCGCGAACGCCGTGCCTTCGTCGGTCATCTGGTCGGAGATCAACTTCCAGTCGATGTCATCGGCGATGTCCGACCCCGTCATCGAGCCGGCCTTGACGGCCTGGATGTGATCGCGTGGGAACCATCGTGGGTCATGGAGGTCGTGACGGATCAGCCAGGCAAGGAAGATCCCGATGTGGGTGAACGCGTGCTCACGCGGCTGGCCTGCCTCTGCGGCGGGACCGTCATGCCAGCCGACGTCATCGAACTTCTGTGGGCCTCCATCCATCGGCGGTCCACCGATCGGATCGACCAGGGGCGGTCGTGCATCGATGGCGACACGGACACCATCGGTCTCCGCAACGCGTAGATGGCGGAAGAGGTCTCCTTGCGCAGGTTCGCCGCGCGAGCGGCTGACGTCATCTTCGTCGACCGCGTTGCCGATCGCCGCCCAGACGCCAGAGGCCCAACCGTCCAATCCTGACGAACGGATCTCCGCGCCAAGATCATCGATCACGATCCGCAAGCCCGCCGCCACGGCAGCGGCTTCGATGACGGGTCCGACCGCCTCGATTCGCGTCAGGCCGACCGACAGGGCCAATCGTTCGCCCTCACGCTTTACACGAACCCCGGATCGGCTCCGGTAGATCTCGGCGAAACGGGTCAGTCGCGCTGGGAGATCATCGCCAGCCTCGCCGGCGATCGACAGGCGGAGACGATCCGGCGTGTCGTCAGGCATCCTGGACAGATCTCTCGCGGCGAGTCCACGGCCCACTCTCGGTCTCACGGAACGCCTCCCATCCTGCGGGGAGGTCCGCCACCTCGACGATCCCGACATGGGCACCAACGACGTGCGCCATGTGGACAAGCGCCACATCGTCCGTGGTGACGTCCTGGCCATCCAGTAACTGCCAGGCGCCGTCCGACTCGTGGACCACGTAGAGCACTGGGTGGCCCTCGAACGCGATCCGTTTCGTCGTGAATGCGGCCGTGTCCGGGGGATCCGGGAAACGCCAAGGTCCGTCGATCAGGGCACCGCTCCATCGACCCTGCGGATGCTCACCAACAGGGATCCAGAGGGACGGCCGCTGGCTATGTCGGTACCGATCATCGATCCCATGGTCCCACAGGAACCTGCCGTGAGTATCGGCCCAGACCACCTGGGCCACAGGGAGCGGTGGGCGGCGCCCGAACCACGTTGCGTACCCGAACATCGGGCCATACCAGCTGCTGTCGGCAGGCCTGAACGTCACCGGCCGGTCGCCTTCGAGTACGGAGTCAAACACGACGTCGGGCCCGATCGACTGCCCCGACCGAACACGTGCGCCGAGCTCGTTGATCGGATCCGCCGCGTCGTTCATCGCCATACCGAAGATAGCCAGTTCGGGACTCCCGAGCGTGTGCCATCCCGACTGAGAACGCCCAGCCACTCGTCTGAGGTTCGTCAGGGATCCCGACGATGTGCCAGCCGTGTGTGGCGATGTTCGCCATGACCGTCCGGTCGTCGTCGAACGTCGCCTCCTGACCTGGATCCGGCTCGTCGATCCGACAGTGGCACTCGCACTCCGGGTCCTTCCACATCATCCGCGGCCCCCTCCTCTTCGTGGATCACGCCTGTGGCGGCATGTTCGCACCATTGGCGTCGCCGGTGGACGGCCTGGTTCGCGAACAAGCACCGGCCGCCCGGTGATGACCACAGACAGGGTGAACTTCGCAGCTCGCAAGGGGTCAATGAGCGGCCGCGTCCGCTGGCCTTGGACCTCTGCCCGCACGTCCTCCGTCAGGCTCGGCGATCCACTCCAAGGCGACAAGAGGAGGAACGTGCGGACTTGCGCAAGGACGGTTGGTAAGGTTGAGCGGCCACGCACACTTGCGGTCGTCATCGCAACCGCAGACCATCGCTCAATGAAGTGGTTACGTCGGGCAGGATCGCCGAAGCCCTCGGGCGACGAGGAGCGCCTGTTCCTCGAAGCAGAGGGCGCGCAGCGCCGGGTCTGCGCCCATTGGGGCGCACCGTTCGAGCGCCCGAACGCCGACAGCCTCGTGTCAATCTCGGCGCTCGTTCTCCAGGGTCACATGCCTGTGGCCGGCGTCCGCTATCGCATGACCGGGAAGATGTCGGGCTGGATCATCTACGCATCCGACATCCATGAGGAAGTGGACGACCTGACCTACGAACACGTGGTCCACCTCGCCACGATGCGTCCTGACCTGCTGCGCTACATGGGCTTGCCAGTCGGCTGGCGGTTCGACTTCGAGTCGGAGGGCGAGAACGTGCGCCGCGACATGGAGGGCGACCCGGCGACGGCGGCGGACGATGCGGTGGACTCCACAGGCTGACTTACCAACCTGGCTTGGCGCACAAGCATCCGGCGCGCCCTTGACGAGGCGCGTGGAATCGGGTGGTCTTTGCGGGGTCAACTACCCTCGGAAGTGGTACTTCAGGGGCAGGACCCGGCCGCCGGCAAAGTTGACGATCGAGCGCTACGGGCGGGCGGCTGGCGGCCTGACCGCAGTGGCCTCCATCAGTCCGCGAGCCCGTAGTACGCCCGCAACTCCGCGAGTGCGGCAGCGGCCACACGGACCCCGAGGAGGGTCATCCAGAGCGACATGTCGTCGTTGGCGGTGACCTTCATGAGTTGGCCCCCGGGGACTGCCACCGCGTTCCCAACTGCTTGGTTGTTGGTGGTCAGCCCTTTCCACTGCTTGCCGTGGGCGTAGGCGCTCACGAGCCGGTAGATGGCTCGCCCAGGGCCGGACTCGAGCCCGGCGTAGGCGCCGAACAGGGCCGTCATCGTTGGCACCTTGACCACGCCGATCTTGTTGGCCGTCCGCCCGGCCAGAAGTTCGGCGCGTCGGTCGGCGCCGGTTTTCGCCGGCGGCTTGACCTTCTCTGGCGGGATCCCGAAGTCGCGCTCGAAGTCGTGCCGGTTGGCGTAGTCGTCGAGCAGAAGCGCGACGCCGCGACCGATGCGCTCGCCGGAGTCGGCGCGAGGGTCGATGAGCCAGCGGCAGGTCACGGCGCCTTCCATCGCGCCGCGGAGGAGGGTCATGTGGACCGTGTTCGGCTGCACACCGGACGTCAGAAGCCTGTTCCAGATGACCAGGTGCTCGATGCCGCTCGACAGGTGATCGACGGCCAGGATCTGGCCGTGATGACCGAGTGGGGCAGCGGCATCCTTGGCCGCCTCCGACCCGGGATTTGCGCCCGCCTTCGCGGTGGCGTGGAGGCGATCGAACAAGCGCGGAGCCCGGGCGAGAGCCTCGGCGAGCCGGGCCGTGATAGCCGGATCCTGGTTGTCGTTCGTGTCAGCGGTCATCTCAGAGCCCGGTCGATCTGGGCGCGGATCCAAGCCTCTCCATCCTGCCAGTAGGCGCTTTGGCCTGGGTCCATGCTGCGCGCCGTCGCCTCAACCGACCACGCCTCGAGCAGGGCGTCCGCCTTCTCTTCCGACACGTGCCAGTGGTCGCGGATCCGGTTCCGCAGGCCGGCGCGTTGGGCTTCGTGGATGCGACTGCGTCGGAGGTCCATGATGGGCCGAGGGTAGCAGGAATCGAACGTCTGTTCTAGCAACCGCGCACCTGTCGTGGAACGCTCGTCTACCCTTTCTGGCATGACTGACGCGAACCTTGCGGACCGCTACGAGCGGATGCTCGTCGATGTTGGCGACCGTGCCGCGGACTTCGGCGATCGGCCGATCGCGTCCCACTGGCCATTCGTCGGCTCGCAGTTCAGCGGAACGATGATCGTTGGCCAGGCTCTCGCCGGATGGGACGCCGAGGAGACCGGCGCCCGATGGCTGGCCCAGGAGGCCACCACCCCGGTCGGACGGTCGCGAATCGTGAACGGCACCGAGTCCTGGGCCAAGGCGCGTCCGGAGCCGATGGACGAGGTCCTGCGCTGGTCCAATCGTCGCGGGTCCCCGTTCTGGGGCTTGTCGCAACGGCTGATGCGGATCCTCGAGCCTGACGCCGAGCCGTGGTACAGCCGGCATGCGTGGTGGAATGTGTACCCGCTCGGCTGGGACCGGCCGGGCGCGAGCCCCGGGCCCAAACTGCGGGCGGCGCAGGAGGAACACGTCGGCGGCATGTTCTGGGAAGTCGTCGCGCTCCTCGGGGCCCGTCGGATCGTGATCGTCGCCGGCGCGGACTGGTGGCCGGACGTCCGGAGCAGGCTGGGCCTTGAGCACCTGGAACGTCGATCGACGCCGATCCTTGCCGCGGGCCGAGTCGCGGAGGTGACGGTCGTTGCGACGTATCACCCCGGCGCCCACATCAAGGGCCTGACACGGGACGACTTTGCCGCTCAGATCGCGGCCGAAATCGGCGCACTCGAAGGAAACTGAATCTTGGACGAGTCCACTCCGGGTAGCAACGCGACGCAGACCATTCGACTTAGCGACTTGGTGGCACGGGCGATCAAGTCGCCGTCGATCGACTTCGCGGGATTGGTCACCCCGGGTCTCGTCGCTGGCTGGCGGACCGAGTTGCTCAACGGAAGTGAGCAGGCTCTTCAGGGTGTGGCTGGGTCTGTGTCGCGGACGATCGCCGATCTGAACCTCGCCGGCTTGGCGGCGGCGTCCGTGCCGTCGACGCTGATTGGAGATGGCCTCCAAAAGGCGATCAAAGAGTTGACCGCGACCTACACCACGGGTATCGGGGCGCAGGTGCGCGACCTCGTGATCAGCGGTATTCGGCCCGCCGCGCTAGCAGCATCCGCGGCAATGATGGAAAGGCTGAAGGCGTCCAGCGAGGTCCAGCGGGCTTACGACGACGCGCTTCGGCGGATGGGCTGGTGGCTGCCGCCAAGCGTCTCGATGGACTTCTTCTGGGACGTGGGCCGACTGGCGGACGAGCGCAAACGGGTCGCCGTGCGATGGGCGATGGGCGACTACGCCAAGTCACGCCAGTTCGGTCGGACCGTCGAGGGCTGGATGGACCTCGACGTGTTCAAAGACCGGCGGCGGTTCATTCGCGATGGGCTCAAGGACCACCGCAACGGGCGATACCGGGTCAGCATCCCCACGCTCATTCCACACATCGAAGGGATCGCCATGGCGGCCTTCGGTCCGACCAGTCGCGGCGGCCCCAGAGACCTGATCATGACTGCCTCGAACACGTACGACCCGATCATGGGCCAGGCGATGGTCCAGGCCGTTGGGGTTCTGTGGGAGAACCGTGCTTTCGAGGACTACAGCCCTCGGGCGCTCAATCGGCACTTCATCCTGCACGGCCGCTCGACCGGGTACGCGACCGAGGAGAACTCAGTCAAGGTCTTGTTCGCCCTGGACCTGTTGGCTTCCGTGATTGATGAGGCCAGACTGCACCCGGAACGTGGCACTCAGACTCCCTGAACGGGCTTATGCGGTCGCCTCGATCGGCATGGTCGAGAGCAGCCAAGCGTCGGCCGCCTCCCAGCCAGCCTCCTCGTCGGCCTCCGTGCGCCGGCCAAGGATCAGGTCAAAGCGGCCCGCCCCGCGCCCGCTCCAGTCCATGGTGCCGTCATAGGCGCTCAGATCAGCCTCCTCGGCGATCCAGTCGCACAGGTCCGCCCACGGCGCCGTGACGCCGTGCTCGCGCCGGAACTCGGGCCGGGTCAGGCACTCGAAGCCCACGGCCCAGACGAGGGCCCACCGGAAGTCGTCCGAGCCCCGCTCGATCTGGCCTGGGATGGCCTTGATGTGGTGCTCGACCGCGGCCTCGATCGAGGTGGCCAGGTCGCCGCCAAAGCGGGCGACGAACCGGGAGCGGAGGTCGCTCAAGCCGTCGGCCGAGGCAGGATGAAGCCCGCCGACTCGAGGAGCGCGTTCAGACGCTCGTCGGCCACGCGGCGGTGGTCGTAGACCCCGGTCGCGACGATGATGAGTCCGTCCACGTTCTCCGCGATGATCGCGTCGGCGCGAACCTGCGCCTCGGCGACCAGTTCGTGGATGCGCCCGAGGGTCTTCGACTTCCACTCGGAGGTCAGGTACTGGTGCGGGAGCCCGTCCTCGCCCAGGAACAGACCAGGGCCGCCAAAGCCCGCCTTGATGAACCGCAGCGCGATGGTGACTGCCGTGTCGTAGTCGCTCTCCGAGCCATTCGTGTGCTCGCCGAGGACGTGGCGCTCCGCGCTCGACCCGGCCATGGCGACCATGAGGTTGTCGAGCATCCGGCCCTTGGTGTCCCACTGCAGTGAGGTGTCCTCGAAGGAGCCGCCGAGCATGGTGGCCCCGCCGTCACGAATCACCGAAGCGGCGAACGCGAACCTCCACCCAGAAATCGAGGGTGGGGTGGGTGAGCCGTAGATCGATCACGCGGTCAGGGTACGACTCGCGCGCGTGCCTAATCGCCCGGATCTGCCTCGATCTCGATGAACGCCGCGAACCGCTTGCCGAAGGCGGGAAATGCATTCCAGACGCGCATGTGGACCGCCGTCGAGGCGAGACCTCCAGGCGGACCACCCGCCACGACACCGGCGCGCTCAAGGTCCGACCAGTCGAGTCTGATGTTCTCGAGGTCCTGATCGGCAAGCCGGGTCGTCAGGTACGTGTCGATGTCCCCCTTACCGGCAGGGCCGGCGTCCTCCGCGGTCGCGATAACGGCCAAGAGGCGCAGGTGCGATGGGCGCAGCGATTGCAGGAGGTCGAGGAAGCGATGCCGCTCCACCTCGTCGGGGCGGTCGCTTGTCGCTGTGTTCACGAGCGCAGCCAGGTAGTGCTGGCGCTTGCTCCGATTGCGCTCCTCCCGGAGGGCGTCCATGACGCGGGTCACGTCCCCTTGCCACTCCGGTGTCTCGAAGTACGAGCGATCAATCTTGTCGGCCTCGATGTCCACGATCCGATCGGCCGCGTCGCGCGCAAACGCCTCCAGGTAGATCTTGTCGTCGCGAGGCGCCGCCTGGCGGAGCAAGCCGGCGACGAGGCCTCCCGCGAACGGCACGAGAGTGCTGATCCCGTCGGAAGTGGCGTCGAGGAGTCGGTCATACGCCGTCGTCTTCCCGAGGTCAGCCGCGGCCGCCTGAAGATCCGTGCGCTTCCTTGTCGGCATGGTCCGGACCGTACACCCCTCGGCGAACTAACTCGGATCATCCGCGGCCGCGCGTCGGCCTTATGCCGACGCGGAGGTGGGTCCAGATCCGTCGTTCCAAGGTCCGGGTGGCTTCGCGAGAAATGTGGAGAGGCGGAGGAAGGCTGCCTTCGCCGCGAGGGGAGCGGGTGCACCGCCCTCCTGCGCACGCTTCATCACGACGAAGGCGCTGACGGCCTCCAACAGTTGCCGGTCGTGCAATCGGCGTGCCGTCGCTTCGAGCATCGGGGCAGACCGCTCCACCTGCTCGTGGGGAGACTCCAAGAGCCCGTGTACGAAGGTGGCCACCATGAAGCGGACGTGGCGTTGCGAGAACACTTGTCGGCCGTTCAGAGTTGACCGACCCAGGAACTCCACGAACGCGAGATCTTTGGCCAAGCCTTCATCCGACTGGAAACGACGCAGGGGTTCCAATGCGACGTTCGCGACGACCGCCCCAGTCCGCCGCTTCAAGCGAAGGACGAGCCGTTGAGCATCAGGAGGAACCTGGCCGGCGATAATGGCAGCGAGGGACAGCGGGTTCAGGCTTCGTTCGCCGTATGCCACGGCGGAGACCTCAATGCGGTCAGCCTTCATCTCGATCGTGCCGGGATGCGCTCCCGCCACAGCGACCATGATCGCGACGCGAGCGGGGACATCGAGATCCTCAAAAGGATCCGCGCCCGCGGCGTGACCGCCATCGCGGATCGCACAGTCCACAGCCGCGAAGATGGCAGCACAAGACTCGACGGCCGTCAGCACGATGTCGACGAGGTCTTCGTCGGCAACCTTCTCGGGTCGCGCGCGGCGCCGACCGAGAAGAACGTGGTCGGGCCCGACTTCGAAGTCCGTATGGGCGAACGCATTTCGAATGCGGTCATCGAACCCATCGAGCGCATCGACGAGGCCGGCCTTCCTTGCGGCCGCGTGGACGTCGTCGTAGTCGGCGGTGGGCTTCAGCCTGACACTGGGATCGGATGAGACCACCAAGTTGAGCAGCGCTCCTGAGACGCGCTCGGTCATCTTGGCGCCCAGTTCGAGAACGGCTGAGGCCTCAAGCCTGCGTTCGCCGGCAAGTTCTCGAAGGAGTGTCTCGGACTCGAGTTGGGCATCGTAGAAAACCCGACGAGCATGCAGGAGGTCGGCCTGTCGGGTCGGGTCGGCGATCAGGTTTGCGAATGTGGAGCGGTGCTTGTCGAGCCGCTCATAGATCCGCCTCGCAACGCGAAAGACGCGTGCTTCGTCGAACGCACGGTCCACAAGCCCGAGGTCGATGAGCAGACCAACCCCTAAGCCTGCCGGCCCGACTTCCTTGCCCGTGATGCGCTGGTACAGCGGCATGCCGCGCCCGTCGAGGTCGAGCAGGTTCTGCGCCCCAGTCGTGTCATAAGCGCTCGCTGCCGCCTCGACGATCGAATCGGGGCGACGGATGGTGTGTTCGAACCCCCACCAGTCGAGCCGCGTACTCAGTAACCCGATCTGGCGTGTGGCCTCGTCCAGATGACCCTGACCAATATCTTGCAGTCGCTGCGCGTCGTCCGGGGTCGAGGCGATTGCGGCATCGAGGTAGGTCGAGGCCAGCCGTGTCAACTCATCCGTCAATGCCACCAAGGGATCCCAAAGGGCAAGCCACGGCCGGCGGCGACCGTTGGCGGCAATCTGCGCGCGGAGTTCCACGAGCGCGCGGATCTGACGAGTCAGTGCAGAGCCATCGGCCGCGTTCGAGCCGAGGAGGTCCAGGCCACTGAACAGGTCGGCGATCCAGGGAGTCAGTGCGGCGGTGGCCGAAGGCAGGTCTGTCGGGGTGGTCGGCGTCACGGCGGCGCCCAGAATCGCCCGAAGGGTCGCGACTACGGGTCGGCGCTTGGCCACGTGCTCGTCATCGCGAGGCGTCCATGCTCCGCAGGCGCACGAACGCGTTACCGGGACTGTTTCCTCGCAGTCGTCGCAGGTGACTGCTTCGAACACGAGCGTGAAACCGCGGAGGTCTTCCTGGTCGCTGCTCTCCACACCACACCACGCATGCTCGGACTCGACCGAGCCCTTCTATCAAAGGTTGCGTGACATCGGTCAATCGTCAACACGTCACGCATCCGAAGCGCGTTTGCTTACAGATGCGCTGAGTCAGGTTGCGACTACCGCGAGGGGCTCGAAACCGCTATTTCGCGGAAAGGGTCGCGCCGAGGAGTCGCGCCAAGCGCTCGATCGGGGCCGGACCGAGGATCTCCGGCGCAGCGACGAGTTTGCGGAGCGACTTCGGGCCCTCGACCCGGACGCCGGCGTACTCGTCGGGCGCCGAGAACAACGGCCATTCCCCATCGATGAAGCACAGGACGGGCGTGATGGGCGGCAGTGGATGAACCGCGGCAGCGACCAGGGCGCTCGTCACGGCCTCCACCTGCCAGCCGAGGTCCTTAGCGAGCGCGGAGCAGTCCCGCCGTCCGACGTAGAGCCGGTAGTCGGGACGGAAGAACCAGCCGCGGTTCCGGATCGCGATGACGCCCTTGTACTTCTTCGCATCGACGACGAACACGCCAGCCGGCGCGATGACGATGTGGTCGATGTTCCCGCGGGTCCCGGGCACGCGTCGGTCATGGAGGACGCGCAGACCCTCGATGCCCTCGAGCGCCTGGGCCAACTTCTCCTCACCGACGGCGCCCGTCGCCCAAGCACGGGTGGACTGTGGCTCGTCGGTCACCGCCAGGACGACCCCGCCGAGGCGTCGGCCGAAGCGGTCCTTTACTCGCGTCTCCCGATTGGCCTTGCGCCGCTCGTATTCGCGCCGCGCCGAGCCGCCGGCGACACCGGCATCGACGTCGGGCTCGGGCGTCGCGGCGGGTTCCTGCGCCGGGGTCGGGCACTCGACGCACCTGATCGAGTTGGTCGGTCCCTCGTAGACCGCGACCTCGCCGGCGCGAAGGGCGATGCCACACCGCGAGCACGCGCCGTCGTACTTGACGCGCCATGGCCGGCGCGAACTGGCGGTCTGAGGCGTCTCGT
>Ga0163152_10007875_pt1 | contig 11514 bp, 6 predicted proteins | sample OliLakLV19MP8IB2_FD_148635 | JGI IMG/M metagenome (GOLD analysis project Ga0163152, IMG submission 148635) | Freshwater microbial mat bacterial communities from Lake Vanda, McMurdo Dry Valleys, Antarctica - Oligotrophic Lake LV.19.MP8.IB-2 | ecosystem: Environmental > Aquatic > Freshwater > Lake...
CGACGAAGCTGTAGTTGGCTTCATGAAGCAGATCGGCGCCGGCTCTGAGAACGAAGAGTACCTTCGGTTGACTTTCACCAAGGTCTTCGTCACCTCCTATCAGTGCGGGGCGGGCGGCGAAAGCAATCCGACCGAACAGATCTCCTTCACCTTCGACAAAGTCAAGTATGAATACAATCAAGAGAAGCCGGACGGCAAAGGACTGCAAGGATGGAAGGCTGTCTCTTACGACATCAAGGAAAACAAGAAAGTCTAAGCATGCTGCAAGCCGCTGCTCAATTCGTTGACGCGGGAAATGTCCGGCAAGCGCTCGAAGCGCTTGCCGGACACTTGCGTAATCGCCCCACAGACATCTCAGCTCGCACATCTCTGTTCGAGCTGCTGTGTTTTGCTGGAGAACTGGATCGGGCTGAGAAGCACCTCAATCTGCTGGCTGGCAGCAATGAGCAGGCCAAACTCGGAGCGATACTCTATTTCTCCGCTGTTCATGCCGAGCGCGAGCGCCATGCGATGTACAAAGCGCAAAGCTTCCCAAAGACTGCCGCAAATTCCGCTCTCAGCGGAAAGCTCAACGGCAACCAATTTTCTGACATCCGCGATGCGGACAACGACCTTGGAGCGAGACTCGAAGTCTTCGGAGCGGGGTCCTACATGTGGTTGCCATTCGAACACATCGCTTCCCTCTCCATGGAAGCTCCCAAGAAACTCCGCGATACGCTTTGGTCGCCTGCCTTAATCAAAACCGGTCCAAAATTTCAGGGCGCGGACATGGGTGAAGTCCTTCTACCGGCCATCTATCCTTTCTCATTCACCTACCCCGACGAGTCCGTTTGGCTGGGACGCCAGACGCTGTGGGTTGAAGATGAAGGATCCACTTACCCCCTGGGTCAAAAGATGCTCCTTGTTGACGGCGTCGAATTCCCATTTCTAGAAGTCAGAACCCTCGAATTTGATCTCCTAGGCGACTAAACAATGCCATTTCGCGAAGACATTCTCAATCCGGTTCCAGGAGGAAATCCGGGGGGCTCAGACCTCCGCTACGATCCCCTCTACGACAAGATCAAGGAAGCCCGCAGGGAGGAAGAAGATCTCGACCAGGGCGACTGGAAGCGTGAACGAAAAGTTGCTGATTGGCCACTCACCAGCAAACTTTGTGAAGAAGCGATCGCGACCAAGTCGAAGGATCTCCAACTTGCCGCCTGGCTGACCGAGGCCGCCATCCGGCAGCGCGGCTTCATCGGCGCCCTGGAGGGATTGTCTCTCGTCGATGGACTCATCGAGAGATATTGGGCTCATCTTTATCCGGAAATCGAGGACGGGGATGCAGAGTTTCGCGCCACTCCGGTCGACTGGCTCTCCAATCAGCTCATCCTGTTGATCCGCAATCTCGGACTCACCAAGGATGGATATTCCTTTTTCAACTACACCGAATCGCGCGAAGTCGGCTATGAAGAGGCTTCAACAAGCGACGCCGCAAGAGACTTACGCAAGACCCGCTTGGACGAAGGAAAGATGTCCGGAGAAGTATTCGACGCTTCTTTCACACAAACCCCAAAGATCTTTTACGTCAACATCGATGCGGTCCTGGCCAATCTACAGGCTGCGACGATTTCCTTAAGTGCGAAATGCGATGAGAAATTCGGCGAGTACGCTCCCTCCTTCACCCGCTTTCAACACACTCTTGAGGAGGTCCGGCGAACCAGCAAAAGCCTGCTCGACAAGAAACGGCAAATCGAACCCGATCCGGTGGAAGAGGCCGCTGAAAGGGCTCAGGATGCTCCAACTGCGGATGGTGGCGAGCCTTCAAACATCCAGGCAAGCTCTCAAGGGATCAACATCTCAGCCTTCTCCGGCGTGGAACCTCCCGGCCGGAAGACCCTGATCGAAACCTTGGTAGTTACTGCTGCGCAACTCCGGCAGATGGACCCTTCCAATCCAGGTTCTTACCTGATGCTGCGGGGCCTTCGCTTTGGCGAGTTGCGGGCAGCGGCCACCAAAGGCGAGATGAAATCGCTCGAGGCGCCACCCACGGAGATCCGCCGGCAGCTTCGTGTCTATGCTCTCGACGCGAAATGGAAAGAGTTGCTTGACCTCACAGAAGCCAGTCTGGTTCTGCCCGCCAGCCGGGCTTGGCTCGATCTGCACCGAATGGCGGTCGAAGCCTGCATTGGCCTCGGCGACGAATACAACGGAGTCGCAACCGCGATCCAGGGCGAAATCCGCACTCTCCTCCGCGATGTTCCCGAAATACGGAACGCAATCCTGATGGACGACACGCCGGCTTGCAATCCACAAACGCTTGCCTGGCTTGACGATTTGGCCGACAGCCCAGTAGCCACACTCGAGGGTGAAGAAGGCGAATCAGGCGGAAGCATCCCTCAACCCGCGCTCAGGCAAAGCGCTCTCCCTTGGCGCAAAAGACTAGCTGACCCATTCCGGGTCGCCATTGAGGCCCTCCGCCGCGGCGACAAGGTAAAGGCGCTCGAGATCATGCGCAACGAAATCGAGGCCCAGCCCTCGATGCGCGGCAAGTTCCTTCGGCAACTTCAGGTCGCCGAGCTCTGTGTTCAAGCCAACGCGAAAGAGATCGCCCAGCCATTTCTCGAGGACATCAAACTGAAGCTCGCAGAGTTCCGGTTGGTCGAATGGGAGGAGCGAACGATCATCGTGCAGGTGCTTGTTGATCTGTACCTCTATCACGAGAACACGATCGACGATTCCACCGACCGCACAAGAATCTTTCAACAAATCTGCCGTCTCGACCCCGTTCGCGCCCTCACCCTGAGATCCTGAAGCGAGGTGAATCGATAAGTGGCATTCCAACTCGATGTCCTCATCACGCTTTCGGTATTCGATCGCCTGATTGATACCGACCCTCGCTCAACGGAGGAAGCCCCGATGAGCCGGGCCGAATCCGTGCGCCGCCTTCGCTCCGCGATCCGCCGCGATCTCGAGTGGCTACTCAATTCACGCCGCGTTGCCGTGCCGCCAGACCCCGCCCTTCAGGAACTGAATCGTTCCGTTTACATGTTCGGGCTGCCCGACATCTCATCGATCCACCTATCTGACCGCAACGAGCAACTACGGCTGTTGGGCGCTATCGAGCGGGCAATTCAGGTCTTTGAAAAGCGCCTCACGGACGTGCGTGTCGTCCCGATCAAAGATGAGTCCCACAAATTTATCCAGCGCCTCGACTTTCGAATCGAGGGGTTGTTACAAATGGATCCCGCCCCTGAACTTATCTCTTTCGATACATCACTAGACGGGGTCAGCCAGAATTACCGTGTCAAGACGGATGGGGCGGACTAGAACCGATGCGAGACGACCTGCTCCTCTACTACGAACGCGAGCTCACTTACATCCGCCAAATGGCAGCCAACTTTGCCGAGCGCTATCCGAAGATTGCCTCGCGTCTCGTTCTTGAAGCAGACAAATGCGAAGACCCAAACGTCGAGCGCATGCTCGAAGGCTTCGCCTTTCTTGCTGCCCGCGTACACCTCAAAATCGATGACGAGTTTCCCGAGCTGACAGAAGCGATCCTGGGCATCGTCTATCCCCACTTCATCCAGCCGATCCCCTCGCTGTCAATCGTCGACTTCGAGTTGGACCCAACCAAAGGAAAGTTGGACAAGGGTCTCCTCATCCCTGCCGGCTCGATCCTCTACTCAAAAGCCGTACAGGGTGTTCCCTGCAAATTCCGCACCTGCTACGACCTCACACTTTACCCCGTAACGGCGACCAGGGCCGAGTTCGCAACCCCGGATCGTCTCCGGCCCGCTCTTAAAGCTCCAGAGGCCCAATTCGCAATTCCCGTTCGCTTCACCGCGCCAACCGACGTGGACCTGAAACAGATCAGCCTCGATACATTACGCCTCTATCTCAATGGCGAGTCTGCCGTCATCCACTCGTTGTACGAAGTACTCGCGAGCAAACTCACCCGCATCCTGGTTCGGAATCCAAGTGACCCGCGCCAGGCGCCCATCGAGTTGCCAATCTCCGCGCTGAGGCCCATGGGCTTTGAGAAGGATGAAGGCGTACTCGATTACCCTGGCCGTTCCTTCGTTGCTTACCGGCTGCTTCAGGAATACTTTGCATTCCCCGAGAAGTTCTTCTTCATGGAACTGAGCGGCCTTGCGGAAGTACTTGCCCAAGGCTTTCAGAACGAATTTGAAGTCATCTTCCTCGTTTCGAGAATAGAATCCGAAGATGTCCGCTTGCGCCTTGAGAACGGCATCAATGCCTCGACCTTCCGAACTACAGCCACTCCCGTCATCAACCTGTTCCCTCAAACTTGCGAGCCAATCCAGCTCGATCAGAAACGGGCGGAATACGCCATCGTCCCTGACGTGCGGCGAATGAACGCTCTGGAGATCCACTCCATTGCTAACGTCTCTTCGATCGATCTCGATCAACAGACCACATTGCAGTACGAGCCCTTCTATTCGATCCGGCACGCCCAGTCCGCGCAAAAGCAGCAGACCTTCTATATCGCCTCGCGGCGGCCTTCTCCCAGGGCGAACGATGAAGGGACTGACATGTACCTGTCTCTTGTAGATTTGTCATTTCGGTCGATCCACCCCAAACAGGATGCAATCACGGTCAGAACATTTTGCACTAACCGGGATCTACCGTCCCGCCTGCCATTCGGGAATGAGAGTGGCGATTTCGAACTCGAATTGAGTGCGCCCCTCAAACGAATTATTGCTCTGCGTAAGCCGACTCCAACACTGCGTCCCGCAATTGGGAAGAACATCTATTGGCGGCTTGTGTCGCACCTCTCGCTGAACTACCTTTCATTGGTCGAAGAAGGCAAAGAGGCGCTTCAGCAGATCCTCAACCTCTACAACATCACCAATTCGCCTTCGAGCGAGAGAATGATTTCGGGCATCTCCTCGCTCAGTTCCAAACGAAAGTTTGCTCGCCTGGTTTCCGATGAAGGCATCGCTTTTGCTCGTGGTTTTGAGGTCGACATGACATTCGATGAGGAGCAGTTCGTTGGAGGAGGTGTCTACCTGTTCGCGGCTGTACTTGAGCGATTTCTTGCCAATTACGCTTCGATGAACAGCTTCACGCAGCTCACGGCGCGTACGATACAGCGAAAGGAGCCGCTCCGACAATGGCCACCACGCGCCGGACAGAAGATTCTGGTCTAGATGCCGCCGCGATTCTAAAAGCGGAGTATCCACTCGAGCTGCGCCGCAACTGGCTTGAAGACCTGTTGAGCGATCGGCCAGGCAGCTTTCAGTTCTTTCAGATGGTCCGCCTTCTCGCACGTATGGGTCACGGCCTTGAGCCTCCAGGTCTATTCCCCAAGCTGCCCTCGCAGGAAGTCGTACGCTTCGGAGTGAACCCCGCGTACTGGTTTCCTCCCTCGCAGGTTCATAGCCTCGAATGGCCCAAGGCAACCGCGGAAAATACGGGTTGGCAGCCGCCGATGTTGCGTGTCAATTTCATGGGACTCAACGGACCTTCCGGCGTCATGCCGCTGGCATTTTCCGATTTCATTCTCGAACGAATCCGGGGCCGCGACCGGACGATGCAAGAGTTTCTCGACCTCTTCCACCACCGCATCATCTCGCTCTTCTATCAGGCTTGGGAGAAGTACCGATTTTGGGTTTCCTATGAGCGCAACCGTCAGGACCGTATGTCCGGTTACCTGCTCGACTTCATCGGTCTCGGCACGCCTGGGCTTGCGAACCGTCAACAGGTTGACGACACCTCGCTTGTCTTCTACGCTGGCCTGCTTTCATTGCAGCCGCGATCGGCGCTCGCCCTGGAGCAGTTTTTGAGCGACTACTTTGATGTGCCGATTTCAGTTGAGGAGTTTGGCGGCTCCTGGTATCCGCTCTCGGAGCAGGACATTTGTACTTTCGCCGACCCGCCGACTGAGGCCGAGCAATTGGGTTTTGGTGTGGTGGTCGGAGACGCCGTCTGGGATCGCGCATCGCGCGCGCAGATCCGCGTGGGTCCGCTCCAGCTCGAACAGTATCTCGACTTCCTCCCGGGCGGAAATGCTCACCAGCCACTCGAGGCTGTTACCCGATTTTTCACCAACGGCGAGTTGATCTTTGAAGTCCAACTGATCCTTGACCGTGAGAGCGTACCCAGATGTCAACTTGGGATAGACTCTGAATCTCCACCAATGCTCGGCTGGCTGACCTGGATGAATACATCCCAGCCACGTACAGCGGACCCTGGGGATACCGTTTTTCTTTTGAACTAGCCAACTTTGGCCACTCTGACCGGAGGATTCGATGAGCGTCAACCTGAAATCACTGATCGGGAAGTTGAACGACACAACTCGCAACACGATGCAGGCCGCGGCGGGCTTTTGCCTCCAGCGAACTCACTACGATGTCGAAATTGAACATTTCCTGATGAAGCTGCTCGAGAATTCAGGAGGCGATTTTCCTGCAATCTTGAAGGCTTTTGACGTTGACAAGTCTAAGCTCTCCGCGCAACTCACTGCTTCGCTCGACAAGCTGAAGAGCGGCAATGCGAGAACTCCAGTTCTCGCTCCAACGCTGGTCAAGATGCTGGGAGAAGCGTGGTCAACAGCCTCCCTCGATTTCGATGCGGGCAACGTTCGAACTGGTTTCTGCATCGTAGCCCTGACCCAGAACGAAGAACTCATGCGACTCATGTCGGATGTCTCAAAGGAGTTCAAGAAGATCGACCCGAAGACGCTCAAGGACAACTTCGACTCGATCTGCGGCTCATCTTATGAAGAGTCCGAAATGAAAGACCTGGGGGAAGGCAGCCCCTCTGCGGCTTCAACTGCCCCGGGACCCGACGGCGCACCGCGAGTGAATCCAAATTCTAAGACGCCGAATCTGGACGCCTACACGATCAACCTCACGGACAATGCCAAGAACGGCAAGATCGATAGCGTTCTCGCCCGGGACTTTGAAATCCGCCAGGTGGTTGATATCCTCACGCGCCGCCGCCAGAACAACCCGATCCTGGTCGGGGAAGCCGGTGTCGGCAAGACGGCAGTCGTCGAAGGTCTCGCCTTGCGAATCGTCGCTGGCGACGTCCCTCCACCTCTCAAGAACGTCACCTTGCGCACTCTCGACTTGGCCTTGTTGCAAGCCGGAGCTAGCGTCAAGGGTGAATTCGAGAACCGCCTTAAGGGTCTCATCGATGAAGTCAAGAAATCCCCGATCCCGATCATTCTCTTCATTGACGAAGCGCACACGATGATCGGGGCTGGAGGGCAGGCCGGCCAAAATGATGCGGCAAACCTCTTGAAGCCCGCGCTCGCGCGCGGCGAACTGCGCACCATCGCCGCAACCACCTGGGCTGAATACAAGAAGTACTTCGAAAAAGACCCTGCCCTCACGCGCCGCTTTCAGACTGTCAAAGTCGAAGAGCCTAGCGAATACAATTGCCAACTGATGCTGCGCGGCATTCTGCCCATGCTTGAAAAGCACCACAACGTACTCATCCTCGATGAGGGTCTCGCAGCCGCGGTCAAACTCTCCCATCGCTATTTACCCGACCGCCAACTGCCCGACAAGGCGGTGAGCGTCCTCGATACAGCCTGCGCCCGCCTCGCCCTGGGCCAGTCATCCATCCCTCCGGCGGTTGAAGCAGTACAGAGAGAGATTGACGACTACGACGTCCAGACTCGCGTCCTCAACCGTGAATCGGAAATCGGCGCCAACCACAATGAGCGGATGGCCGAGATCGCCACCAGGAAGGAAGCTGCTGTTGCCAAACTGACTGTCCTCAACGAACGCTGGGAGCGAGAGGGCGGTATGGTCACCGAGATCCGCGAGATGCGCGATCAGATTATGGCCAACGCCGAAGGCATCGACAAGGAAGATCTGCGCTCAAAGATCAATTCGAAGACAGAAGAGCTCAATGCGCTGCAGGGCGAATCTCCCTTGATGCGAGTATCGGTCGACGCTCAAGTTGTCGGCGAAGTCATCTCCGCATGGACGGGCATCCCGATCGGCAAAATGCTCAAGGACGAGATCCAGACTGTCCTCGAGCTCGAGAAACACCTTTGCTTAAGAGTCATCGGCCAGGACCACGCCATGCATGCCATTGCAGAGCGGATTCGCACTTCGAAAGCAGGCATGGATGATCCGGTCAAGCCTGTTGGTGTTTTCATGTTGGTCGGCCCTTCTGGCGTCGGCAAGACAGAAACAGCTTTGGCATTGGCGGACATGCTCTTTGGCGGTGAAGACAATATGATCACCATCAACATGAGCGAGTTCCAGGAAGCCCACACAGTGTCGACACTCAAGGGCTCGCCTCCCGGCTATGTGGGTTACGGCGAAGGCGGCGTCTTAACAGAAGCCGTGCGCCGCCGACCTTACTCGGTAGTGCTGCTCGATGAAGTCGAGAAGGCTCACCCAGACGTGCTGGAGCTATTCTTCCAGGTCTTCGACAAAGGCCGTATGGAAGATGGAGAAGGCCGCGAAATCATTTTCAGAAACAGCATCATCATTCTCACGTCCAACGCTGCAACCGAGACGCTCATGAAGCTGGTTGCCGACCCTGAAACTATGCCCTCACCCGAAGGCATCATTGGCGCAATGAAGCCAGAACTCGACAAGATTTTCAAGCCCGCTTTCCTCGGCCGCATGGTGCTCATTCCCTACTTTCCGGTTCGCGACGAAGTGCTGAAGACCATCGTCAGGCTCAAGCTGGCCAAGATCCAGAAACGGCTGAAGGCAACCCATAAGATCGAACTCATTGCCGGGGCGGACGTCATCGACGCCGTCGCCGCTCGATGCACTGAAGTCGAATCTGGCGCCCGGAATGTCGATAACATTCTCACCAACACGGTTTTGCCTGACATCAGCCGTCGCTTGTTGGGAATGATGGCCGAAGGGACGCGCCCTGAAGCGATCACCATCACAGTCGGATCAGATGGCAACTTCGAGTACGCATAATGAAAACTGACTAAGGCTTGATGCCAGCCTTCTCGAAGTCGCCCGCCTTGAAAATACTCACCCTTGATAGGTCCATGTACTTCTTGAAGACTTCGTTTACTTGCTCTACCGTCAGGGAATCTACCTTGCTCTCGACCTCACGATTGAATGCCAGCGTTCGGTCATAAGCTGCATTCGTCGCAAGTGTTCCAGCCAACGCCTGGTCTTCGGTGCGCATCACCTGCCGCTGCTGCAGCCAGCCCTTCTTGGCGGCATCTACTTCTTCCTTGGTGAAACCTTCCTTGAATGCCTTCTCCATCTCCTCAGCAAAGGCCTTTTCGACCTTCTGTATGTTGAGCGGATTCAGGATGGCATTCCCAATGAATGCGCCGTTGTCGTGCTTGGGCGTTGGCTGAAAACCAGCTCCTACACCGTAGCTAAGCCCTTCCTTGCCGCGGATTCGTGCGGCCAACCGCGAATTCAAGAACCCTCCGCCAAGGATGTAGGTGCCTAGCGCGAGGGCCGGGTAATCCGCGTTGTCATCACTAATCTGAATCGGGAAGGTGGCAAGGAAAACTGCATTGGCCTTATCCGGTGTCTGGAATGACTGATTGACTGGCTCAAGCGCCTTGAACGGACTCAGCACTCGAGTAAACGGCGAAGCGGCCTTCCAGGAACCAAAAAGTGACTCAATCAGAGGAGCAACGGTCGCCTCGTCAAAATCGCCAACCACGGCAATCTGTCCGGCGCCGGCTCCATAGAACTGCTTGTGGAAAGCTTTCAAATCTTCGACCTTCACAGCCTTGATATCCGCAATGCGCTCGGTCGGCATCGGACGATACCTTACGTCTCCCTTCGGATAAGGAGCCATGTGGCGAGCCATCGCGTTCATTGCCACGACTTGAGGTTCCTTCTCGCCGTTCTCGACCCCGGTCAGCGTCTGCTTCACTACTTCCTGAAACTCGGTCTCGGGGAAGGAAGGCTCCTTGAGCATCTCGGCCACCAATTTCAGGACTTCCGGCAGATTGGCTTTTGTGGTCTCGATGCTGGCTACAACTTGAGTGGGTCCACCAAAAACGCGGACATTTGCCTTGAGTCGATCGAGATCGTCCTTGATCGCTTTCTTGTCACGCTTGGCGGTGCCGCGATCGAGCATGTTCGCAGTCAAGCTCCCGATCTCGGCTTTGCCGAACAGCGACTTTTCGTCCCCAATCCGCAGAACGATCTGCGCGTTTACTTTTTCGCCGCGAGTCTTTTTGGATAGCAGCATCGTCTTCATGCCTGAAGCCAATACGCCGCGCTTGGTGCGCCGGTCAATATTCGCAGCCGAAGAATCAAAGGCTTCTCCGGTAGCAACTGCTGCTCCACCCTTATAGTCTTTTACGAGAGAGGTAACGGTCGGCGGTTTAGGGACCTCGGTCCGGTCAGGCTTGTCTTCTGGAATAAACATTCCCAGCGTGCGGTTTGTTGGCTTCAGATATTTCATTGCAACACGCTGAACATCTTCAAGCTTGGCGTTTAGCGTCGCATCGCGGATCACAAAGTACATCCGCCAATCGCCGAGCGAAATGTATTCGCTCAAAGTCAATCCAACATTCTGCGTATCGTTGAAGCCCAACTCGAAATCCTTACGCAAGGTCTGCTTGGCCTTATCCAATTCAACTTGCGTCACTGGCTCTTTGCCGAATCCCTCCAAAGTCTCAAGGAATATCTTTCGCGCTTCCTCGATGTTGTCGGTCTTGCTAAGGATCAGTACATTCAACATTGCTCCGGCCTCTGCCAATTCAAAGGTCAGAGCGGTATTCTGAGAAGCCTTCTTTGTCTCAACCAGCTTTTTATAGACACGGCCAAATGAGTCGTCATGAAGGACTGTGCTCAGCACGTTAAGCGCACCCATGTCGGGGTGTGCACCGGCAGCGATATGGTACCCAGCTATGAGAACCTGGATGCCGCCGACCCGCCGAATCGTCACGAGCTTCTCGCCATCCTGCACCGGCTCTTCCGTGTAGGTTGGCTGAATCACACGATCGGGCTTCGGAATTGCCCCAAACAATTCAGCCACCAGGCCCAACGTCTTGGCCTCATCAAACTTGCCGGCAATGGTCAGCACAGCATTGTCAGGCTGGTAATAGCGGCGATAAAAAGCCTGGAGCCTTTCAATGTTCACTCCCTCAATGTCGCTGCGGGCGCCGATCGTCGACTTACCGTAGTTGTGCCATTCAAACATCGACGACATCGTGCGCTGCATCGTAATCCGGAAAGGGTTGTTCTCACCCATTTCGAACTCGTTGCGAACTACAGTCATCTCACTGTCCAGATCCTTGCGCGCGATGAAAGAATTCACCATGCGGTCTGCTTCGAGATCGAGAGCCCAACGCAGGTTCTCGTCCGATGCGGTGCAAGTCTCAAAGTAATTGGTGCGGTCCAGCCACGTCGTCCCATTCGGAAAACAGCCATGGTCGGTAAGTTCCTTGGGGATGTTGCCATGCTTCGGCGTGCCCTTGAACACCATGTGTTCCAGCAAATGGGCCATGCCGGTTTCGCCATAGTTTTCGTGCCGCGAACCAACCAGGTAGGTAATGTTCACGGTGAACTTGCTCTTTGATGGATCAGGCATCAACAGAACACG
>Ga0163152_10007878_pt1 | contig 11513 bp, 7 predicted proteins | sample OliLakLV19MP8IB2_FD_148635 | JGI IMG/M metagenome (GOLD analysis project Ga0163152, IMG submission 148635) | Freshwater microbial mat bacterial communities from Lake Vanda, McMurdo Dry Valleys, Antarctica - Oligotrophic Lake LV.19.MP8.IB-2 | ecosystem: Environmental > Aquatic > Freshwater > Lake...
GGGGCCATGTGTGGGCCAGGGCCCCGACAGATACTGGAAGCGCGCCGCGGCGCAACAGGCTGAGGCGGGTAAAACGGCCCGAGCGGACCGATTCCCTACCCCGGTGCTGGCCCGGCCCTCCGGCCGAGCGTCGGGCGGGCCGGCGTCGATGGAGCTGAACCAAAACCCCACTCTGGCCGCGACGGCCTGGATCGCGGCCCTGATCTGCCTGGAGTGGGTCGCCGCCCGCCGTCTGGGGCTGGGCCGAGCGGGGGCTGCACTGGCCGCCGTCGGGTGTGCCGGCTCGGGCGTCGCGCTCCTCGTGGCGCACGCCGGAATCCGTTCTGCCAGCGAGGGTCTCGCCCCGCTCGGCCCAGCCGGCATCGACCTCGTCGCGATCGGGACCGTGCTGCTCGCGGCCGGGGCGATCGCCTGGTCGCGCGCTCGCACCCTGACGGCGACGGAGCCGGACGGACGTGCCGACGAGCGCGCCGGCGAGCTGTCGCGCGCGATCGGGTTCGCGTTGATCGTCGCTGCGGTCGCGCTGGTGCTCGCGCGGCGCGAGATGCCCGAGTGCGCGCACGAAGTCGCCCTGCCGGAGTCCGACGGCTTGCGCCTGCCCTGGCTCGCGGCGCCGATCGCCGCGCTCGCCCTGGCCGCGATCGCCGCGCCGACGGGCCGCCTGCGCGCGCGCGGCGCGATCGCCTGCGCGAGCGGCGTGCTGGCCCTGATCGCAATCGGCGCGCCGGGATTCCACGGCCTGGTGGCCGTGACCGGCGAAAGCGCCGGATGGATCGCGCTCGCCGCCGCGATCGCCGCGAGCAGCGGCCTCGCCTTGCTGGCCGGCGATGCGCTCGAGAGCGCGCCGCGCGGCGCACGCCTGGCCGGCGGCCTGGCGTTCGCAGCGCTCGTCGCCCTCGCCGCCTCGCAACCGCTCGCGTCCGGAGCACCGCTCGCAGGCGACTCGAACGACGAGCTCGTCGCATTTGACGTGCGTCCGGCCCAGCGCGTCGTGGGCAGCACGTCGGTCGACGGACGCGTGCGCACGAATGTCCGCGTCGACGGGCTGCGACTCGTAATCGCGCCGCTCGCAAAGGACGGTGCCCCGGCGCACGTGCAGTCGCTGGAACTCGGCCCCGACGTGGAAGGGTGGCGCGCGTTCGCGAGCGGGCCGATCGACTTGCGCATGATCCCGACGGGCCCGTGTCGATTCGGCGTCGAGGTCCTGAGGCTCCACCCCGACGGCGTGTTGTCCGCGATCGGGCACCGAACAGCGTCGGTCGCGCAGGTCAGCCGCGGAACGCCGCCGTTCGTGAGGGGCTTCGCGATCGCAGCAGCATTCGTCGCCCTGTTCGTGCTGCCCGGCACGAGCTGGCGCTGGCTCGCCGCCGTGCTGGCGGCGGCGTGCAGCGTGCTGGCACTCCGCTCCTGATCGCGCTGGGGGGAGCATGACGCCGGTAGACAGAGGTGTCAGACACCTTGTACCGGCTTCAACGCGTCGGAAACGCCTGTGCGCGCGTCCGCCGACGCCCGTCGAACCACGGCACCGTGATCAGCACGACGAGCCCGACGTAGACGATGTCGAACACGTCCGTGCCGACGGGATGGACGAGCGCGGCGATCAACGCGGCCAAGAGCCCGCTGACCCGCGGATCGCGCCAGCGCTTCAGCGACAGCAGGACCGCGGTCGCCAGCAACAGGACACCTCCCAGCGTCGTGACCAGCGCCGCCGCGCGGCCCACGGTCGAGCTCGCGAACGTGCCGCCCCACACCGACGCGGTGGACGGCGTGTTCTCGAGGATGCGCCACGCAGTCCACAGCCCGAGCAACGCCAGGTGGGCCCCGAAGATCCGGTTCAAGGCGCGCGCGTCGCGACGGTCGGCGTCCACGCGCGTCAACGTAGCAGACCCGCGCTCCCCAGGCGCTCGCGCGCCCACGCCGGCAGCGCCGCGACGTCGAGGGGATCGATCTCCAGGTCCTGCACCTGCTCGCGTGCTTCGTCTTCGCGACCGGCACCGAGCAGCGCGGCGGCGAGGGCGAGCCGAACGCGGACGGGCGTCGCGGTCGGGCGCTCGCTGCACAGGCGCAAGTCCTGGCGCAGGCTGCGCACGGCTTCGCTCCAGCGGCCGGACTCGGCGTGCTGCGTGGCCCAGGCGCGGTGCGCGCGCGCTTCCCATCCGTCGGCCTGCTCCTCGCTGCCCTGCGCGCGCAGCTCGCGCGCGAGCGCGTAGCGTTCCTCGGGACTCTGCGGCACGTTCTCGGACAGGGCGCGCTGCGACAGGGCCTCGCTCTCGGCATCGAGGCCGCGCAGCGCGAGGCGTGCGGCCATTCCGCGCAGCCAGGCGGCGTCGGGAGCGCGCACGGCGGGGATCTCGTCCAGGCGCGACAGTCCGGACGCGAGGTGGCCCGCGTACAGATCGAGCGTCGCCAGGTTCTGCAAGGCGGCGGGATTGCGCGGGTCCAGCACGAGAGCGTGCTCCAGCGACGTGCGCGCGATCGTCGGGTCGCCCGCGCGCGCCGACGCGATCGCCATCTGGACGAGGGCTTCGATGCGGTGCGGGCGCAGCGCGAGCACGGAGTGCCAGCGATCCACGAGGAGCGTCGGCGGTTCTCCATGGACTTCCGCGAGGCGCGCTTCGAGCGTGCGCACGACGACCGAGTCGGGCGCGGCGGCCGCGGCGCGCGCGATCGTGCTCTCCGCGCGGGCGGGGTCGCCCTCGACGCGCGCGAGGTCCTGCAAGGCGAGCCCGTGCTTCGCCAGCGACCATGCGCGCGGCGCGAGAGCGACGAGGAGCAGCACGGCGGCGATCGCGACGAAACGTCGCGCGCGCGCGGGCGACGCCTCGTCGCGTCGGACCAGCAGCGCTCCGGCGGCGGCCGCGAAGAGCGTGGCTGATGCCGCGTTGGACGTGATCGGAGCATGAGCCAGGGCGTGCACGAGCAGTGCGATCGACCCGGCACCGAGTGCCGCACGTCCGACATCCGGGCCGCGGAGCGCGAGCCACGCGCGGCGGGCGACGACGATCAGGAACGCGATCCATGCGAGACCCACGACGACGCCGCCTTCGAGCGCGGGCTGGATCCAGTCGTCGTGCGCGTGCTCGACCTCGGACTCCGTCGCGAGCAGGCGACCGTGCGTGCTGGCTTCGATCTCGCGCGCGTCGCGGAAGGGCGGGAACGTGGCCGCGAACTGGCCTGGGCCGACCCCGGTCAGCGGATGAGCGCCGAACATCGCGGCCGATCCGCGCAGGATGCCGAGGCGCACGCCCAGGCCGGCGGCCGGCCTGGCTTCGCGCTCAGCGTGAGCGGCGACGTCCGCGCCTCGCGCCGGCATGCCTCGGAGCGCGTCGCCGGCGAAGAGAGCGAGGACGACCACCACGGTGGCGAGCGCTCCCGCAGACACGCGCTGGAGGCCGCGCGTCGCGAGCGCAAGAACGACGAGCGTCACGGCCATCGCAACGCTCGCCGTCAGGACGGGCGCGAGGAATGCATGAGCCAGGCTCGCTCCCAGCGCCACCAGTCCGACGACGCGCCACGCGACGCGGTCGCGCAAGAGCAGCACCGAACCGGCGCCCGCGCCGAGCGCAGCGGCCTGCGCCGCCGCGCCCGAGTTCCCGAGCGCGCCGGAGTGCGTCTCGTCGAGTGCGGCATGCAGCGCGTAAGCGATCGCCAGGAGCGCTGCACCGCGCGCCAGCGTCGGGAGGTCGGATCGCGCACCGGCCAGCAGCGCGACGACGACGACGACCCACGCGATCAGCGCGCGCGACGCTTCGAAGCCGTCCGTGACGTCGCCGAACGCGAGACCCGCGGCCGCGGCCAGCAAGGGCACGAGCAGAAGCCACAGGCCGTGCAGCACCGGAGGCGAGCGGCGCACGAGGAACAGGACCGCGCCCGGCAGGGAGAGCAGCGCCGCGAGTCCAAACCCCGTCGTGCGCGGCGCAAGGTCGTTCGCCAGCAGCGAGCCTTCGAACGGCCACGCCAGGACCGCCGCGGGCAACAGGGCGCAGATCGCCTGCGCGACGTCCGCTGCGCTCGACGAGTCGGCGCGCGCAGACGTCGTGTCGCTCACCGGCCCGCCACCACGTTGCCCACGATCGCGTCGACGAACGCTTCCGGATCGAAGGGCTCGAGCAGCTCGAGCTGCTCGCCCGTGCCGATGTAGCGCACGGGCAGGCCCAGCGCTTCCTTGATCGCGAACACGGCGCCGCCGCGCGCGGTCCCGTCGAGCTTGGCGACGATCAGGCCCGTGACCTGCACGCTCGACGTGAACAGCTTCGCCTGCTGGATCGCGTTCTGGCCGTTCGTGCCGTCGAGCACGAGCCACGTCTCGTGCGGCGCGCCGGGCAGCCGGCGGTCGATCACGCGCCGCATCTTGTCGAGCTCGGCCATCAGGTTCGACTGCGTGTGCAGACGCCCGGCCGTGTCGATGATCACGACGTCGGCTCCGCGCGCGACGCCCGCGTCGACCGCGTCGTAGGCGACCGCGGCCGGATCGGAGCCCGGTTTCTGGCGCACGATCTCGCAGCCGTTGCGCTGGGCCCAGACGTCGAGCTGGTCAGCCGCCGCCGCGCGGAACGTGTCGCCTGCGCCCAGGAGCACCTTGTGGCCCTGATTCTGGAAGCGGTGAGCCAGCTTCGCGATCGAGGTCGTCTTGCCCGATCCGTTCACGCCCACGACGAGGATCACCGTGGGCTTCTTGACGATCTGGATCTCGGCGTCTTCCTGCTGGACCTTCTCGAGCAGGATCTTGCGCATCGCCACGCGCACGTCGTCCTCGCCCAGCACCTCGCCGCGCTTGTGCAGGCGCGCCAGCTCGACCGTCACCTCGTGCGCCACGGGGCCCAGGTCGGCCGAATAGAGCAGCTCCTCGAGCTCGTCGAACAGCGCCTGGTCGATCGGCCGGCCGCCGCGGAAGAGGCCGCTGATGCCGTCCGACAGCACCTGCCGGGTGCGTGTCAGCCGATCCTTGAGTCGATCGAAGAGGCCCATCGCTCTCCTACTCGAGCTCGACCGCCGTGGACGACTCGGGCAGCTCGGGCGTTTCGGGCAATTCTTCGTCCAGCGGTCCCGGCTTGGGCTTCGCGGCCGCCTCGGCCGGCGTGCGCGCGCGGTTCATGATCTTGTCGAGGATGCCGTTGATGAACGCGCCCGAATTCTGCGTCGAATAGCGCTTCCCGAGCTCGATCGCCTCGTTGATCGCGACCTTGGGCGGCACGTCGGGGCAGTGCACCAGCTCGTACGTCGCCAAGCGCAAGACGTTCCGGTCGACGACCGCCATGCGCGAGATGTTCCAGTTCTGCGCGACCGACTGGATCATCGCGTCGATCTCGGCCTTGTGCTCATGCGCGCCCTGCACGAGACGCAGCGCGAAGCGCGTCGTCTCGGCGTCGCGCTCCTCGTTGCCGACGAACTCGCGCGCCTCGGGCAGCAGCGATTCGCCGCGCAGGTCCATCTGGTAGAGGAATTGGAGCGCCAGCTCGCGCGCCCGCGTGCGTTTCTTCACGTGCTCTAGAGCTCCTCGACCTCGTCCAGGGCCAGCAGGGTCTCGATCGCCGCGCGTGCCACCGCGCGGCCCTTGTCCTCGCGTCCGCCGGCCTCGACGGACAGCGCGCGCGCGCGGGCCTGCTCCATCGTGGCGCAGGTCAGCACGCCCAGGTGGATCGGCACGTCGGTCTCGAGGCTGGCCTGCACCAGGCCGTGCACCGCGCCCTCGGTGACCCAGCGGTCGTGCTCGGTCTCTCCGCGCAGCACGACGCCGATGCAGATGACGGAGTCGATCTCGCCCGACGCCGCCATGCGACGCGCGACGATCGGCAGCTCGAACGAGCCCGGCACCCAGATCACGATCAGGTCGTCCTCGTCGACGCCGCAGGCCATGAGCTCGCGCTCGGCCGAATCCACCATGGCGCCGGTCAGCTCCTCGTGGAAGCGGGCCGCCACGATCCCGACCACGGACCCGGGGCGGCTCGGCGGGGGGCGCTCCGCGCTCGTTCGATCGAGTGCCATGGAACGCGACAGCGTACGCGATCGACGGGTCGGCGCGCTACGTGGCGTACAGGAGGCGGCGCGCCTCCTCGAGCAGACCCGTGCACCAGCCGAGATCCTCCTCCTGGAGGCCCAACAGGACGCGCACTTCCTGCGCGGTGGGTGCAGTCTTGGAGTTCTCGGCCAGCTTGTAGGCGATGCAGCGCTCGTAGATGCGCACGACCTGGTCGGCCTGGACGATCTCGGGCGCGAAGCGGTGCCGGCGGAACTGCATCGGCGTGATCGCGTCGTACGTGATCGGCACGAAGGCGCGGCCCTGGTAGAGAACGGTCCAGCACTTGTTGACGTCGCCGGGGCGGTGTCCGGCATCGGGGCTGGCGCCGCCGGTCAGCGCGGTGCGCACGTCGGCCAGGCTGAAGTCGGGGCGCGTGGCGCCGGCGTCGTAGATGCCGCGCAGCAGCGTGCGCCGTCGCAGGGGATCGCCTTCGAAGCGGTAGTTCGCGAGGCGCGCGCGTGCGATCAGTTGGAGCTGGCTCGGGAGCATCGGTCGCGGCGGCACGAAGACGGTGCTGGCGTCGGCCTCGAGGACGGGAGAGCCGTACGCACTCGCGCTTGCCCCGGCCCACTGGCCGTTCGAGCCCGCGGCGCGGGGGGGAGAACCAGGAGAACCAGGAGAACCACCGGAACCACCGGAACCACCGGAACCGGAAGTACTGGTGGTCGCGCTCCCAAGGTCGCGCTCCCGGTCGCGCTCTGTAGCATGCACAAGAATGTCACCGGTCGGCTGCAACTCGACGCGCGCCACGTCCGGTACGAGCTGGAGCAGGCGCCCGAACGTCGGGACGCCGAACTCCTCCTCCGCGAAGCGCCGGCCATGTCGGGCCTGCAGCTCGCTGCGCAGCGCGGTCCCGCGCAGCGGCTCGGCGCGTTCCTCGGCCAGGATCTCGCGCAGCGAAGCGCGCAGTTCGTCGAGCAGGCCCGGCCGCGCGGTCACCGGCGCGGGGAGCGAGAGCCCGGCGCGGCGCTGGATCGCGGAGTACGGCACGAAGCGGTCGACCATCTCGGTCAGCTCGGCGCTGGCGCTCCAGTCCGGCGCGATCGCGATCACGTCGCGGCCGTACTTGTGCAGGCAGCGCACGACCTCGACCATGTCGCGGTCGCCGGACACGATCACGAAACGGCGCAGGTGTGACTCGCGCAGCGCGAGCTCGACCGAATCGACCGCCAGGCGGATGTCGGTTGCGTTCTTGCGCGAGCCGGGGGTCAGCCGGCCGAGCACTTGCACGAGCTCGAAGCCGCTCCGGTAGAGCTCGACCTGGAACTGGTTCAGGTCGCGCACGCGCCAGTCGCCGTACGCGCGCCGCACGGCCGGGTGGACCATCTCGCGGACGGTGGCCCACAAGGTCGGCAGGCACAGGACCTCGGCCAGGTGCTCGGCGCCGTGGCGGTGCGCCAGGCCGTAGACCATGTTCTCGAAGTCGACGAGCACCGCGCCGGGAACCGGATCGTGGAGGTGCTCGAGCGGGTCGTCGCGCCGGTCCATGTCGGACCGAGGATACTGGAGCAGCCCGCAGACCGGGGAATCCAGCCAGCGTTCAGGTACGTGCGGACGCCGCGTCGGCGGCGCGAGCCGCGCGCCCGCGCGGCCGGAACGCCCAGGCGGCCTGCGTGCGCACCATCCGCGAGACGTCGTCGACCAGCGTGTACGCGAGCGGCACGACCCACAGCGTGAACACGGTGCTGGCCGTGAGCCCGCCGGCCACGCACGTCGCCAGGGCGCGGTAGTCGATGCCCTCGCCGCGCGGTTCCGACAGCGCCATCGGGATCAGCCCGATCACGGACGTGAGCGCCGTCATCAGGATCGGCCGGACGCGCTGCGCGCAGGCCTGGACGACAGCGAGGGTGCGGTCCACGCCCAGGTCGCGCAGCTGGGCGATGCGCGCGACCAGCACGATGCCGTTGTTCACGACGACGCCGACCAGGACGATGATCCCGATCCAGCCGACCGAGTCCATGGCGGTGCCGGTCAGCCACAGGGTCCAGTAGGCGCCGACGACCGCGAACGGGATCGTGAACAGCACCGACACGGGCAGGATGAACGACTCGAACAAGATGCCCATCAGGAGGAACACGAGGACGACGGACAGGGCCAGCGCGCCCCAGATGTCCTGCATCTCCTCGTCGATCCGGAAGTCGACCATGCTCTCGTCCGAGAGCGCGTAGCCGCGCGGCAGGTCGAGCGCGGTCAGAGCGCGCCGGCCGGCCTGCGAGAGTTCCGTCTGACGCGCGGGCGAATCGACCTTGGCCTGGATCGTGAAGCTGGCCTGCCCGTCCGTGCGCCCGATCGTGCGCTGGCCGCGTCCGAACTGCAGGTCGGCGAAGGCCGAGAGCGGGACGGTCCCTTCGGTCGTGTACACGTTCAGGTCGCGCAGCGTGCCCAGCCCGGCGATCTCGGTATCGTCGTACTCGATCAGGAAGGGCACCTCGCGACCAGGTTCCTGGTAGCGCGGGAGCTGCATTCCGCGCAGCGCCCACGAGACGTTCTGGAGGGCTTGCTGCGCCGTCACGCCGAGCTGCTGCGCCACGTCCGTGTCGAACTGCAGCCGCACCTGCGGCGGCGCGGCCGAGAGCGGCGAGCGCAGGTCGGAGAGTCCGTGCACGTCCTCGAGCAGAGAAAGTGCTTGCGTGCCGATGCTCTCGAGCACCTCGGAGTCGGGCCCGACGAGACGGAACGTGACGACGGTCTTGTCGTTGCTTCCGGGTCCCTCGTCGTCGACGAACTGCAGCTTGTGCCCGGCCAGGCGCGGCAGGACCTCGCGCACCTCGCGCCGGACCCTCTCCATCGACGACTGAGTCGGCGGCGTTTCCCAGAAGAGGCTCAGTCGTCCGCCCTGGTGGTTGAAGCGGGTCAGGACGCGCGAGAAACCCCACTCGGCGCGCTTGGCGTTGACCGCGTCCTCGTAGCGGATCAGCTCCTGCTCGGCCTCGGAGAGCGTGAAGTTCTCCTCGAGCTGGACCCAGAAGTTGAGCCGCGACGCGTCCTGGTCCTGCCCGAACGACGCGACCTTCATGTTCGTCGCCGGGATCACGATCGAGAAGAGCGCCAGGGTCGCCAGGCCCACCGCGGCCAGGCGGCGGCGCAAACTCCAAGAGACCAGCGCCCGATTCGCGTCGACCACGAAGTCGATGATCGAATTGCCCGGCGGGATCGCGCTGCCCGTGGACGGTTTCCAGTCCGGGAGCCGCCGGCGCGCGCGCGGCAGGAAGAAGAGGCACACGGCCGCTCCGACCAGCGCAGCGACGATGGGCATGACCATCGCCGACATCGGCAGGAAAACGCCGCCCGGCGTCACCTCGAACGGCTGCAGGGCCATCGCCTGCTGGAAGGCGGGCAGCGCCGCGCGCGCGCGCCACACGCCCAGCGCCAGGAAACCCGCCGCGAGCAGCCAGCGCACGGGCGCCAAGACGCGCACGAGGACGCCCAGCACGCGCGACAGGAAGACGAGTCCAAGCCGGCCCACGCCGCGCAGGCCGCCGACGAGCCAGGCCAGCCCGCGCGCCGGCATCGCCGCGAGCGGCGCCAAGCGCGTGGCTAGGGCCTCGACCGCGGCCGGGCGCGGGCCCATCGCCGACCGCACCTGCACCGGCAGGAAGACGAGCGCCGCGAGGAGGCTCGCCACCAGCGAGATGCACAGCGGCTTGCCGATCTCGCCGAAGATCAGCCGGAACTGCGGGTTCTCGCCCAGGAACATCAACGGCGCGAACACGACGACCGTCGTCAGGGTCGACAGGAACACTGCCAGCCCGACCTCGCCCGCGCCCTCCGCGCAGGCCTCCGGAATCGAGCGGCCGAGCTGGCGCACGCGCATGATGTTCTCGATCACCACGATCGAGTTGTCGACGAGCATCCCCATCGCCAGGGTGATGCCCATCATCGTCAGCACGTTGAACGAGCCGCCCGTGAAGTAGCCGAACGCGATCGCGACCAGCGTCGAGAAGGGGATCGACAGCGCGACGAGCAGCGTGAGGCGCACGCGCCACAGGAACAGGAACAGGATCGCCACGGCCAGGAGGCCGCCGACGATCGCGGTCTCGGTCAGCGAGGAAAGCGAGTTCTCGATGAACTCGCCCTGGTCGAACAGCACGATGAAGCGGAAGTGGCCTTCGAGCTCGGGATCCTGCTCGAGCGCCTTCAGCGCCGCGCGCAGGCGGCGGCTCGTGTCGACGGCGTTCGACTGTCCGTCCTTGTCGACCTGCGCGAAGTAGGAGTAGCGCCCGTCGATGCGCGACAGTTGCTGCCGCACCGACTTGACCATCTCGACCGTGCCCACGTCGCGGATGCGCAGGCCGCCGCCGATCGGGTAGTCGGCGATCTCGCCCAGCGACGTGAAGCGCATGTCAGAACGCAGCAGGATCCGGCGCCCGCCGTCGTCGACCTCGCCCAGCGGCTGGGCGAAGTTGTCGCTCGAAAGCCTCCGGATCAGCGCGCCCAGGTCCAGCCCGGCCGCGATCACGCGGTCCTCGTCGAGCAGGATCCGCAGAGAGTCGTCCAGCGTGCCCCAGACCTCGACCTTGCCGACGCCGTCGACGGCCTCGATGCGCCGCTGCACGACCTCGTCGAGCAGGAAGTCGGTGCGGGGCGAATCGCCCTCGTGGAGGACCGCGATGAACGCGATGGGCATGCTGCCCTGGTCCCACGAGAAGATGCCGATCTCCTGCACGGTCGTCGGCAGCTTCGGCCGCGCGCGCTCGATGCGATCGCGCACCTCGGCCTTGGCCAGGTCCATGTCGATGTCGGCGCGGAACTGGACCCAGGCCATGACCGAGTCCTGGCGCGTCGAGCTCTCGATGTGCTCGATCCCGGGCAGCGTGCGCAGCTCCTCCTCGATCGGCTGCGTGACCTGCTCCTCGTTCTCCGCCGCGCCGGCGCCGGGGTTCGAGACCCACAACTGCAGACCCGGCTCCGAGAAGCCGTCCGGCATCATCTGCAGCGGGATGTCGCGCATCGCGATCCCGCCGATCACGAACACGCACGCGAACAGGACGAGGAGGAGCACCGGCCGCCCGAGCAGCGCCCGGTGAAGGCGTCCGTGCTCGGCGCCGTGCGGCAGCTCGTCGCCGTCCGGCGCGGGATCGGGCCGAGCGTCCGCGCTCACGCCGGCCTCCGCGCCGCGTCGGCGCGGCCGTAGATCAGCTGGTACGCGCAGGGGATCACGACGAGCGTGAGGAGCGTCGACAGCGTGAGGCCGGCGATCACGGTCACCGCCAGCGGCGCGCGGAGCTCGGCGCCCGCGCCACCGGCCAGCGTGCCCAGGCCCGGCCACGACGCCATCCAGCCCGTGAGCGGGAGCAGACCGAGCAGCGTCGTCGCCGTCGTCATGTAGATCGGCCGCAGGCGCGTCCGGCCGGCTTCGAGCAGCGCCTCGCGCACGCCGACACCATCCGCGCGCGACTGGTTCACGCGCTCGATCAACACGATCGCGTTGCCGACGACGATGCCGGCCAGGAGGATCAGCCCGATGAACACGACGACCGAGACCGGCATCTGC
>Ga0163152_10007881_pt1 | contig 11511 bp, 6 predicted proteins | sample OliLakLV19MP8IB2_FD_148635 | JGI IMG/M metagenome (GOLD analysis project Ga0163152, IMG submission 148635) | Freshwater microbial mat bacterial communities from Lake Vanda, McMurdo Dry Valleys, Antarctica - Oligotrophic Lake LV.19.MP8.IB-2 | ecosystem: Environmental > Aquatic > Freshwater > Lake...
TCTCTCTCCTGCTGGAGAAGGATTTTTGCGCAAGAACGGACTGGATCCCTCGCAGGCCACGTTCCGCGAAAAGGATGGTTCGCAGTTTCTCTTTGCAGAAAAGGCGCTCCAGGGGCGCGACCTGCCCACCCTGCTCGCAGAGAGCTTCAAAACGTGGGTGGAGTCGCTCAGCGCGCCGCTTGTCATGCGCTGGCTGCCCTCCGAGATCTCCAAACCTTTCGTGCGTCCGGTGCGCTGGATTGTTGCACTCGTGGACGACGCCGTCATCCCTCTTGAAATGTTCGGACTCACCTCGGGCCGCACATCGGTGGGACTGCGAATCCTGTCGCCCGAGCCTGCGGTCATCACGGATGCCCGCGCGTACGAAAGCACACTTTCCGAACGTGGTGTCCAGCTCGACTGGAAAACGCGCCGCGACCAAATCTCATCAGAAGGCAACCGCTTGGCCGCGCTCGTGGGTGGGCGCTTGCGGGCCGATGAGGAACTCCTCGACAAGTGTGCGGGCCTCACGGAAAGCCCCTACGTGTTCAGCGCCTCCATGGACGAAAAATACCTGCGCTTGCCCGGCGCACTTGTGGCAGGCGTGTTGCGCGAGCACATGAATTACTTCGCCGTCGAGAGTGAGAAGGGCAAACTGTTGCCTTGCTACGTCGGGGTGGCGGGCTACCGCTGCGGCGACACCACCGCGATGTCCGAAGGCACAAAGGACGTGGTTGTGGGACGCCTCGAGGATGGCGCGTTCTACTACGACGGAGACCTCGAAACGCCACTGGCGGATTTTCGCGAACGGCTGCGCAACCAGCTCTTTCAGGCGGAGATGGGAACGCTCTGGGACAAATCCGAGCGCGTGGGATGGCTTGCCGCGGCGCTTGCCGAACGCCTCGCGACGCGTGCGGATTTTTCGTCGCTTCCGCACGTCGGAGCGCCGCTCACCGCGAGCCAGTTTGCCGACGCCGCCGGTATCGCCGGGCGTTACTGCAAAGCGGATCTGCGCAGCGGTTGTGTGCAGGAGTTTCCCGATGAAATGCAAGGCATCATGGGAGGCGTCCTCGTGCGTCACCAGAAGCCTTTTGGCGCGCTTGATGAGGAAGTGTCGACGGCCATCAGCGAGCATTACGAACCGAAGTCAGCGCATGCGCCTCTGCCTTCCACGGCGCTCGGCCAGGCCCTCGCACTCGCAGACAAACTCGACTCGCTCGCACTCATGATGCACCACGGCGCCGAGCTCAAAGGAAACAAGGATCCCTTTGGTCTGCGCCGCCTTGCCATCGGGATCCTGCGGCTTCTTGGAATGGACGCCGACACGAGCACGGTCGTTTCGCTCACCGTTGCAGAGGCTCTTCACCACGCCCAGGTGTCGCTGCGTTTTGGCGGACGCACGCCGTCGCCAGAGGCGGAGGAAAAGCTCACGGCGTTCCTGCTCGGCCGTTTGAAGGCCTCCTGGCGCGCGCTGCACAACCCGGGCGCGGTGGAGGCAGCCTGCGCGGGCATCGCCGGTATGACGCTGCCCAAGGCGCGCGAACTTGTGAAAGCCACGGAACGCGCTCTGCAATCCACGGGCGAAGGCAGCTTGCTGGAAGCGCTCGTGCCGTACCGCCGCAGCCGCAACCTCACGGCCGAAATCTCCGCCGAGAAGGCCGCGTCGCTCAAGGTGAACGAGGCTCTGTTTCTCAACGATGCGGAGCGCTCGCTCATGGCGCGCGTGAAGGCGTCGGAGGCAAAGGTCGAGACGCTTCTCGCGCGTGACGATTTTGAAGGATATTTCGGTGAGCTCGCCGCACTCGGCAAGCCGCTTGCCGCATTTTTTGAAGGTGTGATGGTGCTCGATAAGGATGAAGCGCTGCGCGACAACCGCCTCGCCATCCTGTTGCGTCTGCGCCGCCTGTATGAATCGGTGGCTGACTTTTCCTTGGTGCAGACATGAACGAACTCCAGGGCAGCGACTTTCGCGTGTTCGGCGCGGTTGAGCACATCGCGGCCCGCAGGCCGGTGGGCCTCACTTTCGGGAACTTCGATGGAGTGCACCGCGGCCATCAAAAGATCCTTGCCGAACTCAAGGCGCTCTCGGCGCCCTACCCCACTGTGGCCTTCACCTTCGATCCACACCCCGCCCACGTGCTGCGCGATCCTTCGGAAAAGCCACTGCTGATGACCTTGCAGGAGCGCGTGGATGCTCTGCTCGCTGCGGGTGCCGACATCGTTTACGTGCAACGATTCGATCCGGAATTCGCCACGCTCACAGCCGATGCGTTCTGTGAGACCTTCCTGCCTTCGCGTTTCGACGTGCGCGCCGCCGTGCTTGGCTTCAATTTCTGCTACGGCAGGGACCGACAGGGCTGCTGGGCGCACTTCATGCCGTTTGCACGCAAATTTGGCTGGAAAGCGTCACAGCCTTCCCCGCTGCTTCTGGACGGCGTGGAGGTGTCTTCATCAAAAGTGCGGGAGTTCGTCCTGCAGGGTGAGGTGGCCGAGGCCGCGCGTTACCTTGGCAGGCCATACGGCATCGCGGGCACCGTGGTTCAGGGCGATCAACGTGGGCGCCTGTTGGGTTTTCCCACCGCCAATCTTTTCACCGAAAAGAAGATTCTTCCGGCCAATGGCGTGTACGCCGTGCGTGTCGACGTCGAGGGTATGGCCACAGGTCTGCCGGCTGTCATGAATTGCGGTGTGCGCCCGACAGTGGCCAAGGGCTTGCACATGCAGCTCGAGTCGCACATCCTCGACTTCACGGCCGACATCTACGGCCGCGCGGTGAAGTTCCATTTGCTGCGCTACCTGCGCGAGGAGCTGCGCTTTGGCGGCCTCGATGCACTCAAAGCGCAGATCTCGCTGGACGTGGCTTCAGCCCGCACTTTCTTCAAGTGGAATCCGCCCGTGTGAGGAGTCAGAGCATGTTCCGTCATCTCGTTCTCGTGAGGCATGCGACGGCCGAAGACCGCGACGGAAGCAAGGAAGACTTCGCCCGTGCTCTGACCGAGAGGGGGCAGGCACAGGCGAAGACGCTCGCACAACTGTCACAGCTCGCGGGTGCGCCCAAGCCCGACCTGGTGTTTACGAGCGGGTACAGGCGTGCGGAGGAAACCCTGCGCTGTTTCTTTACGGAGGACGATGTGCCCGTCGTGCGTGACGGCGCGTTCGCACCCGACGGCGGACTCAAGCGCGGACTCGCGCTCATCTTCGAGATGCTGGAGAAGTACGAGGTGAGTGAGGGTGGCTGCGTGTGGATCGTGGGCCACAACCCGCACCTTGAGCTCCTGCTCGAGGAACTTGCGCCGCGTGTGCTCGCGAACCTCGGAGCCGTGGCTAAGGGCACACTCATCTGGCTCGATTGGGAGCGAGGACGTTTTGGCTGGGGCGAGGAACCGCGTCTGCGCATGGCGCTGCCCAAACCGAAGCCTCGGACTGCCTGAGATTTCCTCGCCAACACGCAAAAAGAATGTCTGAAATTGGGATGAGGGATGTCAGTGGCGCCAAAGAAGAAGCCCGTGGCTGTTGCGAAAACGGAAAAAGCGGAAAAGTCAGACAAGACGGAAAAGGCTGTGAGGCCGGAAAAACCCGAAAAGCTCGACAAGCCTGAACGGCCGTCCTCGCGCCTTGCGCCGCTCGACGACCCCGAACTTTTCCTGAACCGCGAGCTGTCGTTGCTCGCGTTCAACGAGCGCGTGCTGAGCGAAGCCGAGAGCAAGACGAACCCGCTGCTCGAGCGGCTCAAGTTCATCACCATCTTTCACTCGAACCTCGATGAATTTTTCATGGTGAGGCTCTCGGGCCTGTTCCGGCTGGTGGAAAAAGAAGGGCTCGTGAGTTCATCGCGCTCGACCTACCCCGACGAGAGCGATCCCGAAGAGACCCTCGACGAAGTGGCGCTGACTGTGCGTCGCCTCGTAAAGCATGCGTCAAACCTGCTTTCCGCGGACATCCTGCCCGCCTTGCGCGAAGAGAACATCTTCGTGTGCAAGATAGAAGAGCTTTCCCGCTCCGAACTCGAGCGTGTGGACGATTATTTTGAGCAACAGGTTTTTCCGGTTCTCACGCCGCTTGCGGTGGATCCGGCGCACCCGTTTCCTTATCTGTCGAACCTGTCGCTCTACCTTGCGGTCAATTTCCACGAGACGGGCGACAACGGCGATCCACTCCTTGCGTTCGTGGAAATCCCCTCGGCGCTCGGACGATTGGTTTCAGTTTCGTCACGCGGGCGCAAGCACCGCTTCGTTTTGCTCGAGGAGATCATCCGCCGCCACCTCGACAAGCTGTTCCCATGGACGCAGGTCACGGGCGCGAGCATCTTCCGCGTGACGCGCAACCTCGATTATCAGCTGCTCGAAGGCGAGGTCAAAGACCTCATGAAGTCCATCGAACTCGAACTGAAAGACCGCGCGCAGAAAATCGTGGTTCGTCTCGAGGTGGAACAGGCGTTCCCGTTCGAAGTGAAGAACCGCCTGCGTCTCGCGCTCGAGCTCGATCCGTCGGACGTGTATGAGGCAAGCGATCTCCTCAACACACGCGACCTAACATCCCTTCTGAAACTCGACATGGAATCTCACCTGAAGGATCCGCCCTTCAACCCACGCATCCACCCGCGGCTTGCAGAAGATCGCGACATATTTGACGTGGTGCGCGAGCGCGACGTAATGCTGCACCACCCCTACGACAGCTTTGTGAGCGTTCTCGAATTTCTGCAGCAGGCCGCAGACGATCCCAATGTGCTCGCAGTCAAACAGACGCTTTACCGAACAGGTGGCGATTCGCCCATCATCGATGCCCTGCTCAAAGCCGCTGAGAACGGCAAGCAGGTCACGGCTGTGGTGGAACTCAAGGCCCGCTTCGACGAGCAGAACAACATCGTATGGGCGCGCAGGCTTGAACGCGCGGGCGCGCACGTCGTGTTTGGTTTCGTGGGACTCAAGACGCACGCAAAGTGCACGCTCGTGGTGAGACGCGAGGGCGGTCAACTGCAGCGCTATGTCCACCTCTCCACCGGCAACTACAACAGCTCCACGGCAAAAATGTACACCGACCTTGGCCACCTCACGGCCGAGCCGAACATCACCGGTGACATAGGCTCGCTGTTCAACCTGCTCACCGGGTTCAACATCTTAGGCGGCGACGATCGTGTGGCCAGGCAACAGCGCCTGCCGGATTTCGACAAGATCCTGGTGGCGCCTTTTCGCCTGCGCGATCATTTCGTATCGCTCATTGAATCCGAGAAGCGTCTTCACACCCCCGAGAATCCGGGCCACATCATCCTCAAGATGAACGCACTCACCGATCCTAAACTCGTGACCGCGCTTTACCGCGCGAGCCAAAAAGGTGTGGGCATCGACCTCATCGTGCGCGGCATGTGCGTGCTGCGGCCGGGTGTGAAGGGCGTGTCAGAAAACATCCGTGTCGTGAGCATCATCGACCGTTTCCTCGAGCACTCGCGCATCTCGTGGTTCAAGCATGGCGGGCAACCGAAAGTGTACCTCGGCAGCGCCGATTGGATGCCGCGCAATCTCGACAGGCGCATCGAACTCGTCTGGCCCGTGGAGGATGAGACACTCAAGGCCAAAGTCACAGACATCCTGCGCACATTCCTGAGCGACACGGCAAAGGCGCACATCATGCAGCCCGACGGAACTTATGTGCGCGTCGCGCCTGGAAAGGACAAGCCGTTTCACAGCCAGGATCGCTTCATCGCGCTCGCGCGTGCTGAAGGCGTCAAAGCCATCGCTTACGACGAGGCCATTAAATCCATCGACGCGCTTGGCCACCACGGCCGAGAGGCGCAGGAAAAAGCCTACAAGGACGCGAAAACGGCACACGCCAAAAAGGAAAGGAAGAAGCCCTGATGGTGAAGCCTCTGCTTTCCGGTGGAGCGCACGGACGCGTGGCGGCCATCGATGTGGGCTCAAACAGTGTCCACATGCTGGTGGTTGACGTGAGCGCCGAGGGGGAACTCAAGACCATCGACATCACCAAGGACCAGACGCGCCTGGGCGCCGACCTCGACGAGCGCCTCATCCTCGACGCCGATGCGCTCACAAAGGTGTCAGCCGTGCTCAAGCGGATGAAGGACATCGCCGACGCCCATGGCGCCACCATCCGTGCCGTGGGCACGCACGCGCTGCGCGAAGCGCGCAACGGACATGAGTTTGCGCAGAGACTCGCCAAGCGTACGGGCGTGAACGTTGAGATAGTCTCGGGGCGCGAAGAGGCGCGGCTTGTTTACCTGGGCGTGCAATATGGCCTGCCAGTGAACGACAAATCCGCCCTGCTCGTGGACATCGGGGGCGGCAGCACGGAGATCCTGCTCGGGCAGTGGGGCGAGGAACGATTTTCCACGTCACTCAAGCTGGGTGCAGTGCGGCTCACGCAAAAATACCTGCTGAGTGATCCGCTCGACAGCGGTGAGGTCCAGGCGCTGCAGCGTTACATTGAGTCGCGACTTGAGCCCGTGGTGCGAGAGATCCGCAAAGTGGGCTTTGATTATGCGGTCGGTTCGTCAGGCACTATCAAGGCCATAAAATCCATTGCCCTGGGTCTTGCGGGCAAATCGCAGCCCAACGACTATCACGGCGTCGTGCTGACCGCCGAAGAACTCGAGGCCGCGAAGAATGCGATCCTCGGTGCGGTGGCTCTCAAGGATCGCAAGCTGATTCCGGGCCTCGATGCAAAACGCGCCGACATTATCGTGGCAGGCGTGATGGTTCTTGATGCGCTCACGCGTCAGGCAGGTGTTCCCTCCTGGACCGTGTCGCTTTCGGCCATCCGTGAAGGCATCGTCATCGACACACTGATGCGCGAAGGGCAGTGGCTGCGCGGCAACCCGCAGGACGTGCGCTGGCGTTCGGTGCGTGCTTTCGGGCAGAAGCTGCAGGTTGACGAGGCGCACGCATGGCACATCACCTCGCTCGCCGTTTCGTTGTTCGATCAGCTGCAAAGTCTGCATGGACTCAGCCCCTCCTGGCGCGAGTCGCTGCGCTGCGCTGCGTTCCTGCACGAAGGCGGGCGTTTTCTCAGCTATTCGGGCCATCACAAGCACGCCCACTACCTCATCCGAAACTCAGGACTGCTGGGATTCACCGAAAGCGAGCTTGAAATGGTGGCGCTTGTGGTGCGTTACCACCGAAAAAGAGGGCCGCGGGAATCAGACGATGCGCTTTCCGCGTTAGAGTCAGAGGAGAAGAAAAACGTCGAGCGGCTCTCGGCCATCTTGCGTCTCGCGGCGAGTCTGGACAGAGGCCGGCTCGGGAAAATCCAGGAGCTGCGTTTGTCGGTAAAAGACAAAAAGTGCAGCCTTTCGGTTTATCTTCATGGGGCATCAGACGCCTTTCTCGAGATGTACGAAGCGGCGCTGGAAAAGCAACACTTTGAAAAGGCCTTCGGATTGAGCCTCGACCTGGATGTCTCGAAATTGGCAGGGCCTCGCGCGTGATGTTTTTGGGCAGAGAATCCTTCGACCAGGGACCGTGTCCGCGCATTTCACTCAATATTTGCGCTGAGGGTCCGAAAGCCCCGTTGGAAGGGCCACGCCGTCAAAAGCGCCGGTGCCCTGCGGCCGACACCTTGTACGTTCGTGCCATACTTCTGGATGAGCAGTTGGGAGAGACGGTGAACCGACGCCTGCCTAAAAACCAATCCGTTGCGAACCACCGGCCAATGCGGGCCGTGGGCGCGGCATGCCCGCTCCTCGTGGCAGTCTGGGGCCTCGTCCTGCTCGCCCCCCAGCACGCCCACGCCCAGAGCACTGAGGTGGTTTCCGAATCGACTGAAGTCCTCGTGCTTGAGGCGGACCTTCCTGGCGAAGAGCGTGCCGCACGCCTTGACGCGAACGAAAATCTCCTGGATGAAGCTGATTCGCACGGCGCTCCTGCCGCACGTGCTTTTTCTACGCGTGCCATGCATGTGGCAGAAGAAGATCTTGACGACGATTCCAGCTCTCAAATACCTGTCATCGATGCGCCTGTCGCGAACGGGACGACGGTCGGGAATGCCGCGTCACTCGCAACGCACAACGTCGCCATCGCTGTGCGTGAAACTCCTACGCCAGTGAAGTCTCACGCCACCGCCGGTGCGCGCAGGAAGATCCTCCTGGGCCCAATCCGCGTGAGCCCTTCGAGTTTTGAAATCAACGACGTGCCGTATGAAATCCTTCAGTCGGCACGCAACAACTTCCGTTCGCTCATCGGCGACGCCCCAGGCCGCATTGCGGCCGAAGAGCGTTACGTCGGCTCGCTGCTTTCTCCACTCGCCCCCAGGGCTCCTCTCTTTCCGGGTGAAGGGTCGGGCGCCATTTCACTTGCGGCGTTGCCGGTCGATTCGCGGCACGTGCTCGACACCGACGACGATCCTGCAACGCTTGATTCCGACAAGGTCTACACGGTGGTGGACGGTCACATCGTGGAAGTGGCGCAGATCGATGCGCCGCTCCTGCCAGAACGTGCGCCTGTGCGTCCGCCGGAAGGGTTCTTCATTTCCGTAGAGGAAGACGGCGAGAAGCGCACCGTGACGTCGGACGGAACGCAGACGGTTGCCGCCACACCCGCCAGCGCAGCGCCGGCAAGTGCAGCGCCGGCAAGTGCAGAGTCTGCGAGCGAAACGCCCTCAACCGCAGCGCCCACTCTCGCAGCTCTGGCCCAGCAACAGGCGGCTCTCGCGCTTTCCAAGCCCGCCTTGGCGACACCGGCCAAGGCCCCTTCGATGAGCCTTGCCGACACGGCCTCGCACAGATTCGAAATCCCGACCGATGTGCTCGCCAAAGACAGTTTCCTGTTTGACCCCACCGGCGGGCAGTCGGCGGCGCCCGGCGAGACCGTGGAACAGGCACAGCTTGTGAGCGTGCGCGGCCGAGTGCGCGTGCCGCAAGGAGTCAAACCCGAAAGCATCGTGCTGCAGATTGCCGGCACCCAACTTCAGATTCATCCCAGTGCCGACGGCGCGTTCGAATTTCGCGAAATGCCCCTCGGGGCTCGCTTCGAGATCGTTGCCTGGGACATGAACAACATCCTCTCGCGACGTATTGTTCCCGTGAGCGCCGATGGCGCTGGCGACGTGCGCCTCACTCTCGAACGCAATGCCTACGTCGACGACCTGAGCGCCGCGTTCGGCGTGCGCCAGGCGCTCACACAGAGCGGCTTTTGCGCCACGCTGCAAGCGCGCAACAAGGACCTTCTCGTGGGCGCGCGCGTCACCGTGAAGTCGTCGCAGGAGTGGCAAGGGCCGTTCTACTACAACGAGAACCGCCTGCCCGATCCCACACTCACCGAGCCCTCTCGCGATGGTCGTTTCTGCGTGTTCAACGTCCGGGCGGAACTCGTGGACATAAACGTGCAGCTGCTCAATGGAACACGCCGTGCGTTCACGGTTCACATGCGTGCCTCCACATTCGAGACCGACCTTGCTTTCGATATGGGCGCCACGAATTACCGACCAGTCATGCCGCTTGAACTCGTGGACGCTGCGGAGGCGTTCGATTCCAACAGCACACAGGACGAGTTGCGTTACGCATCGGTCGCTTCTCGGCGGTGGCTTGCCGGGGAAGACGGCGCCACATGGGCACGCGTGTACGGGCTGCGCCTGCGCACGGACGCCGCCTATGGTTCGGTGCTTTTTGAACGCAAGGACGACGCTGGCACGCAGTATTTTCCGCTCGGACAGGAGCTGCAGGAAGTGCGTTTCTCGCGTGACGAGGAGGGCGCTGCCGAGAGTTTCACGTTGCTCTCACGCGGTGCCATAGAAGGCACGAACGAAGAAGCCGCGCCGTCGCTCGAAGCCGCCGTGGGGCGCAAATCTCCCATCGTCGTGCCTGTGATGGACGCCGATGCGCTCGAAGACATGGCGCGTGGGCCCAAGGGTTTCGACGCCAATCCTCGCCTGGGATCTGCGTTTGTCTCGCTCAATCTGGCTGCACTGGGTGTGGATTATTCCGACGTGCGCCTGTCGCTGCGTGACACGTGGACCGGACAAAGCATCGCGCCGTTCCATTTCGTGCCGCTCGCTGCGGGCGTGAAGCAGTCGCGTCAGGTGCGCGGATTCTTCACCGACATCCCCGAGGGGCAGTACACGTTGCTCGTCACCGACTCCAAAGGCGCGCTCAAGTGGCTCGACGTGGTGCGTTCGCGCGCCGGCTCATTGCAGGTGGTTTCCGTGCGTGAGTGATTGGTCCGCGCCTGCGTTGTCCCTTGTCTGAAGGCCGTTTCGCCAATCGCTTGGCGAGGCGGCCTTTTCGTTGCTGGTAAACTCGCAAGGGAACACGCACGGAAGGAGCATCGCCGCATGCTGGAAAGATCCTCGGCTCGTTTTTTCGCGGCCTCCGCAATCGGGCTGGCTGTTACGTTGGCGGTTTCCGCAAGCGCTTTTGCCATCTCTGAGACCGATCTTCCCGAAGCGCAGGACACCCCTCCAGCAAGTTCGAAATACACGCCGATCATCAGCAGTGGCTCGAAAGGCGACTACGAGCCTCCCTCTGCCCGCAGCTCCAGTGAATCCGGCCGATCGATGAGTGCAGGCGGCGGTGCAGGGCTGCGCGCGTCTGCAAGCAAAGGTCCGTATTCTGTCATCGAATGGAACCCCGCCGACCTGCTGTGGGGCCGCGTGCACCTCTCGGGCGAGTACGTCATCGTCGATGGTTTCGCGTTCGGCGGCTTGGCCGAATACCAGAAGCAGAACTCCGAAAAGTACAAGCATGCCACCACCGCTGTGGGCGTGACGGCCACGCAGTACCTTGAGAGCCAGACGCTGCGCGGCTCATTCCTGCGCGGCGAACTGGCCGCCATGGGCTCGGTGTTCACGCGCAAGGATGTCGAAGTGCAGGAGGAGCAGGGAGTTTACGGCCTGTCGCTCGGTGCCGACCTTGGATACCGTTTCCTTATCTCGCAACGCTTCACGGGGGCCGCAAGCTACGGAGTGCGCCGTGTGGTCCCGGATTTCTTCACGACGCAGGGCGACTCGCCACTTGAGGACTGGCAGACAGCGAACAAAGCCTGGAGCATGCGCGTGCAGCTCGCATTGGGCATCGCCATCTGACAATTCTCTGACACACCGCTGACTCAACTTCTGCAATGTTGGTCCGAAAGCACATCTGTCAGGTGTCGCGTCAATCAAACGTTTCAGAAGAAGGAAAGTTTATGAGTATCGGTGTGCGTTTGGTCCCTGTGACTCTTCTCCTAGTCCTCATTGCCTCGTGCGGAAAAAAAGGTGACTCCGACGGAAACGCCGTCGATCCTGAAAAGGCTATCGCGGACGCGCTGGCCCCTGCATTGGGCGATATGAACGCGGCGTATCCCCAGGGCCTGCAACTTGTTTTGCTTCCAGAAGGCGAAGCCGCGAAGCTTCACCTTGAAGAGACCGCGGAAGGGCCTGAGTCTATTGCCGACGCGCAAAAAGAAGACATCAAACGTATGGAAGGCAAAGTCGATGATTGCATGCCGGCCGTGTTCAAGCGCGCGCAGGCTGCCGACGCCACCGACACCTGTTACCAATTCGATCAGGACATGCTTTACAGCGTAGGCACGGGCAATGTTCCTGGTG
>Ga0163152_10007883_pt1 | contig 11508 bp, 9 predicted proteins | sample OliLakLV19MP8IB2_FD_148635 | JGI IMG/M metagenome (GOLD analysis project Ga0163152, IMG submission 148635) | Freshwater microbial mat bacterial communities from Lake Vanda, McMurdo Dry Valleys, Antarctica - Oligotrophic Lake LV.19.MP8.IB-2 | ecosystem: Environmental > Aquatic > Freshwater > Lake...
GCACCAGTTGGTCGGCCTGATCTGGAGCCAGGCCGACCAACTGGTGCAGGGCGAGCCGCAGGCCATGTGGACTGCGGTGCTGCTGTGGGGCGACGTGCAGGTGGTGCTGGTCGCCGTTCACCCGACGCTGCCGGTGATGGTGTATCACGCGCCGGCCGTGTTAGGATGCTCACGCCCGGCCGGCATCGTGCGCCGCTCCGACGCAGCAGCGGGTTGGGAGTACGCCGAGGCCGAGGGCCGCGCCGTCGCCATCGCGCGCGTGCTCGGCTACAACGCGCAGCAGCCCAGCGCGCCCTTCCTGGGCCGCTCGACGCTCAACCTGGCTTACCCTTACGCCGAGCAGCCGCTGATGCACGAAGCGCGGCCGAGTGTGTCGGCCCGCCGCCTGGCGAGCCTGGCCCTCGCCCGCCCCGCGCCCTTCGACCCGGCCGCCGAGTTGGCCGGCTTCACCCACAGCCGAGGCCAACGGCCCGTTCCGCGTGACCGGCCCGGATGGGGCCGAGGCGCTGGTAGCACTAGACTCACGCCCGCCGGCCGCCTGCACGCTGGGCGCAACCAGCTTCTATGGCTCGGCACTGCGCTATGCCCGCCTGCTGCCCGACGGGCGCGGGTGCAGCGGCCTGGGCGTCAGCGAAGTGCAGGGTATGGTGGCGTTCGACGCGCCGGCCACCTTTGGCCTCGAACGCCAGCCGGACGGCACGGTCCACCTGACAACCGACACCGGGGCCGCGCTGGAGGCGGCGTGGCTATCCAGCCCATTCACGCGAGTCGAAGCGCGCACGCTGGCCGGCGCGTGGGAGGGCGTGCCCAACTGCGCGGGCGAAGTGGTGCGCGCCTGGCGGCCGCGGACCGAGCGGCAGTTGATTGAGTTTCGCTTTCGGTAGAGGATCGCACGCATGGATTATGTGATCGGCTGTGACGTTGGCTCGCAGAGCACCAAGGCGCTGCTGGTGGCGCTCGACGGCACGCTGGTGGGCGAGGCCGCCGTGGGCTACGGCATTGATTTCCCCCAGCCGGTGTGGGCCGAGCAGCCGGTCGAGCGCTGGACCGACGCGCTGACCCTCGCCATTCAGCGCGTGCTGGCCGAGACCGGCGTAGCGGCGGCGCAGGTGCGCGCCCTGGGCCTCGCCAGCCAGGTCGAAGGCGTGGTGGCGATTGACGCCGCCGGCCGGCCCCTGCGCCCGGCCATCATCTGGATGGACCGCCGGGCCGAGGCCCAGTGCCAGCGGGTGCGCGCGAGCCTCGGCGACGAGGCGGTGTTTGCCATCACCGGCCTCAACCTCGACCCCAGCCACGTCGCCCCCAAGCTGCGCTGGATCGTGGAGCACCAGCCGGCGCTGGCCGCCCGCACTGCCTACTGGCTCCAGCCCGGCAGCTACCTGGCCTACTTCCTCACCGGCGAACTGGCGATTGATTACTCCAACGCCTCGGCCTCGCTGCTGCTCGACATCCGCACCCGCGACTGGTCGCCGGCCATGTGCGCCGCCTTCGGCCTCGACCGGGCGCAGTTGCCGCCGGTGCGCCCGGCCACCGACCGGCTGGGCCTGCTGCGCCCGGCCCTGGCGGCCACGCTCGGCCTCCGCCCGGAGACGCTGGTGGTGGTCGGCAGCGGCGATGAGCACGCCGCCTGCCTGGGGGCCGGGGTGATGCGCGCCGGGCTAATCGGCGACATCGCCGGCACGTCCGAGCCGGTGTGCGCGGCGCTGCCCGGCCCGGCCTTCGACCCACTGCGCCTGATCGAAACCCACTGTCACGCCGACCCAGACTTGTGGCTGTTGGAGAACCCCGGCTTCGTATCCGGGGCCAACTACCGCTGGCTGCGCGACAACTTTGCGCCGGACGAAATGCGCGCGGCGGCCGGCGGCGGCCCGAGCGCCTACGCTCAGCTCGACGCGCTGGCGGCGGCTGTGCCCCCCGGCGCGGACGGGCTGATCTTCCTGCCCACGCTGATGGGCGCCACCACCCCCACCTGGAACGAGGCGGCGCGCGGCAACCTGTTCGGCTTCACGCTGGCGCACACCCGCGCCCACCTGGCCCGCGCCGTGCTGGAAGGCTCGGCCTACGGCGTGCGCGACACCACCGATCAGATGCAGGCGATGGGGCTGCCCGCCGACGAGCTGCGCGTGATGGGCGGCGGTGCGCGCAGCGCCCTGTGGAACCAGATCAAGGCCGACGTGACCGGCCTGCCGGTGACCGTGCCGGCCACCACCGAAACCACCGCCGTGGGCGCGGCCGTGCTGGCGCTGGTGGGCTGCGGGGCCTACGCCACGGTGGCCGAGGCCTGCCCGCAGGTCGTGCGCCTGGCCCAGCACTACGACCCGCGCCCCGCCGCCCGCGCCGCCTATGACGCGGCCTATGGCCTGTACCGCGAGGTCTATTTTGACCTGCTGCCGGCCTTCACCACGGCCGCCACGCTGCGCGGGCCGGGCGGCTAGGCGCACGGGGACTCGGGGGACTCAGTGCCGGAGGGGCATAAAGCGCACCACGGGGTCTAAAGCGCAGGCGGGCCGACTGATCCATTCCCTCCGATCTGTCATTCCGAAGCCCCGCTCGCGGCCTGGTAGTAACGTAGCAAAATTGGCGGGGTGAGGAATCCCACCGGCTGACCTTGCGCGGCCTCCTGGCTGACCAACCGCGTCTGGCAGACGTTTGGTCTGTCGCCGCCGTGTACAAGTGCCGACGAAAAACGAAAGGGCGGGCGAGGCGCAAGCCTTGCCCGCCCTTTCGTTTTTCGTTTCGGTCGGTTCGCATCATCTCACAGGCGCGTAGTGCGATGAGCCGGCCCGCTGACGATGGACTTCCAAAGACTCGCGCCAGCCAGCCGTTGCCACCCCGCGGCGGGCGGTGCTATACTCCGCGCGTAATCAAGCCCATTCACCGTAGCCCATTTTGTCACAGCGAGGCCTCACATGAGTCAGCCCACCCTCACCCCCCACCAACTCAAGTTCATGGAAGTCTTCGGCTACCTGGTCTTTCCCGGCCTGCTCAACGACCGGATTGACCGCATCATCGCCGAGTTTGAATCGGTCTTTGCCAACCGCGGCGGCGGCCACAACGGCGTGGCGCACGACGGCCAGGCGCGCTCGTGCATTTTGCCCTTCATTGACCAGACCGAATACCTGGCCTCGCTGATTGACGACCCGCGCGTAGACGGCATCTTCACCAGCCTGCTCGGCCCGGACTACAACTACCTGGGCAGCGACGGCAATTTCTACGTCGGCGACTCCAACTGGCACTCGGACACCGATTGGAGCGGCCGGTCGCGCGGTAAGCCGCCGCGCACCTTTTACAAGCTGGCGCTCTACCTCGACCACGTGTCGGCCGACACCGGCGCGCTGCGCGTCATCCCCGGCAGCCACCGCTACGGCGACCAATTTGCCGAAGACCTGGAAGCCACCGTGCGCCAGTCGGCTGACACACTCGGCCTGCCCGGCAGCCAGGTGCCGGCCATCGCGCTCGAAAGCCACCCCGGCGATGTGGTGGTCTTCAACCAGACCACCAAGCACAGCTCGTGGGGCGGCAGCAACCGGCGGCGCATGTTCACCATCAACGTCACCGCGCGCTACACCGAGGCCGAGCTGCCGCTGCTGCAAAACGAAGTCGCCGGCTTCGCGCGCTTCTGGCCAGACTCGGTCTACGGCGCGGCCATGCTGCGCAGCGCCGGCCCCGCGCGCCGCGTGCATATGGAGCAGGGCCTCGCCCAAGACCCCCACCTGGCCGCCGAAGTCGTCAAGGCCAAGGCCACCATGAGCGAGCCCTCGCGCGGGTAGCCGTTAGCCCGATTGCTGTAGAAATAAAAAGCGGGGCCGGTCAACCAAAGTTGACCGGCCCCGCTTGCTTCTATCACCCCTGCGCCTACCCCACCGTCACTTTCCCGTGGCCCGCGCTGCCACGCATAGCATCCGCTTCACGCGCAGCGGGTACAACGTCCGTTGCTACGGGCGCGGCAGCCGGTCGAGCGCCTCGATCTTCTCCACCTTGGGGGCCGAGCGCCCGCCGCTGTACTCCGACGCCAGCCAGTGATCGAGCACCTGCCGGCCCAGCGCCGGGCCGATGATCTGCGCCCCCATCGTAATCACCTGGGCGTTGTTGCTCTTGCGGGCGCGCTCGGCCGAGTACGGGTCGTGGGCGCACACCGCCCGCACCCCGGCCACCTTGTTCGCCACAATCGCCATGCCCGCCCCGGTGCCGCAGATCAGGATGCCGCGCTCGAACTCGGCGTGGGCAATGCGCTGCGCCACGTCCACCGCCACATCGGGATAGTCCACCGGGGCGTCGGCGCTCTGGCAGCCCACATCCACCGGCTCGTGGCCCAGCTCAATCAAATAGCGCTTCAGGTCTTCCTTCAACGGAAACCCGAAGTGATCGCTGCCCATGATGATGCGCATGTGCCGAACTCCTCTAGCCTTAGCTCTTAGCCGGGGGCCAAGCGCGACCGGTAGACCGTAAAGTTAAAGGCCTCGGCCACGTGGAACTCATCCGCCAGCACCAGCGGCTGGCCGTTCACGTCGTAATCCACCTGCTCGATATACAGCAGCGCGCTCCCCTGCACAATTTCCAGCCGGGCGGCCAGCGTGGGGTCGGCCATCACCGGGCGCAGCCAGGCCCCGGCGTGGTGAAAGTCCAGGCCCAGTTTCTCTTTCAGAAAGCCGTAGAGCGATTGGTGTTTCAGCAGGTAGTCTTCCAGTTCCGGCAGCGAGATGCCGGCCGGATTCGCCTCAAACAGCGCCGGCGCGAAACAGTCGCGCGAAAACACCACCCGCTGCTCGTCCGCCAGCCGCACGCGCTCCACAATAATCACCGGGTCGCCGTGCGCCACGTTCAGGCGCATCGCCAGGCGCTCGTCGGCCGTGTCGGTGATAATCCGCAAATCGGTCGTGCCCGGCCTGGCCCCGGTGGCGCGGATGACTTCGGTCACGCCCCAGTTCAGGTTCAGGTTATTGGCGGCCAGCGGCTGCTCGGCCACAAACGTGCCGATGCCGCGCCGCCGCACCACCACGCCCTCGCGCACCAGCGTGTGCAGCGCCGTGCGCAGCGTGCTGCGGCTGACGTTCATCGCCCGCGACAGCTCCGGCTCGGTCGGCAGTTGGGCGCTGGGGGCCAACTCCCCCCGGATGACCATGTCGCGCAGTTGTTCGGCCACCTTTTCCGGCAGGCTGACGCTGTTTTGAATCGGGCCGATATTGGGTCGAATTGGCATAGACGTTATGGGAATCTCCACCCCTGAGGCATCGGTGATGCCAGCCCTATCTTATGTGCAAACTGCCATTCAGCAAGCTTGACATGGAGATTCTGTCTGGTGTAACATGCTTAGGATGTATGTTGTCCGACAACAGTAATATATCCTAGCATTCCCCGCGTGTAAAGGGGCAGACGGTCCGGCCGGCACACTCACCCGCCTGCTAGGCCACTCCAAAGGAGCCATAATATGTTGAAGCTGGCGATTGAGGGCGGCGTCCCGGTGCGCTCCAAGCCTCCTATTGTCGAAACCGATGTCTTCGAAGAGGAGGAGTTGCAGGCGCTGCTCAAAGTCGCCAAGCAAAAGAAGCTGCGCCGGGCCGAGGCCACGCTCGACTACGAAAAGGCGCTGGCCGACTGGTTTGGCGTCAAGCACGCCCTGGCCGTCTCCAGCGGCACCACCTCGCTGCACATCGCCCTGGCCGCCTTCGGCATCGGCCCCGGCGACGAGGTCATCGTCACCCCCTACACCTTCATCGCCTCCAACACCTGCGTACTCGAACAAAACGCCGTCCCGATCTTCGCCGACGTAGACCCGGTGCACCTGACGCTCGACCCGGCCGATGTCGAGCGCAAGATCACCAAGCGCACCAAGGCCATCATCCCGGTCGCCATCACCGGCACCCCGGTGGATATGGACCCGATCATGGCGCTGGCGAAGAAGCACAACCTGTGGGTGCTCGAAGACGCGGCCCAGTCGCTGGGCGCCACTTACAAGGGCCGCAAGATCGGCACCATCGGCCACGTCGGCTCGTTCAGCACCATCACCGGCAAAATCACCAACACCGGCGAGGGCGGCTTCCTGATCACCGACGACGACGACCTGTATGACAAGATGTGGGGCTACAGCGACTTCGCCCGCAAGCGCTCGCTGGGCAAGGCCTCCAAGTATCATTGGGGCCTGCCCTGCACCAACTACCGCATCACCAACATGCAGGCCGCCATCGGGCTAGAGCAGATGAAGAAGGCCGACCGGCTGATCGCCGCCCGCACCGCCAACGCGCGCTACCTGACCGAGCGCCTGAAGGGCCTGCCCGGCATCACCACGCCCGTCGAGCCGGAGTGGGGCGACCGGGTTTATTTTTACTATGTCATCCGCCTCAACCGGAAGATTCTGGGCGCGGATATGTTGAGCTTTGCCGCCGCGTTGGCGGCCGAGGGCGTGTACGACCTGGGCTACATCTCGACCACGCGCTGGATCGTGCCGCAGCACCTGGAGCCGGTGTTCGTCAACAAGGTGGGCTACGGCGGCAAAAGCTGCCCGTTCGACTGCAAGTATTACGACGGCCACGTGGAGTACGGCCCCGGCCAATGCCCGGTGGCCGAAGAGGCCTGCGACGAAGTCTTCTGGCTGGCGAGCGTACACCCGCTGCTGGAACGCTCCGACCTGGACGACGTCGCCGATGCCGTCATCAAGGTCGCCACCGCCTTCGCCGAAAAGACCGCCGCCGGCATTCAGTTCGACTATGGCACGCCCGAGCTGCGCGCCCGCCTGTAACGCGGCATGGCCGGCGCGTACCTGCTGGGCATTGACCAGGGCACGACGACCACCACCGCGGTGGTGCTTAACGACGCCGGGCAGGTTGTGGCCCGCCGTTCGGCCGGGGTGCCGTCGCGCTTCCCCCACCCCGGCTGGGTAGAGCAAGACCCGTGGGACATCCTGGCCGCCGTGCGGGCCGTGGCCGGGCCGCTGATCGCCGAGTACCCCATCACCGCCGTCGGCTTCGACAACCAGGGCGAGACCTTCATCTTGTGGGACGCCGCCACCGGCCGGCCGCTGACGCCCGCCATCGTCTGGCAAGACCAGCGGGCCGCCGCGCTGTGTACGGCCCTGAGCGCGACGGTAGACGCCGATTGGCTGCACGCCAAGACCGGCCTGCTGCTCGACAGCTACTTCTCGGCCCCTAAGCTGCGCGTGCTGTTCGACGCCGACCCGGCTCTGGCCGCCGCCGCCCGCGCCGGCCGCGTGCGCTTTGGCACCACCGAAAGTTGGGTGCTGTGGCACCTCAGCGGCGGCGCGCTGCACGTCACCGACGCCAGCACCGCCTCGCGTACGCTGCTGTTCGACATTCAGCGCCTGGCCTGGGACGACGACCTGCTGGCGCTGTTCGACGTGCCGCGCGCCATGCTGCCAGAGGTGCGCCCGGCGGCCGGGTTGATCGGCCAACTCGACTTTGGCGAGGGCGCGCCTCTGCCGCTGCACGCCCTGTTGGTGGATCAGCAAGCGGCGCTGTTCGGGCAGGCCTGCTTTCAGCCGGGCGAGGTCAAGTGTACCTTCGGCACCGGCAGCTTCCTGCTCATGAACGTGGGCACTGAACCGCGTCTATCGGATCACCACTTGCTCACGACCGTCGGCTGGCAGTTTCCGGGGCACACGGCCTACGCGCTCGACGGCGGCATCTTCGTCATGGGCGCGGCCGTGCAGTGGCTGACCGATGAACTGCACCTGCTGCCGGACGTAAGCGCCAGCGCGGCGCTGGCGGCGGCCTCGACCGACCACGAGGTGTTATGCGTGCCGGCGCTGGCCGGGCTAGCCGCCCCCTACTGGCAGCCGCAGGTGCGCGGGGCCATGTTCGGCCTCAGCCGCGCCACCACCCCAGCCGACATTGCCCGCGCCACGCTCGAAGGGCTGGCCTGCCGCGTCGTTGATGTCGTGGCCGCCATGCAGGCCGACCTGCGCCAGGCGGGGGCCATGCGCTTCCCGCCGTATCTCAAGGTGGATGGCGGCCCATCGGCCAACCCGTACCTGATGCAGTGGGTGGCGAACCTGACCGACCTGGAAGTGCGCGTGGCCGCCACGCGCGAGTCCACCGCCATCGGCATCGCCAACCTGGCGGCGCACTCGGCCCTGGGCCTCAGCCTGGACGACCTGGCCGCGCGCTGGCGAGCCGAGGCCGTCTACACGCCCCAGATCACGGCCGCCGACCGCGCCGCGCGGCTGGAGCGCTGGCAGCAGGCCGTCGCCAGCGTATTACACTTTCACGGAGCGTCGGCCCTAACGTGACTGCCTCACCCCCTGCCCCCATTTATGATGTCGCCGTCATCGGCGCGGGCGCGGTCGGCTGCGCCATCGCGCGCGAGCTATCCCGCTACGCCCTGACCACCGTGCTGGTGGAGGCCGGCTCTGACGTTGGCGCGGGCACCTCCAAAGCTAACACCGCCATCTGGCACACCGGCTACGACGCCAAGCCCGGCTCGCTCGAGTCACGCCTGCTCAAGCGCAGCTACGCGCTGCTGGCCGAGTTCATGCCCCAGGCCGGCATCCCCACCGAGCCGACCGGCGGCCTGCTGATCGCCTGGAACCCCGAGCAGCAGGCCGCGCTGCCCAAGCTGCTGGCGCAGGGCCACGCCAACGGCGACCACGACCTCTACCTGATCAAGCCGGAAGAAATCTACCGCCGCGAGCCGCACCTGGGGCCGGGCGCGCTGGGCGGGCTATTCGTGCCGCAGGAAGGCATCCTGTGTACTTACACGCTGCCGCTGGCCTATGCCACCCAGGCCGTGCTCAACGGCGCGGCGCTGCGCCTCAACTTTCCCATCCAGCAGATCACCGCCGCGCCGGACGGCCACTACACCCTTACCAGTCCAGCCGGCACGCTGGCCTGCCGCTATATCGTCAACGCCGCCGGGCTGCACGCCGACAGCATTGACCGGCTGCTGGGCCACGCCGATTTCACGGTCGTGCCGCGCCGCGGCCAACTGATCGTGTTCGACAAGTTCGCGCGCCGGCTAGTCAACCACATCCTGCTGCCGGTGCCCACCGCCACCACCAAGGGCGTGCTCATCAGCCCGACGGTCTACGGCAACGTGCTGCTCGGCCCGACGGCCGAAGACCTGCCCGACAAGACCGCCACCGATACCACCGCCGCCGGCCTGGGTGCGCTGTGGCAAAAGGGCCAGGCCATCCTGCCCACGCTGGTGCATGAGGAGGTGACGGCCACCTACGCCGGGCTGCGCTCGGCCACCGAGCACAGCGACTACCAAATCCGCCTGCACGCCGAGCAGCGCTATGTGTGCGCCGGGGGCATCCGCTCCACCGGCATCTCCGGCTCGCTGGGCATCGCAGAGTATGTGGTCGGCCTGCTGGCCGAGGCCGGGCTGGCGCTCAACCGCAAGCCCGATTTTCTCCCGGTGTACATGCCCAACATCGGCGAGGCCGGCGTGCGCCCCTACCAGTCGGCCGAGCTGATCGCCGCCGACCCGGCCTATGGGCAGATCGTGTGCCACTGCGAGCGCGTCACGCTGGGCGAGCTGCGCGCGGCGCTTACGTCCCCGCTCCCCGCCCAAACGCTGGACGGCCTGCGCCGCCGCACCCGCGCGCTGCAGGGCCGCTGCCAGGGCTTCAACTGTCACGCCGCCGTGCTCGGCCTGCTGGCGCAGCACACCGGCGCAAGCCCCTACGCCTTAGCCGGCCTGGAAGACGACCATGCCAACCGCAACGCAAACCGCAACGCCAACCACCACTGAGATCCTCATCGTCGGCGGCGGGCCGGCCGGGCTGGCGGCGGCGATTGCCCTCAAGCGCCTGGGCCACGCATCGGTCTTAGTCGTTGACCGCGAGCCGGAGGCCGGGGGCGTGCCGCGCCTGTGCGATCACACCGGCTTCGGCCTCCGTGACTTGCAGCGCGTCTACTCCGGCCCGCAGTATGCCCGCCACTACCGCCAACAGGCCGAGCGCGCCGGGGTCGAGATTCGCACCAACACCACCATCACCCAATGGGCCGGGCCGACGCGGCTGACCTACACCAGCCCCGGTGGACTGGGCGAGATCGAGGCCCAGGCGGTGGTGCTGGCCACCGGCTGCCGCGAACGGCCGCGCGCCGCCCGGCTGGTGCCCGGCCACCGGCCGCCGGGCGTGTTCACCACCGGCTCGCTGCAGCGCTTTGTGTACGAGCAGCACCTGCCGGTCGGCCGCCGCGCCGTCATCATCGGGGCCGAGATCGTCAGCCTGTCGGCGGTGATGACGCTGGCCCACGCCGGGGTGGCGCTGGCGCGCATGGTCACCGAGCACGACCACCACCAGGTCTACCTGCCCTACCTGCCGATGAAGTGGTATCTCATGGACATATTGCGCCGCGTGCCGATCAGCACCCGCACGCGCCTGAGCCGCATCCTGGGGCACCAGCGCGTGGAGGCCGTGGAGCTGACGCACGCGGACACCCTGACAGAGCTAGGGCAGGCCGGCGCGACCGAGATCGTGGACTGCGACTCGGTGATCTTCACCGGCGACTGGATTCCCGAGCACGAGTTGGCGCGGCTGGGCCAGCTAACGCTCGACGCCGGCACGCGCGGGCCGCAGGCCGACTCGGCCTACCGCACCTCGGCGCGTGGGGTGTTTGCGGCCGGCAACCTGCTGCGCGGCAGCGAGACGGCCGAGGTCAGCGCGCTGGAGGGCGGCCAGGTGGCGCGCCATGTGGTTGAGTACCTGCGCGCCGGGCAGTGGCCTTTACGCCGCGTGCCGCTGCAAGTCGCCCCGCCCATTGACTGGGTCTACCCGAACACCGTCAGCGGCCCGGCCGACCGGCTGCCCTTCGGCCACTTCACGTTCCGGCCGCTGGCCTTCGCCCGCCACGTGCGCCTGGCGGTCTACCAGGGCGACACCTGCCTGCACCAGCAGACCTACGGCCAATTGCGCCCGAACGTGTCGCAGGCGCTGGATGCGCGCTGGCTGCCGCGCGTGGACCTGGCCGGCCCGCCGCTGCGGGTGGGGCTGGCGGCGTAGGCGCGGCAAGCGCCAGGAGTCCAACATCCACGGGCCGGCTCATCGCACCAAGCGCATGTGAGAGCGGCCGAACCGACCGAAAACAAAAAAAGAGACACCGGGTAGGCTTGCCTACTCGGTGTCTCTTTTTTTGTCAGCACTTTCACACGGCTGCGACAGACCAAACGACAGCGCCCACGCCCGAGACAAGCCGGTTGTGTTGTAAACGGCAATAAGACCTCCCGTTGCCCAAGCACTATAGACTTCATCGGGAATAGCGATTTTGCTATGAAAACCGGCCAAAATAGAGCGGTGCAACCCAATTACCGATAAAGTCTTATGTCTGTCGCAGCCGTGGGCGAGTGCCAGCGAAAAACGAAGGGGCGGGCGAGGCGTAAGCCTTGCCCGCCCCTTCGTTTTTCGTTTCGGTCGGTTCGCACAATCTCAAGCGCGCTTGCTGCGCTGAGACGCACCTCTGACGGTGGCAATCCTACCGCCGTAACAATCAGTCCCCCGCCCAACATCACCACCCCCGCCCGAGACAAGATTAGACGCTTAAGTAATCCAAC
>Ga0163152_10007884_pt1 | contig 11508 bp, 3 predicted proteins | sample OliLakLV19MP8IB2_FD_148635 | JGI IMG/M metagenome (GOLD analysis project Ga0163152, IMG submission 148635) | Freshwater microbial mat bacterial communities from Lake Vanda, McMurdo Dry Valleys, Antarctica - Oligotrophic Lake LV.19.MP8.IB-2 | ecosystem: Environmental > Aquatic > Freshwater > Lake...
GGCTGAGGGAGGCTATTCATTGCCTATCAAAGTAGGCGTAATGGTTGGTTATACAACATCAAAGCCTACTAAAAGAGGCGATAATATAAAATGCTGCCACACCCATCCTTAAGGCCAAAAGAGCGATATGGGCACGAAGGCTCGCAGCATCGTGCCCCTATTCGCCTCTGGCGGCTTTGGGCGTTGCGACTTCTGCGCTCGCTCAAGGTGAGCAGCCGTTGCCGGACGGAGGCGGGCAGATTCCGTTTCGGTTCGAATGTCATAATGTCAGGCTTTCAAAATAGGGGCGCATCACCTTGGCCACGCGGTCAACCCGCGCAAAATGATCAAGGTCTTTCATCGTGGCGCGGTGCGCGCGCCAGGTCTCGCGCAGGGCTTCGAGCGCCACATCGAGGCCGATCTTGTGCCGGAATTTGAAACAGTCTGCCACGGTTTTGGCGGGACTGTAAACCCGCAGGGTAACACCCTCGACGGTGTGGGTTTCGACACCCTCATGCAGGGCGGGGCCAGAGAGACGGACAATCCGCAGGCCAACCTTGTCCGCGCGTGGACTCCACGTCTTGTGGCCGAGGGCCAGCCAGACTTCATGGGGATTCTGCGTCGTCAGCCGGTGAAAATTGAGGGCGGAGAGCAGGCAGATGATGCCATGAGGAATCTGTTTGCCGACCTCGGCCAGCGTGTGGTTTTCGGTGATGTCCGCACCGGGCGGACGATAAAGCCCGCGACCGGCGCGTTCGAGCAGGCCGGCTTGCACTGCTTGCCGCAGGTGGACACGGTTGAACCCTTGCGCGGTCAGATCGCGTGAGCGCAGGAGGGTGGTGCCACTGAAGGCGTCCCTGAGTCGTTTTTGGGTGGTGGCGGTCATAACAGAACCTCGGCATTCATTCATATTCTCCTAGGTTTTGTAAATCCGATTCGTCCTCGGCTTGGGCTCTGGCATCTTAACTCATTTACGAGTGGTTGGTTCTACGGCTAGGCCCAGAACCCGCTCTATGCCTCCCGGAATTGCTTTGAAGGGGCTGTTTGGGGAGGTGGGCTAGGCTTGGAGGGTGTCGCCGGAGCTTCTCGTGCCGTTCCCTGCGGCACTCTGCCACGGCGCGCGCGGCTCCGAACGCCGCCAGCGCCTATCTGGGGTCGAGTCAGCGTATCACCTCGGCAAACCCCGCTTCGCGCTCCCGTTTTCCCGTGGTGGAGCCCAGGCATGCCATCCGCAAGTTGCGTCCCATTCTTCCCTCTACGGTCCAGCGCTCCGGGGAAACCGGGGCGTATTTTTTATGCCTCTTTTCCCGCGAACCGGACCGGCCAAAGACTGTTGCAAGGATGGGTTTGGGGAACCGCTCCCGCTGGTCGCGGCTGAAGCCCGGTGCTATGAATGAGGCTGAACGAGGCTTCGCCATTTGCGGAAGCCCAGCGACCGGTCAGGTAGCGCCGGTCTTGGATGCGCCCGCAGCGAGCGTGCGAATCGGCTGCATGATCGTGCTGGCAACATTAATGCTCAAGGCCGGTTGAGCCGCGACTGCGAGCTTAGCAATATGAGCGACAGTGCCTTCAGGAGCCGCCGCCAATGCCCTGATGTCGGGAATGAAAAGCGTCGGAGAGCTGAAACGAAAGCGTTGTTCGCAGGCTTGCCGCCAATGATCGGAGATCACCTTGTCGAGCTGCTTGGCCGCCTCGCCGAGCCAAGGGAAAAGTCCGACCGGCCATTGGAAGAAGGTGAATAAAATCGTGGCAATCAGTAAGGCGTCGGGCGCGAGCCGCGGTTCACGGAGAAGTCGGAGAGCATGCGCCCAGCGGACATATTTATTTGATTCGGAAGCGGCGCCGTTCGACGCTTCATCGGCAGTGCCGGCGAACGCGCCCTCGACGCTTTGGAGGAAAGAAAAAAGTTCCACCTCGAGAGGTGTGCCCTTCGCGGCCTTCCGCCACGATTGTATGATGACCGACAGGTCACGGCCCGCCAGTTGCGCCAGCGTGAGGCCACACATAAGGAGCATCGGAATCGGGAACGGTCGGTCGAGCGTGATTGGACCGATGGGCTCGGCGGTTGCTGTTTCTGGTGACGTTTCGAGCCCCCCCGAATTCAATTGGTGGCAGATTTGCACATTAGTGGAAATCGCCGCCGCACATTCCATGAGTTTCTCGAAATCCCCTGAACGCAGCAACCGGCGGGCATGGAGTTCTAGCCCAAAATACCGGGCCAGCGGGTTATCGCCTGCGAGGATTTTAGTGAGTCTGGGTTCAAGCAGCGGTGATTGTGGGAGGTGTTGGAAGACTAGGGTCAAGTAGATGACTTCCTGGAGTGCGACGTCTGGGACGGTAAGCTTAGGACCGCTCACGTCGTCTCGGGCTTCGCTGCACATGCCCGGACTGACGGACGTCGGGGCAGTTTGGTCGCTCCGTCCGGTGCCGTCCCAGGCGAGGTAGGTGAGCAGATGCCCGAAGAAGCGCATCGTGCGCCGTGCGCGCAGCTTGGCTGCCGGATCCGGCAGTGAAGGGATCATGTCGAAAGCCTGACCAAGGCAGGTCACGGCGATTGATTTGTCGCCGCTTTGCCACGTCGCATATGCCGCGTCGGCTAGAAAACCAAAGGCTGAGATCAGGTCATCGTCCTTGTTTGCCAGTTGGCTGCCCGCGAGAAAATGCTGCGCTGAGGCGGCCCAATTGCCCGCTTTTCCGGCGGCGGTTCCGGCGTTCTGATAGAGCACCACAGTGCCAGAGGCAGTGAAGCCGATCCAAGGGCTGTTCGGCATGGCCGCCTCAAAAAGTTTCTGCGCCTCCCCATATTGTTTGGCAAGCATCGCGCTCTTCGCGCGGCGCTCCGTGACAATGGCCATGATAGCCGGGTCATCGCTGATCACGCGTGCCAGTGCTTTGTCCGCGTCCGGCGTGCGATGCTGATATTCGTCATGGATGACTGAGATGCCGCGTGCGGCGCAGGCGGCCAGCAGGCCACACTTCCATTTTTCCGCTGCGGCAAGGAAATCGTAAAACAACGCCAGCACCGGCTCCCAATTGCGCTGGGCCTTCTTGTCCTCGGCAAGCCACACCTGGTCGAAGCACACGATCGCCGCAGCTTTCACGCGGCAGAGGGCCTCGAGATACTTAGCGCGAGGCGCGTCGTCCGCTCGCTCGAGAGTGCCGAGCAGGCTGCGCAGACCATCAAGGGTTCCGGCGCGGTTCCATATCTCGAGCACGACGAACACCTCGGATTCGTCCTCGTGGCCTTCGGGATTGAGCTCCGGGGGCAGAAGCTTGGCCGGCTTGGCGGTGCCCTCCTTCAGCATGTCGGCCATCGATTTGAGGATGTCGATTGCCGCGAACAGCCGCTCAAACGCCACCGCGGTCTGGTTGGTCTTGATGAGGCTGTAGGCGAGCAGCGTGCGGTAACAATAGGCGGCCTCGGCGTCGGCAGCGGCGATCATCCCATCGCACAGTAGGAGGAAACGATCCGCTTTCTCCGGCGAGACGGATGCGGCGACCTCGAATTGCAGGAGGCGGAACATGAAATCCACGGCGGGGAAGCCGGTGAACACCGTCTGGCCTTCCGTGGCATACATGGTAACCCATACCAAATGGGAATGGAGCGCCGTCGAATGTTCGCGCGGCGCCATGAGGAACTTCATGAGCAGCTGCACGGCCCAATCCGAGGCGTCGCCCAGCACCGCGTTGAACAACGCGCCGGTGGCGTCACCAGCTTCGACGGACTTGCCCGAAATCACGGCGGGAATGGCCGACCGGTGCACCTCCATGGCCCGGGCGGGTGTCGTGCCGTTGAGCAGGGTCTTGCCGAGCAACGGAGAAAGTTGATACCGGTCCTGTGAGAACGGTTCGATCCACGGGCCGAGCAGGTTTTCGAATGCGACACTGGCGCCGACGATGCGTTCGAGCTGTTCGGCGATGGCCAATGCATGGTCGCGCCGGAACGGCCCGAAGAATGCGCTAAGCCGGGTGAGCAGTTCGATCTCCTCGGCCCGCCGGTCGGCCAGCAAGAGCTGAGACTCGTCGCGGGTCTGTTTGACACTCTCGTTCGCGGCCTGAAATTCCATGACGGAAAATGCAGGCCAGCCGCGCGCTTTCCATCCGATAAGGTTCGCATGGACGAGTCGCGGGTGCCCGGAAGAGAGGGCGACCACGATCGGAGCCCAACTGATTGCCTTATCGGCGTCGGGGCAGCCGAGACGCGAGGCGACCTCGACAATTTCTTCCTGCTCCATCACGGGAGCCTTGAACAATACCACGTCGGCTAGGCCGGCCGCAGCGAGGTTCACGGGGGAAGGAGCCCGTTGATTTGTGAAAACGAGCCGGGCGCCGTGAAGACGAGCGGCGCGAACGAGGCCGCGCAGCACACCTACGGCGGTGCCGTCCATTTGAGGCCACGGCAAGTCATCGATGATCAGACCGAAGGGTCCGGGGCCGCGCGCGATAACGGCGGTGAGGAATTGGAGGCCGCGCAGGATTCGGACAATCTCAATATCCCTGGCCCGAAAATGCAGCCAATGGCCGCCGGTCGTGGCCCCATAAATTTGGGCTAACGTGCTCTTGCCCATGCCGCTGGATCCTTCGATCAGGAGAAAGCGCGCATCCCCGGCTGCCGTGACGAGCGCCTTGAGGGCTGGCTCCCGGCGGGAATAGTCGTCGGCCAACGCCAAGGGCGGAACTGCGTCCGTGAACTTCCAGATGGTGGTGAGGTTCGATGCGCCGACAACCATGCCGCCCAAGACCTCCTGATGGAGCGCCGCTAAGGCTGCCTCTTCGGCGGGAATCAGGTGCTCCTTTACCGTGACCAGAAGAAAGTCGCGACTCAGGGGCGGCTTCTCCTTGGCCGCGGCGACCGTATTGATTCTCGCGAAAAGCGTGTCGGCCAGATTGTGGCGGTGTGTCGGACTGCCGGCGAACTGGGTTTCGATCAAGGTCGCGAGCTGGTTCTCGATCGACTCGCGGACGCCGCCCATGTCGGTGTGATTGGTGTCCCACAACATCGGCCTCACCATTTTCTCCAGGAATTCTTCCTCGGTCACGCCATTGAGGAAGTCCAGCACTTCGGCCGACAGTTTCTTCGAAGTTTGCGGGTCCGTGCACAGGAACTGCCGCAATTGCTCGGCCTTGCCGAGATGGCCGCTGATGGCCACTTCCTGCCAAAGGGCGACTCCGGCTATGCCGCCAAAGGGATCACCTTGCTCCGTGGTGATGCCGGACGTGGTGAGAAAGCTGTAGCGGACCTTGTGCGAGACCGATTTGAGGCGGAACGCCCAGTAGTGGTTGATGGACTCCCCAACATCCTCGCTGCGCAGTGTGAGATTGGCTGTCGTTGCTTTCGCTTGGGCCACGTTAGCCTCGCCGCTGGCGGTGAACGACGCGAAATCCTCGGCACATTCAACAAACAGCGTGTCCCCCCGGCCCAGTTGGAGCCAGGCCTCAACCGTCAGCCAGCATTGGTAAGCATAGCCCCGGATTTTGTCATGGGCTTGCTGGTTGGCTGGAGATTGAAGCGGAGGGCTATCCATCGGGCACTCCGCGCAGACTGCAGTAAATGCATAGCTGAAGCACTCTTATAGTTCGGAATGGCGCGGTCGTTTACACCGACTAGCAGTGCAATCATGATTCGAAACGGCTGAAGGCTTTACCGGCGACCTGCTCGACGAGAGCGAGATCGGCACGAAGTCCGCCATCACAGCCAGATTAGAGGGCTGGGAATTGCATACCCAATAGTTGGGACACGGCGGGCAAGCCGTGATGGCAAACCGACGGGGAAGCTTGCTTGCAGCCGGCCCCCTCCCGTGGCATTGGATGCCGGGAACGGCCGGCTGCGCGGCCGTGTTGCCCATGGCGAAAAAACGACCCCAGCCCAATCCTGCCCCGACCGTGTCCATCAGTGGCGGACCCGTCTTCGATTGGAACCGGCTGTGGGTCCCGCAGACCGGAACGATCCAGATGGGTTCGAACTGGGACAACGCGGAATCGTATCTCGCCGATCCGGAGGTCAAGATTTTGGGGACGCGGCAGAATACCCAGCTGAAGAAGACCGAGGAATTATTGGTGCGGCAGGCCGGGTGCGTGGTCCTCACCGGCGACCCGGGCATGGGCAAAACGCAGACGCTGGCGCGCTTCTTCGAAGCGCAGGACGCCGCGGGGTTCCTGCGGGTGGAGTTCCGGGACATCCCGGATGCGGGCACCTTCGCCGACGAGACGACCAAGTCCGCGGCGTGGAAAAAGTGGCGGCGGGGCCACGGTCTCCTGACCCTCGCGATTGATGGCGTCGACGAGGGTCTCATCAAGATTACTGGGTTTGTCTCCTACCTTGCTGGAATGTTGAAGAAGGTGCCGGTGGAACGGCTTCAGGTGATTCTGGCCTGCCGGTCCCGTGAATGGCCGCAGAGCGAAGGGGATGCGTTGCAGGCGCTCTGGCAGAAGGTGCCCGGCGCCCACTGCGGCGTGTTCGAGCTTTGCCCGCTGTTGGAACGCGATGTCCTGCTGGCGGCCGAGGTGGTCCTCAAGCCCGCGGCGCCGCAGAAGTCGGCGCGCGAATTCCTGCAGGCGGTGCGGCACCACCATGTCATCGGCCTTTCCTCGCGGCCGATTACCCTGAAGATGCTCCTCAGCGAATTCGTGGCCGGCGGCGGGTTTTCCGCTTCCCACCGCGAACTCTACCGCCGCAGCGCGGGCCGGCTGTGCAACGAAGTTGACCCGGAGCGCCGCCACCGCCTCCGCAACATCAACCTTCCCCGATTGCAGCTGGATCAGCGGCGGCGACTGCGCGTGGCGCAGCGGATCGCGGCATTGCTGCTCCTGGGCGGAAGGTCCGCCATCTGGACCGGGGTTGAGGGCGGCCAGACCGCCACCGACCTCACTATCGCGGAAATCTGCGGAGAGGCCGAAACTCTCGACGGCGTGGAGTTCACGGTGGACCAAGCCATGGTCGAGGCGGTGCTGGAAACGCCCCTGTTCTGGGCGCGCGGACCGCACCGGGCGGCCTTCTATCACCAGACCTTTGCGGAGTGCCTCGCGGCGGAATACCTCAAAACGCTCGCGTTCGCGCAGCTGCGGCCGCTCTTCTGCCGGCGGGATGCGCATGGGGAATTCGTGCATCCGCCGCTCGGGGAGCTGGCGGCGTGGCTCGCCGCAGGCTCCCCGGTCTTCCTGCAGCACCTGCTGAAGCACGACCCGGAGACCCTGCTGCGGAGCGATGTCTCGGCGATCAAGCAGAACGCGCGCGCGGACTTGGTCGACGCGGTGTTTGCCAAGGCGAAAGCGGAGCAGTTGTTCGACGCCCGGGGATTGGAGAAGTTTTTCCACACACTCAAGCACCCGGGGCTCGGAGCGCAGGTGCGGCCGGTGCTGCGCGACCGCACGGCAAACCCGGTGGTGCAACGGGTCGCCCTGGACCTCGTGCAAACGTGTAAGCTGGTCGAGCTTTTCGACGACGTGGCGGCGTTGCTCGACGATCCCGGCGCGAGCGGCGTTCACTCGCTGGCGGCCCGGACGCTGGCGCACATCGCCGACGATTCCCATGGGCCGAAATTGATCGATTTGTTCACGAAGCAGCGCACGCCGCCCTTGGCCGCAGGGGCGCAGCTCGCGTTGGTCCACGGCATCCTGAAGCGCAAGTTCTGGACGCTGACGCAGGCACTGCCGCACCTCGGCCGCTTCATGTCCTTATACGATTCTTCGGGCAGCGTGCTGGTGCAGCATGCGGTGCCGGCGGATGCCGAAGGGTTGCTCGACGCCGTGAAGGGCTGGGGGGATTGCTTCGACGGGCTGAATCCGCGCCATCCGCTGGCGAAGGCCGGCGTGACGCTCGGGCTTGCGCGCATCCGAGAGCCGGAAATCCGGCGGCGGCTCGCGCGCCTGTGGTGGCGCGAGCGCCGCGACCACCACGAAAGCCCGTTCACTTCGAAAGCCGAGGAGGGCGAGAAACCGCTCGCGCAATGGCTGGAGGACACGGCCGTGCGGCGGCTCTTCATCGAAGATTTGGCGGCCATCGTGGCCAAACACACGGCCAGCGATGAACGCCTGTTCATGATCGATGAGTTCGGCCGCGCAGACGATTTCGAATACCATTTGGACCGGCTCGAGCATGGCCCGGCGACGACGAAGCGGGCGCACGCCGAACTCGTGCAAGCGAGCTGGGACCAGAAGAAGCACGCTCCCCTCCTCAAGCGACTGATCGCCGTCCACGCGGCCTCGCCGGAATTGCAGGAAGTCATGCCGTGGTTCCGCACCTGGTCGCTCGATGATCCGGCGACGCAGAAGGAGAAGGAAACTCACTATGAGCACGAGAAGTGGCAGAAGAAGGCTGCCACCCGGCGCAAGCCGCGAACGAAACCGGAAACCGTATGGCAACGGGACTACGATAACGTGGACCTGAAAAAGCCCGAAACTCTCCTGACCCTGATCATGAACCTCTTCTACAATGGCGAGGAGCCGAAGGGCGACGATCCGGAGCGGCGGGATTTACGGACCTCGCTGGGATGGAAATATTTTTCGGCGAAAAAGCAGAAAACGATTCTCCGGGCGATCCGGGATTTAGTCCTCAAGGTGCCCGGCAACCCACATCATTCCGCGGGAGTGAACACTCAATGGGATGAACAGGCCTACCGCGCGCTGTATGCGGTGAAGGATAAAATCGAGGCTAATCCGGCAATGGCGGCCGCGGTCAAGCAGCACTGGCTGCCGATCATTTTCGATGAGTTCAGCAACGCCGACGAGCATCACCTTGAGATGGTGGCGGTCGGTTACCGACTCGACCCGGCGGCGATGCGCGGGATGCTGCGCGCAAAATTGGTGCGTGCGGCTCGCGATCAGTCCGGCGATTGCTACGTGCTGCGGGAATTCTGCAAGTGCTGGGATGCGGAGCTCGCGAATTTTGCGGTGGAGGTGACTGCCACGGAAATCAGCAACCGGCAGACCGTGCGCAGTGTCGCGGATTACCTCGCCGAGCATGACGCGACCGCGGCCCTTGCCCTGTATCGCAAACTTCGCGAGCAGCGCGCGGCCAAGGAGGACTGCTTCCGTTCGGTGGCCGCGGCCCTGATCGCCTGGCGCTTGCTCGAATATTGGGATGACCTGTGGCCCGACCTCGTCGCCGACCGCGAGATGGCAAAGGACGTGTTGGCCGGACTGGACCCGCGGGATCAAAAGGAGTTGCTGGAACGGATTCAGCCCGGAGCGGAGCGGAAACTCGCCGACCTCTATCTCTACCTGCGGAAGCTTTACCCACCGGCGGAGGACCCGCGCGTCGAGTCGGGCCGGGTCTTCACCATGACGCCGCGGATAGAGATCGGCCGCACGCGGGACCAGCTCACGACGACACTGTCAACGTGGGCCACGACGGAAGCCATTGACGAGCTGGGACGGATTGCCCGCACCGTGCCGGAACAGGACCGCATTTGGGTCCGCTGGAAGCAACGCGATGCAATCGTGGCCAGCCGGCGGCAGGCGTGGACCGGTGTGGCCCCGGCGCTGGTGCTGCAGTTGGCCCGCAAGGCGAGCCGGCGCTTGCTTGAGGATGAAGGCGACCTGCTGGCGGTGGTCATCGAATCGCTGGAGCGATTCAACCGCAACCTGACGAGGCGGCCGAACTCTCCCAAGAAGGATTTCTGGGTCGAACGCGCGGGACGGGGACGCGCGAAGTATTTCAAGCCGGAGGACGAGGTGGCGATGACGTCCCGCGTAGCTTCGTGGCTGGAAAGCGACCTCGACCCGGACCGGGGCATTACCCTGCAACGTGAGGTGCAGGTGCAGTGGAACGAACGCACGGACATCGAGGTGCGCGCCGTGGCGGTGCAGGGCTCCACGCTGCGCCCGCTGCAGGTTGTGATAGAGGCGAAAGGCTGCTGGCACCCGAAGGTGAAAACCGCGATTCGGACGCAGCTGGCCGAAACCTACCTGCAAAACGCCGGCTGGACGCACGGTATTTACCTGGTCGTTTGGACAAGCTGTGATCGGTGGAACGATCCCAAGGACTCCCGGAAGGTTCGCACCAAGGCGAAGACCATCGAGCGGGCCCGGGCGGAAATCGAGGAGCTGGCGGAGCCGTTCGACGGACAGCGTGAACCGTATGTGATCCAAGGCTTCGTGCTCGACGCCCGACTGTAGGCGATGAAGGAAGACCTACAGGACGCCGAGGTAATCGCCGAAAAGGTTTTATGGTTCTTCCGGCTTTCGCCGCAGGAGTTGATGGCGCACTTCGCCGCGCACCGGGACGACGCGTTTCACTACATTCCTGACCCGACTCGGAACATGGTGTTCATCGGACAGGAAGGAACCCGCCGGTTCCGGGCAATCGCGCGGCGCTTCCTCCACAATCAGCCGGAGAACCGCCGGCGCACGAACCGGCAGGTCTTCGTTGACTGCCTCAAACTGGAGTTTCACCGGCGCTTTGTGCAGGCGGGCGAGGGTCTGGATGGTGACCGGGTGCAGGCCATGATCTCCGCAGCCTTCCGGGATACGGAAAAATCATTCAGTGCTCTCCGTCACTACGTCCCTTGTGCGATCTTTTACTCGGAGAACTTCCCGGAAATCGTCGTCGGACCAGTGCGGTTCACGCAGACGGATCAATTTCTCAAAGCCAATGCCGAGGCATTGGCGGCGCACCGGAAGCGGGGTGCGGCGAGACCGGCGGACGGCGCGCCAGAGGCGGAGAAGGTGCAGGCATCCGAGGACTCGGCGGCAAAAACGCCGAAGCCCAAATCGTTTTCCGCCTCTATGGTCGACCGGGTGTTCAGCCACTTTGGTGACTACGGGTGGATCGCGGAGGTGGACGTGCCAGCCTGCTCGGCAAAGGTGTCGTATGAGCACGCGCTCTCGCTTACCCGCGCGGCGCTCAATGTGCTCAAACTCATTCTGGGCCGTCACCACACTTACCGCGTCCGCACGGCCGAGAATCGGGGCCATGCGCCCAAGTCGGCGAAGCTTTGCCGCGACGAAGAGGGGAACCTTCAAATCAGCGCGCTCAACACTCCCGACCAGAACGTGCTTGGCGACGAGTATTTGGAGGCGCTCGCAAAAGATTTCCCGGTCGATCTGCGGCAGGCGACGGTCGTGCTCACGCATGCGGCGGGCTTCGCCGATCCACCCCCGCTATGCCGGCGCTTTATGGATGCGCTATCGTGGTATGGGGATGCCGTGAACGAACCGAGCGCGGCAGCGCGCATCGTCAAGTTCGTGACGGCAATTGAGGCCATGTGCGGCACCGGGCCGGAACGGGTCCGGGGCGTGACGGAGATCGTCACGGGACGGGCAAGCATCTGGCTGCAACGCTGGCTGGGTGGCAGCTTGGCGGATGCACAGGCCCATGTGGCGAAGATCTACGACTGGCGGTCGGGGCTGGTGCATGGCTCACTGTCGCCTTTCGACGAGGACATGGCTGAGTTCTCGCGGACGACTGAGGAGGCGACGCGGCGGATTTTGCTCAACGGGCTGGATTATTTTACGTTTCTGGGAATCGCCGACCCGAAGTTCACGATGCGACCGCTGCGGGAGAAATTCCGGGAACTGGAAAAGCAGGCA
>Ga0163152_10007893_pt1 | contig 11501 bp, 7 predicted proteins | sample OliLakLV19MP8IB2_FD_148635 | JGI IMG/M metagenome (GOLD analysis project Ga0163152, IMG submission 148635) | Freshwater microbial mat bacterial communities from Lake Vanda, McMurdo Dry Valleys, Antarctica - Oligotrophic Lake LV.19.MP8.IB-2 | ecosystem: Environmental > Aquatic > Freshwater > Lake...
GCTCGGAAGTCCGGTTTTGTCGCCCCGGCTTCGGCTGGCTTGCCAGCCTCGCCGCGTTTCTCGGCGAACTTGTAGATGTAAACGCCAGGCTCTTTCTTTCCATCTGCCGCAGCAAGTCGATAGGCCCCAAGTTGATCGTCCGTGGCCATCAGCGTGTCGCCGAGAGATTTGAAGGTGGACTTTGGAGGATTCGATTTGATGTCCTCGCTCAAGAACCACTTGCGAACTTTCGAGTCGTAAGCGTTCTTATCCATCACGAAGTCGTATGGCTTACCGAGCACGAGGTTCGCGTCGGTCCCGGAACTGGCGAGATAACCCTGCATGTTGATCATCAGCGGCACATAGTAAGCACCTCCCGCGCTTTGCAAATCGTTCCAAGAAGCACCTGCGGAAGTGAGAAAAGCAACGACGCGGCCCTTTCCAAAGGGCTTCGTGACATACAGAGGATCGCCGAACTTCACCTCATTCCGCAACTTCTCAAGGTCTTCTTTCAAGAGAGTGTTTTCCGACTGTGCCCAGAAATCGATGAGGCCGGGCTTGTTCGCGGCCGGGTCTTTGACGCCTTCGAATCGGAGGAGTGTATCGAGGGCTATCGCCAACACGGGCAACGCGTCGGTTGAGCCGGCGATGCGCCGCAACTCTTTGCGAACTTCAATCAGCAAGAGCGAATATTTCTGATTGGCCGGCGACAGGTTGTCGATCGTGGTTTGCAGCCGATCGGTCAGGTCGTTGACGGCCTTGGTGTAATTGTCGATCGGCTTAGTGTTTTGCAGCGAGACGAGCGTCTCGACCCCGCTGAGCCCACCTCGCAATTGCTGCTGATTCACGCCCACATATCGATCGAGGATCAAGACCTGGAAGAACTTTTCATACTCGTCTTCGTGGACTGCCTGGCCTCGATTGTCCTTGTAGAGTTTTTCCAGGGCCGGGTGGCTCCGCATTTCTTCTCGGACCAGCACTTTCTTACTCCATGAAGCCATTCGCTTCATGCGCTCGGCAAACCGGATGTTGTCCGGCACATCGACGCCGACGAGTTTGTCGAGCGGGACCGGGAAGATGCCTTCGCCCTTGCGATAAAGTTTTTCGTTGTAATCAACGATGGTATCTGACTTGATGCTCGGCCCCATGAAGAACGCCAACCCGCCGCCACTCCGCACATAGTCTTCAACATTCTTGCGGGCCGCATCCGAAAGCCTGGGCACGTCGCACAAGTAGACCGAGGCGTAAGGCTGCAAGTTGAGATTCTCGAGTTCGCTGGCGTTCTTCAGTTGCACGTCGTAACCTTTGATCGGCTCCGTGAAGAGCTTCCAGAGGAAATACGATTCGGATTCCTTGGTGCCACGATCTTTGGGATTGTTATCGACGATCAGGATCGGCACGCGATCGCGGACTTCAACAACGGTGTAACGCACATTGTCCGAAGCAATGCCGCCCGTCTCACCTTCGAGATGAACGCTGACCAGGTTGAAGCGATCGGGAGTGCCGGCCTCTTCGGTTTCTTCTTCGACACCGCGGGAGAGGCCGGAGCCGAGACTGATCTTAGCGACGGTCTCGCCATTCGGCGGCACGGACGGAATCGCGACCGAGCCATCCTCGCGCACCTGACCATTCACACGCACTCGGATGAACACGCCCTTCTTCTCGCTGTTCGAATAGTTTCGCACCTTGAGGGTGAATTCGACTTCCTTGTTCTTTGCCACGATGCGAGCGTCTGGCGAGAAGTCGACGATGGCGAGGTTATCGCTGGCCAACGGCGACTTCGATTGAGGGGTCCGCTCCGGGTTGACGCAATCGAGCAGGTGAACGCTAACACCAGCCGTCTTCAATTCCTCGAAGGCCGTGCCAAGCGATTCCTTGTTGTTGTCACCCCAATCGACCGAGCGGAAATCGCCGACCACGTGCAGCACGTGCTTCATGTTCCGTTCGCCCTCAAATCGGGCCTTGGCGACTTTGATGCCCTCGGTCAAATCGATATGCCGTAACGAAGGCTTCGCCGGTGCAAGATAGGTGCGAATATCGTCAACGGCAGTTGGATTCAGCCGGCCGAAATGCCTTGGTTGCTCGAGGTCCGACAGCAAGATAACGGTGCATTCCTGTGGACTGCCCGACTGAGCGATAACGCCGGCGATCTGGTCGGCGGTCAAACGTTTGGCGGTGTCGAGAACGTCGCGAACCTGTCCATCGTCGCCCCGAACCGAATCGCTGGTGCTCAAAGTGTCGTCGATCACAATCACATGCAACGTGCTCGCCCCCGCGCCTCCGTCGCCTTTGTCGCAGCCGACAAAGCGAGCGAGCAGCAAGCCGACGAGCAAGCACATGAGGATGCGCAAGAGGAGCAGAATCATCTGTTCGATGATCAATTTTCGCCGTGAACGCTTCTGCGATTTGAGCAGAAACTCCATGGCCGCGAACCGGACGCGCTTGTAGCGCATCCGGTTGATCAAGTGGATGATAATCGGGCTGCTGATGAGCACAGCGCCGAAGATCATGGTGAACGGGTTCGTGAACAGTGAAAGCATGCTTTAGTTACAAGTTACAAGTTTCATGTTTCAAATTAGTTGATCATCTCAAGATGCTCCGAGTTGCAGTTCCGAACTTGAAACTCGAAACCTGCAACTTGAAACTTCTCACGAAGTCGCTGCTTTCGCCCCACCCGACCGAGCCGCCATTCGTCGGTGCAGGAACTTCGATAATATGGCGTCGAGATAATCGCTGGTTCTCACGAGCGAATAATCGACGCCCATTCGGCTGCAACCGCGACGCACTTCGATCAGGTACTCTTCCAGAGCTTCCATGTAGCCATCGCGGAGCGACTTGGGATCGCAGAGCAGCTCGGGCAGTTCTTCCATCCCTTCGAACTTCGTTGTTCCCGAGTAAGGGAAGTCGAGTTCGTCGTCGTCCATGATGTGGAAGACCATCACATCGTGCCGGCGGGCTCGCAGCATCTCCAGGCCTTTTAGCAACGGCTCGCGATCGCACAGCAAGTCGGAGAAGACGATGATCATGCCGCGGCCATGAGCCGTCTCGGCCACTTTCCTGAAGATTTTCTGCGGGTCGGTCTTTTGCTTTGGCTTGCTGGCATTGAGCGTTTGCACGATGGCATCCAGATGCAATTGCGAGCCGCCACGCGATGGCAGCATAGCCCGAATGTCTTCGTCGAAGGCGATCATGCCTACCGAGTCCTGCTGACGAACCGCGAGTAGAGCCAAGCAAGCGGCCGCGGTACAGGCATAATCGTACTTGTTCAACGTGCCCGCTTTGCGATGTTTCTCGACCCCGAAGTGCATCGACTCGGAAACATCAACGACCACCGTGGCCCGCAGATTGGTTTCCGCTTCGAACTGCTTGATGTAGTAGCGATCGGTTTTCGACCAGACTTTCCAGTCCAAATGGCGAATGTCGTCGCCACGCACATATTCGCGGTGCTGGGCAAACTCGACGGAGTTGCCGAAAAAGGGCGAACGGTGCATGCCCGTGATGAAGCCTTCGACGACCTTCTGTGCCCGCAGGTCTAGCTTGGCAATGCGCGCGATGACTTTAGGGTCGAAGAATCGTCTGGCGTCGTCGTCTTTTTCTGCCACGGGTGAGTCTCTTAGGTGTTCAACATGTCTTAAAGCAGCTTTTCAAATTCTTCGAGGGATGAACTCGCGAAAGCAGCGGATACCAATTGATCCAACCGAGTCAACTCATGAATCGATCGAATCCTATCAAGCGAGCTTGCGACAATTCCACCGAAGCGATCGGCGAGTTTTCGAACGATCAAATCCTGAAGGGCAATCTCGATACCTTCCTGACGCCCTTCTTGACGCCCTTCTTGACGACCCAACTCCAATCCTTGCTTTCGCCCTTCCTCAAGTCCTTCATTACGGCTGGCATTCTTGATCCAAAGGGCATCCCGAGCCTGCTTTAGCCGGCCTTTGTACAACTCCCGTTCTCTTTCGGTCTGAAACATCATTTTTAAAGCCTCCATCGCATGGCGAATGGCTGACGCCGCGGGAAGATTTGGAAGGGTTTCTAAATCCATATCTTCAGCGTGTCGCAGGAAGTAACACCATCCATCTAGTTCACTCGACAATGACTCCGCCTGCAAGTTCATCTTTGGTAATTCAATCGTGTGCAAGGCGAACCGATCCGTAAGCCGAACGGTCGGATCGTTCACCGAACAAATGGCAAACTCCACGTGGTAGGCCGGCACCTCGGGAAACAAAACATCGTCGATAATGTGAATCGCCACGGTCCGAGCCAACGCGGTATATTCGCTCCGTTCGCCGAGTTGCTCCACGTAGAGAGACGACCAGTAGTAAAGACTTCGTTCTGCGTAATTTGCCGACAAAGTGACCTGCATCTCGACGTTGATGAAAGTCCCGTCACCAAGCTTCGCCTTGACATCCAGAATCGAAATCTTGTCGTCTTCAGATTCCTTGTCATTGTAAGGGTTCAGAATTGCAACATCGGCGATCTCAATCTGGAGGACTGCCTTCAGCAAAGCAATCAACAAATGCTTACGCTGCTCGCTGCCGAACAGGCACTTGAATGCGTAGTCGATCTTGGGATCAATTCGCATTCAGGTTCCTCCACGATATCACGAAGTAAAGATCTTCTTGAACCGCTCGTCCTTTTCCAGGTCACCGAGACGCGTCGGGGTTTCCTCGACGAGTCGTTTGACGACGGTGTCCGTCGTGACGCCTTCGGAGGCGGCAGTGAAGTTGGCCAATAAACGATGCCGGAGTACCGGCAACGCGAGAGCCTGGATGTCCTCGTGTGACACATTCTCGCGGCCATACAGAAGCGCACGGGCCTTGCCGCCGAGAATGAGGTTCTGCACGGCACGCGGGCCTGCACCCCAGGAGAGCCATTCCTTGATGTATTTTGGCACGCCCGGCTCGCTGATACGGGTTTGCCGCACGAGGGCCAGCGTATACTTGATCACTTCATCGGCCACGGGCACTTTTCGGACGAGCGTTTGCAGTTCGATAATCTGTTCACCGGACAGCACGGGAGTTGCATCGTCCTGGATCAGAGCAGTCGTGCGGCGAGCGATTTCCATTTCTTCGTTGAAGCTCGGGTAACGCACGAACACCTTGAACATGAAGCGATCCTGCTGTGCTTCCGGCAGCGGATAAGTTCCTTCTTGCTCGATTGGGTTCTGGGTGGCAAGCACGAAGAACGGCGACTGCAGCTTGTGGCGAACGCGGCCGACTGTCACCTGACGCTCTTGCATCGCTTCGAGCAACGAGGCCTGCGTCTTCGGTGGGGTTCGGTTGATTTCGTCCGCCAGAACGATGTTTGCGAAGATCGGGCCGGCAATGAACTTGAACTCGCGGGCACCGGTCGTGCGATTCTCTTCGATCACTTCCGTGCCGGTGATATCGGCGGGCATCAAGTCGGGCGTGAACTGGATGCGGCTGAAATCGAGCGATAAGCACTTGGCCAATGTCGAGATCATCAACGTCTTGGCCAAACCGGGTACGCCTTCCAGGATGCAGTGCCCTCGTGAGAAGAGCGCGATCAGCAACTCTTCAATCACGTGATCCTGGCCGACGATGACGCGGGCCAGTTGTTTCTTGATGTCCTTGAACGCGGTCTGAACGCGCTTGATGGCTTCGAGGTCATTCTCAGCCAGTTTTGGTGCCTGTTCGCTCATTCGTGCTTCTCAGTAGGTGGTTAGAGTCGTTGCACAGAAGTCCTATAGGCCCCATGGGGCCTATAGGACTTCTGTGATTGTGAGCCTCATCGTTGGTAAATCGGCAAAGTAGCATTTTCTAGTTGCAGGATGGTCAAGTTCATGGCGGTCGCGAGTGCAGGGGCAGAGACCCAGCCGCCGCCATTCCAGGATCCGTCCGCGTTCTGGGTGCTCTTGAGGTACTGGTACATGGTCTTGCGAAACTCGCTCCACTTCAGCCCGTTTTTCTCGCCAGGAAAGAGCTTTTCCCAGCCATCGTCACCAAGGACATAGACGGCCTGGGAGAAATAGTAGTTCTGATACTCGTCGTGCGAATTGCGACCTTGGCCGAACGGAATTTTCTGGCAATACTTCAGCCACTTCTTGGCCACTTCCGACTTGTACTCGCCTTGCGAGAAGGCACAGGCAACAGCAGCCGCCGTAAGTGCGGGCCGCCCGCCACCCCCGCCGCCGTGAGCGAGAGAATACATGATGCCACCATCGGGCGTGGTCGATTTTTTCATGTAATCGATCGACTTATCGATAATGGATTTCGGCACGACGATGCCCGCGTTCCGGGCTGCTCGCAACGGTTGCAACTGCGTGATCGTTACCGATCCCTCGTCGAAATTGGCACCTTCGGAAGCTGAGACGTAGCCCCAACCGCCCTTGTCCGTCTGGGCCTTGCCACAGAATTCGACGGCCTTGGTCAATAGTTTTTCAAGATCCTTGCGGCGCTTCTCGTCTTCCTCTTCGCCGTACACACTCGCGAGGAACAACAGCCCGAATCCGTGGCCGTACATGTAACGGCTGGCTTCAGTCGGATTGTTCGGATTGCCCAACAGCCCGTTGGGCTGCGACCGCTTGAGGAACCACTCGACTGCCTTCTTGATGTTCTGAGAATACTTCCCTTCCCGCATGGTGCTGCCTTCCATGAGGAGGGCCATCCCCGCGAGGCCAGTGATGCTGGTTGGATATTGGCCGCCAAGCGCTTCCCAATTTCCTTCCGCTTTATTCTGATTCTTGGCGAGGAATTCGAGCCCCTTCCGGATCGACTCTTGAACATCCACCTTGGGTTCGTCGGCCCAGGAGAAAGCCGGTGCCAAGGCCAAGCCGGCAGCGGAGGCAAGCATCGCACGACGAGTAATTCGGTTCATGGCAACGATCTCCGGGCATTGTGGCGACAGGCCTCCCGGCCTGTCGGGGTTTTCTTGGGTACAGGCCCGGAGGCCCGTACCCACAATTTTCGCTTAACGCTGGTAAATCGGCAGCGTGGCGTTTTCCAGTTGCAGGATGGTCAGGTTAATCGAAGTCGCGAACACGGGCCCGACGAAACCGCCACTCCACGAGCCATCGGCCCCTTGCGTACTCTTGATATATTCGAACATCGATTTACGGAACTCGCTCCACTTCATGCCGTTCTTTTCGCCGGGAAAGAGCTTTTCCCAACCATCGTCTCCCAGGATATACATGGCCTGAGAGAAGTAGTAGTTCTGATATTCGTCATGCGGTTGTCGGCCCTTGCCGAATGGAATTCGCTTCTGACAGAACTTGAGCCACTGCTTGGCGACCTCGGCCTTGTACTCGCCCTGGCTGAATGAGCAAGCGATGGCCGCAGCCGTGAGTGCCGGCTGACCCTGCCCCACGCCGGCAATGCCCCCATGAGCCAGCGAGTAGATGACCCCGCCATCCGGCGTCGTCGATTTTTTCATATAGTCGATCGACTTGTTAATGATTTCCTTCGGCACGACGATTCCCGCATTGCGAGCGGCTCGAAGAGGTTGCAGCTGCGTGATGGTCACGGAGCCTTCGTCAAAGTTGCCACCCTCACTGCCTGATACATAGCCCCAGCCGCCTTTGTCCGTTTGGGCTTTGCCGGTGAACTCGACAGCTTTCGTGAGCAGCTTCTCAAGATCCTTGCGTCGCTTTTCGTCCTCCTCTTCACCGTAGACGCTGGCGAGGAACAACAGACCAAACCCGTGGCCATACATGTAGCGGCTCGCCTCGGTCGGATTGTTCGGATTCCCGAGCAGGCCGTTCGGCTGCGAACGTTTCAAGAACCACTCGACCGCCTTCTTGATGTTCTGGGAATACTTTCCTTCCCGCATGGTGCTGCCTTCCATGAGGAATGCCATGCCGGCAATGCCAGTCATCGAGGTCGGGTATTGCCCGCCGTGAGCTTCAAAGTTGCCGTCCGTTTTATTTTGATTCTTGGCCAGCCATTCAAGACCCTTGCGGACGCTCTCTTGAACGTCAACCTTGGCTTCATCGGCACGCGCAAAAGGTGCGCAAACCATTCCACCGACGGCAAGCGCGATGAGGGTGATCCGGCACATGGCCAAGGTTCTCCCAGCGGAGGCAAAGAAACAACCATTAAGGAAGACGACTGACGGTGAAAATACTCACGGGGCAAACTGCGAAGCCTGCGCCCAAGTAGGAGGGTGGTGAGGGAAACTGTAGGGATCATAAGGGCTTAGGTCAAACCCAAGTGAATGAATCGCTCCCAAGGCAAGGGCGGCATAATCGTTAAAGTCGAACATGAGGCGAACTGATTCATCTTCCCGGGCACTGGCCGCTGGTTTGTGCCTCCGAAAAGTGCCTTCGACAAAGTGAAACGTACCGCTCGTTGCCGCCGATCTCGATCTGACGGCCATCGCGCTCGACGATTCCTTCTGGCGAAACTCGTACCACCATCGTTGCCTTGCGGCCACAATGGCAAATCGTCTTGAGTTCGGACAAAGTGTCCGCCCACGCTAAGAGTGCCGAGCTGCCTGGGAAAAGTTCGCCGCGAAAGTCGGTGCGCAGCCCGTAGCACATCACGGGGATATTCGCTTCGTCCACCACACGAGCAAGTTGGTGAACTTGCTCCTTGGTTAGAAATTGGGCTTCGTCGATGAAGACACAAGACAGACGTTCGGCGGCCAGCAGATCCCAGAAATTCGTCTCGGCATCAAACCGCGAAGCGTCGGCCTCAATGCCGATGCGCGAGGCGATTCGACCGTCGGCTCGTTCATCGAGTCGGGCGATAAACAGCCGGGTCGCCATGCCGCGTTCGGTGTAGTTGTATGCCGCCTGCAGCAACGCCGTCGATTTCCCGGCGTTCATGGTCGAGTAGTAAAAATAAAGCTTGGCCATGTGCGACTAAATGAATGGAGTATCTACCGCGTTCCATTCTCTTTATCGTTGGAAATGAATCACTCCAGATTATTTCCAGGCGGGTATCGATTCGCCCGACTGGGATTGCCAATGTGGCACCCAAGCCAGTGTCACCAGCCGCACGTCGATTTTTGTCTTCTTGGGCTTAATGGTTTTCGTAGTGAGTGCGATGGTGACCGGATCGATTTTTTGATCCAGCGACGCGAGTTCTTCCTGAAATTTCGTCTCCAGATCGGCGAGTTGCTGTTCGAAAGCCCGCACGTTTTCCTTGGCACGCCCAACGCCGCTCGCCTCCTTGGTCGCCCGGCCCACGCTGCGAGCCGTTGTTGCCGCCTTGCCGATGTTGGATGCCGAGAATTTCTTTCGACTGAACACGGCACCCAGAACCGCCGTCCCGGCCGAGAGAATGCTGCCAAACACCGAGGCTCGCGACTGTGCTTTCTCGCGGTCAACCGTCTGCCCGGCTTTTCGGATTCGCTCCTGTATCGCTTGCACCTTGGGCCCATATTTCTGTTTGATTGTCTCGGCCAATGAATCTCGTTCTTCTCGAGCGGATTGCTGAAGGCGAACGCGAAAGTCGCGTTCCGGCTCGCCCGGGTTGGAATATCGGTCGAGTTCGGCACGGCTACCAAGTCCCGCCAGCGTTTGCTCCATCGCACTTCGATCTGAAATGTCGTCGCAACGAAATAGTAAGAGAGGCAATTATCAGAGCCGCGCACGGAGCGCAGCGGAGTAAGCCGCGAGACGCTGAACCGCTTACTCCGCTGCGCTCCGTGCGCGGCTCTGCATCGATTCTCGGATTTTTGTCTGGCGCGTTAATCCTTAATCGCCTTAATCGCGGGCTTGACGATGATGGCCGGTCGTGCAAGTCCAATCGGGGGGCGTCCCTGTCCACCCGGAGAGACCAGTTCTTTCGGTTCGATCTCGCCGGTACGGCTGACGCTCTTGCCGTCGTCGGGCACGAATCGCACGCGTTGCCCGCTGCTGTGCAGGACTTCGATCGTGCCCGTTTTGGGATCGGTGATGATCGAATAAAACTGACCCTGGGTCATGCTCGGCTTGTAGTATTTGTACTTGCCGGTTGCCTTATCGAGAGCGATGAACTTCAAGGTGTAGAAGTTGTCGAGCTGCCCGTTGGCGTTCATCTTTTGGAACTGGCTCGCGGCCATCAGGATTGGCAAGTCGCCGAATTGTTCCAGTGCAATGTTTTGATCCTCCAGTTGCTCGTCTGTGTGCCAAAGCTCCTTGCCGGTCGCCCGATCGAACGCATACATGTGGCCATTGACTTTCGCCGATCGAATGGACTGCGAGAACACCGGATTGTAATTGAAGCGGTTGTTCCCCTCGCTTGGACGGTTCAGCATGACGAAGAATCGCTCGCCATCGACGAGCAGCATCGCGTCATTGATCTTTTCCAGGTGCTTGGCTTTCGACTTCTCGTTCAGTTTGCCTTTGAAGATTTCCTTGCCGTCGGTCGTGCTCAGCACGGCCACATCTCCCGCAACCGTCACGAAGCCCGTGTAGGCGTCATCCTGACTGCGGAGCTGCCAGCCCTCGGCCCCGAGTTCCTTTTTCCAAACGTCCTTGCCGGTTACCAGGTCATAAAGTCGAACGGCTTTCTTGCCGGCCTCTTCGTCGAAGGCCAGGATCTTGCGGCCAAAAAACTTGGCCCGCTTGACATTCGTGAACGCGGCCGACGAATCGGGCACGGGCACTTCCACGCCATCCGCGGCACGATAACATCGAACCGGCGAGACGCTGCCATCCGGGTTCACATCGTACAGGAACACAAACTCGCCGTCGCCGAGCATGTTGATGCGCGGCGAAACGCCCGATTTGCTCCAAAGCACGGTGCCACGCGCATTGTCCTTGGCGATCAGGCCATCTCGGGTGAGGACGACTGTGTAGGTCGTCTCGACTACCCATTGCTGGCCGACTTTCGTGGACCAACCGTCCTGGTACGTCAGGCGATAGCCATCGGCTTCCATTTGCTGGTTTGCCGGCCCGTTGTTGAGAATCGGATTGGGGTTGGTACCAAAAAGGTCAATTTCCCACAGCTTTTTCTTGTCGGCCAGGTCGAACGCATACACCTTTGCCACCGGCAAGCCCGTCTGTGGATTGTTGCCGTGATGGGTAACGACGGCAACGTGGCCCTTCACCTGCACGAACTTGTAGGGCATATTTTGCTGCTGGAAGTGTTGGAGGAATTGCGGGTAGCCGAAGGGAGGCGATTTGTATTTCTCTTCGCCCGTGATCCGGTCGATAACTTTCAATGCCCCCTGCCCGCTGCTGAGATCCAGGGTGAGCCGATTGCGCTTGAAATAGGGCAACGATTCCGTTGGGAGTTCCACGTCCATCAAGTTGACACGATTGCCCACGGCCCCGCCCGTCGTCGATTCGGTTCCCTTGAGTTTCGGGAAGGTCCAAGTGGTGCTCGGCGGCTCCAGGTACGGGAGGAAGCGCTTGTCCGTGATCAGATCGTTGAAATACTCAGACCCAGTCTTGCCCTCGCGAATGACAACCTTCGCGTGCTGTTTGCCCAATTCGGCGTACATGCCGACGGCATCGTCCAGCAGGCCCTTGCGGATGTACAGTCGAGCCAAGGCTTCCGTTGCCTTGGCGGCAGAGAGGGCATCCTCGCTGCCGTCGCGAATGGCGAGCAACATGTACTCCGCTTCACGCC
>Ga0163152_10007894_pt1 | contig 11501 bp, 11 predicted proteins | sample OliLakLV19MP8IB2_FD_148635 | JGI IMG/M metagenome (GOLD analysis project Ga0163152, IMG submission 148635) | Freshwater microbial mat bacterial communities from Lake Vanda, McMurdo Dry Valleys, Antarctica - Oligotrophic Lake LV.19.MP8.IB-2 | ecosystem: Environmental > Aquatic > Freshwater >...
GGGATCGAACAGACAAGAGAAGATTGCACCGCGACGGTCCCAGCGTCCATCCAAAACCGAGATCAACCATTCGCGGCCAAGAACCCCATGACCGCGAAAGTGGCAACGCCCATCACCGCGACTGACAAGCGCATGAACTCAGACCAGATGAAGGCCATCGTGCTCTGTACCGGGTACGGGCGGGGGCCAAACCAGAATGTCCCCTTTTGGAGGGCCCCTTTTGGAGGGCTCGCTGTGCTGGCGGGGATGGCGATTCTGCGCGAGGTAACGCGGGAGGATCAAGAGCGCTGATTCAGTCGTCCTCTTGCTGGGGCTTCGGCTTTCGAGCGGGCTTCGGGCCGCCTCTCTCGACTTCGTAATCCTTGCCCTTCACCCCACGGAACATGAACTCACGCGCGCTGCCGGTGTTGTACTCCGCTTTCGTCATCTCTAGCAGGCCCAGCTCGACCAGCTTTATGATCGTGCCAGCCACCACCACCTTCTTTGCCTTGAGCCACTCACGCACCTGTTCCACCGGCAGGAGGATCGGCTCCTCTCCCTGAATCTCCTGAAGGTAAAGTGCCAGGCCGATGATCCCCTTTGCGTAGCGGGATTCCTCCAGCTCCGAATTGAGCAGCCGAATCGGACGGGCAGCCAGTCGCCTCTGGGCGAGGTCCATTGCCGTCCAGCCGTAGGGAAGGCGTGGGCGTTCCCGCGTGGCGATCAGTGCGGCGTCGAATTCCTCTGCGTCGTACGCACGCTTCCGACAGAGCTTCAGCTTGACGTTGTTGATGACGCCGGACGGCACCTCTCCCAGCTCTTCCCTCAGCCGCCACTCGACCCGGTGGTAGTTGAGCGCGTCCGTGGAGAGGCGGAAGTCTGCCACCGCCTCTCCATCGGGCAGGGTCTTTTCCGCGACCTGAGCGTTGGTTGCCTTTACAATGACGAGGACGATCTCGTCCGACTTGCTGACCGGCTGACCGGGGTTTAGCTCGACTGCCTTCATGGCTTACCCTCGCAGTGGGGCTGTCCGGCGGATTTCCCAAGTTATTTGACCTGCTCGGCTTTCGCCACGCATGCATCCACTAATATCTTAGGAAATCTTGTCACATCTGTAAAGTCATTGTGATCTTTCAGAATCCTTTATAATCTTGAATAATCATGTCATATCCTGTGGGTCCCAAAATCGCCATAAGTGCCTGTATTTGGGGCTTCCGGCGGTGCAGCGGCAGAACTCGCAATGGCTTACAACCGATCCTCAGGGTATAATTGCACTGGGTTTCCAAGCATTTTGGAGCCTGAAGGACCGAGGAGGGACAAGCATGCCAGCGATTTCCATAAAGGACGCGAGAAAGCGGCTTGCCCAATTCATTGTTACCTCGGAGCCCGCTGATCTCGTGGAGGTGTGTGCCGAGCTATTCCCGGCCCAGCCTTTGCCCGATGCGAATGCAGCCAAGAACCGCCGCAACTACTTGGTGACTTACGTCGCCACGATCGAGCCCGAGGAAGTGGCTGGCCTCTGGAACGTGGTGTTCCCAGAAGGTCCAAACTTCTATTACGATGAAGAAGAGCGGGCTTTGCTCCAGCCGGAGCGCAGGGTACGATATGCAGGGTACTAAGTGCTTAGCGTGTCGTACCCGAGACTTTTGTGCCTGCCACCGCCCTCCAACACTTTAACGAAGACATCACCCGCGCTAAAGCACTACTGGCTCATGCCGAGCCTCTGCCCGTGGCAACCCCCGAACAGCAATTACTCCGCTCCGACATTCTTCGAAGCGCCTGGATGTTTTCGATTGGCGCGCTGGATGCCTACTTTTGCGATGCGTACACGGACGCCGTTGCGGCGGCCATTATCGCCAAGTCGCGCCTAGCAGCAGTGGAACTGCCAGAGTCGTTCTTAAACATCAAGTTCCCGATTCGCGCAATTCTCGAAGAGTATGACTACGCCAACTGGCGGTGGCGGATGGCTGCGCGAGATTTGATGGAGCGTGAGAACGTTCTCAGCTTCGAAACCATCCAAAAGCTCTTCAACAAATTCTGCCGCAAGGGCCACAAGTTTTTTCATGACTTGATTGAAAAATGGCTGGGCCACGCTGACGCCAGACAGCGGTTGTTTGGGACGACAAAGGCCAAGTATGACAAGCTCACCGACAAGGATAAGGACCAAGCCAGAAAGTACGCGGTTTCGCAGTTGGGAGATCGCTTTGAGGAGCTGTTCCAACGGCGACATGACTGCATCCACAATTGCGATAGGCCCCGGCGAAAACCACAAGAGCTTAGCGCGAGCGGGACTGTCCTGAAGGCAATTCAGGATGTGGAGTTTTTCGTCTGCCGCTGTGACGAGCACATCACTACCGAGTTCAGAGAGTTCCTGCTTGGGTGCAAATGCACCGCGGCGATAGCAAACGGCGTTGGGTACTAGCGCTCCACTGCCTCTGACGCGACCAAGGGGGAGTTGCTAGCGATCAGAAATGGGCGAACACAGCAGAAACCCCTGGCGCGAGGTTCGAACCCGCGCAAGTGTTTGAGGGTGCAGATACCCCTCACCCAAGGAAAGACCGCTCTCATTGAGCCGAAAGACTGGCCGCTCGTGGCCCCGTATCGGTGGTACGCCGCGTTTGTCTCCAATGGCCGCTGGTACGCTCACGCCCTGCCACCGGGCGGGGACAAGCACAGCACGAAAGTGCGGATGCACACCGTGATCATGTGGCGGAACGGCGTTGACCACATCAGTAGGGACGGCCTCGACAACCGCCGTTCAAATCTTCGCTTTTGGGAAGGCCGAAAAGGAAGAATAAAGGGGACATTCTACTTTTTCGCTTCAAAGAAAAGCGGCGCACCTCGCAGACATATTGCGCTCTGTTGACTCCCAAGCTCGGTGCTCGCCGGGAGGGTCAGGCATCCATCCAGTTGGGCCAAGAAAAGACGGCCATGTTCGAATTGAGGCAACCGGATACGGGCGTACCTTCCACGGACCGCCGGGCTTGCGGTTTTTTCAGAACATCAAGGGACTGCTCGTGGGGGCCACTTGGGCCCTCCTCGCTCGTTGTTGCGGTTCTCGTCTCGCCATACTGGTGAATCAGGGGAGTGACCCCACGCGGCCGTATCAGGCGTTGATGACTCGAGAGAGCGCCATGCTTTTTCTAAGGGTTTGAACCCTTGGGGACAAAAGGCGTTTTCGGCCCGTCTGCCAGACACGTCAGGTGGGATCCTGCTCCCCTGACGCTAACGATTGTACACCGCCGACACCCAGTCGGGCCAGCACGAGCCCACACTTCGTTAGCGCGCCCGGATAAACCAATGGTGTGCCGGGTCCGCGAACTGCGAATTCAAAATCGGTTCGGGGACTTCGAGAGAGTTCACGGGCTCATCCAGTGGCGCGCTCTATTCGGGGAGCAATAGAGCGCGAAATCCCGCCTGTACAAAATGATGGTCACCCGTGAGCGCGTCGCTGATGCCGCGCTGGGTCATTACCTCAAAGCTAATGCAATCCGTCAGCGACCACGATTTGTCTTGCCGACTGCCGTAGAGCATGAGGCCGCGGGCATACCAGGGCTCGTGATCCGCCACGATTGTCGTATTGGGATCGCCGGCGATTTGCGTTAGAAATTGGTGCGTGCGCCGCCGAACGGACGGGAGCGATAGGGCATCGGCCACTTCCATCAAGACCCAACTGGTCGTCACGCATGGAACTCGAAAATTCTTCGTCGCTTCGACGGCTGCCGCGTGATGTTGGTCCGCAGGATTAAGCAAGGCGATGTAATAGAATGCATCGGCGAATACTTCGGTCATGGGCGCGGCTTCCCGTGCGCATAATGATCGTGATTCTCGGCCATGTCGCTCGGCAGATCAGGTGCTGCGTTCTCGGCATCCTTGGCCAGCGCCAGCAGCCATGTGCGCGTGCTTTCCAAACTGTCCGCCTCGGGGGGTGCCACGCCGGCCCGAACAGTTACTTTCACCTCGCCGCGCGGCAGTGTGATCCCTTCCGGCGGTCGAATGACCTGGTCTTGGCCGACCACGGCGCTGAATTCGATGGCGTTCATCATTTGCCTCCCTCGCCATTCTACCCGCATTGCGTATTCACGCCTACGAAGAAAAGACGGCCATGTTCGAATTGGGTTGGCCGGATTAGTACTTACCTTTCACGGACCGCCGGGCTGCGGTTTTTTTCAGAACATCAAGGGACTGCTCGTTTGGGCCACTTGAGGGGAGAAAAGGGGGGACATTCTACTTTTCCTTAAGGGTCGAGGCACCCAGATTGAGTTCACGTCGGCGGGCGAAGTGGCCTACTCGGTGCCGCTGGTGGCCGTGTAGACCCAGGACAGGTAGACCGTGACCCAATCGTTCAGGTTGCCATCGCGAGTGAGAACGAACTCGGAAGTGGTGGACGAGAGGCCTTACTGTGTCGGAGACGCTGCTGATCCGAACGTCGGAGGGAACCAGATGGGGTTCGAGGTTGTCGAACCGTAACTTTCGGGTTCTCGATGATCGTTTCATGACAAGACGGTACAGATACCGAGCGGCGCGGGAGAAGAAGATGCGACTCATGGACAGACTCCGGTTAGGAGAGAAACCGAGGGAGAGAAGTCAACGCCTTTGAAAAGGGGCCGCCAGAGGAATCGAGAGAGGAATGAAATAAAGTCACGAATCGTGAGAGGATTGCAAGATTCCTTTCGCCCTATATTTAGACGAGCGAAGGGTACAAAAGTTCACTATAATTCTGGAATTATTTTGCCTCCGAGTTGGCAACGTCTCGGCCTTGAAAGTTTGCAGCACTCTGGCCCTTTCGCTTCTGTTCCCGCAGTGGATTCAGGGCGGATTATGAGAAACGCGTATTTTTCCCGATTACGCACGAACGCGGCAAGCAGATCATTGGTAAGGATTTCGACCCGCTCGTGCGTAATGAGTTTTTTTCGTTTCATTTCATTGCACATTTGCAGCGTGAAACGAAAAGTGAGTGTGTGAAACGCAATGAAACGAAACGGAACGCCGTTGTTGAACGAACCGATTTGAGGTCAGCCTGTGGCAAATCTTTGCCACAACGTCCGAATTCAAGTCCGGCAATAATGATTCCGATACAGTGCGTTGATTCCGACCGAATGCAATTTCTCTGCGAAGGGGTGTCACTGTCTCGGTCGAAATGATTTGACTTTGTGCGGCAGCAATGGCGGCCAAGTACGCATCAAGGCCATTTGCAGCGTATCGCACGGTTCCGACGCAAGCCACGCGGCAACCCACAGCTACATCGAAATTCCTGTCATTGGTTTGTTCCCCAACTGCGCGAACGCCAGCCGCGATAGTTGGAGGGTATGGCCTCGTTTAATATTTTCTAATTCGTCACTGATGGGCTCTTCGCCGCAAACTGTTGGCGAACCCGTGTCAGCCATTCGTTCGTCGGCAGGCCGTAAGGGCGGAACTTCTCTGGCTGGCTGGTTTCTTCCGTCAGGTACAAGGCCCGATTTCTACCGAGCCTGGAAGCGGCGGGGGAATCCATCAGGGCGCTCGAATCGTTCACGCCCATCTGAAACAGGATTTTCAGGCCGAATTCGCGCATGCCGGCTCGATCGACGGTGCGGCCCAGGTTTGTGGGCGTGTCGGCCCACAGGATGACGTGGATGTGGACAGTCGGTCCATCGCGCATGATGGCGGCAAGATTCTCCGCCGGCGGGACTGCTTTTTCTGCCCCACGACGGCCGAAGCCAAAATCTTCTTCCTTGCGCAGTTCGCGAATTCGCTGGGCTCCATGAACGAACAGGAACACTGGCGAACGATCGGCACTCTCGTTCTTCTGGCGCGCGTTCACTTCACCAGCCAATGCTTCGAGTGCCGGGGCGAAGTCGGTGCGATCGAGCATTCTGACACCATGAGGCATCGCGTTGGCCACACGAGCCAGCAGCCCGGCATGGGGATCGTCGTCCGGCGTGCTATCGATGACGAAGAACTTCACTCCATCGGGTCGATATTGCAGACCCAGGCCGACGAGCGATGCACTCATAACCGACAGGGCCGACTCGTCTTGCTGGCCAACGAGCAGCAGGTTGTTTCCACCGACGGCACGGAACACGGCAGCCGTCGGATCCTTGATGGCGACGGCGTCCCCCAGCCAGGCCGTGGCGACCCGCACATTCTCCGGCCAGGCGGGCGAATCCAACAGCGTTCGCAATTGAACGTTATTCTCGATGACGGATGGGACATTCCCTTCAAAGACGAGCGGCGAAGCATCGGCTCGACCCTGGGAATCCGCACGCTTGCGAATCTCCGCCAGCAGTTTGTCCTTGCGGTCGTCTTCGAGCCAAACGACTTGAAAGAGATCGTTGCCTTCAACGAGACCATTTTGATCGTTGTAAATCGCCTCGCCGGGCCGGGAGAGCAAGCGGGCGGCTGTGTTCTCCTTGGCCAGAATGAGTTGAGCATCGGCGTCCGAACATTGCAAGGCGATGCGCACGGCCATCTGGTCGATGGTGGTTCGTGCAAGCGAATAAGCCCCGCCGAGCGTTTGCGAGCCGAGCAGGACATGCAGGCCGAACGCACGGCCCTGGCGAACCAAACGATCGAGGAGCAAAGCACATTCCTGGGCGACGCGATCGTCTTCGACGAAGAACTCCTGGAATTCATCGACGACGAGCAAAATACGCGGACAGGTCGGGTGCCCGGTCGGCGCGCCGATGAGCCGCGTGTCGGCATCTTCGGTGATCTTCGCCTCGCTCTTGACGCCGCTCTTGCGGTCGAGGTACTCGCGATATTCCGAGAGCGAGTTGACGCCGGCATCGCGATAGAGGTCGCCACGCTCCTTGAGAATCGCGTCGAGCCGTTGCAGCACGCTCAGGCCGAACTCGCGTTCGCTTTCGATGGCGACAGCCCGGGCATGAGGCAGCCGATTGGTTGCGTAGGCCTTGAATTCCACACCTTTCTTGAAGTCGATGAGGTACATCTCGACCTCATCCGGCGAATAATTCAAAGCGAGGTTCGTGATCAACGCGTGGAGCAGCGTCGATTTACCGGAACCAGTTTTACCGGCGATGAGTGCATGTTGAGCCGTCCCTTTGCCGAGGACGAGCATCTGCCGTTTGGTCGCCCCCGAGCGGCCGATGGCAACGGAGATGCTGCTCCGCGAGTCGCTGGCCCAGATTTCCATTGCCCGAGGCGCAACATAATCGAACGGAACTTCGACGCGGTTCGCGTCCCGACTTCGCTCGCCAACGAGCCGAACCAGACGCGTGACCTCTTCCTGCGAAGGGGGTATCTCCAATTCCAGCGGGAACTGCGAGAAATCGCCATCTTTCCAGACGAACGCTCCGTCTTTCCAGTTGAGATTGATCGAACCCTGTTCGAGATCGGCAAGATTAAAGCCTTGTGGAACGGCGGCCTTCGGGTCGTGTGTGACGAGCGTGTACACGCCGCAGGACGGACCACTGTTCACGATGCTGACCAGCCGGCGAGCGGATTCCAGCGTGAAATTCACGGGAAAATTGGCCACCACCAGCACGCGGAACGGCTCGGCTACTTCGCCGGCGAAGGCGTTGTATTCCTCGATCGTCTTGTACTGGTTGCGCAGATACTTCTGGATCACGGTCTCCATGTGGGCCGTGACATCGGCGAGGCGTTTCTCGATTTGTTGCGGCTCGGTCCAGATGCGCGAGCCGACCAGTTGCTCGTCGTAGTCGGCCAGATGCATGAAGGAAGCAAAGTTCTCGCCGAGACCGACGGGATCGATGATCGTGAATCGCAACTTGCCCGGCGGAATGGCCGTCAGCAGGCGAAGCATAATGGCTTGAAGAGCCTGCACCGCGCGAGTGCGTCCCTGATCTTTTGCTTTGAGAAGGAGCGAGCAACGGTCGGGGAAGGGCAGGAAGGCCGGTACTTTCATGCGCACGGGAAGCGTCGGCGCATCCGGGTCGTCTTCGGCTGGTACGCCACCAGGAAGGCGTGTGAGATCGACGTCGAAGTCGCCAAAACGAACGCCCGCCGGAACCTTGATTGCTGCCGGGGGCGAATACCAAAAGGAACTGTTCCAGTCCGGAAAATGTTCGAGGCCATTGGCACGAAGCTTATTGATAGCCCGGCCGATGCGATCCTGGCCGTCACGCCATTCCTCGGTGATGGTCCGCTCGGCCGACTCGAATGCTTCGCGGGCGTCGCCAATCGTGTCGCGGGCTTTGGCGTCGGCCTCATTCAGGGCTCGGGCATGACGCTCGTTTTGAAGCTGAGATTCTTTTGAAAAATGCTCGGCGGCGGAATCGGTGGCTTCGACTCGCCAGGTGCGCAGCCGATCGCGAGAGCGAGTATGCTTCTCGGTTGATGCGTCGATCTCGGTCGATTTGCGATGAGCGATCTTTTCGGAGAGCGGTTTGTACGCGGCCTCGGCGTGTGCCCTCGACCGGTCGCGAGTGGCGGCCGCCTCGGCCAATCGACGTGCATGTTCGGAGTCGGCACGCTTGAGCATGGTCACGCGGGCTTCGTTCACTCGCGCCAGAGCCAATCCGAGATCATTCGCCCTCAGTTCGCCGCGCCGCAAAGCCGACCGGCGAACCAGCCAGTGAATTCCAAATGCCAGGAGAAGCGCCCCGACCGCACCTGCTGCCACGGCGATGATCTTCTCTTCAAAAAACATGGAGGGGACAGCACCCAAAATTGCCATGGGCACCAAGAACACAAAGAAGCCGGCCACGTTCGCCAACTTCAACAAGCGGGAATCACGCAAGTCTGCGAAGGCTTGGTCGGCCAGTGCAAATTGTTCCTCGATTGTCTTGGCAGGATCGACGATCAGCCCTCCGGCCGCCCCGGAGGTTGGCACTTCCACTTCTTCTCGATCGAGCCCTGCACGAGACAACGGAACTTCGGCTTCGCTCCAAAGTTTTTGAACGCGCTCGGCAGTGGCCGCGGCATTCCGGCGTGTGTTCTCGCGATCGTCGGTCGATTCCTTCTCGGCTGCTTCGAAGAGCGAGTCGGCGGTCCAGCGGGCATCCTGAAACACGGTGCGAGCCTTCAGTTCCGCCTCGACACACTCGTCTGTTACGCGTTTCTTAGTCTCGGCATATTCGCTGTCGGCTGCGTTGGTCTCGGCGGCATGACGCTCGGCAATTTGGCGGACGCTGGATTGATGCGACTCGGTCAACGCGGTCGATTCGCGTTCTTTACTCGATGCGATTTGTTTTTTTGTCCGAGCCAGTTCTTTCTCGGCGGAGGCGACGGTTGCGGCGTAACCCGTCTTGGAGGAGGACGAAGCCGTCGCGCGAAGTTCCACCAGCTTGATGAGATCGTGGAGGGCGGCACGCTCCAACTCGAACAGATTTTGCCGGGCCGGAGGGGCCGTCTTCGCACTCATTGATCTCTCCACCCAGACTCAGGAAGGTCCGAGCCTATTCTAGATTTGCTGGAACAACCGACTAACAGTGACATGAATTCCTAGCGTGCTTGTATACTCCGAAAGGACGACTGAACCGGCAATCCCGAAAAGAAGACCTCCCAAACACACTAATCACCACTGATCTTCACTAAATTATCTGCGATATGCAGGTCCTAACGTCCTTAATGAGCGAAGATCAGTGAAGATTAGTGTCCTGCTCATTTCGCCTTGTCGTCGGACAAGTCCTGGTAGAGATCCTTGAGGTGGTCTAACAGATCATCCAGGTTTTCGCCCTGGGTCCAATGGTCGGGATATTCCTGTAAGTACCCCAGCCAGGCATCACCATCTTGCCAGAGCACGACCTTCACATTGTGCATCGCAGATGCCTCCGTTAAACAAAGACCTCTATTGATCTCCCGAGCACGCTCGTCGGCAATCCGTCAGAATACGAGCCAGGCGATCGATCGCACGCAAGCCATCAGACGTCATCTGGTCCATGGGTTCCCAGATTTTCTCCTCGAATTCGGCACGAACGCCATCGGTCCAGAGTTCCGCGACCTGATCCCATTGCAGGCGGACGACTTTCTGGGCGTCATACAGCTTGCCTCGACCGGCATCCACTTTCATGACTTGGCCTCCGGGTTGGCTCGTTCCGGCTGCACTTGAAGATAGTTGTGCAGACTCTCGATGCGTGCATTCAAGTGAGCGATCGCAACCGGCAGGTCGGCTTCGAGGAAGTTCCCCAGCCGGCGTGCGCTTCCCTCGTATTCCTCGTTCACCATTTTCGGAAGTCGCACGGCCCACTTGCGGCAGACATCGAGCTGGTCTTCCGCGAACTCTTTTCTCGCCTTGGCACGAGCCAAGTTTCTTTCTTGGACGATGGTGTCGGGGATGCGACCATCATAGTTGGGCGTCTTGCGCTGATTGAGTTCCGCCTTGGCCTGCACCACGTCCTCATCTGCTTCGCGAACCTCGCGCTGCCAGGACTTGGCTTGTTCGTCGATCCAGTCAAACGCTCGACGGATTTCCAGCGCGATGCTACTCAGGGACTCGACTGCCTCGGTGCGAAAGACGCACAGGGCATTGTGCCAGTCTTGAAGTGCGTCGATGGCTTTGACGTCTGCGCCGGGGCTCATGGCTTACCGCTGTTGGAGGTAATCTTCAATTCGCTCGGCCTTGCGGAGCAAGAACGGGATATGCTCGTCCGCCACTTCCAAAAACTTTTCGAGAACGTGAACAGTTTGCTCGAATTCCTGGACGAAGCGGTCGTGTTCCTGATCCCGCCAAGTGTCCCCCAAGGCCAGGAGCTGCGTGTGGATGGACGACAGATCGCCGCGCACATCGCCGTTAAAGACTTTGAGGTTGTGTGCGAAACGCCGAAGTTCCGCGGGATCAACAACGGCTTGCGACATGTGAGGTGCCCTGCGCGATGGGTGTTAGATGTATTGTCGCATAGACCCAGCGGCGGGACAAGCGGGCGGCGGGCCCCTTGGTCAAGAATCTCGAACTTGCAGAATGAGAATTTGTCCGATACAATTACTAACACTCGGTTTGCTCGATCTAAACCCACAATCGGCATGCTTCGATGAACCCTATTCGACCCTCCGCCTTCTCCACTCGTCCAAAGCCTCGCAATCGATTGCGACTCGATTGCCTGGAAGATCGTCTCGCACCCGCGTTCACGGTCGACGATACGGCCGATGTGCTCACTTTTGTCGCGGATGATTCGAACAACATATTGGTGCTGACTGCCACCGCGACGGAGGTGCGTTATCAAGCCAACGGCGGACCGGTTATCCCGCTCGCGAATGCGTTGTCCAGTACTCTCCGTCAGGTCGTGGTGCAGGGGGGAACGGGCCACGACCGGATCGATCTCTCCGGCATGGGCGCGACGCTCGTTGAGATGGCCCGAGTGGGTGGTGGGGCGATCGTCACTGGCGGTGCGGGCAACGACACAATCAGAGGAACGGCCTTTAACGACGAGATCGACGGTGGTTCGGGCAGCGATGAGCTATCGGGGGAGGCAGGCGATGACATTCTGCGTGCCCGTGATTTCGAAAGCGATCTTCTGCAAGGGGGCACTGGACACGACTCCGCCTACTTCGAATCGAGCGACACAGTCTCGACCGTCGAGGTTTACAATCCGTTCGCTCCCGCGGCCGACAACCAGGTTCAG
>Ga0163152_10007896_pt1 | contig 11500 bp, 7 predicted proteins | sample OliLakLV19MP8IB2_FD_148635 | JGI IMG/M metagenome (GOLD analysis project Ga0163152, IMG submission 148635) | Freshwater microbial mat bacterial communities from Lake Vanda, McMurdo Dry Valleys, Antarctica - Oligotrophic Lake LV.19.MP8.IB-2 | ecosystem: Environmental > Aquatic > Freshwater > Lake...
GGCTATGACCGCCCCGGCACTATTGGTGGCATTGGCGGTTTTGACCTGTCCCGCCCCATCATACCCGTAGCCGTAATGGCCCAGATCACCCCTGGTATGCTTGGTTCTTTGGTTGGCGGCGTCATAGTTGTAAACATTGATGTCGGCATTGGATCCATAGGTCGTTTTGAGCCAGCTTCCAACAATTCTTCCAACCGCATCGTTGCTTCGGATGATTGAGGAGCTGTTTGGAAGCGCGAGGTTCGTCCAAAAATCCGAGGCTCCCTTGTAGGTGTAGGTGAAGGTTCCCGCCTTTGAGGAGGCAAGACTCTGCAGCCGCCCCAGACCGTCGTAAAGATATGAATCTGACCAACTGCTTGCGGGTTGTTGAAGAGTGATGGAATGACGTCGGCTTCCATTCGTATAAACGTAAGAAATTATGTCGTTGGACCAGGGGCCATCCTCCGCGGACAGGGTTCCTCCCGGATGGTAAGTGAACAAGGTGGTCCCGATTCCATCCACCATGTTCGTCAATCGGTTGAAAAGATCGTACTGATATTTCAACTGGGAACTTGTGACGTAAATGACATTCGTCAGGTTTCCGTTCTTGTCATATAAATATCGGGTGTTTCCCTTGGCCAGAGACCAGCGGTTGGTCAGGCGACTTGAGGCGTCGTAGGAATAGATCAGATTGGTCTGGTTGTTGGCGTATTTCTTGGAAACTTCGCGTCCGTAAACATCATAACCCCAGGTGGTGGTTTGCAGTTTTCCATCGACCAGGGTCTGCAAATCTCCTGCGGCGTTGTAGGAAAACGCGTTGGTGAAAATGCCGGCTGAAACTTCATTGGTGTTCCTCTGGGCCGCATCGTAGGCGTAGGTCCAGACGTTTCCAATTTGATTGGTGTATTTGGTCTTAGGGGCAAAGTTCAACGTATAACCCCAGGATTCAACTGCCGACTGATTAAGGATTCCTCGTTTGAGGATTCTTCCCAAGTCATCGTAAAGATTTGTTGATACAATCGCGTTAGCATCTGTGGAGGTGACCAGAAAGTCTTTTGAATTAAAAAAGTTGCTGGCTGACAGTCCGGCGTGTTTTACCACCAAAATCAACCGCCCTAAATTGTCGTAGATGTTTGTCGTGGCAACTTTCCCGTCAGATGTGGTTTTCAAACGGTTATGGGAATCATAGGTGTTCGTCAACAAGGTGCCGTTAGGGAAAGCAATATTCAGGGTGTTTCCCAGCCGGTCGTAAATGTAGGAGGTAGTTTCGTCCACCGTCGGTTCATTCGCTCCGCGAATGACCGAATCCGGGGAGCCGCAGGAGCAAAAGGAATAGATAGTTTTGTTTCCTTTGGGATCGATGAGAACCCGGAGTTTACGCATGTTGTCGTAAACATACTGCGTGAAATTTCCCAAACGGTCATAAGTGCCGCACTTTTCAATGATGTTGGTGGAGAGTGGAAGTCCTCCGTTGGCGGTTTCATTGGCGGTGATGGCGTAAACATTGGTGAAACCCGTTCCATCCGGATAGGTTTCTTTGAGTAGCCGCCCCAACCCGTCGTATTGGTAATTGATCACCAATCCCAGTTCATTGGTGTAGCTGAGGGGAAATCCGTTGGACCAGCTGTAACCTCTGGAACGTAGCGTCACTCCGCTTATGGATTCTATGGAAGCCTTCAGGCGGTTGTCGGCTCCGTAAAGATTGGTGAGAAGCAGCCCGGAGGGGGACAATTCACTCGTCAGGCGGAGGGAGCTGTCAAATGTCTTGCGAGTTACTTCTCCAAGAACATTTGTCTGGGCAATGGCAACATGCCGCGAGGGGCCTTCATAGGTGTATCCAACGATGAGTTTGCCGTCCGGACCAATGCTTCGAAGCAGGTCCAGGCCGTCGCTCGAATAGACGTTGGTCCAACCACGGGTTTTTGTTGAAGCGCTTCCTCCAGAAAAGTCGACCCACGTTTCCGTTTTTGTCAGCACTCTGCCTTGAGGATCCCGCTGGTAGTTCTCCGTCCAGGTTGTGCCGTCCGGCATCACCCGTGCGATGACGGATGGCAGCGTGTTTGTGCCCTTTTCATAAGTAATTGGTTTTCCCCCGTAATCAAACCAGGTGATGCGTCCCTCGATGGTTCCGTCGACCAGTGGACCCGGTTCCTGAACCAACGAAATGGTGTCAAAGTGAGTGTAATATGTGTCGGCGCGAGAGAGATAATGATAAATTTTTGCCTGGTTGATTTGATTTGTGGTCAAAAAATCTGGATGGATAAAACCCCCGTTGGCTGCGCAGGCTTCCTTCCCCCAGTAAAGAAGGTTTCGTTCGTGTCGGCCCGAGGTGTCCAGTGTTCCCAAAAGCGTGTTTGTGGGTATCTGTGAAGGATAAAATGTTGTTCGAATCACTGACGAGGTGTTGATCAGCGCGTAATTTTCCTTGTCTCCGTTGGGATGCATGACCCTCAACTCCCGTTGCGCAGCTTGGCTTCCAAGGCTAGAGAAAATGAAAGTGCTTCCGTAAGGCGTTATGATTTCAGAGATTTCAGGCAAGTAAGTATTGTCATAATCCTCCACCGTGAATCTTGCAGTAATGTTAGCGGCGTCTTTGATGGTTCGGAGAATGCTTCCGCTTTCCTGATCAAAATTTACACTTTGGCCAGTGGCGGAACAAGTCACGTTGGTGATAAGCCCCGCGCTGTCCCCATTAACTGCAAAAGCCGTCCCATCCGCTGCGGTTACTGCAGTGAGTTTGGCGATGCTGCCGCTGGTGTCATAAGTAAAGGATGTGGCTAATCCCCTAGGATCTCGCCTTGCCGTCATGTGGAAACGTCCATTTTTGCTAAGTCCATATTCCAACTTGGAGCCATTTCGGAAATTAAGTTTAAAACCGGTGACCGTGCTTCCGGAAAAAGTTTTCTCGAGAGTGGCATTTAACCGATAGTTTTTAGTGCTCAAAGTTTGAACAGCATTTGTAAAATCAAACATGGCCCACCTTCCCCCTGGTATCATCACTTCGACGTCAAAAGTAGAGACGTGCATGTTCGCGTGCGAATTCCATCCACTGCTCCATCCTGACTCATTCAAACCCCCCGTCCAATCGCCCACCTCGTACCCGTTCCCATGATAATAGGTGGTGATTCCGAAGCTTGACCCGGCATTAAAAAGGGTTGGCTCATTTTTGCTCGGGGTTTGGCGCGGGTTGTAACCCATGTCCAGCGATACTTTCGGACCATAGGCCGGTTTATAGCTGACCGGACGATCCAAAACCCAGGGATTAAGGAAAGGCTTGCTCACTTTTAGATAAGGCATGCCGGTAGGACATGGTTCCTCGGGGTCACAGGCAGCATCTCCTTCGTCGACCAATCCTTCCATCGCCGGATTGGGGCAGGGTCCTGTGTCCTCATGATCGCTTGGCAGCGGGCCATGGCAGCGACCTCTAAAACCGGCCGATTCCGCTGGGGTCAGGCGGATCAATGCTCCGGCTTTGGGTGCCAGTCCTCCGCCCGGAACAAGGATACATCCGGTGGCTTCTTTCGCTAGGTCCTCGGGGAGAAGCCACGTTGCGTATTCCTTCACCGGGTCAATCACCCTTAGAAAACCTTCCTGTTCCTTTTCGACAAACACAAAATGGTCCGACGAGAGGTGAACCACGCAGGGAATAGGAAGGCTGGCGAAATCAAGGGCCAATACCGCTTCGATAAACTGTCCGTTTTTTCGGGCCAGCTCAACCAACTCACCTGCGGTCCAGCCGTTCGGGGATGAGAGTTCTTCCAAATAGCTTGCTGGATGCACTTGGCCGGGAAAATGAAATCGTGTGAGTTTGTCCAGCGTGTGCAATCCGCACTTGTAAGCCTCCGTAGGGTTTACCCGGGCCCACCTCCGCAGGTCATCGGCCCTAGCCCAATGAGGTCCCCGGGGATACTTGCACACGGAACTTTTGACGCTGGCTTCGAGCTTGTCGAGTTCATCAAATTTTCCAGTTAAAGCGTAAACCCTAGCCAGAAGTTCTGAAGATCTTTTGGCCATGGACATTGAAGGTTCTTCAGCTGACTCTCGCGTTTGTTCCCAGACTGCGGCATAAAGCTCGGTCGCTTTGGCATAGGAACCATGCACCAAATCATCCGCCGCCATTTCCAGCCTGACAGCTGCATTCCAACCCGATCCGGGATGCTCCTTCGCGAATACATCCAGTTCGCGATAAAATTGGGTGTTGGCTTGTCTTCGAAGTCTTCCCTGATTTAACCCAGGCGGCACTGAGGTATATCGCGCATTAAACCTGTTATAAATCCTCTCCAAGACTTGGGTCTCGGCATCATCCAGAGCGAATCCATCCAACGGTACTGCTGGCCGCGGATCGCGCCAAGGAAGCAGCGATGCGTTATAAATCCTTTCCTTTTGGCCAAGTTTAGCCTGGGACGTCGATGGTTGGGGCTGAGCTACAACCGCGAACGAGGAGTATCCATTTGCGGGTTGTTGCCCGAAAAGCCAAATTTTCCAGCCACTCCCTTGCTCAAATTTGCGAATTAACACCCCGTCAATTGCAGAGAATATTTAGGCAAAAATTCCACACCAGCCCTCAAAATTGGCTAAATGACGAAAGAATGCTTATCGCCAAATACCTTCTTCTAGAAAATGGAGTGGTCAAAAACGTGGCTTCCGAACTTGGATTTATGGATTCCAGTATTTTCGGAAAACATTTTCGCAGGTTTTACGGAGTAAGCCCCACGGGGTTTTTACAAGATTTCGCAACCCGCCAAGCGCGCTATTTTGCTTGCCGAAGTTCAAATTAGAAGGCTGTCTGGGAGCCTGCAATCCATTTCAATCACTCAATAAGTCCATGTGAGGTTGGTTATCCTTACTCCGACGTCGCAGGAGAAGTTCTATGGGTTTGAAAGTAGATCGCATGGCCTGATTTTTTCCCCGAAGGTTCAATTTTTGATCGGCATGCGGGGATGTTTGGGACGCAACTCAAGGGGCACCCGGCATGAATCGGGTTCCATGCTCCCAACTTTAAATCCAAGGTTCCTTCAGTTATCCCCGCCTTTTTAAAATCTGCGCGCGAATCCTTGGTATAATTTTCGGTGGACTCAGCTCAAAAAAGAAATTCACCATGAAAAGGATTCTTGAAATCACCATACGACCAGACGCACGGCCTCGATCCCTGACCTTGAAATCAACAGCATCAAAACGTCAGAATTTCATTGACAGATTAGTGACAGACGGACGGCTGGAGGAAAGTGCACATCCCTATAAAGCGTCTCGCAAGATCAATCTGCATCTCGGAGACATTGTCATGACACCTAATGCGGCAGCATCGATTCCTGACGTCGAAATGCAGGCATTTCTCTCTCGCCATGCCTCAGGCGATTGGGGTGAAGTTGATTCGGAAGGCTGACAGCGCAATGACGTGGCATTGATCGAAGAAACCCGAATTCATTCAACTTACACTTCTAAAAACGGCACAAAGATTTGGATCATCACCGAGTGAGATCGAAACTCGACCACCATTTACTTGGCCTTCGAATATTGATTTTGACCATGGACGGTCAATTGTTCTTGCTTAAGCGCCATCCTGCTTCCAGCGAGTAACACCCAACCAGAAGCAACCTGTTGTATCAGGTGGACGGCAGCCAAAGAGTAACATGTCCTCCTTCGTCCTCAAGCCCCCAAAAGAATTCAAAGTGGTGGCGCTTCGTGAATGTCCGGTGCCGGAATCCCTGCATATGTGCGACACACCGGAAAAAGCAGTCGAATATTGGAAAATGCACATCAAAACCCACGAGTTCTTCAACCCGGAATGCGAATGTTTCGTGGTCCTGCTTCTCAATACTCGGAGAAGGATCAAAGGTCACAACCTGGAGTCGATCGGCACGATGGATACGATACTCATCCATCCTCGTGAGGTTTTCAAATCCGCGATTTGCATTTCCGCCTCAGCCATCGTTCTGATGCACAATCATCCTTCGGGAGAGCCGGAACCCTCCGAGGCAGATGTTAAAGTCACTCGTGATCTCATCCGGGCCGGGCAGCTTCTGAAAATCGACGTCCTCGATCACGTCATCCTCGGACGGAAAACCCAGGACCGCGTCCGTGATTACAGCTCGCTGCGGGAGCTCGGATTTTTTTATTCCTGAGAAGTGTTATCCGGGGCGTTGCTAAATACGCAGGGTGGAGAGTTCGGAGTTTTAATCGCAGGTGAACCAGCGCTTTATTGAATGGAGAGTTCCTGCTTGATCTGAAATTTTTCAACTCGCTTCCGCAAAGTGGCCCGGGTGATCCCCAAGAGCTTCGAGGCTTGAACTTGGTTACCTTTGGTTTCGTTCAAGGCTTCGATGATCAAAACCCGCTCAACAGCAGGGATGATTTTTAACTTGGATTCCTGACGGGCGAGCTTGAACAGATCCCTGGCCAGTTTGTTGATGCTCAACTCTTCCACAGTCGCAGACTCCTTGATGACCCCAGTAGGAGTTGAAACCAGCAAACGCTCAGAAGAAGAAGAAGTCACAGTTCTCGGTGCAATGATTTCTCCCGGCAAATCCGAAGGCAGAATCACATCACCTTTGGCCAACACACAGGCTCGCTGAACCACGTTTTGAAGTTCCCGGACATTTCCTGGCCAATGATATCCCCCCATCAAATCCACCACTTCCTTGGAAATAGATCGTGCTGATATTTTCTGGGCCTCGGCCACTTTTTTCAAAAAATAGTTCACCAGGATCGGAATATCCTCCAACCGCTCCCTGAGCGGCGGCATCTGGACACGCACGACGTTCAAACGATAAAAAAGATCCTCCCTGAACTCCTTGCTGGCGACGGCCTGCTCGAGAGGTTTGTTGGTGGCGGCGATGACACGCACGTTGACCTTGACCGGATTGTTTCCGCCAACCCGCTCGAATTCTCCAGACTGCAGAACCCGGAGGATTTTGGTCTGGGTTTGCAACGACATGTCGCCGATTTCGTCCAAAAAGAGAGTTCCCCGATTGCATTGTTCAAACTTGCCGATGCGCTGATTGGTGGCGCCTGTGAATGCCCCCTTTTCATGGCCGAATAGTTCGCTCTCAAGGAGATTTTCCGGAATGGCGGCGCAATTGATCGCCAGGAATGTCTCCTGATTCCTGTTGCTGTGATGGTAAATGGCCCGCGCAACCAGCTCTTTCCCCGTCCCGCTCTCCCCTGTGATGAGGGCGGTGGCGTCGCTCCCCGCCAGTTGGCCGATCATTTTGAAAACGTTTTGCATCGGCTCACTTCGACCGACAATTCCCAAAACGTAATCTTCCGTGTCGAGAAGTGGTTGGTAAGAAACTACCTGCTTCATGTCCCTGGAAGCTTTCAAAGCATTCGCGATGAGCTGTTTCATCTTGGGGATGTCGAAGGGTTTCAGGAGATAGTCAAAAGCGCCCAGCTTCATCGCTTCTATGGCGTTTAACGTGGTTCCGTAGGCCGTCATCATGATGACCGGGGTTTTGGTGTCCGTCTGCCGGATCTTCCGTAAAGTTTCCAAACCGGTCATCCCACCCATCCGTATGTCCATGATCACGAGATCCGGTTTCACCTTGGGAAAAAGCTTCAATCCTTCTTCACCGCTGCTGGCGCAGATGATCTCAATTCCTGAATTTTCAATGATTCGGCGGAAGGAGTATTGAACATCCACCTCGTCATCAATGAGTAAAATTTTTTCCATAAAAAGAATTCCAATAGCTAGAAAATATAAATACCGGAGGCTTAGGCGAGTTCCTCCTTCTGAATGAATTCATCCAGATGTTCCCGCTTTTTCAAAAATAAATAGACGAGCCCGCCCGCCAGACTCCAAAACAGGCTGCCTGCATAGGCCAGAAGCGACAGGGCCAGCGCCTGTGTTTCAAAGATCCCCAGGGCTGGTATCGACAATAGCAACACGAACAGATTTTCGCGCACACCGAGCCCGCTCGGGGTGATTGGCAAGGCCGAAATACAAATGACAGCCGGCACAATCATGAACATGACCAAGTTTGGAACCTCCAGGTGAAGCCCCCGCGCCACAGTAATCAATTGTAAGACACAGAAGGTGTTCAGCAACATTGAAATTCCCACGCATTGCAGCAGTGTCCGTTGATTTCGGGCAAAAACCCGGCAGCCTTCAAGCGATCTTTCCAGATTGGAACCGAAAGGGACTCTTTGCAGCAGGCTCCTTGCCTGCGGCCATTTTTTCGATACTCCACCCCAGAATGCCAGCACCAAAAAGGTGGTTGCCGCCAGCAGTAATAAAAATGTAAACCCGACAACCCACCGCATCTCCCGGTTTCCGGTCCAGAGCCACCAATTTGGAATCGACATCAAAATGGCAAAGAGCAGCATGGCCCAGAGTCCAAGAACCCGGTCCACAAAAACTGTCATCACCGCTTCAGGTTTTTTATGATGAGTTTCCCTCGCTGCATAAAAAGCCTTGATCAAATCCCCGCCGGTGGAGCCGAGCAAAAAAGCGTTAAAAAAATGGGCCACCATCGAAATGCTCAGGGCGCGTCGAAAGGAAAGAACAAGACCGTTGCTTCGAAGCACGATCTGCCATCGCACCACGCCCAAAAAAATGGTCATGGCCATGAAAAAAAGCGATAGCGCGAAAGCTTTCGGTTCTATCAGGGTGATGTGGTGCCAGAGACCTTTTGGCCCGAGGCTCCAGGCCTGCCGGAGCTGCTGGGACTTGCTCAAGGAATCCCAGAAAACGCCCTGGTTTGCGAGAGACAGTTTCGCCTCTATGCCGAAGATGGCGTTAAAAATCCAGCCCAATAAAACAACCGCAACGGACATCCGCCAAACAATGGTCCAGTTTTTTTTTCCAACACTCACTCTTCGCCCCAAAGCTTTTTGACATGAGCCACCCCGCTCAGGACCTCTTCCGAGGAGAGCGAAGGGCTGAATTCAAAAACTTTGATATGCCCGGGTTTCACCAGCGGAGCCAGCCCTTGAAAATCAATGGTTCCGGTTCCAGGCGGACGATGATCCTGCCCGGGAAAAACAACATCGTGAACATGAAAACCATGCAAGCGCGCCGACTGAGATTCCAGATGCAGCTTGTGATGGATGAAGCCGAGATTCTCCTTAATTTGAGCATGCCCGGTATCGTGCCAGTAACCTACCAGCGGATTGGTGAACTGTTTAAAGAACAAATCAAAATCCGTCTCGAATGGAATTTCTTCCAATGCTTCGCGGTTTTCAATGCCCAGCTTGATCCCACGCGCGGACGCCTGCTCCAGAATTTTTTCAAACAACTCGTAAGCCAACTCCATCTGCTTTTCTTTTTTGTCTTCCCGTTTCTGCAAGACATCTTCGCAAAGTTTCTGGTATTTGGGGGTCTCTTTCTTGCCTTCCTCCACCATTTCAACCAAACGATCGGTGTAATCCTTGATATCTATCGCTCCCATGTGCAAAACAACCAGCTGAGCCTTGACCCGCTCCGCTGTTTCAAGCGTCTTGATCGTATGTTTAAAGGCGTTCGCCCTTTCCCGCGGATCGGTGGAGGTAAATTTGTAAATATTGGGAGAAGCGTGATTCACCCCGATCGGCAACGGACAAAAATTATGCAGGGTGGAGATCTTGATGTCGCCCGCATCCACGGCTTCAAGCACGCCGGGAAGCAGGCTTATCCGGATACCATGACTGAGTTCGGCATATTCGAAACCTAAATCACGAATTTCGCGTAACATGGCACGACCATCAGTGTGCCGACTGGAATTCCAGCAGGAGGAGAGGGAATACATAAGAAAAAAACCGAGCGCAGACAAAAGTTCCGCACTCGGTCATGAATTCAAATTACATCACATATCTGCGTATCGGGCGTTCAACATCGCGGAGAAACGAGCAACTTTCATCTTTCGACGGCGTTTTTCGCTTGGCTTTTCGAAATGCCGGTGGTTACGCACTTCCTTCAGCACTCCCTCCCGGTCAATTTTTTTCTTCAAACGACGGAGCGCCTTATCAACGGGTTCACCTTTTTTGAGCTTAATTTCGGTCAATTCAATTCACTTCCTCTCTTAGACTTAGCCTCCCTCAGGCGGCCTTTAGTCAGGGGGTAGGAGAATAGGTTTGGCTCTTGTGAGTGTCAACGGACAAAACCAGGAGACCGACATTTAATTATTTCAGTCGTGATCAAGGCGATATCGCGAGGCGTTCGGAATTCACCTCCGGCTTCATCAAAACCCCCTGCTCCTTGTAGGGCTTCAGCAGAAAATGCGTCGCCGTGGAGATCACTCCGTGAATAGTTGCCAGCTTCTCCGATACGAATGTGGACACCTCCCGCAAATTGCGCCCCTCAACAATCACCAACAAATCGAAGCCGCCCGACATCAGATAACAGGAACGAACCTCAGAATATTTAGCAATTCTCTCAGCCAACCGGTCAAAACCGCCTTCCCTTTCCGGAGTGATCTTCACTTCAATCACCGCGCGGACAATTTCATATCCGAGCTTTTCCTCGTTCACGATGGCGTGATACCCCAAAATCAAACCTTCACCCTGGTAATCCTTGATTTTCTTCTTAACCTCATCCTCCGAAATATTGAGAAGGTCAGCCAGTTGAAGTGTGCTAAACGCAGCGTTTTCTCGAATCAGTTTCAAAAGTGCATCCATAATGGTTCTTTAGCAGCAAACAGTTACCGTATAAACAGATTTTAATGAATGTCCCGTCTTTGCCGCCGCCAGTAGAGGAAAAAAATGATTACGAAGTCGTCCGTCTCAAAAACGGCATCTTCAGTCTGCGCTCGCACCGATACGGGGAAACCTATCATCCGGTGATCGGGCCTGGCGCGGAAGCAAAAGCACTTTATGTAGAACAGCTTGCACTTGGCGGCAGATTGCAATCGATGGCGCGACAGGGTGGCAATCAAAAATTCTGCATCTGGGATGTCGGACTCGGAGCGGCGGCCAATATCCTCACAGTCCTGGCCGAAACGGCATTGATCGGGATTGATCTCGAAGTTTTCAGCTTCGATTTCACCAAAGAACCCTTGAAATCTGCACTGCAAAACGTGGAGAAATTTCCATACTTGCAAGATTACCAAAGTGCGGCATCGGATTTATTGACCCACCACCATGTTGCGCTCAACCAAGGGGTCAGAAACGTCAGATGGAACTTGGTCATGGGAGATTTCCCAAGTTTTCTGCACTCGCACCAAGCGACCCGTATCGAGAAACCGCATTTGATCCTTTTCGACGCCTTCTCCCCCAAAAAGAACCCTGAAATGTGGACTCTCGCCTTGTTTGAGCGGCTCCACCAATTACTCGATCCCGACCGGGGATCAGTTCTTCCAACTTATTCTAGAAGCACTCTCTTGCGAACCACCCTTTTGTGCGCTGGATTTTATGTCGGATTTGGGAGCCGAACAGGAGAAAAGGAAGAAACGACGGTGGCGGCAAACGCTCCAGAATTGATCGTACGCCCTTTGGGACACGACTGGCTGCAAAAAGTCCGGAACTCCACCAGCGCAGAGCCTCTCCATGGCCCTGAATATCAACAGAAACCATTGACGGAAAGAACCTTGGCGAAACTCCTGGTTCATCC
>Ga0163152_10007897_pt1 | contig 11500 bp, 12 predicted proteins | sample OliLakLV19MP8IB2_FD_148635 | JGI IMG/M metagenome (GOLD analysis project Ga0163152, IMG submission 148635) | Freshwater microbial mat bacterial communities from Lake Vanda, McMurdo Dry Valleys, Antarctica - Oligotrophic Lake LV.19.MP8.IB-2 | ecosystem: Environmental > Aquatic > Freshwater >...
GGACTCATCAAAAAGGCCTACGGTTATCGGAACAAGGCACGTTTCAAAACGGATATTTTCTTTCACCTCGGCGGACTAAACCTCTATCCAAGCCAATGAAAATTCACCGGAAGATTCCTGAAGAGGCCGAAAATCAAACCGTCGCAATTGGTCTTTTCCCAAATGGCGTAGGCTTCAGGATAATAAAGTTCGAACAACTCGTAAGCCGCTTCCGAGCGCACATCCATGAAGCTTTGACCGAAGAAAATGTGCAGATTCAAATCCTCCAATTGCTCAACGGTGATTTGGGCAAGGTCACTTCCGCAGACCTCTTGCATGTAATGAATTTTCAGGAAGTTAACCGAATCATCTCCACCCAAATCTACTAAAAGCCGGTCCAGGGCCAGAAGCTGGCATGCCGTCACCGACGTTTGATTCTGGAAAATCAGGGCGACGGCTGCGTGGTCGCCTGAGGGCCAGAATTCGGCTTCACCGTTCTGGTCATGGTCCCAACTGATGACTTCCTCTGCGGTCAAAATATCTTCGATGGCGCCATCTTCGCGGAAGTTAAATCCTTCAAAGGTGCCGAGGTCATAAATCAGGGCGTTGGTGGTAGGGGCAGAAAGGACACAATTTACAGTTTCCATTTTATCATCTCCAATGTTTAAGCCTCCTCCCCAAGAAAAGCATTTCCGGGAAGGAGGGGTTTTTCATCCTTTTTTGAAAACCCCTCCTTCCTGGAAATGCGCAGCATAAAACAAAGCCAGCCCGACAGGGCTGACCACTTCGGAAAAACCGGCGAAGTCCAGACGGGAGAAGCACAGGAGAATGGAACTGCAAGGCGTGCCAGGTTCCCCCTGGCGCGACTTGCCCATTCTCCTTTGCGCCGTCTGGCGCAGACGGGAAAACAGCGCACCCGCTTATGGCGGGTGCTCGCTTTTTGAGAAAGAGATTCCAGTTTTAGTCAGAAAAAAGCAGGGCCGACGGTTGCGGAACTCGTAGTTGCGCTGGAGCGGTAGGTCCACGTTCGCGTTGCCGGTGATTTTCTGGACGAAGTCGTCGCCCTTTTTCGATTTCTGCCCTAATAAAATTCCGCGGCGATTTCTGCGTCCAAGACTTTGTATCCGTCGATTATTCACGGCTGCAACAGTCCCATCTCGACCAGGATCGGTCCCAATTCGATAAGAAGTTCCTGTGCCTCTTTGACCATTTCCAAAACCTCCGGTTTGCTGCGGTAAAAGTTCCGATTGAATTTCCAGCGGGGGCGAACCTTATCCAAGGGGGCGGTGGCTACCATAATGAGCTTATCCACTCCCCCGAAATCACGGTTGAGCGCGCCAAAGACTTGCAGGTCTTTGTAGGAGATGGGTTTTTTATCGAGGGTGTCATGATAGATCTGGGCGTAACCCGGGGTGAGAAAGGGAGCAAGTTTGACCTGAATCTTCGGGTCAGAGGCTTTTTTGCGGAGCTGGATATTTCGTTTTTGATCCTCGGCTTCCTCTACGGCCACTTTGGTTTTGGTATCTTTGATTTTACTTTCGGCGTCACGCAAAGCCAGTTCGCGGGATTGTTCGTCAGCCTCTTCTCTGGCTTTGGCGAAGGTTTCGTTGCGGAGCCGTTCGGCCTGACTCAGGATGCCTTTGGCTTCCGCCTCTGCCGCAATTTTGGCGGCGTCCAGCTTGGCGCTACCGGATTGGCCAAGGCGCAGCCGTTCGATGGTTTGCGCTTCGGCCAGCGCCAACTTATCCATCGCCTCGGCCAGAGTGATGGAATCAGACGTAAGACGAGTGTCCGTCACCTTGATTTTGGATTCAGTGATGAGGCTGGAAAAGATTTGGCGGGCGTCTTTCGTTTTGGCGAGGTTTTCCTCGCCCCAAGCTTTAAGCGACTGCACAGCAGTCTGAATTTCCGGGGTTGGTTCGTAAGAGGTTCCGGCGACCTCGATCCGTTGCAGTTCAAAACGGCGCGCTCCTTCCAGCTTGGTCACAATGGTTTCGCGTAGCGGAATATCGTTCAGGTTCGCCTGATAAAAGCGTCGAGCCAGTTCCACCAGTTCAGGAAAAAGGGCTACCTGTTTTCCCGCTTCGTTGGCTTTTAAGGCGTTGGCTTCTTTTCTAAGTTGAGTCGATTCCAGCAAAAGAGTGGACAGAAGATTGGTGGCGACCCTGGCTTCCTGATGGAGTTCTTCCTGGCGGGTTTTGGCCAGAGTCAGCCCGGAGCTTTGCGCCGCCTGCTTGGCGGCAAGTTCCGCGCGCAACGTCGCGGCCTGGGCTTGGGCCAGTTGCCATTTCAGTTTCAGCTTGTCGTTGTGAATATAATACCAGACTCCGCCAATGGTGGCCGCGAGAATGCCCAGCAGGATGAACAGGATGAGGAGCGCTACCCACATGGGAATGCCACGCCCCTGGCGATTTGGATCAGGGAAAAGCGGTAATGGACTCGAACTCATAACATCATTTAAAAGTCATCGCGAAATTCGCTCGACCTTCTGCGATCCGCCTTGGGCAGATACGGCTTTTCCTCCGTTGACTTGGGTGATTTTGATTTCTTTGCTTTTCCTGATGCCGTAAAAACTTTTTCCTCTTCCGCCGTCCATTCCTGCAACGTCTGTTCCTCGATGCTCAGACGCGGCAATGAGGCCGGGACGGTGGACATTGGTTTTAGCCATGAAAGAATATCATCAAACCAGCGCCGCGTGATAAAGCACGAATTCAGACACGGCACATCACTCACGCAGATAAATAATCCGCCTGGAGCGGGCAAAGGCAGATTGAGAAAAGTAGAGGCGAGAAAAAGCGAGCGGTCCTGAAGTTGCACACTGATCGAATAACTGGTTCCTCCTTTGCCCCACGATTCCGAATAACTGCATTCTTTCTGTCGCACCTGACCAAAATAGGATTCAATCCAGGCGGCGGTTTTAGGACCACCCACATGGAGAAACGTCTTGTAATGACATTGGCTCAAAATGTCTTCCGCGCCTGCTTCACCATAGATTTGGTAGAGAGCCTCCAGGCTTTGTGTGCCCAAAAGAACGCAAACGCCTTTGGAACGCCCACGGCGCAACAAGGCGGGGACGGCATCGGCCTGTTCCATCGCCGGAAACTCGTCCAAAACAAAAAAGTGCCTTGGCTCTCTCGTGTTCGGTTGGTGCAGAATGTCTTTGGTCAACGCCCGCAAGAGCAACACATTCACCGGCCAGAGCGTTTCATGCAGATGCGGGTCATCGCCCAACACCAGGATGCCCGGTTGGGAGAGAAATTTTTCCACGGTAAAGATTTTGGCGTTTTTGGCGGAATGCCAGAGGGCGGCAACCTGCTCGAACTTCATCATCTTGGCCGCGAGAGAAGAGAGCACCCCAAACCCATGCCGTTCATCATCGAAGATGCGTTTGACAATCGTTTTGGCGCGAGGATGACGCGCGGCCACAGCTTCGATGCGTTCTTTGCTGTCGGTGGCGCAAATCAAATCGCGGAAAGTCCAGTGAACTTCCGAGCGGTTTAGCGCCAGAATTACCGCGTAAAGAATACTGCGGGCTGATTCCCAGAAAAAAGGGGCGCTGCTGCGCGGCTCGTCCGGCACCAATAGCGCAGCCAGTTGTCCGGCCATGAGTGGTGGTTTGGTTCCTTCCGCCAGGTCCCAGACGGCGCACCGTTGGTCATGGGGATTTAAGATGTAATAGTTTTCGTCTTCTGGATAAAATCCGAGAGAAGCGAGTTGACTGATGGCATCGCATTTCCCGTCAAAAACAATCAAATGTTGGGGAGGCCCGGTTTTCTTTTGGAACCGTGGCGCGATGGATTGCAGAAACAACTGAATCAGGGTGGATTTCCCGCTGCCCGTGCTTCCGACCGCGAGGAGATGTTGCGTGGCTTCGCCGATAGGCAGGTCGCGCATGGCCCAAAACATTTTGCGTTCATCAAACGAAATGGCAGAAGAGGCATTGGGAAACTCTTCATACGAAGTTGCGCCTGGGTCATCGCCCGTTTTAGTGAACAAATCCCAAAAAGAGGGGTCGGCAGGAGGGTGAGGAAGGTCTTTGGCGAACAAATCCCAAAAGCTGGGGGTCTTGTTGGGCATCAGTCAACGCGAGCAGAGCGGCCTTGCCGAGCAGTGTGGTCAAAAGGTGCCGATCCGCCCAGGAAAGCCGCTTCGGTTTCAGCAGCCATCGTCAGCAAAAAGCGATGGAACACCCAGGCTCCAAGCCAGATCACCAGGAAGAGTCCACTCAAAGTCAAGGCTCGCACCCACCAGCCCTTGATAAAAAGTTGGATAAGGAGCGTAGCCGAGAGTCCGTTGAGGGCGAGGGAGAGTTTGACCAGAGCAGCGGCTCGACGGGAGATGTTGATAAAAATGCGGCGCGGAATGAGCCAGAGAGCAAGAAAGGCAATCACGGCCACATAAATAATGGAGAGCGCCATGTAAATGGGCCATGATTCTCCGCCTCTTTCTTCAACAAAAGCCAGTAACCACCACAGTGAGGCGGCGCTAAAAATGAGGTAACACCACTGCATCGCTCGTTTCATACCGGGAGTGATTTTATTAAGAATATTCTGCCAGTTTCGTCGCGGTTTTTCCAACACTGTAGCGGTAGCAAGTCTCACCGAAAGTTCAATCCCACATCGGCGACACCAATTGCTCTGGAGAGGATTGGCGAAGTGGCAGTGGGGACAGCGCAGCGCAGTGGCCCCCCGCAGTTTCTCCCCTAAAATTCGGGCGTAAAATTTGAGGAGCGAACCCAGGCTCAACGACAATCCGCAGCCGGGACATTCTCCTTTGAATATCCCGCAGGCGTGGCCGCAGTTGGGGCAGGCAAATTTCATCGGCGCTTTCGTTGGGCATTAGTGCGATTGACCGTTTTCTTGGCTCTGGTTTTGCGGACGACCCGCTTGATGCGTCGTTCCGCTTTTCTTAGTTTGGGGAGAGTGTGGCTTTTTTGCCGTCAAACGCAATGCTGGAATTTCAATGCCGTGGAGCGGACTCCATTTGGGTGCGCCGGGGCAAAGCAGACTTTTCTGGATGCGGAACTCCCCGCCGAGCACTTTTATCTTCCACGCGATGTTACCCCATTTTCGTGGCTTATCTCCCAAAGCAATTTTTGTCACGCGCAGCCATTTTATCGACGGAAGCGGTGAATTGGGAAAAGGCCGGGGAGATTCCGGGTGGATAAAAGCTCGCTCCGCTCCCGGTCGTAGTTGCGCAATGCTTTCGTTTAACGTTTTTTTATCCGGGTCATAAATCTCCGCCATCCGGTAAGCGAGTCTGGTCAATCTTTCCCGGGTTTGGCGTTCGGGAAAGATGCGGTCGATGGCGGCCCCGAACTCGCGCTGAAATTGCAGATTGCGACGGCGCTGCGCGCGTGAAGGTTGATAGATATTTTGAGGTTTTTGTGTCTGACTTTGCTGGCGCTTTCCGTTTGCCTTCTTTTCTTCGGTGGTCTGACCGGCTTTCTCCCTTTGCTGGCCGGATTCGTTTTTATCTGTTGCCTGGTGGACGCGGGATTTTTTCTTTTCTTGTCCGCTGGCCCTGTCGTTACGCTCGCCTTCACTTTTTTTCGTTTGTTGCGCCTTTTCCTGAATTGAATTCGGTCCCTTCCTCGCGTCTGTTTGACGAGAATGCTTTTTACTTTCAGACGTTTGTTCTGAGGCCAGTTTCTCTGACGGTCTCACTTTTTGAGAAGGTTCCAATATTGCTTGGGACGAGGATTTCTCTCGTGAATGGGTTTGGCGTTTTTGATTTCCTTTTTGTGGCTCCTCCCTGGGAATCGGAATCCCTTGCCACGCTTCCAGGAATTGCGCGCCATTCACTCCGTGCGCAATCGCCGTGTTTTTGACGGCTCTCAGAATATTCTTTTTGTTTCGGTCTGCTTCGGAAATCTGAGCGAGGGCAGATTTTAACTCCTGCGCAAATGATTCGCTTTTGATAATCGCCTGCTTTGGGGCATGGATTAATTTCAACGCCTCAACTCTTCCCCATCCAAAGGCCCGCGCGGCTTCCTGCCAGACTGGAAAAAGTTTCTCCAGGTCAGCCACTTGCTTCCTTGGGCGCGTGTCGAGCGCCGCTATTTTAGCCGCTTCCGCACTCCCCAATCCTCGATCGGCCAGCGCCTTCTCAATGGCCTGACGTCGCTTGGATTGCGACCGGCAAAAATCCTGGGGAATGCCTTCGATGCCGAATCCAACGTTTTCGGGGGTGAGATTGAGATTCAACTCATGGCTTAACCTTACCGCCAGTTCGGTCTGATAGACGGCACCCAAAAGCATTTTGGCCCGGAAAAAGTTGATGCCGTGAATGGCACCCGTTTTGCCGTCCTCGGTCACGCCGGTGTTGATCAGGATGCAATGCGTATGCAACTGCATGTCGTTGGCCCGCGAAGTATATTCATCGAAAAGAGCAAACGTCAGATCGGCTTGCGCATGAATCTTTCCTCCTTTACCCCTCCTCACGACGCCAAACTTTTCTTCGGCAATTTCAAGTGTGCGTTCCACCGCTTGCCGGTGGATCTGTTCCACTTTGTTGCGTTCGGGTTCAGGCAATATTCCCCACAAAACGGAGACGGGTTTGGGCGCGCTCAAAGTAAAATCCCAGCCACACGTCCTATCTTCTGCACCCGCGTTTTGGACCAAAGCGGTTTTTCCATCTGCCAAAAACCCTTTCAGCAAGTGACCAAAGGTTTCCCCATTGACCTTGCCTGACAGTCCCAAATGTTTTGCTCCTGCGCCAAACCATTGTCCCGTGTTTTCCTCCGCGTAATATCCCACGTAATACCGCACCGCGTCCTCGGCGCTCATGATGGGATCAGACAGTGAAAGCATAACTATTTGAAATGTTCATCGACCCACGCAGAAGCGTCTGCTTCCTTGACCTTCCCCGCCGAAGCCAAAAGCGCTTCTACCGCCAGAATAAAATCGTCGCGAAAGTGCGTGAGATTTCCGTTGAGCGTCTGCACCGCTTGGCGCAAGGCCGCGCGCTCTTCCGATTCCTTCAGGACTTCAATCAGGTAACGACGGGCCAGTTCGTGCGAACTGACGCCCAATGCATCGGCGCGAGTGGCTAAAACTTCTCCATAGTCCGGATCAAGCCGGAAGCCAATTGTGGCGGGTGAGCTGTCGTGGCATTTTTTGTTTCGCATTCGGCCATAAATTTAAGCATTGCGGATCAATTGGGATAGTTTCAGGTGATGGTGTAGTAAGGGGTTTTTGCCAGTGCTTGGCGAGATTGGAAAAACAACGGGTCTCAGCCCTGATTGCAAATGGCGTTTTCATTTACGCCGCCGCACGCCGTGCGGTTGTTTGTTTTTCCAGACAATCCGCACGTCGCGGTTCCCTCCCGATCAGACCGAAACAGCCGCTGGATTGGAAACTTCTTTTGGCACTGCCAAAAATTTTGCCCTTTCGCGCTCGTATTCTCCAAGCGAGGGTAATTCCACTCGGGCTTTTCTGGCATAAGCACGATGCACCGCCTTGCTGTTGTGACCAAGGGCCTCTTGGGCGAATCGTTCGGGATAACCGGCGGTTTTTGCGCGCTCCGCCCACGAGTAGCGATACGAGTGAAGCGAAATCCCTTTGATGCCCAGGCCAACGCAGCGTTGGTGAAATTCCGTGGCGCGGTCCCCCGCGCGCACCGTGCGGAGATATGGAAACAAAGGTCCATCGATTGGAAGTTGCCGGAGCACTTCGGCCATTTCTTCATCGAAATGCATGATGGCAATTGAGCCGGTCTTTTTACGGGCGAACGAAATCACGTTGTTTTCCCAATCAATATCCTTGGCGTCGAGAAATGCGATGTCTGACTGTGAAGCACCCAAATGCCAAGCCAGTTGGTAAAACGATTTTCTTTCAGGATTAAGTTCGCGCTCGACGATTGCACTGTGCTCTTCCCAAGTGATGGCCCGTTTGGGTTTGAAAATGATTTCCGGCCAGCGGCGTTTCGGCAATACAGGCCAAGGCAGCCAGTTCATGTCCAGAGCAAAATTGTGGATCCGGCGTAGATAAATATTGGTGCAAACCGTCCCCTTCTTCAAAACGCTCAAAAAATGCTCGGCCTGCGTTTCCAACACAATCAACTCACGGATCGAATCCAGGGCGTGATCTTTGATGGCAGTGCGCCAGCGATGCAACGTGCTGTCATGTTTCCATTTGATGATTTCATCCATGACATGCTGCCAATTGCGGACGGCACCCTCCGGGTCGCCTGCTTTCCAATAAACCCGGGCTAAATGACGACTAAAAGCGGGCGCGTCTTCCGTTTCATTTCGTGCGGCGACGAGCCGATGGGCCTCGTCCTTATTGCGAGTCTTGAGGGTGGTTTGCTTTTTGGTGACAAGGTCTTCGCAGTAGAACGTTCCCCAACCACGGCGAAACACGCGGTAACGATTTTTCATTATTTGATTCATGTTGTGAGCATGAATCATCCGTTCCGGCCATCGTTAGGGTGCCTTGCGAGTGCGCTATGAAATTCCAGTGAGGTAATGACGGTGCCATCAATTCACTGAAGATTTCACTGAAACTCGCCCTATTTTCCTCCAAAAACCCAACAAAAAGGCTGGAGGCGAGGGTCGGAATCGAACCGACGCATACAGCTTTTGCAGAGCCGTGCCTTACCACTTGGCTACCCCGCCACCTGTATTAAAACAATATTGGACTTCTCCGCTGGCGCAAGTTTGCTTTTCATTATCCAACAAACCCGAGCTTTTGTTTGTTCGTCCAAAGTAGTTTGGGCTTGAAGATTCCCACCGGGGTGATGATGCCGGTGATCAGCTCCGCGGGAGTCACATCGAAACCCGGATTGCGCGCGTGACTCGTCGGGTTCGCCACACGAATGTAAGTTCGCCGGTTTTTCGTCACTCCCCACGCGCCGAGAACTTCGTTCTCATGCCGGTCTTCGATCGGAATCTCAAAACCTGAAGTCAAATTCCAATCGATCGTCGATAGCGGGATGGCAACGTAAAACGGAATCTTGTGACGTTTTGCAAGCACCGCTTTGGTGTAAGTGCCGATTTTATTCGCTATTTCCCCTGTGCGGCCCAGTGTCCGGTCGCTTCCGACAATAACTAAATCGATCTCGCCCCGCTGCATCAAATGGCCTGCGGCGTTATCGGCGATGATCTGATGGGAGATTCTTTGCTGCGCCAGTTCCCAAGCCGTGAGCGTTGCGCCTTGGGAACGTGGGCGGGTTTCATCGCAGAACACGTGAAATTTCCTCCCGAGTTTTTGCGCCGCGTAGATTGGAGCGGTGGCACTCCCCACGTCCACAAAGGCCAGCCAGCCCGCGTTGCAGTGGGTCAAAATCCGCGCGCCATTGCGGATCAAGGGCGCGCCAAATTTTCCAATGGCCTGGCAATGTTTGACATCCTCGTTGGCGAATTCTTCCGCTCCGGCGAGGGTCAGCGACTGTTTCTCCTGGACCGTTTTCCCTGATTTCATAATGCGCAGGATTCCGTTCATGGCATTGACGGGATCGACGGCAGTCGGGCGCGCTTCTTTCAAGACCTGGTAAACATCCCCAATGTGCCGGGAAAAGTTCCTCAAGCCGGAGCCGCGAAATGCGCGTGCGCCCTGGGCCAGCCCATAGGCCGCAGTGGCTCCGATTGCGCCGGCCCCGCGGACGACCATGTCGGTAATGGCGCGCGCGGTTTCCTTAAAGGTCGCTGTGGCGACGATTTTAAATTCGTGCGGCAGGAGGCGCTGCTCAATGAGAAGGACCGAGTTTTTGGAAGCATCGAAGGAGACAGTGCGGTAATGCCGGGCGCGGCGATCCGAAATAACTTTCATGAATGAAATGTAGCGCGAAACGCCGCGGGGGAAAGATCAGCGCGCGGGAAGTTTTAGTTCGCGCAATTTTGCCCGTATCTTTCGATAGAGCGCGTGACGGCGAAGGTTTTTCAAATCCGGATCGGAGACGATCCATTTGAAATCACGGTAACCGAGTTCGAGCGCTTTTTCCAACGATGCCCCGGACCGTTCGAGCTGACCGGTCAAAGAATAACTGCACGCCAGATTGTAATGGACCAGGGCGTCATCCGGTCGGAGGCGCGCGAGTTGTTCATCGACTTTAAGTCCGTCGGCGAACTCGCCCCGGCGCGTATAGGCGTCACCCAGAATCTGCAACGCCTCGACGTAATCTGAATCGCGACCGACAATCCCCTTGAAAAAGCTGATCTCCACATCCAAATCACGAAGTTCTTTGCGAGTCAGTTTTTTCCTGGGGCTAAACGTTTTTTTCGGCATACGGTTTGGGGATAATATAATGCGCACGCGATTCCCGATGTCGAATATTTTCGTTTCGCTCAGGGAAGAAAGATAATCTAATCATTCGACATTGAATTTTTGAGAATGGATTTGTTTTTAACGCGTGAGTTGAGATTCCGGCTATGAAATGTTTTGTCACAGGCGCGACGGGATTCATCGGGGCCAACCTGGTGCATGAATTGAGGGCGAGGGGACACGAAGTCAAAGCATTGCTGCGCCCTGGGAGCGACCAGCGGGGTTTGCAGGGCACCGATTTTGAGAGCGTCACAGGAGACGTCTCGGACCGCCGGGTCCTGGCGGAGGCGATGTATGGTTGCGACTGGTGTTTTCACGTGGCGGCGAGTTATCACCTCTGGTTGAGCGATTACAAGCCGATGTTTGCCGCAAATGTTGAGGGCACCCGCAATGTGCTCGAAGCTGCGGCGAGCGCCGGCTGCTCGAGAATTATTTACACGAGCACGGTCGGGTGCATTGGCCTGCCGCAGGAGATTGATGGCGAAGTTATCCCGACGGATGAAAACACGGCGGTTTCTGCCGCGCAGATGAGCAACCCCTACAAATTGTCCAAGTGGCAGGCTGAACGCATCGCGATCGACCTGTCGCGGAAAGGTGTGCCTATTCTGATTGTGAATCCCAGCGCACCGGTTGGCCCCAGGGACGTGAAACCAACGCCGACCGGCAAAGTCATCGTTGATTTTTTAAATCGCCGGATGCCCGCCTACCTGGATACGGGATTGAACTGGGTCCATGTGCGTGATGTAGCCGTCGGCCACATTCGCGCAGCGGAATTGGGAAAAATTGGCGAGCGATATATTTTGGGTAACGCGGAAGGCAACTGGACGATGAAACACGCGTTTGCAGTTCTGGAGAAACTCACGGGAATTCCCGCGCCGAAATTTCAAGTGCCCCATTCGATCGCGCTGGCCGCCGCGCACGTTGACGAATCCGTTTCCTTCTTCACCGGGAAACCTCCGAAGGCTCCGCTGGCCGGCGTGCGAATGGCCAAATACAAAATGTTTTTTAATCCCGCAAAGGCGCTCGACGTACTTCACCTGCCGCAGACACCGCCGGAAACTGGGCTGGCGGATGCGGTGGAATGGTTCCGAGAAAACGGTTATGTTACGAAGAAAAGTTGAGTGAGGCGACCAAGTTTAACATTACGATGTTAAGTCAAATGGTTGTACCGGAATTAGTTGGGGATTTTTCATTGGCTGGTTTGGGGGGAACCGGGGGAAAAAGGGGAAGCTTTTAAAGAGAAAACCTAGTTGGATGGT